>Ga0210003_1002815_pt1 | contig 14462 bp, 45 predicted proteins | sample LantaG_FD_182804 | JGI IMG/M metagenome (GOLD analysis project Ga0210003, IMG submission 182804) | Deep subsurface microbial communities from Baltic Sea to uncover new lineages of life (NeLLi) - Landsort_02402 metaG (SPAdes) (version 2) | ecosystem: Environmental > Aquatic > Marine > Oceanic >... | reverse complement strand
GGACCACGGGTGGCCGGAAGAGTGCCTGACATGTGTGGAGTAGTTCACTACGTGACTCTCAAGGACGGCACTGTTCTTAAACTAGAAGGACCGGTGTGGGACTCTATGTCCGAGGAGACGGCTAAGCGGATGATAGCCCTCTTGCAAGAGTTTCCTGGTATCGAAGATGAGAGAGATGGATCTTAAATAGATCATAGTGTATTGATATGGGAATGAGAACTTTAGAAGTAGCCCTAGTAAAAGAGGGCACACAATGGGTAGCTGTAAACCTGGGAGCATTCCTAGTTGCGCAGGGACCTACCAAGGAAGACGCAGTAGAGAGTCTGAAGATGATCTACCACGCGGTGGCTATGACTGGTAACGGACCTATGAGGGAGATACTAGCTAGGAAGGCACAGACGCCTCCCGAGTATAGAGAGAACGCTCTAGATATTTGGCTAGTCGAAGTAGACGCCTTCGAGGAGCAGTACTAGATGGGTCTCTTTCTAAGGTCTAGGACTAGGCCCACTCCTTTGCTGGACTACGTTATCAGCTTGGAGCTAGATACGTGCGTAGTGTGTAGTGTCCGCATAGGTGAGCGCGTCGCCTCTAGTAAGACCTGGGTAGAGCTTGGTGGTAAGAAGTGCTGCACAGGCTGCTACAAACTATGGAACAAAGAATGATAATTTTTCAACGTCGTAGGCATTCGCCTACTCCTTTACTGGACTTAATACGTAAAGTCGAGACCTCGCACTGTCGAGACTGCAACGAACCCATAGCCTGGAGAGACAGACAGGCTGCGGTGGATGGGCACGGCATGTGCTTCGAGTGCTGGAAGGACGAGCACTAGTGCTTGCTACCGCTCTGGCCGAGCTTAAGCACGCCAAGGAAGCGTTCACTCTGGAGGAGGACCAGTTAGATCGAAACCACTGTGCGTGGTGTAAGCGAGCTTGGCAGGCCAACTGGGAGAAGCGATGAAGTACAAGCTACAGATGATCGACTACATGCTTATCTTGGCGGGGCTTAACTTCGCTTTGGATATTTACTTGTACCTGGAGAACTGATGTTCCTACTTCAATACATATTTAGCGATGACTGCACCTACACATCCTACGAGTTCATAGGTGTGTTCAGTACTAAGGCGAAGGCAGAAGCGGCTAAGCTACCTTGGCTGCGCGGGCGGGGGATCGACCCTCACGAAGCGGATGGGTGGGACGACATAACAGAAATTAAGATAGACGAGCCTATCGATTAGGAGAGCTTATGGATAAAGTAGACGATAAAAAAAACGTTATTAGCTGGGTGTGCAAGTACGCGGTGACCAATCCTTGCTGTGCTGAAATGGGGCACGCGCTAACAAGCGAGTGGGTAGTAGCTAGAGCCGCGCAGCCTGGAGTAACTCCTGTGTGCCTAACGACTCCTACTGGAGGATCGTGGTACCCGTTCAAGATGTGCCCATGGTGCGGGTACGAACTAGACACCCCCTAAGTAGTTTCGTTGATCGCTTTTCCAAAACGATCTGATTTTCTAATGGGTCCCCTCAAGGGCTCCTGAAAAAGTGTCGTACCTCTAGGTACTTTTTCTTGACTACCCACATAAGGTTGAGGTAATAGGAATTCGATGAGAGAAATAGAAATAACCACTCAAGGTGTGTTCGATACTATCGGAAACGTCTTCAAGATACTGTTCGCTCTGTTCCTTGGGGTATTAATTACTAGCATGGTAGCTGTGCTAGGGTGGGCCACACTTTTTAGTGTTACCTGGACACTACGTAAAGTAGCTACCGTCCTCGTAGTCATAGCTGCACTAGCTGCTGCGTTGACACTACTAGGTTTAGGGATGATCAAAATAATAAACCTCTATGAGAAGAACCCTACGCTGCTGAAGTTCGGCGGAGTAAAACTAGCCAAAGCTAAAGTACGAAAGGAATAGGATGGAAAAGTACGAGAGCTGGATTCCCTTCATACTATCGCTAGCAGCCCTACTCCTGGTGGGAACCCTAGCAGGGGGGCACGCGTGCCTACAGCACCGGCAGTCTGAAATAGACAGGCTCAACGCTAAGATTCTAGAAGATCGCACGGGCGAGGCGTACTGGAGGGCGGATAAGGAAGCCACCGACGCCAGGATTAGTACCTTGTGGAGCCGTATCAGAGAACTACAGGTCTACGCGCACGATTGTAAGATGGAAGCGGCCTGCACCACCTTTCTACTAGAAGTTAACAACCTAAAGGAATAGACATGGATCCAACAGCAAACCTGACAGAGCAACGAGAGATCATGGCGGAGATCGAAGATGATAACTACAACAGAGCTGACCTGGAAAGGCTAGCAGAGCTATGCAAAGCTCTAGACGAGTGGATTGCAGACGGTGGAGCACTACCAGAGCAATGGGATCAAGACTTCTAAAGACTATATGTCTTGACGCAAGACTCTATCTTTGGTAGATAGGGTCTATGAAATTCCGAAAGAAGCCCGTAGTCATCGAAGCCGTACAAGTTACGGACGAGTGGTTCGACGACGACCACCCTAACGACGACCATCCTTTGGGGGTCACAGTAGATCCTATACAACGGGCTGTGTTTATCTCCACCCTGGAGGGTGTAATGCGAGGAGACGTAGGGGACTGGATCATTACAGGTATACAGGGGGAACGATACCCGTGTAAGCCTGATATCTTCGAGATGACCTACGAGTATGCCGACCCAGACGACGATCCTAACGAGGACCGATGGGGTGTAGGTATCTCCATGGGAGGGCTGTCCGGTCTAGAGGTGGAGCTGAGGCTAGAGGTCAATGGGCAAGAGGGTACATGCCATCTTAGTCCTCTGTTCTATGAGGCTATCAAGGAACACTGGAACGAGCTTACCGTAGAGAAGTACGGGATGACCTACGAGCAATGCCTGGCGGAAGACCAAGCTAGGTTCAACGAGGGCGTCAAGAGGACAGAAGCCTTGAATACCCCTATAGACACGCAATCGGAAGATGTATGACAGTAGCTACCCTAGTACTAGGGTTGACGTGTCTGGTAGTACTGCTGGCGACTGGGCTGATAGTAGATGCGAGAGACCCGGACGACATAGACACCTTGGGAGTAGTACTTACCTTCCTAATAATGCCCATGCTCCTAGCTTTGACTATACTTGGTATTATTCAGGTAGCTTCCTAATGGCTGCACCTGTTAGCGGATCTAGGAGTAAATACCCCCCTCCCAGGCAGTCTACTACCGACTGGGAACACTTGGCTAGGCTGGCTGGTGTAGTCGTAGGTGGAACTTTCGAGGACGAAGAGCCCGAAGTTAAGCCACTTCCTATTGCTAGAGTACACAGACGAAGTCTATTTAACCGGTTCTTGGAAAGACTTAGGAAATGAGCAAAGAAAAGACATATCGAGTCGAGGGCGAAGTAACCATATCAGTGTCCATAGTCGTCGTGGCGGACAGCGAGGAAGAGGCTCAGCAAGAGGCGTCCTGCGCAGCTATAGCGGATTGGGAGGGCAGTGGTGAGCTTGACGGGGACATTACGATCACAGACGTGTACGAGGAGTAGATGGAAAGCGAACTAACACCCGTGGAAGCTCTACAGCTTATAAGGGATAGACTAAAGAATGGGTATATGTGCCCTATCCTAGTTAGAGCCTCCTGTTTGAAGGTTCTAGAGCGAGTAAAACTACCAGAGACTGTATGTACTTTTAAGGGAGATGACCAATGAGAAAAAGATCAGGACTGAGTGTGTTTCTAATTCCCCTGCTATGTACCGTCCTAGCTATATGGCTGGTGATGTCGTGCATGGGAGGCTGTAAGGACCGAGTGGATACGCGCAAGGAGGCTGCGGATGCTACCAGGTTCACTAATAGCATCGTCTACACCCAGGATGCCAGGACGGGCCTGTGCTTCGCAGTTGTATCTAGGTTCTTTGACAATTGGTATCAGTCTGGTGTAGCTAATGTTCCTTGTGAAAAGGTGAAGAATTTTTTTACCATTGTAAATGAGAATACGCGCCGCTGATGTTGTGCTCCGAGTGCGATAACGAGGTAGACCTAAGCAACCGGCCCGTGTGGAGCCGCGCTAAGGACATGTACGTATGTACCTTCTGCTTTCTTTTAGAAGCTAGAGAGGACAAAGAGGATGCTGAGTGAACCAAGCGAGATAGACCGAATGCGAGCGCGCCTAGCAGATCTAGAGGACCAACACCTGGCGGCCCTGCGCTCTAGGAATCAGTACGCGCGGCAGGCCTCCTACTGGCGTAAGGCGGCAGAGTTCGCGGCGGTAGATGGGCCTAAGAGCGGACTTAGAAAATTTTGGGATTTCTGGCATTTGATAGAGGCAGCTCGTGCCGTAGACAAGGAGTCCGACCATGTTGAGTAAGATACCAGAGCTTGGTAAGATTTATAAGAAGCTAGAGCCGGAGTGGCAACACTACCTGTTTAGTACTCTAGGGTCATACTCTGTACCTACGCAGTACGTGGTGTACGAGCCGGGGTTAGTCACGCCGCGCGTAGCTCGATCTCACTGTACTGGTATGTACCTACTGGATTCCAAAGTAGTAGATTACGAAAGCGTAAGACGAAATCCTACGTTTAGGGGTACAGCCTATGAGACCTCTATCGTTATGGCGGAGGTGTGGCGAGATTGGGGCAGCGACGGGCATGTAGAGTACGGGATGCTGGGATGGCGCTTTGTACCTGACTACTGTATGTACATGTTCGACAAGCGCGATAAGCAGCTGAAGCTTCCCGAGCCTATGCGACTTCAATACTTAGATATAAGCGTCTTCAAGGCGTCACACCAATGATTTGGGCAGTACTGATAACTATCGCAGTAACTGGAATGTTACTGCGTAAACACGAGGGCGGTAGCCTTACTGAGGAGCCGTTTGTAACGGCTATTTACCTTGTCTGGCCGCTAGCTCTTACTGTAGTTGTAGTCATGTCTCTTAGAGACGGGTGGAAAGAGTACAGCTGGCGCAAAGAGTGGGAGGAGTCTAGAAAGATTCCCGAAGCTAAAGCTATCCCAAAGGACCTAAACTAATGAACGAGCCTTATATCCATAGACGCCTAGGGGAGGAGCTTATCAAGAAGACTTCTCTTGAACCCGGATTCCACACAATGCACGATGATACTATTCTAGAGGTGCTGAAACCAACTGACGCCTACTACATCTACGAATTAGGGTATGAGTACCCAGCCATCAAAAAGGGGATAGGTTGGATTCAACAGGGTATATCTCTGACGGATCCTAGGAAAATAGAACCTGAGCCCACCCCTGAGCCTGACCCCGGCATAGCAGCCTTCGCTGCGGTTCCTACGACTGCGGCGGCCCCTAAGGCCTCCTGGTGGTCTCGACTATGGAAATCCCAGGTACCCAAAGCTAGGGTGGTGCGCGGTGGGTAAGATTCATAGAGCTTTTGATAAGAGCTACCACGGGTACAAGGCGTTGTGTGGTAGTAACGTGTACTCGAAGGTACTAAGATCTATAGACGAGTCGTCCTGTATCACTCAGCTTAAGAGCGAAGTTACCTGTAAGCGCTGCCTAGTTAAGAAAACCAGGGCGGAGGAGTGGCACTTTGTGTCCGATCAGCTAAACACGCTCACCCTTGCTAGGGATTCGGAGACAAAGATGGCGAAGGTCATGGTCAACGACGAGTGTGTGTACAGCGGTAACTACTGGGACTACCACAACGGTTGCCACAGCGTTCACGACTTTCCGTTCGACGACGTGGCTGGATTCATAAGCGGGCTCAAAGCTTTAGCGCTTCGGGAAGGCATGGAAGTAACGTACCTAGTTGAGGAGTACTCTTACAATGAGTAAGAAGCTACACATGGCGACACACGCCGAGATCCAATACGACCTGCTAGGGAGAGAGGTAAGCGTTAACCTAATAGGACCCGCTTGCCAACCCAGAATATGGTCGGGGGAACCACAGTTCCGACTAACCAGATCTCCGTTCGAGCCTACGTGTAAGTGGTGCCTTAAGCTGGTGCAAGAAGCTAAGGCCGCGTACTACTACGCCGAGCAAGAGGCTAAGAACATACGGCTAGGGCGGCCCACCACTCCAGAGGACGACTATATAGCGGTGCCTACTAAATGGAAGGATATCCCCAGGGGCGCCTTCCTCATAAAGTCGAAGAGCGTGCCCGAGGCATAATACTTTATCTTGACTTAGTACCCCCTGCTTTGGTACAACACCTGTATGCTTTGGGAAAGAGTTAAAATAGATATTGTTGGTGCTCCTCGCTGCGAGTGCGATGAGTGTTCTTGCTTATCAGAGACCGACGAGTTCGAGATCTCAGAAGGCCCTTACCGAGGAACCGTCGAATCTTCGGTGGGTCCTTACCGAGGAACCGTCGAAGCTCCGGTACGGGTGGGTTCCTACTCCTTAGCGCGCGAGATGTATAAGATCGCCGTAGTGGCTAAGGACGCCAAGAGTGAAGCCAGGAAGGCTGAGGAGGCGGCTAAGGTCGCCCACACCAAAGCGGTGGTACTTCCAGCTGTGCTAGCCGTGATCCTAGAGCGCGCTAAAGCGGGTGTGACTTATGCCCCTTTACGCTCGCTTATGGTTGGTCACCAAACCTCAGACTACTACACCCTAACACTGGAGGAAGGACTAGAGGAGGCTGGCTTCGATGTCGTACAGGTAGGGGCCGGAGGGTCCGACATGATTAAATGGCACTTTCCAGAAGAGGACAAGAACGAAGATGAAAATTAAAGATTATCACGTAATAGGAGCGATGCTCCTCATGACTGTTATAGCCCTTAGCGCCGGGTGCGGTCCTGAAGACGTCGAGAGGATGCGAGGTAACAATGTAAGATTGTGCCTTAAGGACTATACTGTGCAGGAGTGTCTTATGCTTTTCCCACCCGGGGTGGTCTATGAGTGATCAACCCAAGATGCCTAGTTCGCAGATTATAGAGGACTTGGAGGCCGATGGATCCTGGGGGTTTCGTAAAGGCTCCTGTGAGAAGCTAGCACTATGGATTCGATGGTCGGTAGCTGAACTAGAATTTCGTGCCAGGCGCATAGAGGAACTAGAGGATGAGCTATATGGGGAGTAATCAGATGCGCTGCGAGATGCGCGGATGTAAAGCCTGCGGAGACGAAAAGCCAGACGATTACCAGTGGTCCTGGTTGCGCGGCTTACGGGTATGCGCACTCTGTGTGAAAGAGTCCAATAGGTGTTCCTCCGAATAGTAGAGCATATGTTATGCGCCGCTTATTGGGAGGCGACCGTAGGTCCCCTAGATGAGAAGACGTGGGGCGCGTTCTGCAAGATGTCCGAGCTATGGACTAAGACAGATGCGGTTCTACGTGAGCTAGATAGAGCCCTGGAGCTAAACTAGAGTGTACGAGTCGGAGCCACGCTGTCCTCAGTGCGGGGATTTCTCCGGTATTGTGTTTTATTCTAGATCCCCGTGTGGGGAGCGCTATTACTATAGGTGTACGAACCTGGTTTGCCTTTGTAAATTCGCGTGGCCTATACCTGAGGTGTTCGGTACCAGGGAGTCCGAGGGTTGGACCCACGTGTTGGCTAAACTACTATGATCCCCAAGTGCTGCTATCGCTCTATGTACTTTAGGAACGACTACGGCGTGTGGGAGTGCGCTAAATGCGCTCACTGGGTGGAGCCCTACGACAATATAGAGTTTGCTAGGGAAGCGGAAGGTTGGACCGATATACTAGCCCGACTGATAGGACCTTCGTGAGCGGAGCAGACTTCAATAACTGGTATTGCCTAGACTGCGGAACCAAGGTAGGGGCCGTGGGAGCTAGTGTAGTCGGCTACGTGTTCCTCCTAGGCCCAGACCTGCGCATAACAGATAAGAAGCAGTGCGAGATCTGCTACCGTGAGAAGCTCCGAGCCAAAGAAGGCTGGACCTCCGCCCTGGCGAAGTTAATATGAAAGCCTGTTCTCACCTATACGCCAGAAGCTATCAAGAAGGTAGCCACAGGAAGTATGTGTTCTGTGAGCTGTGCAAGGCGCCAGCGCGCAGAGACGCGGAGGGTTGGGATAGCGGACTACTAGCCAAGCTGATAGGACCGGATAGGGGACCGCGCGGTACCGAAGTGCTACCCTGGTTTGTGTACGATGGAGACGAATGGCCAATATGATCTGGGTGTGCGCCTCGTGTTACTACACATCTATAGGGCAAGATCCTTGTCGAGTATGCGGCACTATAGGTAAGGTCGAAGTAGAGGGGCCTCGCTACAGAGTAACTAGAGAGCAAGAAGGGTGGACCTCGTCCCTAGCTAAACTTATAGGACCACCCGAGGATAAGCGCAGCTACGAGGACTACCAGTGCGAGTGCCACGAAAGCCTAATGCGTCCAGCGTACTACCAGTGCGAGGAGTGCCTTACCCTCTCATGTAGTACATGCAGGTACTGGACGGAGCCCAAGGAGTGTGCGTGTAAGACTAGTGTACTGAGAAGCTATGTCACTAAATGCCACCTGTGCGGAGATACCCGCGTGTGCGGCTGTGCGTGCCACAAAAGTCTTAACCCTTTTATAGGGCGCTGCTATAAATGCACGTGTCCTTAACTCTTTACCTATAGGTAATAGGATCTGAACCTAAAGCTATGATAGTATCTAAGCCACACCATGCGCCATTACCACTATAGGAGTCTTGATGTCTAGAAAACCAGAGAGCGAAGCTCAGCACGAGCTAGCCGCCTTAATTCATCGAAACAGTGATATTGACCTAAAGGTGTGGGCTAAGACCATGCGCAGATACGGAGAGATCTTGGAAGAGATGCTGGCCGTAGTAGAAACAGCCGATAAGGGCTTCTGTTGTGTGTGTGACACTAGACTTACAGCTAGTACCCACTTATGTAGAGGCGGAGTTCAAGTAGCATGAAACACCTAATAGAAAAACTAAAGAACTTATCCGAGCGCCAAAAGGCACTACCGGCGCTAGCGCAGGGCTTCGACGGCGAGAAGCCTGCACGAAAAGGTGGGTTCAAAGTATCGTCTAAAGTCCTAAAAATGTGGAAGCAGGCAGGCGACGCAGCCCCGGAGACTCCTAAGGACTTCATGTTCCCTAAGGTACTAAAGTACATAGACGACATCCCTAGGAACGACCTACCTAAAATATGGGGTGCGGACAATATGGCGGACGCTCAAGACATCGTTTCGGGAAAGCCTAAGAAGGCGTTCCAAATGTGGATGCGCAACGTTAAGGTCGTAGCTCCTAAGATCCACGGGGTTCTGAAAAAAGTACCAGCTAACGCCCCTCTGGTGTATTACGCTTTCATGTCTCGCGTCGTAGGGGATATGATGGCGGACCAAATATTTAAGCGCTACTTCGAGACTGACGGCGGATACTTCGTTAAGAAGAAGTAGTGAAGTTTACTACCGGGGACTGGATACTACTGTGGGTGCTGGCGGTTACGCTGTACCTATGGTTTAGGCTAATGGCCCCCGTCTGCTTAGCGGTCACTGGTCAATAATACTTGACAATACATACGGTATACGATACATATACGTAATGAGTTACGAAGATGTGTTCTGGCGTGGTACCTCCGAAGTCCGATCATGTGAGGCTTGTAGCTTCAAGATGACTCAGCTGTTGAACAGCTGGGTATGTGATCGCTGTGCACCCCCGGAGTCTGGGGCGGGTACTACGGAGCCCGACACCATAAAGCTTAAAGTGGGATCGGTGTACTACACGTATAGTACTAGTGTAGGTCTAGACGAAGTGTCGCCGGGGTACAAATTGTACACGGACTTTGACTACCTAACTAAGAAGGTCAAAAAGAAGGCCAAGATAGCGTCCCGGAGTTACTACATTTACGAGATATCGGAAGTGATAGAAGACTACGTAGACGCCTCTGGAGTGCGGGCTATTAACAATAGAACAATTAAGGTCAATCAAGTTTGTACCATGGTGCCATAAATCAGTAAACCTAGGTAGACTTACTGTTGACTGCGTGGTAGACATTACGCATGACAGTTAAGCCACACGGAACCGGAGATCTGTATCACAAGTATCGCCCCATGCGGTACAACGAGATAGTAGGGCACGACAGCACCATACAAAGTATAAAGGCTGCCACTACTACCGTACTATCCCAAGCTTTTATGCTAACGGGGGGATCCGGTACAGGTAAGACTACTACGGCGCGTATCATGGCGCTGGCGGTTAATTGCAAAAACCTGTCGGACGGCGAGCCCTGCCTAGAGTGCACTGCTTGCAAATCTATCCTTTCGGGAAACTGTCCCGACATGTTGGAGGTGAACGCGGCTAACGCGCGAGGTATCGACGCCATTCGTGAGATGTGCGCGAACATGGGATTCGCCCCGATGGTGCTAACCAAGCGCGTTTACATATTAGACGAAGCTCACCAGCTAACTAAGGACGCTCAGAATACGCTACTCAAGTACCTGGAGGAGGCTCCTAAGCACGTACTAATAATCCTGTGCAGTACGGAGCCTAAGGGATTCATAAAGGCTGTACGAACTAGATGCCAGGAGTCCAATTTCGAGCTGCTCGCGCGCGTGGACATGCTGGCACTATTACAAGACGTAGCAGGACAAGAGAGCGCTAACGTGTCTCAGGAAGTCCTGAAGATGATCGTAGACGCCTCCGAGGGCTCCCCTAGGAGCGCCTTGGTGCGACTCCAGCAGGTACTACAGTTGGAAGACTGGAGCCACGAGAGTGTATCTAGCCTTTTAGGTAGCAACGAGGACGATCCTAACGCTATCAAACTGTGCTTCGCGCTTAACGCGTCTGAGCCTCGGTGGTCCTCCATCACCAAAGTGTTCAACGACGTTAAGTCATTAGGAGCCTCTGCCCTGGGTATGACTTTGGCTGGGTACTACAGAAACCAACTACTGAAAGTAACTGAGTACAGTAAGGCTGACAGACTAGCATCACAGCTAGAGCTGTTCTTAGTCCCTTTCGATAGCGGTAAGCTAGGAGAGAACCAGCTGGTGTCGGCACTGTTCAGGGCTTACACCATAGGCAGGCGTAAGTAGGCTGTTTACTATTGACTTACAGAGTACCACGTGGTACACCTAGTAAATGAAAGACATAGATGACGTCATAAAGGACTTGTCTGAACGTCACAAGGGCCTAGCCACTGAGATGGGCTCCCTTATGAAGGGGATGGACGATGCCGACTTCATAGTTCTGCTCGATACTATCGCAGTAATAGAGACGGGCCCGGCTAAGATGCTGTTACGCGAGGCAGCCATCCGGCTAGCTCGAAAGGTGGGTAACTAATGAAACTCAAAGTTAGCCCAGAGATGAAAGCACGTATCTATAAGTGGGGAGCAATCCTGCTAGTAGTCGTACTGTTCAAGTATTACGGCGGATGCTAAAAGAGTGCTTAGTAGTCCTAATGATCTTAGGGTTCATAGGGGCTGCTCAGATATACATAACCATAGCCAAGACCGAGACCTGGGGCTGGTTCGGACTGGCGCTGCTGGTAGTTGTAGCGGGAGCTGCTTTTGCCCTGGATTCTATGAATGACAGATGACATAAACGACGCGATTGTAAAAAAGGGTATAGAGGATTCGTGGGAGGCTAAGCTGGCGGAGTTAGATAAGGGACAGTTCATAGCGTTCTTAGACGAGATGTACAACAACACCAACATACCCTCCTTGAAGGCTACTCTCAAGGTGGCTAGGGCTTATATCAGCGGAAACACTAAAGACTTGCTCACAGACATAGCTCTAGGCTAATCTAATTAGATGAAAAACCCCGTACGGTTTCGTTTCGCAGGTTCTGAGGGAGTTAGAGTTACGATAGGGCCTGTGTGCGCGGAGCTGGATAGGGAGGACGCTTTGGAGACGTGGAAGGCTCTGGGTAAAGAGCTGGGCATACTATGCGACGACCACAGACTAACCGGTAAAGTGATCGCTGCGACCACCTGTTCCAGGTGCGACCAGCTAGTAGCCGTTGTCGATAATGATGATTGAGCTACTTACTATTTGGACTAAAGATCGCGCGGCTGCTAGGACCTCTATAAACTTGTGAAACTCAGTAGCTAGTTCCTCGTACACCGCAGATAGGGCGCTTCGTGAAAGACGACCAGACAACTCTAGATACGCCACTCTTCCTAGACCTGCGTAGTAATCCGCATTTACAGGAGTACGTTTTATGGTCTCGGGAAATAACCCGGTTAGCATTAGAGACGTGTCGCCTACCTCCTTCAGTGCTAGGGTCCGGGTTGCCGGGTCTCGGGGTCTCATCAGAAGCAGAGCTAAGGGCTCAGTCGGAAGCGTTCTCTCGTCGCGTGCGTAAGAGGCCAGGAGTCCGACCAAGTAGTACTCGGTATGTTCCGTAGTGTCTACCTGTAGGCGGCCTAGCGCCGTCGTAACAATATCATAGAAGAATTCCTCGGACGATAGTTCTGGGATCACTTCCATCTAACTAGGATCGTATATAAATGCACCTCAAGCAAGATACTCTCTACATTTTCACAGATGGGTCGTGTTATCCCAACCCAGGACCTGGCGGATGGGGGGCGGTTTTAGTGTGGAACGGCTCGGTTAAGTTTCTTTACGGAGGCTCGGCGGACGAGACTAATAACTCCATGGAGCTGGCAGCTATCCTAGGAGGGCTAAAGGCGAGAACCGATAAGAACGTTCCTACTATCCTATACACCGATAGCCAATACTGCGTGAAGATCATGACCCAGTGGTGGAGAGGGTGGAAAGCCAAAGGTTGGGTGACCGGGTCCGGTGGTCCCGTAAAGAACAAAGAGTATATTCAGGAGATCCTACCGTACACGGATAACGTGCAATTTAAGTGGATCAAGGGCCACGACGGGCACGCGCTAAACGAGGCTGCGGACGTCCTTTCTAGAAAAGGGCGAGCTAACTACGGCGGGGACAACACTACGGATCCCGATCCAGACCTTAAAGAGACTAAAAACTATACATACCCATACGTTAGTAAGTGGAGTAACTGCACAGACGTAGACCCGAGTACTACCCCATTCGAGGACGGGCAGGAAGTGGAGATAGTGGATATATCCAATCCTACTGGGTCTTCCAACGAAGGCGCTAGTCTTCGGGATACTTTAGCGGGCTACGAGTTCATGCGGAGGACGAGGGGAACCCTAACGAGGGGGCCCGAGGGGGATGAAAAAATACTGGACGCAGTTCTGAACGCGTCGTACGAGGCCGTGGACGTCTTCATGACGACGGCGAAGCGAAACGGTAAGCTATGAGTCACCTACATTATTGGATGGAGAAAGCGGGTGCGGACTACGAGTGTAAAAACTGCCAAGTGGTTCTTAAGGTTAAGATATCAGAGGTAGGTAACGGGTATAGTCAATTCTTGGAATATCGCTACCCTAATGGCGATACGAGTATGGTATTCGACAAGGCCCTACCGGATAGGTGCCCCACCGAAGAGTGGGACCTGGGAAAGTGGTTACCTGGAGCGACGGAAATTTAGTATACTCTTAGGATGTCCAATATATTTGTTCTAGGTGGTTGTCTCGCGTTCACAGTGGTGTGGGCGTTACTGATGTTTCGAGGAGGTCGGTTTATGGCCTGGCCTAAATGGAAGCGCCTCGTTTCCATGGGCGTGTTCGCATTAGTTTGGGGATCTGTAGTAGTTGTGGGACAGCACGAAGCTGATAAAAAGCAACCTACACTTATGACTGTGTGTTGGGCCCAGGGGAGTAGCTTCGAGCTAGCAGCTTACCAGGACGATTTGCCAGAACCTCTGTGCGCTAATCCTGAAGAGCTTGTGTGGGCTAAGAAGACCAAGAAGGTATATTGGTCGCTGTCTTCAGAATACGACGTACACAGGGACGGCTTCAAGCGCGCGTTAGCCTATTGGAACGATAACTTAGACAACGTGGTCTTCGAGGAGACCTCAAGTCTGGAGGGGGCTGACGTAATAGTACTACAGGGATCAGGCCCAAATACCGCCACGTCCCACTACAGGGGCTTAGAGGTTGGACAAAAAGTACTGTTTGCGTCCATAGCCGTTAAGCCTGGACTTATGGACACTCGAAGGTTCATGTTGGTCATGATGCACGAACTCGGGCACGTTTTAGGGCTAGCCCACGACGTCGGGGGGTCCATCATGAACATAAGTATGCCGGAACCGGATGGGCAGCGCGTGTGGCACGTGACTACGAAAGACAGGAATAGGCTAAAGAAAGTAATGAGTCTGTGATCCGGGTTCTAGTACTGCTAGCGCTAGTACTATCCTGTGGAGCGTACGTACACCCTTCCCCGACACCCGGTCTTAAGCACCGGGTAGACCTAAGTGGCCCCAAGAAGCACGAGGAGGCCCTCAGGAGGCTCGTACAAAGTGAGGTAGCCAGGCACTTCGGGAAGGACGTTAGCGCCGTAGAGACGCGTGTGTGGTGGGTAGAGGGGCGCCTGCTGTACAAGGGCGGGAGCTACGGGGGGCTGACTTACAGCTGCGGGGAGATATACGTCAAGGACATAGGTGATTTGTGCTACAGCTCGTACGCGCATGAACTACTACACTGCTATCATTACGAGATAGAGGGCGTGCGGG
>Ga0210003_1002814_pt1 | contig 14463 bp, 14 predicted proteins | sample LantaG_FD_182804 | JGI IMG/M metagenome (GOLD analysis project Ga0210003, IMG submission 182804) | Deep subsurface microbial communities from Baltic Sea to uncover new lineages of life (NeLLi) - Landsort_02402 metaG (SPAdes) (version 2) | ecosystem: Environmental > Aquatic > Marine > Oceanic >... | reverse complement strand
CAGGATAATTTTCACCATCAGAAATTACATAGACACTTGCAACTTGACCTGCTAAGGGACCGGTAGTGTTAATTGTTGTCTGAACGATTCCACCATATCCCTGATTACAATTATCAGTTACTTCAACAAATGGTGGAGATACATAACCAAATCCTGGATTTGTAACGACGGCACCAATCAAACTTCCAACATTTCCTTCAACAATTGAACCAAAAATTGGAATTACTTCTGCTCCAAAACCTCCACCACCAAATATATTAAGTTGAGGTGGATTGCAAGATGTTGGTGGTCCTGCATAACAACTACCAAGAGCACTTTGAGATCCAGAACTACTTATAGTACTATTGAAAATATCAAGTGCTCCTGTGGCACCGGCAACGGCAGAACTCACACTATCAATAACATTTCCTGCCGCATCTATGGCACCACCAACTGTATCAACAATTGCTGCGGCAGTATTGGCAACTTCTAAAAGTTTACCTAATTTAGTGCCGGGTGAACTAATGACTCCACTTCCAATCATCCATCTCTCAACACCAGCAACTGGTCCAGATGGGCACTCACCACACTCAGCAATAAATGGAACTCCGGCAATACCCTGAGCACTTCCTCTAATAATTGATTTAAGATCAAATCCTTGCAATAAGTTAAGAATACCAAGTGCCCCCATCGCAAGACTGAGACCTGTCTCAATGGCACCTATAATTGCATTTATTAGACCACCAAGAAATTGATCAACCACACAAGAAACTAAATTTGCAATATTTTTTAGTAATGCACAAAGCATCTCATCAATTATATCAAATAATCCCGAAACAATACATTTTCCTAATTTGGGAATCTCGTCTTGAAGTTTTTTTAATTGAGGTATGGTTGCTTCCTGAGCAGCAGCACCAGCTAAATGTGCGGTGGAGATACTTTTAGTTGCTGCCTTGACTCTACTATTCACGTCATCATATACCTTTTCTACACCTTCATTTAGTGGTGGAACCATTTTTTTATAAGTATCATTCAATACTCCACCAACAATACCACTAGAAATTCCTTGTATTTTTTTAGAAATTTCTTTACACAATTTTTCAATTTGCTCGTCAATATATTGCTGTGATAGATTATTGTAAGAACTTAATGTCTGAACAAACTTAACCGCATTTTCAAGTTCTGTTGAAATCTTATCAACAAAAGCATTAGATTTTGTGGATGCGAACTGTATTTTATCACCAATACCACTAAAATATGAAATCTCATCTTTTCCATTTGTCGTCTGAGTTGGAAGATGATAGGGAGATTTTTGAGTGTCTGCGGTTCCTTCGTTAGTTTGATTTGCCTTTAAATTAGTTCCATCATTTTTAATTTTACTCGTATATCCCGTAAATGGTTTGAATGGAGATTCAAATCCTGCACTTGGAACTTGGTCCGTTCTACCAAATGCACCAATAATTACAGGAATTTGAGCATTATCACCATCCATAAAGAAACCGAATACGGAATCTCCTGGTAATATTTTTACATTAGTTGCATTATTTCCGGCACCTGTTCCTGTTGTTGTTGGCAACATACACTGTGCCCAAGGAAGTTCTTCGTTGGGAAGTTCCGTAGTATCATATGGATGATACCCCATAATTCTAACTTTACGCCTATTCCCCCATCCACCACCATTTATCTGCTCACCCTGAGATCCTTCTGGTGCAACTTGTCCTATCCACCAACGGAATCCGTCTCTACCAATAAAATTACTTTTGAGTAGCGATTCTTCCATTTATGATTGTCCGGTGTTCGTTCCGTAATTGCCAAATGTATCTCTAATTAATGTCATAGAAGTATATGAACCTTCGGTATCAAAATGATGGCACAATTCTTTTATCATATATAGACCACTTTGTTCGTCGTCATATACTGCATCATCTTCTCTGGAAATTTTAGGAAACTTGCAGGTTATAATATCACCAGCTCTCAAATTAGTGTTTGAAGGTACGGTCATACTCAAGGTCTGCGTAAAGAGTATGTTGTATCTCATAATTGCCTGAGATTGATACTTAAGTGGGTCAGAGTTTCCTTCCGTTGAAACTCCAACCTCCACAGTACCAATATCTAAAACCTGTGTCAAAATTCTTGAAGGAGAATCTCCAAGACTTACATTAGAACTGCTTGAAATCTTTGGTAGTTGAAGTTCTTGTCCCAAATTATTCATACCACTTACATAATTACTTAACTTAAAGGTATTAAAAGTTCCTTTCTCTGGTGGAGTAAATTCAAAGGTTAGTGGATTGTAAAACATTCTATAACTAGAATATACACCCAATCTAAGTTTCTCAATTAAATTTTGATTTCTGTTTGTGGTATATTGTAGAATCTTAAAGTCATTATTTCTTTCATTTCCGGACTGATTTACATCGGTATAGATATAAACAAATTCTTTATCATTAAAAGATTTTCTTGGAGGTTGTGAGATTAGGTTATCAATTGACCTAAAGTTAAATCCATCTTGCGTTTGATAGAATACACACCCTGCCGTTGCGTCTTTCTTTGAGGAATCGGGAACTCCTTTGGATGCCAACCATACTAATACGGTAAAGGGTTTTCTTAGATTACCAATAAATCCATACTTGTTTTGTGTCTTATCAATCTTATCAATCTTATCTGTCTTTAGATATTCTTTGATAATACTTTCTACCGAATCACTAATTGATTGACCGGGTGGAAACCTTTTTGGAACTCTTGTGGTTTCATTTGTGATTGCTTCTCTTGAAACTAAATTGAGTTCAAAGAATTCTCGCTGAGACTCAGAAATAACATTTGTAATACTAGAAACATAAAGATAATCTTTTTCGTCGGTTGCGAAATCTAGTCCGGGATTTGTACCAGAATTTCCGGCAATCTTTAAAGAAACTCTCTCACCACCCCTTAAAGGAAGACCATTATAAATTGACTGAAATGTTCCCGTGGCATTTCCTTCATTATCTTGCGCCTGAAGAGAATCTCCGGTATTTCCCACCTGAATCTTTACGGTAATTGTAGGTGAGAAAATATCCTCATAGTAATCAATAGAAACCGTACCAGTTCTAATATCAACCGTTCTCTTTTGATCGTTGGATTCGAGTATAAGTTCTTCGTAAATTGACTTTTTAGTTGACATTAGGTATATGCTAAATCTAGTAAAAGTTTCTTTGTGATGAAACTATTTAACGGATTAATTATGATGGGAATCATCATCGCTCCTCCACCACCAATAGAACCTTGTTGTTGTGGTGCTGGTGGTTCTTCTTCTATAATGATAATACTAGGTCCAACTTGTTGTTGTGCTAATTGTTGAGATGCTTGCTGTCTCTGTTGAGTTCCTGATGATGTTATTTGTGCTGGTGTTGGAGCAGCAATTTGTGCTGGTGCAGGACTAAATGATCCTTGATTTGGAGAACTTGTAAGTAAAAGAACAGAAACATATGCAGAAGGATCTCCGGATCCTCCATAATCTGAGCGACCTTTTACATTATCATACTCAAAATGAATGTGTGGTCCTGTTGCTCTTCCAGATTGACCAACTCTGGCAAATGATGTTCCTGCTTTAATTCTACCAGATTTGATTAAAACAGCACTCAAATGCGACATTCTCAATTGAACTTTGAGTTGAGGAACCCAAACATCTATTAGTAATCCATATCTACCATAGGTTCCAGTAGCAACCACCTCACAATCATATCGTAGTGCAATATAAGTTCCCAGAGGAGCCGCAATATCCAATCCTTTATGCGTTCCACCCCTAGAACCATAAAGATCTGTAATTAGTATATTATTAACACCTCTTCCAATGGTTGGCACATCACCTACCTTAAATCTTTTTCCAGATTGTATTGGTGGTGGTGTTGGAGTAGGTGTTGTTTGCGCTGATGAAATATTACCTCCAGATGATTTTGCTTGTTTTAAGGCATTTTGAACTTGTTCTGGAGTAATTGAAGCTCTATTTCTACCTCTTCCAGAATACAAACTTTCTCCTTTTTTTATATCATATTTTGGCCAACCGCCACCATATGATCCAGCTTTCATATCAAATGGAACACCAACAGAAGCAAACTCAGCAGCTAATTCTAAATTTGCTTTTTGTATGTCATTCATAGAACCAGATAAAAACTTACCGACTTGAGGTCTTTTGGATTCTATCGTATATTGAGGATATAAATCTTGTATTTTTGCACTATATTTTGTATTTTTTGGGTCATATCCTTTAGATTGAAGCCACTTAACAAATCCAGGCATAGTTCCAGTAACAATTTGATATTTTCCAACAGCAAAAACTGATCCCCTAGATTGCAAACTCATAATCTCAGATAATGTCATATCCTGTAAATTTTTACCTAAGTATTTTTTTGCTCCGCCCGGACTGTCACCAGCATCACCCCTATTCATAGATTCATATCTACCCTCACCACCAGCAATTAATTCAAATAATCCCGAAGAATCTCCACCACCTCCGCCCGAAGGTTGCTGCTGCATACTCTCATTTTCATATCGAGTTCCAAAAGGAGCAGCATCTTCTCCACTCACAACTCCTTCTCCGAGAGATGTTGTGAGTAACTTAAATCCTTCATCGAACTGTTTCTGCATATCCTCAAAAGTTCCACCCAAATCCTTTAAGGAACTCTCAACTCTTCCCTTACTATCCATAAAATCAAAGGTTAGAATATTTTTACCAACGGCACTCAGGAGACTTCCAAATCCTCTAAACATCTTTATAGTATTATCAAAAAATCCAGTTACAATAGTATAAAGTCTCTGTATTCTTGCAATTAATTCTTGTGCCATCGTAATAATTGACGGCAAATTAGTAAGCAATCATCCAACTAATAAGGTTGCCAGAAAGTCCATAATTCTTCCCAAAAATCCTTTGGTGCTTGAAGCAACTGCCTTTGCCTGTCTTTTCACCGCACCACCAATAGTTGATGCTTCTAAAAGGTCTTCCTTATTCTTTCTTCTTTCTTGTTCTTGTCTTCTTTGAGAGAGAATGGCATTTCTTATTATTGATTCTCTTTTTACTTTTGTCTTTTTCAACACAACATCATTAAGATTTCCAGCATTCTTTCTAAGACCAGAAAATGAATCCTTTATTGACTTAATACCAGAACGAATATTAAGAAGACTTTTGGATGGTTTTACTGCTACTGCCATCTTATGTCACCACATTATAATTTACTTGTGAGTAAAGCACATAGAAATTATCTGGATTTGATGCTGATATTGATGGAACCTGATTTACGGGACCACCAGTAGGAGCGGCACCCGACCTTTGTTGAGCAGAAGAACCAACTCTTCTGTAAATTACATTTGGTGCTGGTGCTGGTGCAGGACCAATATTAACCTGTGTAGAAACTCTATCGGTTTGTGCGAGTAGTGGTTTTATATTTACTTGACTTGGTTGTGATGAAACCTGATTGCCTTCTTCCGGTGTTATATTAACTTCACCATACTGCGGTGCCTGAGTGAAATCAATTGAAGATGCCTGGGATTTTAAATCATCCATTTGTTGTTCAAATGGTTTATCACTTACAGCGGCAGTAGTTGGTGGTTTTGTGGACGATGGTATAACCGGACTTTGTGGTGTTGCCGGTGAAGTTGTTACCGGAGTTTTAGGTTTATCGGCACCAGTAAGAACATCCGCACCTTTTCCACCAAAAACCCAACCAAAACCACCACCAATCAAAGAAGCAACAGGAACAGTAATAGGTGAAATTGGACCTCCTAAAAGACCAAGTTTTGCTCCGACGGCTGCTCCAGCCATTGACCCTGCTACACTTCCCCCAGCACCTGCACCAGCTTGAACATCTGTTTGTCCTTGTAATTTTCTACTTCCAAACTCAATCCCTCCAAATAAGATATTAAGCAATCCACCCTTTCCCTTTAACCAATTCATAGGTCCGCCGCCTTTTGGTGTAGTTGGCGGTACAGCAGGAGGTTTAGCGCCAGGAGGTGTTGCTGTTGGAGGAACTATTGAGGCTGCGGGTGGTTTTTGTTTTCCAAGATTTAGTAAAGCTGCTGCGCCAGACTTAATAATATTTCCAAGTGCTCCAAAAAATCTACCTACAGTGTTCTTAAGCAACCATCCACCAATCTTAAGAGATAATCTTGCAATAGTTCCGGCAATTGCAAAAAATCCACCGTTCAATAAGAATAATGTTGCGGCACCAATTCCAAGAGCCTTTAGAACATTATCTCTGATTTCTATTAATTTTTTACCATTATCTTCGGAAATTGCTCTAAGAGTTTCAATTCCTTGATTTGTTAACCATCCTAATAATAATGTTCCAAAGAACTGTGATAATCTACTTAGAATGGATTGTGCCTTTTGTGCGATTGCCTGAACCGGAGCAATTAATGCACTTTGTATTGCTTTTTCTAAAAGACTTTCTCTACCTACTCTTAATCCTAATTCTGTTGATCTTCTTTGCTCCTCGTTTTCTTTCTTTATACGATTTTGTTCTAAAACACTATCATTAGTAATTGCCTTCGTAACATTATTTAAAGAAGCATTAAAACCAGTAACTTCACCTCTCAAACTTCCAACGAGTTCTTGTACTCCGTTTATCGTCTGTGTCTGAATGAATATTACTTTATTTAAATTAGCAACCTCAGAACTTAAAGTATTGACCTGACCTTGTAAAGAAGTTATTGATGTAGATTGCGACTTTACAATTGATAAGGTCTCTGGGTCTGATTTCTTACTGATTGGGACAAGTGCTCCTCCACCACCAAAAATATTTGATGATACTTGACTTCTCTTGAATAGTGCCTTTCTTCTTTCCGCAGACAAATAGGACCCCGATATAGGATCTACCCCACTTTGAGCTACTTGTGCTAAATCAGCCATTTGCTTGATTCTTTAGGTTTTCTTCTTCACTCAAGGATATTTATGCTTCTAAATAGAAATACCTGTTGAACCGCAATTCTCAGGAGGGGGGGGGTGAAATTCCCTCCTTTGTATTATAAATAATGATGCGGTTCAATAGAGTAGAAATGTATTATACTTACGCATATTTGCGGGAAGATAGAACTCCTTATTATATTGGAAAGGGTAAGGGGAATAGGATTCATAAAAAGGGTAAAACAGAAATTAGACCACCAAAAGACAAATCTAGAATAATCTTTCTAAAACAAAACCTAACTGAAGAAGAAGCATTTAAGCACGAAATCTATATGATTAGTGTTTTTGGTAGAAAAGATTTGGGGACTGGTATTCTTCGCAATAAAACTGATGGTGGAGATGGAATAAAAAATCCTTCAGAAAAAACCAGGAAAAAAATGAGTGAATCGCATAAAGGAGAAAAACATTATAATTATGGCAAATCTCTTTCAGAAGAACATAAAAGAAAATTGAGTTCTGTACGAAAAGGAGAAAAACATTATAATTATGGCAAATCTCTTTCAGAAGAACATAGAAAAAATATAAGCAAATCAAAAGAAAAATATCATTATATCATATACTCCATAATGGAAAATAAAACATATAAAATTAATAATTTAAATATATTTTGTAATGAACATTTATTACATCGGGGTTCTTTAACACAAACTCTCATAGGAAAACGCAAACATCATAAAAATTTTAAAATGGTAAAAAAAGAGAGAAAGAAAGAAACTTATTAGGATTGTTGATTTTTAAGATTTTCTTCTTCAATATAATTTTGCAGTAAAGTTATATAAATTTCCCTCTCCCAAGGCAACATATCTTCAAGTTCAGTCAAAGAGTATTTATGGTGTTGAATTAGTGCGAAATTAGTCTTATAGTATGACTCAAGATCGGTGTGGGAGAGGGCTACACGAAAAAAGCCGATAGACCCTCCAATACAACTTCACTTTCTACACCAGTCTTTGGGTTTTTAACCTTAATAGTATGAGAAAGTTTGGGCATAGTATCAAAGAACTTCTCAACTTCTTTAAATTGTTTAGAACTTAACTGCTCCACAAATTCTAGTAGTTCTTTTTTAGTAGAATCACTTGCGGTCCAAGATTCTTCTTCCGAATAAATTTGATCAATACAAGATACAATCAAATCAAAAGTATCATCAACGCTTACACTATCACCAGAATCAAAGTTATTCTTAATAAACTCAGTCATAGATGGATATCTCATTCTCAAAGTCAAAGTATCATCTAACTTAATATCACGAGAATGTTTTGGATTCTCTTCAACATTAATTTCATCCAAATTAATACTAACCGGAACCTGAGTTGTTTCATCATCTGGGCAAGTAATTAAAACATCCACACTTTCTCCAACAGACTTTCCTCTGATATTGAGAAACAAATACTCAATATCAAATGTGGATAAATCATCTACTTTGATGCCTTTACTTAAGATGCAATTTGAAATAACATTCTTAACGGCATTCGCAATTGCCTTGGAATCTTCACTTTCCAGAGCGATAATAAGAATTTTTTCTTCTTTAACCAGAAAGGGTCTATATCTAATTTTCTTTTTTAATGATGGAATTTCCAACTCGTAGATTGGCGTGGAAATTTTTGGCAAACCCATTTTAAAATCTCTATAAAGTTCAGTTAAAAATATTTAGACGACTTAGGCAACCCCAACAGGTCTTGGATCATCTAGTCTTCCGGTCCCAAGATTGAGGTTTCTATTGATTAATTCATCTCTTCCTGTTGCGAGTCTATTTTGTCTATTTACTTGATTTATGGTGCTGTTAACAACAGTATTAGAAATTTTATTATTATCACTATTTCTTGTAAAGTCCAAACTTAATGTTCTGCCACAAACATATCTTTCATAATTAAATGTGGCACTCATCTTTAATGTATCAGAACCATTATAGTTTACTGGTACAGAATTTAAAGCAAGTGGAAAAAGACCGAAAAAATTATACTCAATTTCTACATTATAATCTCTATCAAATTTAATAATCTTAGTCATATCACTTTTATAATCTTTTGGATATCTCATTCTAAAATAATATCCATCTCTAGATGGATTGGCATTAGATCCACTGGCAATAAACTCCATCCAGTGTTCTATGAATTTTAAATTTTGATAGTTATTATCAACATAAAATTCTAAACCAATTTCTGTGAAAATTCTGCGATGAGCGATTCTTTCATTCACTCCAGTATAGTTATTGGTGATATCAGCAGTTGCTAATGAAGTTCCTGGAAGTGATGCAGAAAAACAAAGTAATCCGGCATCATTAGCAATAAACAAAGGATTAACTCCTCTTATTGCAAGATGTGATAAAAGTGGACCAGGTAGACCACCAAACACAACCTGAAAGTGTGAGCTCTGGGCGAGATTCGTAAAGAGTGGTTTAAAGTCGGATATTCTACGGATACTAGGCACTCTAAATACCTTTTATAAGTCTTATTAGTATAAGTATTTAGATGTCTTATAAGGGAAAATTAATTATTATAAATATAAGGGAGACCTAACAGAAAGATAATGTTCGTATATCAAATAGTCAATAAAATTAATAATAAAAAATATATTGGAATAACATCTAGATCATTAGAAAAAAGATTTAAAGAACATAAGAAGCATTTAAATTGTGGAATAGCGGCAGCAATTATAAAATATGGGGAGGATAATTTTTATATTGAAAAATTAGAAGAGTGTAGTAATTGGGAAGATTTATTGGAAAAAGAAAAATTATGGATTAATAAAATTAGTCCTGAATATAACAAAACATTAGGTGGGGAAGGACTATTTGGATTTAATCACTCAGAGGAAACTAAAAACAAAATAAGTTTAAAAAATAAAGGAAAACTTGCTTCCGATCCTAAAGGTGATAAATTAAAAGAATATCGAGAATTATATGGAAATTTTTGGACTGGAAAAAACCATACAGAAGAATATAAAAAATTAAAGTCTATAGATAGATTAAATTATTATCAAACTGAAAAAGGAAAACAACAAAGGGAGCAAATATCCAAAACACTAAAAGAAAAAAATATAAAACCACCGGAATGGGCTTTGGGCAAAAACAAAAATACCAGGTGGTGGAATAATGGAACAACAAATAAAAGATCTACTGAAAGTCCAGGAGATGATTATGAATTAGGTAGAATTAAGGGTCGGTGGAAGTGGTCTAAATGAAAAATTTTTTACAAGGAAAATATAAACCGAAATTTCCAGAAAAGTATAAAGGAAATCCTTGTGAAATATATTATAGATCTAGTTGGGAATTGAAGTTTCTCAAATATTGTGATACGAATGTAAATATTTTAGAATATGCCTCAGAAGAACTTGCCATCCCTTATCGTTCTCCGGTAGATGGGCGTATTCATAGATATTTTCCTGATGCTTATATAAAAGTCAAAGAACCTGATGGAAGTATTAAGAAGTATCTAATTGAGATTAAACCTCATAAGCAAACGATGCCACCAGCCAAACCAAAAAGACAAACCAAAGGATATATCTATGAGGCATATGAGTATGCCAAGAATCAATCAAAATGGGAGGCAGCAAGAGAATATTGTAAGGACAGAGGATGGACCTTCAGAATTTTGACGGAAAATGAGCTTGGAATTGGTAAAAAATGAATCGTATCAAACCCCTACTTAAAAAATTATACGGAACAGAAGATGCAGATGATTTGATGTTGGAGATACTTGATGTATTGAAAGAAACTACCAGATCTCCAGAGGTAGGTAAATTTTACACTTTTGTTTATAGTCCAAAGACTTCTCGTATAAGATATGATGCAAATCCTTTTGTTGCCGTCACAAATGTTTATTCTTGGGGATTTAGTGGCATTAACTACCACTGGGAAAAACGGCGCCAATATACTCTTGAAGAAGTGATTGGACCTCTACATATTGTGGATAAAAATGAAGTAAGTGATTTGAGAAGAATACCTTTCGGACAAATCAAGATAAATAACTAAAAAGATAAATGGTAAACGGATTTAGCGTAACAGGAAGTTTATCACCAAATGCGGAAAGAATTGCTGGAGCTGCTTCTGCCAAACTTTCCTCGTCTGCGGCACCCCTTAGATATCCACAAAAAAGTATTGGTAAGGATGACGATTACCTAGAAATAGGTGTGATTAAGTATGTTCCTCCTGGATTTGGATCTGATGAGGATAAGAGAAATCTCAGAGCTCCTACAGGAACGGAAGTGAATTCTAAACAAAAAGCAGAAAAAACAATACAATTACCAATACCATCAAATATTGGAGACACAAATCAGGTCAATTGGGGTGATGATAGTTTAAACTCTCTTGCTCTTTTTGGTGTGGACCAAATTAATAAAGTTCTAGAATCTAGAAATTTGTTTGGTGGTGTTGGAGGTTTACTTCAAAATGTTCGTGGAACGGGACAAGAAGTGTTAACTAAGGGTGGAGCACAAGAAGCAATTAAACAATATTTTGCATCATTATTAGTAAATTCATTAGGAGCAAATACAACACCACAAGGATTAATTTCAAGAGCAACCGGAAGTGTTATAAACCCAAATATGGAGCTACTTTTCGAGGGTGTTAATTTGAGGTCCTTTGCTTTTGACTTTGATTTTGCTCCAAGAGATGAGAAAGAATCTAATGTAGTTAAAGAAATTATAAGAATCTTTAAGCAATCTATGGCACCAAGAACTGGTAGCAATACCGCAGGTGCTGGGTTATTCATTGAAGCACCAAATATTTTTCTTCTAAAATATAAGAGTGGAAATCAGGACCACCCTTACTTAAACAAATTCAAACCCTGTGCTTTGACTAGTATGGGTATGAATTATACGGGTTCAGGTTCATATGCGACTTATGCGGATAAAACTCCGGTTCATATGAAATTATCTCTTAGTTTCACCGAACTCAATCCGATTTATAATGAAGATTATAAACCTTCTGATATAGGAGTAGGCTACTAATATGTCATATTTTAGAGAATTACCAGATTTAGAGTATCAATCACCCTTTGCGGATAGTAATTCTTCACAGAATTATGTAAGAGCAAAGAATCTATTTCGTCGTGTAAAACTTCGTGATGACTTACAGAATGTTTTTACTCTGTTTAATAAGTATCAGATTCCAGAGGGAGCAAGACCCGATACTGTTGCCGAAGCAGTTTATGGCAAGGCAGATTATGACTGGATTGTTATATTAACGGCAGGTATTGTACATATCAGAAATGAATGGCCTCTTTCTAATAGAGACCTATACAGATATGCTGAAAATGTTTATGGGAATGACTTAAATGCAATACATCATTATGAAACTAAAGAAATAAAAGATTCTAATGGAAGACTCATACTTCCTAGTGGTAAAATTGTAGACCAAACATTTACTATTCCAGACCCCAATATTTCCATACAAACTTTAAATCCTGTTGTCGGTATTAGTAACTATGAATATGAAACTAGAAAGAATGTGGAAAAGAGGTCCATTTATCTACTAAGAACGGAATATTTACAACAATACTTAAATGATATGAGAAGGATTATGTATTATGATAGATCTTCTCAATATATTGATAAAAAATTAATTCGCACCGAGAACACAAGAGTCACAATGCCATAAAAAAAGAGGAGATTTCTCTCCCCTTTACTATATCAATTTGATGCTAACTTTTCGAAATACGATAATGTAGAATCATCAGAATCCTCATCATCATCAACCGCAACCGAACGAGTCGGTTTCAGGTTGTTAAGTTCGCTACGCAGGTCTTCAGTCAGAGAAGGTGCAGGACCACGATAGTCATCCTCGTCCTCAACTTCAGAATCAGTACGGGATGTTTTTCCACCTAAGGCAACTTCAAGACGCTTCTTCATTTCTTCATAGGACTTGAACTGGTCGGGAGAAACAAACTCGGAAAGAGAAAACTGCTTCTTCCAGATTGCTTCCATAGCATCATCATCATTCAGAAGAGCACCCTGAGCGGCAAATTCGCTGGAATCATAGTTTCTATAACCAGCAACACTCTTTGCCTTCAGTTTGAAATTGGCACCAGTCCAGAAATCAAACGGATCGATGGCAGTTTCATCTTCAAACTCAGGTTGCATCGCTTCCGTGAGTTTGTCAAAGATTTTCTTACCATACTTGAAGAGGAAGACTTTACCTTCATTATCAGGATTAGCAGGGTCCTTGACAACATAGATATTACTCATATAAGTCAGTTTACGCTTCTGCTTACGGGCAACTTCCTTGTTGGAGTCTATACCAGAGTTCCACAATTGACCGTTGTGCTCACATACAGGGCACTTCTGGTTGAGAGTAGTGAGACACGAGTCAATCAACCAACCTCCGGGTCCCTGAAAGGCGTGAGAATAGACTTTGACGAATGGCAGGTCTTCACCATCAGGAGCAGGAAGGAAGCGAATAACGGCATAACCATTATTTGCTTTATCACATTCCAATTTCCACAGACGGTCATCAGAAGAGTTGCCAGAATTATTCATTTTTTCGACTTCTTTCACCAGTTTTTCGGTGAGAGAACCAAGTTTAGATTGTTTTTTTAAGTCCGAGAACGACATAAGATTTTTTAGGATAGTTTGGATTTGTTGGATTACTTAGATATTATAGCAAAAAATCACTCATTAGTCAAGATACTTTTTGAGTGATTCAATTGTTTTTGTCATACTACTGAAAAGTATATTCATATCAGTCTCTGGTGGAAATCCCATCAGAGCAACTGACCTTCTTAGATTTTCCTTCATCTCAACTGCTTGAAGGTCATCGGAAAGAGAAAGTCTTGTGTACATAATACGCTGCTTTTCAAGCAGTATTGTCATTTTATCAATATGTTCCAGTTTATCTTCACGAGGCATCATACCAAAAGTTAAAATACTATTGTATATAAACTCTTGAAGTTGATTGATTTCTTTTAGTTCATCCTGAATAATATCAGAATCAAAAAAACTACTCATTTATAATGTCCCGTAAAAGTTTCTTGTACTGGAATATGTCTATATTTAGAAAAGGTTTGTATTTTCTAATTTTTAAACTTACGGTCTCCCATACAGGGTCCAGAAGTTTCTTATCGAACTCACTAATATACGAGAATATTTTATCATAGATTACCATTATTTCAGGTGCCAATTCACTTTTTAGAAATGTTTTGAGAAGAATTGGATGACCTTTCGAGCAGTCGAAGACATTCTCTAATTTTGTCTGAGAGAACAATTCTGTTGATTGCTCCTTGAATAAGTAAGTCAGACTCTGCTGCCTTTTCATCCACTCTTGGTAGTTTCTTTCGCCAGAATTTATAATTTCTCCAATCCATATTCCATTAACATTATCGGTTGATATAAAGTTTGATACTAGAAAATCGACAATTTCTTTATCATTATATTTTCTCGAACTTTTTTCGAAAAAATATCGATCTTTTCTACGAAAAAATGAACTTTCTGATGCCCTAACCTTTTTATTATATTTGAAGTAATCATATTTTATTGAAGAAAAATGAGATTTCAGTGCCAAATATTCGATGTAAACTTGAAATGGTGACATCAGATAGGCAACTTTGCTTTAGAAATTCGCT
>Ga0210003_1002813_pt1 | contig 14463 bp, 10 predicted proteins | sample LantaG_FD_182804 | JGI IMG/M metagenome (GOLD analysis project Ga0210003, IMG submission 182804) | Deep subsurface microbial communities from Baltic Sea to uncover new lineages of life (NeLLi) - Landsort_02402 metaG (SPAdes) (version 2) | ecosystem: Environmental > Aquatic > Marine > Oceanic >... | reverse complement strand
TTTCTTCTTCAACCGCAAAAAAAAACAAAAAACAGAAGAAGAAAAACTCAAGGCATCGAGTCCAGCACCTCCTCGAGCAGCGCCTCGAGCTCCTTGTCCTCCTGCGTCTTGGCGTCCACGGCGTGGTGACCTGCAGCAGAAGCAGAAGCAGCTCCGGAAGCAGCTCCGGAAGCAGCCGCAGCAGCAGCAGCAGCGCCCCCGTCGGCGGCGGCGGCCTTGGCCTTCTCTTCCTCGGCCGCAATCTCCTTCTCCTCACGCACAAACTGCTCGTGCTCCTGGACGACGTCCCTGGTCTCTTGCGCGACGCACTTGGCGTAGCAGGTCGAGTAGGCGTCGTCGACGGTGTTGCTGCTGCTTCCCGCGGAAGCCGCCGCAGCCGTCGTCTCCGCCTCGATCGCGCTCAGCAGCGCCGCCGCCGCGCTCCCGCCGAGCTCGGCCGACGCGTCGGCGCACTCGGTCGCGCACGCCTCGGCGGCGTTGTTGCCGATGGCGAGCGTCGGCAGCCCGACGCGGCGTCCCAGGCCGCTGCCCGCAGCTCCCTCGAGCAGCGCCTCGCGGAAGACGACGAGCCCGCCGACGAGCAGCGACGCAAAGGCGAGCGCGGCCCAGAGGTACCAGCGCGAGGAGGCCTCCCTGGCGACGCGGGCGCGGAGGGACGGAGGGGGCGCGGGAGGAGGGGGGCCCGAGCGGAGGTAGGGGTTTTCCTCGTCGCTGTTTTTGGTGGTGGAGGTGGTGTTGGAGGTGGCGGTGGTGGTGGTGGTGGAGGTGAAGAAATTGAGAGGTCGAGGTTGAGGTTTTGAGAACGAAAGGGAAAAGAAAAAGAGGGTCGGGCGCGCGTCGTCGCCCTGTCTCTTTCCCTCTCTCCGTCGCCTTTGTTTCTTGATCTCCTGCTTGAAACGAAAAAAACGACGGCCTTGGATCGGCAGCCTGGCGTTCGCTGGCGTTTTCACTGCTGCCACTCGCGTTGCTGTTTTCGCTGCTGCTTTCGCTGCTGCTGCTCTTGCCCCCCTCGGCTTCGCTCCTCCGCAGTCGACCTCGTCGATGACCGACCAAGAGTTCCCCAGAGGCACGCCCAAAGGCCCTTGGGGGCTTGGGGGTTGGGCTTGCCCTGAAGAGTGACGGCCTTCGGGCAGCAGCAGCAAACGAAAAGCACGGGTTTCGCCGACGAGGTCGACGACGAGGTTTGAGCGAGCAACAATGCTCGCTCGCTCGCTCTTTCTCCCCCCTCTTCTCTCTCGCTCTCGGCTCTGTTTCTTCGCCAATCCAACTCACCCTGCGTCAGCGGCGCCCTTGTCGGACTGCTGTTAGAAGGGAATTGTTCAACAGAGGCGAGATTCGAAAAAAGTGTGAGCCCGAAAAGATCGTCGCTTTGAAAATCGACACCGACGAAGCGACGACGACGACGCGCGGCAAACGGCGACGCAAGGGAAAAGGCATCTTTTTCTCCTCCGCTGCTTTCTCCCAACGAGCCCCGCTTTCCGGCCTCGATTGCGATCGCCGGAGGGGGAAACGAGAGCGACGATCCACTGCCGCGCCCGGATGTCCCACAAAACGCCAGCCAAGAGGTCACTGCTGAAAAGATGCGTGCCTCTTCCTTTTTTCTTTTTGCTCGCTCGCGATCAAAAAAAGCAGACAGGCAAGATGGGCCTCCCTGTTCGCCCACTTTCGGTCCGCGCTCGGTAAATCCGCCGTCGCGGGTCCCAAGAGCATCTCGCGTTATCGCTTTTCCACGAAGAGACAAGGGCGGAGACGGCGGAGAAGCCGGGGAAAGGTGGGGGAAAAGGTTCGCTGCGAACGGTGGCTTCATGGAAGCCCGAAAAAACTTTGAAATCAGGGTCTTTTTTTCCTTTCGCGGTAGGGGCGACAGGGCCCTCTATCCGCGCGCATCGACAACGACACGCGCTCTCGCTTACCGGCTGCGTTACCTTGAGCGGGACCTTTTCCTGGGACAGGAACATGGCGACAAAGAGGAAGAAGAGAAAAGAGTTGCGAAAAGGTCAAGAGAACCGAATCGATTGGAGAGCAGTGAGGGGCCTAATTTTTCTCTTCGTAGCCTCTTTTTTCTCTCTCTCACTTGGTTGTTTTTTCCCTCTTCCCTCTCAAACCCCGACCAACCAATCAAGCAAAGCGCAGAGAGAGAGCGAGAGAGCTTTTCCCCTCTCTCTTTCTTCGCTCTTCCTCCTCTTCCGCCTGCAGAAAGGGAGAAGAGCGTCTTACAAGAGCCACTAGTTTGCGCTCACGCCACTTTGCAATGGCCGACGGCAACAACAACTCCAGCAAGCCCGGCGCCGCCGCCGCCGCCGCGTCCTCCTCTGCGGGCCCGATGCCGCTCAAGAAGCGCCCGCTCAGCAACGCGGCGCCGGCGCCCAGGCCCGCCGTGCGCCCGCGCGCGGACGAGGTGAGGCCTTGTTACACCCGCCGAGCACTTTGCGCAGGAGTGTTTGCCCCAGCGAAAGGGCGCGGACGCGACGCGAGGATGGAGAGAGAGAGAGAGAGAGAAGAGAGTCGTTTCTTTTGAGGCGTCGGTTGGTCTCTCGGTCTCTCACCTCTCTCGCCGCTCCATTCTTCGCCTCCGTTTCCAAATCCACGCTCATCCCTCTACAGTCTCGCGTCGCAGGCAGGCCCGTGGCTCCCATGGCGGGCCGCGAGGACGTCGTGCAGATCAAGTAGGTGTTTTTTTCCAAAGGGGGACGGGAGCGGGAGAGAGAAAAGAGAGAGCTCTCTTGCAGTTTCGTTTCTCGGAAACCGCAAACGGCTCCATTTTTTCATCGGCGAGAGAGATGAGAGAGGGAGAGAGAGAGAGCAAGAAAGAAAGAGCCCGTTGGTGAGAAGCGTCGCTCGTGTCGTCGCTGGCCGAGCTCGCTCACTCTGTCGACAAAGCACGCTCGTCGACGTCGGCGCCTTCGAGCTTGGCCCCCGCTTGATTCGACCAGAGACGCGGGAAACAGCAGCACCGGTTTTGGGGGTCAAGCAATTGCCTCGAGCAACAAGGGAGGGGAGGAGGGAGGGGCTAGCTGCTGCTGCGTCCTTCTCTTTCCCTCCTTCGCTCTCCTTCCAAAACCTTTGCCCGCTCCCGCTTCCTTCCTCCTCGTCTCCCTCCGCTGAGCAGAGACGCGGGAAACAGCAGCACCGGTTTTTGGGGTCGAGCAATTGCCTCGAGCAACATGGGAGGGGAGGAGGGGAGGGGCCAGCTACTGCTGGGAATTGCCTCCAGAGAAGCAAGTGGAGAGGCGGCGTGCCCCTCCAGCGCGGGCGCCGCTTGTCGCTTCCTCGTCGGGACCTCCCGCGTTCGGAGTTTCTCGAGCGAGCGCCTCCGCACGCCAGCCCCCCACCCACCCCCCTCCGACGCTGCCACGGTGTTGGGCAGAGAGGGGGACGACGGGAAGCCAGGCGACGCTCCGCCGCTGCTGCTTTCTCCTCTTTCTCTCTCGCGCTTTCTCTCTTTCTTTCTCTCCCTCTTTCTCTCCCTCTTTCCGCCCCTTCCTTCCTCCTCTTTCTCCCATCGTTTCCCCACCGTACTCTCTCTCTCTCGGAAGCGACTCTAAACCTCCTCCTCCTCCCCCCCTTCCCCCTCCCCACCACCACCACCGCCAAACAAAAAACAGAAAGCTCCACCGCGAGGAGCTCGTCCGCCTCCAGGCCCAGCTCCGCTCCGCCGAGGCCTCGGCCAAGGCGTCCTCGGCCGCCGAGGCCCGCGCCCGCAGGGACAGCGAGACCGCGTCCGAGAAGCTCTCCTCGGCAGAAGCCCGCCTGCGGAACGCGATCGCAGAGAAGAACTCGGCGCTGCACTCACGCGAGAGCCTCGAGAGGGAGCTCAGGGAGGCGCGCGCCAAGGCGGCGCGGGCGGCAGCGGTGCACGGCCCCTCCGCCTCCGACGGCAAGCGCGCCGCCGTCGCCGCCGCTTCCGCCGCGGCTGCCTCGGCCTCCGCCGCGGAGGCCAACGACCGGGCCTGCGCCGCGGAGGCCGAGGTGGAGCGCCTGGCGGCGGAGGTCGAGGCGGCCAAGGGCGAGACCGCGGCGGTGGCCGACGAGCTGCGCTCGGCGAGGCTCGAGGCCGACTCGGCCAGGGCCGAGGCCGACGCCCTGCGCTCCGAGCTCGAGGAGACGCTGACGGCCGCCGAGGCGTCGACGGCGGAGCTGGGGGAGGCCAGAGAGGCCGCGGCCTCGCTCGAGGCGAAGCTGCACGGCGCGTCCGAAGACGCCGAGCGGCTCAAGAGGGAGCTCGAGGAGGCCGCGGCGCGCGCCGCCGCCGCCGGGGAGGAGGCCTCCGCCGCCGCCGCGTCCTCCGCCGCCGCGTTGGCCGCCGCCAAACAAGCGTCCGACGCCGTCCTCGCAGCGGCCGCGGCGACGTCGGCCAAGCTCGTCGAGGAGCTCAAAGCCGAGCTGGCCGCCGCCTCAGCAGCAGCCTCCGCAGCAGCCGAAGCGGCCGCCGCCGAGCTCGAAGCCGCCCGCGACGCCGCCCGCGGCGCGTCGTCGGAGCTCGAGGCCGCCCAGGACACGCTCGAGCGCATGATCGCAGCGGCCGAGGAGGAAAAGGCCGAGGCCGCGGCGGAGTTTGGGAAGAGGCTCGCCGGCGTCGAGGCGCTGCGCGACGCCGCCGAGGCTGAGAGAGATGCCGCGAGGGCCGCCGCTGCCGGGGCGGCAGAGGAGCGCGACGAGGCGATGGCGGCGGCCGAAGCGGCGGCGGCCAAAGCGGCCGCAGACACGGCGGTGGCCGAAGCGGCGGCGGCGGCGCTCGCCGAGGAGGCCGAGCGGGCCCGCGAGGCGCTCGCCGCCGCGACCGCGCGCGCCGCCGAGCTTCCGTCTCACATTGAGGCCGCCGAGGCCCGCGCCGCCGGGGCCGAGGCCGCGCTCGTCTCCTCCCGCGCGATGGCGTCCGCCGTCCGCTCTGAGCTCGAGGGCGAGCTGGCGGCGGCCGTTGCCCGCACGGCCGCCGCCGCGGCGGGGCTCGAGCTCAGGGAGAGGGAGCTGGTCGCCTCGTTCGAGCAGCAGCTTGGGGCCTCGGCCGCTGCCGCCGAGGCCGCGATCGCGAGCGCCGAGTCCAAGGCGGCTGCCGAGACTGAAGAGGCCGTCGCTGCCGGGGCTGCTCGCGCGGCTGAGCTGGAAAAGGAGCTGGAGCAGGCAAAGGAGCAAGCTGCCGCGGTGGCAGCAGCAGAGGCCGACAAAATCTCGGCCGCCGCCGCCGCCCGCGTCGCCGAGCTCGAAACAGCCTCTCTCGAGGCCGAGTCGCGCGTCGCGGAGCTTGCCTCGTCCCTGAAGGCCGCGACCGCGCGCGCGGCCGAGCTCGAGAAGAGGGCCGGGGAGGAGCAGGGCAGGGCCGATGAGGCGGAAGCGGCGGCCGCGGGCGCCCGCACGGCGGCGGCGCGGGAGCTCGAGGCCCTGGGCGCGGCCTCCGCGTCCAGGATCTCCGGGCTGGAGCAGGCGCTCTGCAAGGCCAGGGAGGACGCCGTCGAGGCTTCCAAGCTCGCCGCCGAGGAGCTCGAGAGGGCCGTCGGGGCTGCGAGGGAGCAGCTCCTCGCGTCGACCTTTTCCGAGGAGGCGGCGGCGGCGGCGCTCGCCGACGCCGAGGCGAGGCACGCCGCCGAGCTCGATGCTGCGCGCGAAGAGGCCTCTGCTGCTGCAACGATCGCTGCCTCTGCTGCCGCTGCCGCGTCTTTCGAGGAGAAGGAGGCGGCTGTGCTCTTGGAGCTCGAGGCCGCAAAAGAGCAGGCTGCTGCCGAGGCTGCGACCGTGACCGCGAGCGCCGCCGCCGCCGCGCAAAAGCTCGAGGCCCAAATCTCCGAGCTCAGGGGCGCCTCTGAGGCCAAGCTGGCCTCGCTGGAGCGCGTGCTGCGGTCGCAGCTGGAAGCTGACAAGCAAGCTGCGGTCTCGGCGCTCGAGAAAGAGCTGGAAGAGGTGAAGGCCGCAAACGCTGCCGCCGTGGCTGCCGCAGCCGCGAGCGCCGCTGCCGCCACCTCTGCCGCCGCTCCTTCTGCGGCCGCCGAGACATCTTCTCTGGCGGCCCGCGCGACCCAAGCTGAGGCTGCCGCCGCTGATGCTCGCCGCGTCGCTGCCTCCGCCGTGGCCGAGCTGGCGCTCAAGCAGAGGGAGGCTCTCGCGAAAAAGGCGGGCGAGGAGGAGAAGGAAACGACCGGCGCCGAAGCTGCCGCCGCCGCCACTGCCGCTTCCGCTGCCAGCCTCGCGGCGCTCTCTTCGCGCCTCGCCGCGGCCGAGAAGCGCGCCGCGCTCGCCGAAGACTCCGCGGCGGACGCCGCCGCGGCCGTCGCGAGGCTCAACGCCGAGAAGCAGGGGCTCGGGGCCCGCGCGGCAAAGGCGGAGAGGGAGTGCGGTGAGGCCGCCGCTGCCGCCGCCGCGTCCGCGCGTCCCTCTGCTGCCGCAACGACTACCCCTCAGCGCCCCGCCCCCTCGCAGATCGTGGCTCTGGAGAAGGAGCTTCGTGCCCACAAAAGGCAGCAGGAGCGCCTCCAGAGCGTGTTCTACCGCGTGCGCGCCGATTTCGAAAAGGCCGGCAAGGACCCGACGCTCTTCGACAAGCTCAAGTCGGTGCGGGAGCTGGAGTACGACGTGTCCGCGGCGAGGAACAGGGCCGCGAAGGACGTTGAGGCGCTGAAGAAGAGGGCCGAGGCCGCCGAGGCGGCGCTGGTGGTCGCGAGGGGGGCGGCGGGGGCGGGAGGAGGGAAGGCCGCCGGCGGAGCGAGGGTGCTGCCGCCGGTCGTCGCGCTCGGTGACCAAGAGAACAAGCAGCAGGAGTAGAGAGAAAGAGAGTTTGGAGAGCGTCTTCTTTTTTTTTCCCTAAATAATTTCATTTGCCTGCCTGATTGGGGAGAGGGAAGAGAGAGGGAGAGACGAGCACGGGTGAAAGCGGGAAAGAGAGAGAGGGTGACCGAGAAAAAAAGCGGGTTCTGTGTTATTCCAGCCAATGCGCTTTGTTGTCGACAGCGAGGCGGAAAAAGTGGAGAAAAAAAGAAAAGAAAAAAGACAACGCGTTCGAAGAGAAAAGAGAAGAAGAAGAGAAAAGATCCAGAACCCGCGGGGGGACTTACACGCGCGGCACTTTCTCTCTATCATGTCTCTTTTCCTTACCTCTCTCTCTCTCCCTCTCTTCTCCACTGCGGAACGGGCTCTGCGATCGGAATCAAAAAACAACAACCAAACGTCTCTCTCTTTCTCTCTGTCCTTGACTTTTTCTTCCTCTTCTTCCAACTCCTTACTTCAACTCCTCCAAAAAGTCCGCCTCGTCCACAAACACTACCTTCCAACCGTCCGGGTCCGTCGTCGCGCAGATCTTGGTCCCGATCCCAGGGACGGGGCCAGGCTCGCGTGTGATCGCCCCGCCCGCGGCCCTGATCTGCTCCGCCGTCTTGTAGACGTCCTTGGTCGAGATCGCGACCTGCGCGTAGCCCGTCCCCTTGAAGTTTTCGTACTCGGTCTTGCCCCTGAAGATTGTTTCGTTTTCGTTTTGGAGTTTTATCGAAAGAAAAGGGGTGTGAGAGTTTCGATAGGAACGGAATCAGTCGAGGTGGAAAGAGTTCGAGAGAGAGAGGGGAGAGAGAGAGAGAGAGAGAGAGAGAGAGAGAAAGAGAGAGACATGAAAACTCAAAAACAAAAAACTGCTCACCAGTTGTACGTCAGCTCGAACACGGTGCTTTCCTCCTCGGGCCCGTAAGCCAGGAACGCCAGCGTGTACTTGTACTCCGGGTTCTCCCTCTTTCGGAGCAGCCGCATGCCGAGGCACTCGGTGTAGTACTTGATCGACTTGTCAAGGTCGGTCACGCGGAGCATCACCTGCGCGATCGGCTCGGTGATTTCTTTCGCTTTCTCCCCCGTTTCGGCGTCGACGGTGGGCCTCTCGATGAGCTCCCACTTGTAGCCCGTGGGGTCGTCGACGAACGCGATCACGGTTTTGCCTCCCTTGACGGGCCCGGCGTCCCTCGAGACCTTCCTGCCGGCCGCCTTCACCTTGGTGACGACGCCGGCGACGTCGCGCGAGGCGAGGGCAAAGTGGCCGAACCCGGTTCCGAGGTCGTAGGAGTCGACGCCGTAGTTGTAGGTGAGCTCGAGCGCGAAGTTCTTGTCCTCGGGGCCGTAGCCCAGGAAGGCGTTGGAGTACTTTTCCTGTTTGATGATGGTGAGAGCGTTTTTTGTGGTTTTTTTTTTAGTGTTAGGGTTTGAGCGTTGAGGGTTTGCTGCCAAAGAACAAAAAGACTATTTTATATCTTCTTTGTCCACTTTCGTGTCAACTTGCCTCCTTGATGTCCCTGAACCGCAGCAGCTTCATGCCCAGCGTATCGCGGTAGTAGGCGATCGAGTCGTCCATGTCCCCGACGCGGTACACGGCGTGGAGCATGCGGCGCGAGTCCTGAGGTTTGAGGCGGAGAGAGAGTGTGAGGAAGGAGAGGAGAGGGAGGAAAGGGAAAAGAGGAGGAGGGAGAGTTGAGCGCAAAGGTCACCACAGCAGCAGCAGCAGCAGTAGCAGCAGCTTTTAATTTTGTCTGTCGCTCCCGTCTCTGTCTCTTCCTTCAGTTCTCTGGTTTCGCTGCGGAGGGGGAAAGAAAACAAAGGAAGAGAAGACAGAAGAAAGAAAAAAACAGTTTACCTCCTTCGCCCAATCGGAGGAAGAAGCCATCACGCGGACGGATCTGGAAAAGGCGCGGCGGCGGAAGTTGAGCGGCGAAGACGACGACGTCGGAGCGAAAGCCGCAGCGACAGACGTCGAGGAGCGGATGGCGCGAGCGGCGCGGAGGGGCGCGGTCCTGGTGTTGGAGAAAGTTGTTGAGGGGTGGAAGAGGTTTAGTTTTTTTCTGCTAGCCAAGAAAAACGAAAAAGGCCGATCACTCAAATCTTCCTCTTCCTCTTTCGCTTCTGGATCTCTCTCATTTCTCTCGTTCTATCACCGCGTTCTCGTCACAAGAACTCACCTGAGCGTGCAGCTGGCCGCGGCGGCCATGCAAAAAGCGAGAAAGAAGAGAAGAGAAGGGTTGGTTGAGAATGAGTTTCTTTCTTTTGCTGGAGAGGGTCGATCAAAGTTGTTGTGGCGAACGAGTTTTTCCTTTCTCTCTCTTCTCTTCTCACGTCACTTTCTTCTCTCTCTTTCTCTCGCTCTCGCCCTCTCTTCCGCGATAGAACGCAGAGCGCGCCAGAGCAGGCCGACACATCGCCACATCGCCACACCAGAACATCAAAGCAACCAACCATGCGCGCTGTCGCCGCCGCGAGCTCCTCGGCATTGCCGACGTCGCCGGCGAGCCGATGCCGCGTCGTCCTGCTCCCTTCCTGCTCTCTCCCCGCGCTGCTGGACACCCACCGCCCTCGGTCGGGCGCATCCGCGTCGCCGAGAGGCACTTTGAGAAGGTCAAATATGAACGTGAATCGCTCCCATGAAGCTGAAACTGCGGACGGCAGATCGAGCCTCGTCGCTGCCGTGTCGACGCCGCTGTCGAGTCCTTCGACCTCCTCCTCTTCTTTCTCTGCTGTTCCTGCGACCGCAGCTGCAGCAGCAGCAGGAGCGAACGCGCTCCTCTTCCTGCTCGCATTAGCAGTGGCGCCCCCGGAAGTATCCGCAGCTGGAGCAGAGGCAGCAGCAACAGCGTCAGCAGCAGTGTCAGCATCAGCAGCATTTGCAGCCTCTTCTTGCCCTCGGGTCGTCGTCTCCGCCCTCGCCGACCTCGACCCCTCCACAGCGGCCTCGCTCGCCTTCCTCCTCCGACCGCTCTTCTCAGTCGCTGAACTCCTCTTCATCGTGCGCATCGTGCTGACGTGGTACCCGGCGGTCGACGGCGACAGACTGCCCTGGTCCGTCGTCATCAAGCCGACCGAGCCCTTCTTGGTCGGCACGAGGAAGGTCGTCCCGCCGCTCGCCGGCGTCGACGTTTCCCCCGTTGTCTGGGTCGCGCTGCTGTCTTTCGTTTCCGAGATCCTGGTGGGCCCGCAGGGGATCCTGATTCTCCTGTCGAGGAAGGTCGGGGGCGGATGAGGACGAGGATGAGGAGAAAAAGAAGAGGGGAAGAAAGTAGGGAGAGAGACAAGGGGGGAAAGCGGGTAGCAGCAGGGAACTTTTTTGAGCTTGATGCTTTTCTTCTGTAAGGAGCTCTCTCTCTCTTTCAGAATCAGACCCGTTTCGCTTTCTCTTTCGGGGAAATGAAACTCGCACCCCCTCTCTCAGCCCCTCGCGCTTGCAGATAGAGGCTGGCAAAGATAATTCGAGAGAAAGGAAAGGAGGTCGGGAGAAAGGAAAGGAGGAGGTCGGGAGAAAGGAAAGGAGGAGGTCGACACGTCGCGTCACTCTCACACCTTCTTTCCTTCTTTTTTTCGAAAAAGAGCGAAGGAAAGCTTGCTCGCGTTCCTCCTGTTCTCCCCGTGCTTTCTTTTGATTCCAAGGGGACCGACGCAATCTACTTCACTGTGTTGGTCTCAGATCGCGCCGATTGACCCGAAAACTGACCTTGTTTTGGCAGCAGCCAGCCCGCGGTCGGCTCGTCCTTTTTCTGAATCGATTTGCATCGACCGAGAACGATGCTCCCTCCGACGACACCGGCCTCCTCTGCTCTTCGCGTCCCGACCAGCAGCTGCGGCGGCCGCTGCGGCGCTTTTCCTCCCCGGAGGCCCTCCGCGACTCTCTCACGGTCACAGTTGCAGCGACCAAAGATCCAGCGGCCACTCCCCGCTCGAGCAGCGGTCGCCGACGATTCCGAATCGGTCACTTCGACCCCGTCTTCCTCGACCTCCCCTCCCCCGCCCTTCTCCCCCCCACCAGCAGACCCCTTTGCCGACACGGAAAAGTACGACGACGGCCCCTTTGCCCGCTTCATGATCAGCTATTTTTCGAAAAAGATGGCCGCGCAGCTCGGGGTCAGCGACAGGCCCCGCAGGCCGGGATACGACGGCTTCGTCGACCTGTCGAAGGAGATTGTCCGCGGCCGCACGTCGCGGCAGCAGCGCCAGACGGTCGCCGACGTCCTCGCGTCCCTGCTCCCCCCGGGGGGCCCAGAGCGCTTCCGCACGCTGTTCCCGTTCACGCGGTGGTCTGCCGAGGCCAACGCGATGTTCACCATGATCGGCTTCGGGTGGCTGGTCGGGCCCATGGAGGTGGTCGAGGTGGAGGTGACGCTGCCCGAGACCTGGCAGGGCAAGGAGGGGAAGCCAGGGGACGTCCAGCATTGGAAGAGCGGCGTCAAGTGCGTTTGAGCTTTTTTTTTTTTTTGCCCTTTTCTTTTTTGTTTGTGTGTGCGCTCTCGCTCGCTGAGTACTAATGCTCCCTGCGGCGGTGATCAAGGAAGAGCCGGAAAAGGGAGAAGAAGCGAGGGCGAGAGCAAAAGCGAAAATATTTTTTTCGTTCACGACAGAAAGGAAAAAAACCCGACCTCGAAAACCTCGACTTGAAACAGGATAAAAAAGTGCCGCTACCTCCAGGAGTCGGGCTGCGTCGGCCTCTGCACCAACCTCTGCAAGCGCCCCACCGAGGCTTTCTTCTCCGAGGCCTTCGGCCTCCCGCTTACGATGGAGCCCGACTTCGAGACGCTCGAGTGCACCATGCGGTTCGGCCAAGCGGCGCCGCCGATCGAGGAGGATGCCGTCTACAACCAGCCGTGCTTTTCGGCCGTCTGCTCCATGGCGAGCCCAGGCGGGCCCTGCCCCAAGATCGACACGGACAGGGTGAAGTAGTTGAGGAAGTTGAGGGGAGGGGAAGGAAGGGAAGAGGGAGAGAGGAGTAGGAGGAAAGACACACTACGTTGCAAAAAACAAAAAAAACTCGAGACTTTCTTGAAAGGGACCTCTCCTCTCTACACTCTCTCTCTCTCTTCTCCACCCCGAACGCACCACGAAAAACACAGTCCCTCGCTCCCTGCGATCTTTCTCTCTCAACACACTGCGTGCGAAAAAAAAAAAGCAAAAGGAGAAGAAAACGCTCCGCTTTCACTCGCTTTCACTCTGCGAATCAAAGTCGCTTTCATCGTAGAGCCCTTTGGCGTTCGGGTTTTCCGCGAGCAGCTTCGCTTCGTAGGCTTCGAGGTGCGGCCGCGATTCATATTTGTACCCGTATGAATCGTGACAGCTTCACCACCGGCAGGTGCGGGCAGCCCTTGATCAGGAAGTCGAGCGTGTTGTAGATCCGTTCGTCGTTACCGAAGAGAATGACCTCGAGCGACTTCAGCTCGCCGACAAACGCCCCCTCGACTCGCCTCCCCTCGCCGCCAGCCAATCGGCCACGGCGGCCCTGCCGGCCCTCCTCCCGAAGACTACGCAATCGGCCAGGGAGCATCCCCCGAGCCTGTTTGCGCCGTGGACGCCCCCGGCGGCCTCCCCGGCGGCGTAGAGTCCCGGGACGACGGCGGCAAGGGGAGCCTCGCCGCCGGCGCCGGCGCCGGCGCCGCCGCTGCTCTCACCCTGGGCTCCTCCTTTGCTTCCCTTTTCTTCCTCGTCGCCTCCTCCTTCCTCCCTGAGCACGCGCCCCTCGGTGTCGATCGCCAGGCCGCCCATGGTGTAGTGCAGCGCCGGGCCGACCCTCCCGATGAAGAAGGGGCCGGAGAGCGGCGGGGGTCCGGAGGCGAAGGAGGCGCGCCCAAGGAGCGGGTCGGGAGCCCCCCCGGCCGCGGCGGCGGCGTCGAGGGCGCCGAGCGTCGCCCTGAGCTCGTCGGCGACCTCGCCGCCTTCGCCCCCGCCCCCTCCGCCCCCCTCCGCGACGATCAGACCCGCCAGCTCCTCGACGCTGTCCACCTCCCTCACCAACCCTTTCGAGACGTAGAACGCGATGGCTCCCTTCCCGTACGTTTCTGCTGCGCAGGCGCCCAGGACGAGCCAGACGCCTCCCGTCTCTTCCTCCGCTTTGCGGACGGCGGCGGCGACGGCGTCCCTGCGGGCAAGCTCGTCGAAGAAGCGGCGGCCCCTGCCGTCGAGGAGGATGCCTCCGACGCCGCGGAGGCGTTCGGGGGCTAGGAACGCGCTGGAGGAGGGTTTTGTTGCTTCGGTTGCCCTTGCGTCGCCGGCGTCGGCGTCGGTGGCGGCGGCGGCATCGGCAGGAGGAGGAGGAGAAGAAGAAGGAGAAGGCGGATCCCTCGGGGTCGGGGCGACAAAGGGGGCGAAGGCCGTCGGATGCAGCTGCACCGCGTCGAGGTCGACAAGCTTTGCTTTCAGAGAAGGGGAGGAGGAGGAGGGAGCAGAGGAGGAGGAAGGAGACGCGGCGGCGACGATCCCGAGGGCGTCGCCCGTCGCCCAGGGACCGTTGGTCGTGCGGCCTCCGCGCGAGGCGCGCAGGGCCTCGGGCGCGAAACGGGCCAGCAGGGCGGGGGAGGAGGCGTACCCTCCCGTGGCGAGGACGACGGCGTCGGCGGGGAGCGTGGCGGTCGTCTTGTCGGCGGCGGCGGCGGTCGAGGAGGGGGACCGCGAGGGAGAAGGGTCAACGGATTCGACGACGACGACGCCGCTCACCCTCCCCCCCTCCTCCGCCGTCTCCAGCCCCACCACCCTCAACCTTGCCCTCACCTCCACCAGCTCGTCCCCTTCAAGCGCCGCGGCCGCGGCCCTCATCAGCGCGAACCCCACGGGCGCGCCCCCCGCGGGCCCGCGCGTCCGCGCGCGGGAGTGTCCCCCGAGCGTCGCGACGGAGGGGAGGTCGACGCCAAGCCTCTGGCGCAGCCAGCGCAGCGCGCCGCCCGAGTCCGCGGCGAGGACGGAGGCCAGGCGCGGGTCGCCGCGGCCCTGCGCCGAGGCGAGCAGGTCGGCCTCGAAGAGCGCCCGGGAGTCGGCAGCAGGAGTCGTTTTGTTGCCGTCGCCGTCGTCGTCGGCGGCGGCAGAGAGGCCCGACGACGCCTTGGCCGAGTTGCCGCCGACGCGCTCCGCCTTGTCGAGGAGTGTGACGCGTCCATTTTCCCGTTCGCCGCTGGGATTCAGCGCTCGGATGGCGTCCGCGGCCTCGAGGGCGGCGGAGGCCCCGGCGAGCCCGCCACCGACGACGACGACGTGGGGGAGAGAATATCTTGCGACGTCGCCCTTCGTCGTCGCCATCGAGTTTGTCATCATCTTTCGCCTTCGGGCGCAGGCGGGGGCATCTCGAGCCCGTGCGCTCGGAGGGGACGAAGCGGCAGCGAGAGCCCCTCGTGCTCCGGGCAGTGCGGCCGCCACGACGGGCGACAATGAAGTGGAGTGCGAGGGGGGAAGAAAAACGTAAAACGTCGATAAGAGGGAAGCGAATGCCTTTTTTTTCCTTCTCTTTTTTCTGAAACAGGGAGCTGCTCAAGTTAAAAAAAAGTTTTCGACCTCTTCTTCTTCTTTCTTTCTTTCTTTCTTCCTTTCTTTCTTCCTTTCTTCCTCCCTTCCTTCCTTCCTTCCTTCCTTCCTTCCTTTCTTTCTTTCTTTCTTTCTTTCTTTCTTTCTTTCTTTCTTTCTTTCTTTCTTTCTTTCTTTCTTTCTTTCTTTCTTTCTTTCTTTCTTTCTTTCTTTCTTTCTTTCTTTCTTTCTTTCTTTCTT
>Ga0210003_1002812_pt1 | contig 14471 bp, 28 predicted proteins | sample LantaG_FD_182804 | JGI IMG/M metagenome (GOLD analysis project Ga0210003, IMG submission 182804) | Deep subsurface microbial communities from Baltic Sea to uncover new lineages of life (NeLLi) - Landsort_02402 metaG (SPAdes) (version 2) | ecosystem: Environmental > Aquatic > Marine > Oceanic >... | reverse complement strand
GGGCAAAGAGATGCTAAAAGGGCTATTTACCCCACCGGAATATTCTGGCCAGGTCTCTCTTCAGTGGTTCCAGCGGGTCAACCCCTCTTTCCCGGACGAATTGCGGGTCGAGGACAAATAACCCGTCCGGGCCCAGGTCGATGACGACATTCCGCCGGTCGTAGGAGTACTCGAGGATGGCGGCGCCGTCCCCATAGTATTTGCCGTAGTAGGTCAGGGCATCGACGACCCTGGGACAGAGCCAGATACCTAGAATGTCGCCATGGTGCCGGCGGAATTCTGCCAGGGTACTTCTCCAGCTGAGGGCCTTATAAACCCCACCCATGCTGAGGAAATCGGACAGGTCCTGGAGGGTGTGTTCATTCTGTAGCTCGGTGTACTCGAACTCCATCACCTTCCATGCGAGGTCTTCCTCTGGCCAACCTATCCTATACCCTTTTGCCATCGCTAGATCCCCTTGCTCATCTCGAGCCCTCCTTCGCGGTCGGGCTCTCCCTCTGGTTGATAACCCAGCCTCTTCCAGAATGGGATACTATCCGGGAGCGCCAGCAGCTCAATCCGCCGGTACCCTCTGGACTTCAAGTCCCTCTCGACGGCCTGGACCATGGCCCGGCCGAGTCCTATCCTTCTCGGTGTGGCGGACGCCCAATCAATATGGGCTAGTCGTTTGTCCGTGTATAAGATGAGGGAAACACCACCGGCGATACCCTTACCGACTTCAACCAGCTCCGCCTCAGCGGTAGAGGCACCCTTTTCCCCGGGTGTCTCCTTCAAACTGATATAGCCTACCACGAAGGTTCGATTGGCGACTTGAAAGGTGGTTGGGAGAAGACCAGGTCCGAGAGAGTGGGATATCCTCTCCAGATCCCGACGCAGGAACTCGAAGGGGTCCACTGGTTACCTCAATCCCGGGCCCAGGGCGGTCTGAGCGGTTGCTTCTTCAGTGCCCGGCGTATTCTGTCAGCGTCCTCCCGAAGAGCATCGAGCGGCTGGAAACCTCCGGGGAATAGCGACTTCTGAATGGTTACCTGGTGGCCATGCTGGCGGGCTACGAAGATGAAGTCGTGAGCTGTGCCCTTGGTTGGGAAGGAGAACATAGCAGCCTGCTCTTCGGTCATCTTCCCGGTCAATCCGCCTCCCAGCTTTCTCGCTTCGGTCTCGAGGCGGTCCGTGAAAGTGATATCCTCGACTAGAACAAGGGTTTTGTCATTCGGCATCCACTACCTCCAAGGTGACCCAGCAGGGCATCCGTCCTGGTCATTGAGTCGAACTGGGTAACTTCTATGACCTTCCCACAAAGCGGGCAGACGGTGGTTACCGGATTGACGACTCCCTTGACTACCTTACCGATACGCTTTATGTCTCTCTTTAACGGATCTAGCGGGTCAATCATGGTCACTCACCACCTTCTCCTTTCGGGAGGGTCGTTAATTCCTCTGTGACTACCCGGATAGCAGCTCGCAGCGCGGCCATGTTCCTTTCTCTCTCGGTAGGGGTCTCGGACAACAAGACTCTATCCACGGAAGACCTGAGTAGCGTCATCTCGTCTAGAGCCCTCGTGCTGCGTGAGACGATGTTGGAGAGCAGGGTTTTTTCCGTACCCCTGGCCTTGCCGGCAGCTGCTACAACTTCTTCTCCCAGGTCAAGTAGCCGGCTCTCTACATCAATAACGGTCTCTTCAGATGGGATAGCTTCCAGCTCTGCCAGTGTGGCCACGATGAGTCCTACCGTCTCTTCGTAGGGCCGAACTTTCTCCTCGGGAGTCGGTGCCGGTGCCTTCTTTACCCGAGGCTTTCGAGCTACCTTCGCTTTGGGAGGTGCCGCCTTCTTCGGCGGTGCTTTCCTCGGCGGTGGCGGGGCCTCCTCTGCTGCCGGTGGTCTGATTGGTGGCCGGGGTGCCATGGGTCCGACCGGAAGGCCAAGACCTTCCCTGTAGCTCGCCTCCAGCCTTATCCAGCGGTCATCGGTCGGGTCGAGGATGCGGTAGTAGTGCCTGGGAGACGGTGCGAAAGGCCGCCGCTCCCTTTTATAGCCGTCTGGGACTTCAAAGCCGTTCTCTATGCCATCCCAACGAGAGGGTGATTCGGCGTGGTCGAACTGGATAAGCCCGATCCTGTTGGCCAGGTAGATATAGTGGGACATCGTGGCTCTCGTCAGGCCGTCCTTCAACCCCTGCGTCTTCAGATAAAGCTTATAGGCGTTAAAAATAGACTGGGGATAATCCATACCCCCAACGTCTACCATGTGGTCTCTAATAAATTCTCCGGGCGGTTTCGCCCTGACTCTAACCGGCATACTATCTCCCCTTAATACTTCATCTCGACGCCCACTTGGCGGGCTATCCGCTTTAATGATTCTCGGGCTTTCCTGGCATCCGCAAGGGGCATATTACGAATACCCTGTGCCAGCTGGTTAGCCCGGGCAATCAAGGTCTGCTGTCGACCGGTCGGCATTTGGGCGTAGGGTAATCCTTTAGTGACGGCCGCCCTTATCCGCTCGGCATCCCTTTGAAGGAAACCCAGCGGTCCGTACTGACTAATCTCCGTAAGGGCTCTCTTATAACGTGTCGTCCGCACAGGGCCCATTCCAACCCGACTGAACTTCTCGGCAGCGTCATCGATGATGAGGTCTACAACCGCCGGCGGTCCATAAATAGGCCCACCTTTAGCGACCATCTCCCGCTTGATTTCCCCGATGCGCTTGTATAATCCATTAAGCTCTTCCTGTAAGCCCATGTCTAACCTCCTGAAACTCTGATTCTCTCTGCCTCGCTCCGGAGCAGAGTGGCCATCCAGTTAATTCCCCCGGAGAAAGCAGCTTCGTTAAATATTGGTTCTATCATACTCAGTAAGTCGCCCGTGAGCAAGTACCAGCGGTAATCGGCTAGCAGGATAACCTTGCTCATTATTCGGGCTCCCTGGGACGCCGGCATGCCGCCGAACCTTTCCCTCACCCAATCAGCGTAGAGCTGGAACATCCCCTCGAGATCTTTGAAGAATAGAGGGATTGTCCCCAGGGTCTCCGGCATATACTGGGTAAGCAGAGTCAATAAGAGCTCCATGGAGTCAACGTCGCCACGGTAGATGTAATACAATGGGGCGCCAGTTCCGAGCGAGGCCGGGTCGATTTCAGTCTTGGGAAGCGTATAGCTGCGGCCCGGGAACTTGAGCGGTTCGCCTACCTCCTGGGCATCCTGAACGAGCAGCTCGGTAAATCTGTCCCATGCGGGCCAGAAAGGGACCAGCTCGGGAAAAGGGGCGAAGTCCCTCTTTATCATCTCGTTGTAGATGGCCGAGTAGACATCGCCGACGTAGTGAAAGCGGCCGAATGGTCCGAAGGCTCCCAGGAAAGTAACCACATCCTGCTGAATAGTGAGGCCGAGTCCTCCCGCCACAATAGAGGGATAGCTCGGGTACTCTCCGCTCACCGCCCGGTAGAGGGTGAACATGTCCATCGAGTAGAGTCGTCCCGTGAAGGCGGTCTGTATTGCGGTCAGATTCGGTTTCTTAATCTCTATGGCCATGTCTTTCCTTACGCTAACGGGTATTCGTGAAGCCCGGCGATAAAGTCTATGGTAGCATCGTCCGAGGCGTTCTTTACCCTTATCCAGACCTTCTGGCCAACGGGTATCTTCTCCTGAACTAAGTCCAGAGGCGCACCTCTGGCCGGAGCTGCTTCCTTGAAGTAGGGTATCTCGGTGTACTGGCCGGCGAGCTCCGCCTCATTCATCGTCCCAGTCCCGTGAATAATCCGGAGAAGGTAGACCGTAGATGAGGAGCTGGCTACCACCTGGAACCGCCGGAAGTCAAAGAAGATGCTATCTGCTCTTACCGGCGTGTCATCGGAGCCGATGACCAGAGCCTCATCATCGGCGTCTCCGCCCCAGTCATTATTCCCGCTGATAGCTCGATAGGGAGCCAGGCTGTCCCTATCTCCCCATGCTGTAGCAGTTTGAACCGCTAGTTTCCCGAACCAGTACTCCCGATTATGGAAGTGCTCATCATGCGTCTCGATGGCTAAGATGTTCGTATTATCGGTAACCACACAACCGACTGCGGAGTTATCAATGACGCTGGCCGACCCGTAGATATTTATAACACCGCCGACGCAGCTACCACCGATGGATATATTGCCTCCCAGCGAGTAGATATTGACAGTTCCTGCGGTCAGGCCCGCCAGTATCAGGTCTCCCTTCCATCCGTAGAGATTAACGATATTGGGATCTCCCAGGTCTATCGTGGCTGCCCCTTGAAAGCTTCCGCAGTTGAGGGCGTCGATTGTAGCGCCCGACCTCAGGGTACACTGCTGTATCAAAGTGTCCCGCATCAAGGCTTCCAATCCGATTACGTTTATCACCTCGCAATTATAGAGGGATACCCAGCCGACACCCGCCTGCGTGCCGGTGACATTCATAAAGCGGAAGATGCAACCATCTACGTCCTTGCTGTTGAAGTCCACTGTATCACCAGCCGAATATTGGCCATGCCCGACGAACTCGTACCCATTCATGACGCTGGGAACTTCAAAATTGCCTACGGAGCCGTAGACACTTATTTTCCTCAGTTTCCGGGCTATTGCTATTAGCTTGGTACTGGCTTCGTCATTCGATGGAGTCAGCGGGGTGCCGACTGGATAATCAGTCCCGGGTGAACCGTTCTGGTCATCATAGTAGACCATCTCATCAAATGGCAGATTGTCCGTCTTCGCTTTGATGGCCGCCGCGTCAGCCAGGATAGTGGATATGTCCACATTCGGGACAGTCGATATAGCTCCAGCCATAATTTACACCTCGTCTAGATTTCGAACCAATAGTCGACGCCTTCATCGCCTACTGCAACGTCAAGCCAAACCTGGTTGGCGTTCTTGACCTTGAGGGTAAGCCCATTCCCTTTCGAATAGGTGAGCCTGTCGGTCGCACTCTCAGCCATGGCTTTGGATTTTCCCAAGTAAATATTGTCTGTGTTGCCGGGAAGAGCACGCACGGCTATTGCAAAGCCATCTGGGATGAGGACGTCTGGAAGTTGCACAGCTGTACCGGGCACGGCATTGGTCATGTGACCATGATCCCAACCAGGTCGATTAGCTGTCCACTTCTTCTTCATTCTTGTCCTCCCATGTACTAAAGTCTACCAGCTCTTAACTCTATATTCATAGGATGCGGTAAATCCATCATCCGCAGCCTGGTCACTGTGAACCTCAACCCGCAGAGGCCCATATATCTCTATCTCCCAGAACCAGAGTATATAGGCCAGTGGTCCGTCAAAAGCCACCTCCCATTCGTCCGGTGGCATTTCTCTTTCCTCACCTGCGATAGTGTAATAAACACGAATGGTCACCGTTGCTGCAAGGTCAAAGCCTGTCAGTACCAGCCATGCCTCAGTAAGTCTCCACCATTGACCAACTCCTCCATAGGTAAACAGGTCGGCGCCCGCTTGTCCTGAGGTAGCCACGCCGGAGTTCCAGTCAGCCTCGACCGTCCCAGGTACGATACGGGCCCTTTCAGTTAGTTTAGCAAGCCCCGACTTTTTCACTTACGTCCCTCTGGCTATAAACAAAAGACGGCCACATCTCTAAGATGCAGCCGTCTCCTTGTCCAGCCAACGACATTACCTATAAGTATATACTATTGGTAGCGGGGGTGGGATTCGAACCCACGTGTACGGTTTATGAGGCCGTTGAGTAACCCACTACTCTACCCCGCGATAGGTCAGTTATCTGTTCTTTCCACCACCCTGACCGCCACCGCCACCCTTGCCTGGTCCTCCAGCGGGACACGGGCTAGGATTGCGGCCACCGCCCTGACCACCTGGTACACCGGTACCCCCACCACGCCCGTCCTGTGGTCTTGGTTGACCACTCGGATTCTTACTCGTAGTCATTGGTTACACCTCCTTTCCTGCGTTAGAGGGAAGAAGCAATAAACTCTGTCCTTCCCTTATATCCAAGTCATCAAGCAGAGCCTCCGGGCTCATATCGACCTTAAGCAGCTGGCCGAATCGAGCCTTCCTGCCCCCTTGAATGATTGAAAACTCCTTATTAGCCGTGTTCATGGCGAAGACCTTATCCCTCATGCTCCTCTCGGCGATGATGAATAGGTTATCCCGCTTAGTTGCGAACCAGGCTGTAGGTGCTTGAGTCGTTATTTCCACTCCATCCTCCCTTGCCTGGCATGAGCAAACCGCTTGGGAAGCTTCTTGCGCAGGTCCGCTGCGAGCATGTGAGTGTAAATCTGGGTCGTGGCGATATTCTGGTGACCCAGTACGTCCTGAATGTCTCTCTCGCTGGCACCCAGCTTCCGGAGCTGGTACCCTACCGTATGCCTCAGGCTATGGACGTGGACATCATCCAATCCCGCCCGTCGGCAGACCGCCTTAATGATAGACTGGGCAGTTCGCGGCGCCATGGGCTTATCATCCCCTTTACCCGAGAAGACGAAGCTACCATTCGAGCCCTTGGTCTCAAGATAGTCGTGAAGTCCTCTCAGGACTTCATCCTCTACCGGTACAAAATCTTCTCTCCCGCCCTTACGCATAACCCTCAGGAAGCCTTCGTCCACAACATCCGTTATCTCAAGGTTCAGGGCCTCCGATAACCGGAGACCGGCACCTCCATAGGCATAGAGTAAAGCTAGCTCAAGCTTCGCCCGGGTACGGGCATAAGTCGAAACCTCCGGGTCGTAGATGGTATCAGTTGCCGCCTTCAGGAGATTATCCCATTCCTTGACACTGAGGAATCTGGGGTAGTACTTCTGTGTTTTAAGCCCCCTGAGCTTGAGCTCTTTCCCCTTATATCGGAAGTAGCTCTTCAGCGCCCAGAGGTGGCGGTTGATACTGGAGGGGCTATTACCACGGTCCTCCAGCTCTTTGATGAACGCCCGGGCAAGCTCTGGTGTTAGCTCTCGGCCATCCAGGAAACGAAGGAACATATCAACCGTCCAGAGATAGGCACGGCGGGTTGTCTCACCCTTGGAGTCCTCTTCATCGGTACCGAATCTCAGGTAGTCATCAAAGGCTGCCTGAGCATCTTCTGGCCTGGCCTGTGTTTCAGTTACCATCTGGGTCTTCTCCTCGCATTATCCGTTTACTTCTCTCACTTAGCTGGCATATCTCTGGTTGATTGGATTGCCAGTTCCTCTCCCATTTCTCTTGCTCAAGGGCATCGCCCGCCTGTTGAATCGTCGGACCACCTACTCCCCACTTTGTCCTGGGAGCAAGCGGGGCATTGGGATCGTGAATGTGCCTGGTGTAGATAGCGGGAGCGCCAGGCCGGACAACACCAGGCCACGGAGTAGTAGGGCCCGGAAACGGGGCCATAGGTGACGGCATTTGAGGAATTGGCCAGCCTTGAGGCTGTTGAGGAATGCCTGGCATCTGGGGCATGGGAATACCCTGCTGTGCCGGCGGGTTGCAGAGCCCTGCCGGGTCTGTGACCACTAATTCCTCAATCTCCTGAATAAATACCTTCATACCTTGACCTCCTCCCGCTTCTTCATATCTTCTATCATGTCACCGAGAGAGCGCAGCTCTGGCTCCTCGGGTTCTTTACTTGGTTTCTTCTCAGGGATGCGCTTCGGCGCCGGTTTAGTCACCTTACCAGCGGGTACCATCGTCCCGGTGGGAAGAACTGCTGGTTGAAGCCCTCCATCACCGAGCTTTACCGAGTCGCCGACCTCGTTGTATCGGATAATATGAACCGTGATATCCACCTCGCATTTACCCTTGGTGGGAACATACAGAGTCTCACCGGGCTTGACTGTCCGCCATGTCTCTTTGCCATCACCAGTGCGAAGAGCGCCGGTAGGCGACTTTATCCTCACACTCACAGGCAGAGGCAGAGGGTTCGTTATCTTTATCCCGGTTTTTATCCTACCATGATATTGACCGTTTGCCATTATTTAATTCCCCACGCTCTCTTGAGTCTCTTCACGTCCTCATCAACCGCATTGAATGGCTTTCTGAAGGCATCCTGACCCATGCCAGTGAGCTTACGGAAATCCTGACGTAGTTTATCCTGTCCTCCTACCAAATCGGCAGCCATTCTTCTAATCGTTGGCACGGGGATCTCCGTTCTGACCATAGGTAATAGCAGGGCAGCCCTCATTTCATCATACTCCCTGGCCTTTATATTTCCGGCAGCCAGGGCCTTATCGCAATACTGCAGCGCCTTCTGGGGCCCGAGCTCGTCAGCCAGAACATCAGCCACTCGCTTCGGAACTCCCCTCTCTCTGGATGACATACGGGATAGCCGCCTGGCTATCCGGCTCATCTGCTCATAGGTGATGTCGTTAATGGTCTTGTTCACCAGGGCTTTGATAATATTAGCCGCAACCGTGTCTTCAGGAAGCGGTTCAATAGGCTGTCTCATGGGTCACTCTCCTCAGGTTATTCTTCGCAGCATCGCTTCTAGATTACGCTTATGTCGGCCCTCGTCATCAGACATACCTCTCAAGGTACTGGCTATCTGAGGGTGACCGAGCCTCGAAGCCACACTGGCCATATCAGCATATTCCTTATTGGCCTTAGCCTCATCGGGAATACTTATCCTGATATCGGCAAGGAACTTGGTGGCTTCAGGGCTGGTCGTCGAGGTCGGATTATTGGGGCGCCCAAATAACCCCAGAGGGTCAAGCGGATTAAAACGCTTCTCAGCCATGCTAGCCTCCTCGGAAAAATCCGTTTCCGAAGGGTAAGCCCCTCCCGTTCGAGCCAGGCCGGACCAGCTTTACGACTTGTCCGAGCGCCTTGTTAATCCTCTCCATATCCCGACGAACAATGTTAACCGGGTTGATAGATGGAGATGCCTCCTCGATCTTGCTTACTGGGAGTTTCTGAAGCTCACTGAGCGGGCCGGCCATCCGGCGGACTCTTCCATCATAAAAGTGGACGATGTACTCTTTCTCCGCCGGCATCTTACCCCGCCCTTTCGCCTCGGCTCATACCAGGGCGCTCAGGAATCGGGTTCCACTTGTTCAAGAGTGGTAAGGAGGGCATGCCCATCTTGATGATGGGAACATCTGGGAGTGTGGGTAACTTAGCCGCCACAAACATAGAGTTAATCTGGCCTCTCGCCATCTTGACAACTCCCAATGGGTCTAACAAATTTACTTCTTGTGCCATGATTCTGTCTCCTTTCGTTTATTTATTTAGCTTGAATTGTCTCCACCGGAACCCACCCTCGCTCTTGATACAGATACAGACCTGGTCGTCCACCCCAGTCGTGCATCTCACTATTCGCCCCAACCAGTCGGGGCCTGCGGTCGGGAGGGTATTCAATACTTCCATCAGACCACCTACTCGGTTAGAGGGTATCATCCCACTACTATTCAGAATGACTCCTATCACTGCAGACCCTCCCTCACAGTCTGCAATCAATACACCAGTGTCGTCATCAACATAAAGGATCTTTACTACTCGTCTTCCCATTTCCTACCTCTGCGTATAACTATAATTATACGCTTGCAAAATGTCAAGGTTAATCTAAGAGTTCGAGAAGGGCTGCTGGATTGAGGCCGCCTACAATCGCTGCTGTCGCTATAAAGGTCCTATCATCTCCATAGTCTGTCCCCGCTGCGTTAGTGGCAAAGGCCCTGAAGTGATAGGTGACGGCCGGGATTAGCCCGGTTAGAGCTTGAGAGAATGTTTCCCCGGTCACCTTGCTCTCAGTGGGAGTAGTATTGCCATAGGCTACCGTTTCCCCCCACTGGAAGCCGCACTCGCAAGCCTCACCGCCATCCCGAAACAGGAGGCCATTAACAGTATTTCTCTCCGTAGCTGGGTCGGTAATTACAATAGGCAGAACTGCTACTGCAGCGGTGACGAAAGTTCTATCGGCGCCGTAGCCTGTCCCAAAACCAGTGGCAAGAGCCCTGAAGTGGTAGGTGGTGTTGGGCAGCAGACCAGTTATCGCCTGAGAGAAGCTTTCGCCGGTCTCCTTCTTCTCGGTTGGCGTAGTTTCACCATAGGCTATTGTCTCACCCCACTCAAAGCCACAGTCGCAAGGTTCAATCCCACCTCCACTATCAAGGGTGCCATCAAGGGTAGCTGATAGTGGCCCTATCCACAGGGCTGGGTCGGTGGTTACCTCGGGGGCAGCAAGAGACGGATTTATCTCGGTTTCAAAAAGCTGGTTCCAACCACCTCCACCCTCCCCAAACCATATCGGGTTGATTTCCGTCTCGGGACCGAGTGCTACTCTAACGCCGCCGCCGGCGGCAACATAGGTCGGGTTAAGTTCAGTATCGATAATAGCTACCATGTCATCACACCGTCGCCGCTATTGTATAGGTTACTGTAATTGACCCGCCATCAGGAACAGCCACCGCACCGGGCAGGACATCACGAAAGCCCAGGAAATACATATTTTGACCACCTATGTAGCAACTTATCTCCCTAATATCAGAGATAGTTGCCCCACTATTATTAAGCAGGATTCGCTTGATGGGGAAGGAGCAGGTGGTACCTACGACCGCAGGAGGAGTGTGTGTCATTGCCTGATGATTAAACTCATCAACGCCGACTCCTTCTCCAAGAGGAGTTTCAAGAGCATAGTCATCAATAGCAACGGCTGTGAAGCCCTTGCCAACTCGTATGCCCTTAAGAATATTACCAGCAAGAGCATTAATGCCGAAGGTGCGCAGGTCAGGTGAAATGCTTCTAACAATGCCCCCAGTATCAATAAGTCCCGCTGCCGCGCTTTGTTTTGCCTGGATATTTATTAGCTGATTCCACTGCTCGACATAGCTGCGAGATGGAGCGGAGATACGTTGCAGAACCTGCCCTTTCTTGTCTCTAACCTCAACCGTGTAGGATAGGGCCTCCTCAACCTTTTTATCAGTAAGCTGAACTTGAGTTGGTTTCTTTTCCTTCTTCATACGGTCACTCCTATAGTCCAATCTATGGTAATAGCCCCACCATTCGGCACTGCCTGGGGAGCGACAAGGACATCTCTAATCCCACAAGCATACCAGCTGGTGTCTATCCTCATATAGATTGCAGCTTCCCTTACCGTAATAACCCCTCCACTGTTATTCACAATCGAGCGAGAGACGACAAAATAGCAGCTAGGGGGAGCAACAACGGATGTGGGGACAGTGCAGACCAAGTGTTCCATTTGTCCTGCTCCCACACCTTGAGCGATGGGGGTCTCCAGTGCGAAGTCCTCAATATCGACAGGTGTATTCCCAGTTCCCACACGGATACCGAATGCAGTGGCTCCCGCGGTAGCATTCATAGCGAAATTCTCGGTTTTATCATTTACATTGCGAGGCACTTCTGTTGTGTCCTTAATGCTAAGGGCAGCTTGCTTCATTTGGACATAGACCAACTGGTTCCACTGTTTGAGGAAGCTGTGAGACTTACGCCGCTCCCGGGAGACAACCTTCCCCTGGCGGTCACGGGTGACTATGGCATACCATAGCCTTTCCTTTTTCAGGTCTTCTAATGGACACCGAATTTCACGCTTCATGTTTTACCCCTCCTAACTGGTGCTGAAAAAGAACCTAAGCCCGACAAGCACATCATTGAGCCGAAGACTGGCCAGGTCTACCAAAGCACTAGCAAACTGGAAAGTATAAATCCCACCGCCATCCACGGTAGCCTTGACGTCATTATCCCCGATGAGAACGTCACCAGCTTCTCTTGTAGACGCTGCCACGGTCCACTGGTTGTCAGCCAGGTTTATAGCTGGGACCCAGGAGCCACCAGCTTTCCTGACCTGGATATTCTGAGCTCCGTTAATGGCATTGACGCCACCGGCGTTGGTGTTCTCTATGGCTCTCACTTTGAGCATGGCAATCACTCTATCCAGAGTGACGCCCGAGGGCAAGCCACTCACCACAACGTGAGGGAGAGCTATATCAGCGGCTACGACGGGGAGGTCAATAACATCATCAACATCTGACCAGAAATCCATCTTAAGTACTTGATCAGATAGAATGGTTCTTATCTGCGCTAGACTGATTCCAAATCCCATCTCTGCCTCCTTCTACTTTATAATAAAACAAGCCTGGGTCGGTCAAGTCAAAGACCTAACCAATTGGGAGGTGCTGCCCTCTTTCCCAGGCTCTGCGTATAACATAGCTTATACGCCGGCATTTGTCAATATCGGCAGCACCCTTTTTCTCCAGAGAATCTCGGCTATGGCCAGGTCGTCTGGAGTGGTTATCTTTATATTATCATAAGAGCCCATGTATAGCCTAACGCTGTAGCCCAGCTGCTCTACCAGTGAGGAATCATCCGTGACCTCACCCTCCACCTGGCGGTATGCTTCCTCCACTATATCAATACGAAATACCTGTGGCGTCTGCACAGCCCACAGATTCTGTCGTGGTAGCGTCTGATGAACGAACTCACCCTCTCCGGCAACCTTAATGGTATCCGTAACCGGTACCGCAGCCACCGCGGCACCCGTTTCCATAGCGGCGTCCAGCCCACGTTCTATCAATTCCTCCGTTACCAGGGGCCGGGCTCCGTCATGAATCACCACCCAGTCACAGTGGTCAAGTCGTTTAATCCCTGCCAGCACCGAGTCCTGACGCCGGCTACCGCCAACGCACACATCGCTGACCTTCAGTTCTTTCCCTCGCTCAAGGTTGCGCTCGCTTAAAACCACTACAATCTGGTCAATCCGAGCACATTTCTGAAAGGTCTCAATCACTCGTTCCAAGACCGGTTGCCCACAAAGCGAAGCGAATACTTTATCCTCTCCACCCATGCGACGACTCTCCCCGGCCGCAGTAATAACCGCACCTGTTTTCATAATATACCCAAGGCCATCTGCTCTTTCGGGGGGTAGATGCCAGCCCGGGTCCGCTTTCGTGGGACAACGACCTTGTAATCATTCCAGTAGGAGTAATAACCCCTCTGCTTCACCTTCTCGGGCTCATTCTGCTCGTCCAGAATCCTCAGTCTCTCCCTCAGAACGGCTACGCGGTCCGGCTGAGACTCCCCTTCTAAATGGAACGCAGTTAACTCCCTCACGTGGCGATACTTATGGCATCCTTGACATAATTCCCGGGTATTCTCAGGCGTATATTCGCCGCCTTCAATCCCGGGTATAATGCGGTCGGTCTCCAGCTTATTGTCGCTACCACATCTGACACAGCCCATTTAATTATCTCCCCACAGGCCGGGCTACATAAGTATCTCCGTCCCAAGCGGTAATCAATCTATTTAATTCTGCCGGCAGCTCCGGGTACTGTCTTATGCTCCGGAACACAAAGGCCGTTGGGCCCTTGCCGGATATTACGGCGTCCGGGAATATCTCGAAGATGTCATCCAGCTGGGGCGCCCTTATCCGGGCAGCCTCAGAGAATGGCTGACCGACACGGTCATAGTCATAGTAGGCTTGCTTGGTAGATACCCGCTTATGAGGCCGGAAAATGATGTAGTAGCCTGGCTCCTCATCAGCGGGAAGCTGTGTCACCTTCTCGCCGAACCCCTCGCAGAGACACTTACCGCCCACGATGAAGAAAGGCACGTCGGCTCCGACGCTGGCGGCGAGTCCCTGCAACTCCTCTTTGGATGCCTTCAGCTCATAAAGCTCGTTAATCGCATAGAGGACCGCCGCGGCATCAGAAGATCCGCCACCCATCCCGGCCGCAACCGGTATCATCTTGTCCAGATGCACTCTGATTGGGAAATCCTGGGCAAAGGTCTCCTCCATCACCGTCATGGCCTTGTAGATAGTGGTCTCCCTGGGCGGAGCCACCATGGTACCGGTGAGGCTGAACGCCTCGGACTTCTCTATTTCCAGGTAATCGTTGAGGTCAACGGTCTGCATGACCGTCCTTATGTCGTGGTAACCGTCCTCACGCTTACCGAGTATTTCAAATTCAAGGTTAATCTTGGCCGGTGCCTTTATTATCATCTTTACCCTCCGTCTCCCGGTAGATGTAGTTTACGTCCACCACCACTCCCGGGTGGAGCGATTATAGTTCTCCTTTTCATCTTGTCCCGAGCCAGTGTACGGAAAACACCACAGCGGGCGCAGCTCGCCCCGACTGCTACCAGCCTTATCGTATCGGTTGGAGTATCGTAGAGTTTCTCGAAGGAAAAGAGGGCGGGATTGCCCTGAATATGCATGTCACCCACCATGGCCTTTACCGTGAAGGTTGAGGGACAGCCACAGACCGGGCACTTGTCATAAACCTTGGGAGCTATATCGCAAGGGCCTTCTTCACAGTCTGAACATGTGGCCTTAATCTTGCCCTTGGCCTCCTCTTTCTCCTGCCTCCGCCTATCAGCACGATTGGGTTCTTTCTCTTCAGCCATGGTTACCTCCTATTCTGACTTGTGGGCAGCTAATGACTATGGAAGTTGATGTCTTAACGCCTAACTTCTTCATTTCCTCAAGAAATCCCTGGATATCTGGCATACCCGTCTGTCTTCTCTCCTGGTGCTTCAGCTTTCTTATATGGTCACTCAGGGACGTAACATTACCCTCGGTCATAGTGCCTCCTCCGCCCTCTTCAG
>Ga0210003_1002811_pt1 | contig 14473 bp, 14 predicted proteins | sample LantaG_FD_182804 | JGI IMG/M metagenome (GOLD analysis project Ga0210003, IMG submission 182804) | Deep subsurface microbial communities from Baltic Sea to uncover new lineages of life (NeLLi) - Landsort_02402 metaG (SPAdes) (version 2) | ecosystem: Environmental > Aquatic > Marine > Oceanic >... | reverse complement strand
AACCCATAGCTCATCACAACCAAATTTCATGGCATCAATCATACGCCTGAGTAGGGAGAGTTTAAGTCCTGCATCTTCGTTGTCAAGGTTAAGGTCAGAGTTAGCTACCACTGTGGCTGAGTTTGGTGTACCTCTCTCAGCTACTAGGGCATGGAGACCATCCCATTGGGTTGGAGTCCCACCATAAGTAGTATCCCCATAAATTATACGGTCACCAATCCTGCGCTTCAGACCTTTTTCGGATTCCAGTAATACCTGTGCCCGGTAATCATTAAAGGTGCCATAGATATTCTGTACATAACGGTCTAACTTCCTCTGGATATAGATGTATCTGAGGACTGACTCCCTCTCGGTGTATTCCATATCTTCGCCCCAGACCAACTGCTGTCCAACAGCTGCCTCAATTACAGCACTTTCAGTGGTTGTATTTTCCTGTAGCCACTCTATTTTTAGTCCTGTTCCTGCGGCTTGGGCCACGGCCACCTTCTCTAAAGGGTTAACACGCTTGACATCCTCTTCAAACACACCTGGGATTTTAGTAGACTGGGTAAGTTTCTGTGCCTCTGCAAGGGTTTTCCAATGTCCACCTGAACTACTTGCCATGATTTATCCCTCCTTATTTAATTCCTGCATTAGAGACTTTAGGTAGTCTACCATGCTTAGCGTCATGCTCCTCCAGGATTCTATTGGCTCTTTCAGTTGGAGTTTCAGGAGTGCTTCCGCCACCTAGACCACCTGCTGCATCATACTTGGGTTTATTATTAGTATTCTTACCTGGCCCAATTATTTTGGCAGCATCTTCCAGATTTCTGAGTTGGGATAAATCTTTATCTTTTAGGGTCTCTTCGGCAACATTATAGGTAGCCATAAGGCTAGTTCTAATGCGTCCTGCAAGCTCTATTTCATGCTTGCCAACAACCTCTTTAGAGGCGTTCAGTGAAGTTTCCAACTCACCCACCTTTGTTTTAATGGTGTCATAGTCATTGTACTTTCCCTGCAACTGTTCTTTAGCTGCTCGTTCCTGCAAAAGCTGGTTATGGGACTCCTCCCGAAGTCGGCTAGCCTCAGCTAGATTGGTATTAAGCTGAGATTCTTTGCCTTCCCACTCCCTCACCTTTGTCTCGGAACTCCCCTTAACTGCCAACAAATCGGATTCCTTAACATACCTAGTGGGTATACCACTTACAGGAATGCTAATAGAACCATCAGCGTTGAAGTTGTAGGTCGGTTCTGTGGTCATTTTAGTCCTCCTCTATTGATTATACCTGTATTTTATCATACTTTACATAATAAAGTCAAGTGTTATGTCAAGTTCAGCCATATATTTTATTTAATAATATAGTATTATACAGTAGTAATTATATTTTTCTACCTGTATCCTGAGCAATATTATAATAGATTTGCTCAGCCTGTGGAGTTGTAAAGGAACCAACTCTACCCCAATAAAACAACCATGCATCAAGTGTTGGGTTGGCATATCTTAGAGCTTTACGGGCATTGGTTACATCAGAACGGAAACTAGAAATTAGTCTCCTGCCATCCTCTCTAGTGGTGTTTTGAATCTCAGCCTGTCTGGCTAGGTTCTGTCCAGTCTTTTCCAAATAGAGGAATTCGTCAACCAACTGCTGCTCAACTATGTTAAAGGTTTCCAACACGGTCTGCCAAATTTGGTTATACGTCTTAAAGTAATCTTGGTAAACATCACGCCTTACCTGCTCAATTCTGGTAGAGTTCCTAACAATGTAGTCATCCCACTCTTGCTTTAGGTGAGGTGGTACAGCCTCCTCAATAGCATCTCGTAAGGACCAAAACTTATCCCAATCTCTGGTCTTTTCACCAGTCTCAGGGTCAATAGTTTCCTCCAAATCTATGTTGAAGTAGAGGTTGAGTAACTCCCTCATTGGGTGTAGTACTGGCTGAGGGATATTATATTCCTTATAGTAGTCTTTGCGGTTATCAATATCCATCAGTGGGATTTCCTTAATCTTCTGGTCTATGTATTCACCTTGTTTCATATACAACCCTATCAACATATCGTTGTAGTCTTGTGGACCTCTAGCACCTGATAGAAAGTCCCTTTGCAGTTCCAGTTTTTCAGCAGCTATCCCCTCAGTATATACACGGACTTCATCCCAACCCAATTCTATTTGGTTGAGGATTTCCTGCTGTCTGCCTGGTAACAATGGTCTAACTGAGCCTACCCAGCGGTAGTAATCTAACTCCTGCAAAACTATCTGCTCGGTAGGTGACATACCACCAACCATATCCCATAGGCGGTAACCGTGTTTTCTAAGCCAATCTTGCTGGTCTGAAGTGTACCCAGTCATTTCCTCTATAGCTTTAGAGGCGTTTTCATACATGGCATATTGTTCATCAGACCTCATACGGAATAATCCAAACTGCTCAAAGCCTGCACTATACCAAGAAACTTCCTTTCTGGAGTCATTCCACATAGCTTGTTCTTCTGCGGTTAGTTCCTCATTGGCTTTAATCTTGGCGAATATTATGGTTCCATTACCACCACGTTTACCTACTTCTTTGACGGTAAGGTAGTCTCTAAACCTGTCGTTGAATACTGTGGAGGATATTGCCGCAACAGCCTCACTATCAGGGAACATAGCAATCATGGCATCCAATCCAGTCTTATACATAGCTGGTAGAACTTCACCAACCTGAGCTTCTCTACCACCCATAATGGCTAAGGGTATTCCAAGATGGGCACCTGGGTAAAAGCCATAGCGGCTAAGAAAATCCATGAATTCTACATAACCACCTGCAAATGGTAAAGCGTCATAATACTCTGGGTAATCACGCCTAACCATCCTAGTAGACATGAGGCCAAATACTGTACCACGTGCTGGGTTAATATCTATTGAGGTTCCAGGTACATGAACATAACCATAGTCGGTGTTATTCTGCCAACGTCCGTAATTGGTTAGTAATCCTGGATGCTTAGCAACGGCTCTTGGGAGCCAAAACCAACGTTGTGATTCATAGGTATTCCCTGTCCAAGTAACCTTATTATTACGCCTTATAAGTATAGTCCTATGCTCAACCCTAGGACACCACATCTTTCCTTTGTATTGTATAGAACTTATGTCCTTGCTCCTAAGCCAGGCACTCTTTGATTTATGAGGGTATAGATACCAACGATTTGGAGGTGTATGTTGTAACCTAGTAACAAATCTACCAGTAAGAAATGATAATGATTCAAAAGCATCCAAAACTATACCCTCATTCTGAACAAACCCACTACCATCCTCTCTACCCTCTGCATGATACATAGCAATCCACATAGACTCTGAAGCTTCCTTAGACAGATGGGTAACTATATACATCAAGCCAAGCTCATCCATTTTATCGTATAGGAAGTCTCTAAATTGTAAGGTTAGTCTAAAATGATGTACTTCATTATATATACCCTCACTATGTAAACAGTCATTCCTATTCAATAAATTTCTTATCTCATCAACATACTTTGGCTTGTATTGCTGTATATATATCCCGTACTTCTTTGCCCACGTACCATCAGTTAAACTCCAGCCAAGTATTGCAGCCTCATCAGGAGTTAATACGCTTTCACCTTCATAATAATGGTTGGCAGCCTTTGGTAGCCTCATCATATGCTGTAGGTTACTAGCTTCTACAAATTCCCAATCCTGTTTCCTCTGTCGCTTAACAAGCCACCAATGGTTTGGAGTACATATAAAATCCTTACTTTTAATATTCTTGATATGAATTGCCTCACCATCATAATCATATACATTGATGTATTGTACCTTATCCCAATAGGTTAACTCAGTATCCTTGTCAAAGCTAAGTAGTTCATCCTCCTCAGATAACTCCCAATAGTGCTTCCACCCCTTTCTGGATAAGACCTCAGTATCCTCGGAAATTGACCAATATGGATAGATGGTCTTCATCATGGAGTCAAATACATTAGCATTGGTGTAATCGGTATATTCTTTGTAATACCACTGGTGAGCTTCATCCATAGCCTTCTGGCGGATAGTATCGTAGTCAGCAAATTCAGGTTTAATAACTCCTTCCTTGTACATTACATTACCCACAGCATCCGCAGTATCATCTATGTATTTACCTATAGATGCTATTTGGTCGTCAGGCAATAATTTAGCATTCCAAAGTTCGTGTAGTTCCCGTCTAACACCTTCTAGTTGTAGTTGCTTTGAGGTAATCCAACTAACAGTTTCAGGTTTAACACCAAGGCTAAGGGCTATTTGGTCGTAAACCTGTCCAACTGCTTCCTTGGTAAACCCTACATCATTGGGTCTGGTCTTGCCCATCACATAGGCTACAAAATGAGGTTTACTATTCTGTGCGGTTAGCACATCCAGCATAGCTCTGGATACATCATCACCTCTAACACCAATTAAAGTGGCTACGTCTTGAGGTGCTAATGCTCTATCGGTAATTCTAATTGGTGGTCTGGAAATTGGTTTAATACCACTAGCTGCATCAACCATTTCTCTAGCACCATTTAATAATCCATCATACTCAATAGCTGATGTATCAATCCTTGTTAAATGGCCGTCTAACTGTAGGTAAAAGTCATCCCACGTTGCACCTTTCCTTAAATCTGAGGCTGTAAGCCCACTAAAGAACTCACGCCTCCAAGCATCCATCTCAGACCTTAACTCGGTTAGCTTTACCCTCTTAGCCGTCTGCATATCAAATAGGTGAGATGAAGCGGTAATATAATCATCGGTAACACCAATACCTGGCATAGTTACTCGGGCTTTCTCAACCACCCTGTCTATGCTGGCACCTGCTCTATCCATAAACACTGAAATCTCATCCAGGGATTTGTTAATCATGGTACTACGTTCAGCAAATGGGAGTCCTCTGCTATGGATGGAAGCCTGTGCTAGTATTTGTTTTGGAGTGGCTCCGTAGATTTCCGACATTTTACTGGTACTTCTAAGTAACTGAGCCATATCCTCAGGGTTGGCTACATCTAAATCTGTTAGGACTTTAGCAAGGTCATCAAATTGCTTGGTTGCGTATTCAGGGCCTCTAAGGAACTCGTCCATAACCATAGAGCCAGCATCAGTTACTGTCCTTTCTATGGTTGGAGCACCTTCAGCAAACAAAGTACCTCTATTATATTGGTCAAGGATAAAACTCCTAGCTGTGTTAGGTAACTCAGGGTAATCAGTTAGAATATTTTTAACCTCCTGCTTCATTATATTAGCTCTGGTGAACAGGTCTTTAGCCCCTCTGATGAGGTCTGGCTGACCAGTCAAACTCATTCGGTAAACTTCAGCCTCTAACTGCTTAGCTAGTTTTTTGGGTATGGTTCTAGGCATCTTAGGTGCAGCTTTAGCTAGGGCTTCAGCAGTTTCACCTCCAGCCTCAACCAACAACTGCATATACCTGCCACCTACAAAATTCCTACGCACATCCATACCATATGCACCAGGTATTCTAACAAGTGCAGTATAGACTTTCTCAGCCCAGTCCTTCTTACCTAAAGTAGCTAGTTGTAGTACCCAGTTATTCCAGCCGTCTTCTGTACCTTCTCTGGCTAAATACCCAACCATCTCAGAAATACCAGGCTGCTTCATGTTAGGGTCAGCGATTAAACCCCAACTTAACCTTTCCCATGACCTGGTATCCATCCGTCTTGGGAATACACCACCTAAAGCTGAACGCATATAGTCCTCAAGCACATTCATTGGCCCATACATACCAAAGGTTAGGTAGGCTTCGGCAAATGTACGAACTACAATCTTTTCTACATAGTTTCTCCAGATACCTTGTGTTCTAGTGCCTATGTCAAATAGTAGGGTGGAAAATCTACCAACCTCAGTTCTGGCTAAGGCAGCAAGGGATTCTTCAGTGGCTATGTGGTATCTGAAATTACGCTTCATCAAAGCCCGCATGGCTTCATAAACACCTTTAGCCCTACCAAAGACCAGAGCTTCATTGGCAATACGGCCTGCCCTGGTCTCTAATAGGCTTTGTGCCAGTTTTAGCATATCATCGGTATTTTCGCCACCTAGTATTCCTATTAGCCTTGCACCAGCTTCTCTAGGGGCTAGCATTTTGCGGGTGAACATATCCTCAAACAACTCATCCACGTTTAGCACGGTAACTCTGGTAATATCTTCAGGTCCTAAGGTACTACCTAAAGTTTTAGCCCAGCCTCTAGCGGTTACTTCATCCACAGGAATATGTTTTAACAGTTGTCTGGCTGCATTGGCAATTTCATCATCAGCTTGTGGATGTTTGGCTAGGTATTTTACAGCGGCTTCAGCGGCTTCACCCCAGTCCTTCATAGTAACTTGGTGGAAGAACTTGCCTGTGTATTTGGTTATGTACTTTTCAAAAAGCTGTCCTGCTTCATGCTGTGCCCTGAAAGCCCTTTGAGTTATGGTTGTGGGTAGTTTTTTAAGTCCAGCTTTTAAGGCAGTAAATGGCATCTCCATAATCTCTGCTATACCTCTTTCAGCAGCACCTACTAACTTCCCAACATAAGGTACCTGCTTAGTTAACCTAGTTGCTATACCCCAACCAACATAGGTCATAGGGTCAGTTAAGTTCTCCATTATCATGTATTTTAGGAACCAGTTAGTGTCCCATTCTTTCCAGGCATGAGAGGCTGCCATCCAAGTGCTCTCGGTTTTCTGGAACTTCTCATAAGCAACTTCTAAATCAGGGAAGAAATGCTGGTAGGTTAATCCTGCTAAAGGTTGACTAACGTGTTCAAAATACCAATTCAAAGGAGCCATTAGCATTAGACCAGGTTGAATCACAGCCTCTTTTAGTAAATCACCCACAGTGTAATCAGGCATTTCAGCTATACCCTGCCTAAAAGAATCCAGCATATTATTGCGTTCCTGCCAACTAGCAATTAGCCTATCTGCCTCTTCCTCTAGGCTTATCACATCACCTTCCTTTTCTACCTGGCCGGAATCATAGAGTAAGGTTTTCCACTCCCCATCAGATAGGACTGCTGGAGGAACTACAGGGGCGGCTAGGGATTTTAATATCTCCTGAACAGTTATTCGCTGGATGCCTATGGGTTGTGGAGGTGGTACAGGAGGGAGTAATCCAGGTAGTGTAATTCCTTCTACCTCAGCTGCCATCTCTGGTAGTGCTGTTCTACCCGTTATTGCACTAATCATGCCAGAGATTGTGGATTCAATTTCCTCTAGCTCACCAGTAGTTATGTTAGTAGGTAGTGGGAGATTAACTAAAATATCTTCTATGGTGGCAGCCTTACCGCTAGAAATTACATAAGGAACTTCACTAAACAACCTGTAATAAAAGTCGTTTTTCTCCAGCTGTTCAGACAACCTTAACGCCTCATTTTTAATCTCCACACGCTGCCATGGATATGAGATTCTAGTCCTTGGTTCATAAGCCTCTGGTGGGACTCCACCTATATATCTATGCCAGGAGGGTATTGTTTCAGGAGGACGTTTTGGAGAAACTGGTGGAGCCTCTCTCATTGGGATGGTTTCTCCAGCATGGGTTTCTAAGGTTGTAATCTCCTCTTGTGTCTGTTTAGTTAGTGTATCGTACTCCCTAGCCCTTTTCTCCCAATCCGCTAATAATTTAGCAAACCCATTATCTTCACCATTCATCTTACACTCTCCCTAATCCTTCAACAGGAGCAGTTGCTTCCCTAGTTGGGTACACGTCTCTACCAGGCTCTGCAGGACTGGCTAGTCCACCAGTTGGTTGGGGTGCAGGTGCTGTTAACTCAGCTTTCATTGATTCTGCCAACGCCTCATATAGCTCGGCTGAGTCCACATCTTGAGCATCCCTAAGTATCTTTGCTTGCTCTCTATAGGCTATTATCTGGTCTACCATTATGGCTTTAGGATGCATCATAGCATCATCTTTTCTAGCCTTAGCCTGTTCTCTCAAACTATCCCTAATCTCAGGGAACATCCTATCCATAACAGTGGTGGTGGATAACCTAAATGTTGGGTCTAGCATCCTAGCTACAGTAGCTCGTTGGATTAGGAAGCCAGGAATTTCAATCTCAGCTTGTACTTCAAATTCAAATTCCTCTGGCAGATTCTTAGGCATATTAAACTTATGAGGTCTGTAGCCAGACTCCTCTATCATATTATACCAATAGTTGTCTAAGTCCGACAATAGCCCTCTGTAGCCATCCATATAAGGAGTTAATACTTGTAGGGCTGCTGAGGCTATGTTAGCCATAGCCAGGTAGCTCATTTGCTGTTGGATGTTACCATACACAGCCCAAGGAAAGGCACCTCTCTGTAGCATATTTTGGTAGTTAAACATTGTAGTGGATAGTTCTACAGGAATTGGAGGAACAGGTAAAGCCATAATATCTTCACCAGGTGCCCCTCTAAATATAGCTCCACGCTTAAACATATTTTCCTCAGTAAGTATCGGAGTCTCACCAGAACTACGCTCAAACCAGCGAGGGTTAGCTGTATCCCTTATTAGCTGTTGGGTGTAGGTTAACATCTTATCATAGTTTTTGGTAAGTGCTTCGTTGGTGGCTACCATGCCTTCACCAAAATGTTCCTGCCACTTTGCGTCTATGGCTCCCATGTCGGGTAATCCACCAACAGGAGTCATAAATACTGGTAGAATGCCTTTACCTAACTTCTGGCTTAGATTAGTTAGGTTTACATCTACCTGCAACTCCTTAACAAAGTCTTGGCCTAGGATTATACCATTAACCACATCACCACTGTCGTCAAATCCCCAATAGTTGTAAAGATTGGACTTGCTAGTAAACGGTGTTTTTACATTCCAACCCATATTTTTGGCTTTAAGATTAGCCTCAGAAGGACTTACAGAGTAGATATGAACTACCTCTATCATACCATCACGACCAAACTCAGGGAAGACTTCATAAGGGTTCCATACTTCAGACCAGATTTTATCTTCCTCCACCATACTGAATACTGAAATCCAGCCAGTGGCTAGCATGAGGCCAACCAACTGTCCTTTGAAACTTTGCCTACCCATTCTACGATAGCGAGTTTCTTCGGCTGTCCATCTTTTGGTTGTGTAGTTTTCTAGGTAGCTGGTAGCTGCTATTTCGGCTGTGGCTAACTCCTCCACACTTATCTTATGGGCTACTATGCTAGAGGTTATTAGATGTTTACCTAGATTAAACCCAGTTCTAGGGTCATTGGAGGTGACAGATTCCATACCTTCTTGGGCAAGTTCATCTTTCAAGGTTAGCATATTATACCAATCTTGTATTTTACGGTTTCTGGTACTCCAATTGGTTTTTAGTTTACCACACCTAGATTTCAACTGTCTAGAGTCCATCTTAAACCTCCTCAATAATGCTTACCACTTCCACCCAGCACTTCCTATCATACCCCTTCTTATAGGTTTCGGGTCAAAGCACATGAGACCAATAGCATAACAGTCATGGATATCATCTGCTCCAACTGAAACTATTTTATCACCGACTAACCTGAAATTCCTAAATTGTCTGGCCAGTTCTATGTCATGGCAGATAAGGTCAGGTAGGTATCTATGAACCCGCTGCAACATATAGTCTTTGGTTCCTCTAGCACCTCCAGTGGTTAGCCAACCTGGTTCTAGGCTCTGCATACCACTAACAATATCCTTTCTGAAATAGATAGGTCTACGGTGTTTTAGTAATTCGGTTATTGCTAGTCCATGGGAATTCGCTTCCCAAGTTATTATAGCCCTGTTGTAGTAGTTGGAGGCTGCTACAGCCTTGCTTGCGGTTACCTCAGGACTGTATAAACCAGCGTCTCTAGCACACCATTTTGGTATATGGTTGCCGTATTCATCCTCATCAAAGGTCAATACACCTATTGCTGATTGGGTAATTTTAGCTTGTCCAGGGTCAACGGTAACTATGTATTTCTTATCCTTTTCTGGCTTATACCAAATGTCAAGTCCTGATAGGTTTGTAGGTGCAGGGTAGCAACTCTTAGCCAACTTGTCCACAGTCTCAGTATGATAATACATATCACCTGTGGATAGGAAACAAGATATATCGTTTTCAGGAAACTCTTGGCTAAACAAGGTTCTAGTTTCACCTGACCTCCTCAAGCTCTCCATAGTTCTAATCATCCAGCGTCTCCAGCGAATCTGGTCAAAGGTTAAATTATGGTTAGACATTAACAAAACTTCATCAGCGGTTAGGTTGAACTCAGGCTTATTGGTCTCTGGTAAGTACATCTCGATTCTGAAATCACCTAAACCTATAGCATACTCAGGGTGTGTAAACCATGGGTAGAAGTGAGGAGCAAATATTGATTTGCCTTCCTTAGCCAAAGCGTACATATCGTGGAAGTCGTTCTCCTCCCCATTAGGAGTAGAGTAAATATCTGCTGTACCCCCAGGAGGTATTCTAGCTAGAGCAGGAGCAACTATCCTATCAATGGCATTAGGTACATAAAATGCAAACTCATCACAGAGTAGGTGATGGATAGTTTGGGTACGGCCTGCTACATAGCTCCTGGCTGAGGCTATATAGATGGAACTGGTACTATGGAGATTACCGTCTATATAAAACCTAAAAGTCTTTTCATAGGTAGAATCATGGTGTATTTTAGGAAAGCCTGGTATACCTAATGATGCTAGATGGTTGTAGAAAAACGAGACTTTGCTTAGTAACCTTTCTGTGATGAAATCCTCATAAGCTATAAGGACGGTGTTGGTACCAGGCACAGTCAATGTATCCACTAACCTATTGGCTATACGTTCCGTGCTGAACCCTACTTGGCTAGGCTTGACCCAAATATCCATTCCGGTCTGGGTTGCATCCACATCAGCCTGTATAGGGTTGTAGATAAAAGGAACTAGCTGCCGAGCTTTATTCTCAACAACCATCAATGTCTCTATGAATTTCCTTTTGCTCTTGATAAGTTCACGGAAGGTTTGTTCTACCGTCATTTTTACATACCTACTCTGCCAACATAGTTTTACATCCTAGGACTTCTTGGTTTATAATGGCCACCTCGCTTACCTAACTTACTGACATGAGCCTTTACTACGTTCCTTCTACCAGCAGCGACTTGTTTTGGTGAGGCTTTAACTCCTTTTGGCATTACATACCCCCAAACATATTTATTACTCCTGAAAGTTCAAGTAGGCTAAAACCTGTACTACCAACTATTAGACCTAATAGGAACCAGAATCTTATTGCTAGTTTCCTATTACATCCATTTATTGCTTTAATATCCTTTTTCATATCCTTGATGTCGCCAACTAACCCTTTATCTTCTGAGTCTTTTATCCCGAGTAACATTACATGAAGGTCTCTAACCATTTCTTCCTGAGTTTGTCCACCCATTTGGCATCTCCTTATCCAGTAATCTGCTCTTTTTCAAGCCTGATGGTTAATACTGTCTTGGTAAAGTCAAAGGCTTCCTTGCTATCACCATTACCGCCTAATAGCTGTTTAACCATGGCAAATTGCTGAGGAGTGTAAAACTTTCTAATCATAGCTAGGTACTTCTCCTCGCTCTCGGTTAGGTACTTACCTGTAGCATCCTTAAACAGGACTAGGAAGTCTTTGGCTAATACTAGTCTAAAATTCCTGGTGTACTCAAAATCAATAAGTTCGTTGGCTAACCTTTTTCGTAGCCCAGTTTTGCATTCCTCCTCAATTTGGATGAACTCAGGGTCTGATTCCCTCCAATTTCTAATAGTTCTCTCATGGACTTTAGCTAATTTGCAAGCCTCCCTAAGAGAAAACCCACTTACTAAATAGGATAAGTAGGTGGATTTTTTAGTGCCATCATTATAAAAAGGGACAAGAGAGTTTGCCATTCCTTCTGTGGTAGTTACATCATTCATTACAATACTCCATCCTAATTCTATCACAGTCAGATACGTTATGTCAAGTAGCTGATAAATATAATTTGTACTGTATAATACTATATTATGTAAGATTTATATTGACATTCAATAAACCGTATGCTATAATTATAATAGAGAGGTGGGAAATATGCAAGAAATAATTGACCTACTAGAGCAGGCGGATAAAAAACTACAGACCATCATCAGAACCACACCAAGGCTTATTTGTATAGGGAAGCCACCAGAGGAGAGATTCGCCAAAGCTAGAAACCTACTGCAAATGGCAATAACAAATATTCTGATGGGCAAAGGAGAATTGAAGGGATAGGAGGTGATGAAATGGTTTGGGGAGCTTATGTACAACGAGGGTTGGATGAGGAAGTAGACCACCTAGGAGCCGAGTTAAGTGTGAAGCTCCACTGTGCTGTGCATTACCCTGCTTATAATAAAAACCTCTATGAATGTATGTGTGGGGTTATATTTCCTCTTTATCTGGTTAAGACTAGGAACTGGGAACTAATAGTTAAAAAGCATCAGGATGAAAGAAGTTTAGTGAAGGTGTAGGAGGTATAATGGATACATCAGAGACTTGTATTAAGATGAGTGATTGTGAGGAGATACAAGAACTGTGGATACCTAAAGTTGGAGATATTATTGCTCACAGAGACTCGCACAAAGTAGAATCTAATCCTCTTCACAAGGCATTGGTAAGTTGGGATAATAATAAGGAAAGTCTTATACCAATGGCTGTAACTTGGGTAGGTAGAAATAAGATGTATATCTGGCTCCCTCACCAAGACCAGTTACAGGAGATGGTAGAAGCAGTAGACACATCACCATATAAGCTGCACCTAGCCTTAACCAGATGGCTAGAAATAGAAGTAGGCTTGCCACCGCCATATGATTCAATGGAGCAACTCTGGCTGGCATTTGTAATGAAGGAGAGACATAACAAAACATGGGATGGAGACAACTGGATTGACTATCCCTAATGTAACCATGCGCTGGTGCCGTAAGAAGGCTACCTGTAAATGGTGTGAGCAGTTTATTGAGATTGGTACGCCAATAGTAGCCGTTATGTTTTGGAATAAAGGTAACAAGGATGATAGAAGCTGGAACGTACAGAACTGCTACCATCCTGAATGTTGGGTTAAGCAGGGGTTGGATTACCTTGAGAGGAACCCTTATGTACCTCATGTTAGAGTAAGGACGTTGAAGTTGGAGCCTGAGGTTAGGAAAAAACGCCTAATACTAATGAGACAGTTTCATGCGTTAAACCAACGAAAGAATAATATAAAGGTTGATTATCCTGACAGCCTGTTAATAGAGCAAAAGTTGACTAGGCAAATGATAGACATAATGCTGGACGTAGCTAATCTTGGAGGTGTACCTAAATCATGGGTAGAAAAATTGGGATGACAGATAAGGAGTATTTGAAGTCTGGTGTGTGGAAATGCAGTTCAAGTCCTACTGGCGCCCACCACTGGATGCAAATGACGGAGAGTGAGAGGTTAAGGACTAGAGGCTACTTCAGGTGTAAATATTGCGGGGATATTAAAACATTTCAGGTAGGATTCAGCTCCTATAATTATAAGGAAATCGTGGTTAAGCCTCATGATGAGCTGGTTAATATAGCAACCACCCTGTGAACCTGTTGAAAGTTACGGAAAAATTAAAGTCTGAGAGGTAGAACAATGGAAGAATTAACAGTAAAACTAAAATGGGATAAGGAATTAGGCAAATGCTGGATGAACGCAGACAATTTGAAGCTTTGCCTATTTACAAGCGACCATACAAAGAAGGAGCTGCTGGAAGTTGAAACTGTGGGAAAATTAAAATCTGAGAGGGGGAATAGGAAAAATAAAATACTATCTAAAGAATAGGGCACCCGTACCCTTGATGTTATGTAAAGCCTGGGGGCTGGCGCATCAACATTATGTAAAGCGAACATATGTTCTAATTCTGGGCGTAGAAAAAGGAGACTATTGGCAACTTATAGTCCCCTCTTACTACTGGCTCATTTAACGGGAGCGATTAAATTCTCAGCTATTGCACGTTTCTTAACTTCGTTCTTTACCCGCCACTGATTAGAGTTTGTAGTTTTCCCTAGCTTCTCAGTCGCTAGCTCATCCTTGATTTTAGCTTCTGCTAGTTTAGCGTGATCCTCAGCGGTAGCAAACTTCTCGTAAACTTCAGCTAGACTAACTCCAAACTCATCTTTAGTTTTCCCAGCTCCCCCGCCATTCCCGCTACTTGCACGCTTCACGGTTGCTGTAGTTAACGCTACTGCTTTATAGCTGACATCTAGTTCAGCGGGATTAGCCTTATCAACTTTATAGATGAAGCCCCACGATTTGAGTTTTAGCAAGTCTTTGTCAATTCCGAGTCCCTTGATTTTACCATGTATTGCAATCGCTAGAGCTTCTCTGTCCCCCGCCATCGCTTCAACTTCTGCTTGAGCTTTTGCTACTTCAGCCTTATGCCTTTCACGCTTGCCAGCTTCAATCTGAGATGCTAATTCTTCAACTACCTTGATGTCGTTTGCTTGGAGAGCTACCAGCATTTTAGCCTTAAGCTCATTAAATGACTGCTCCATTGTGTAACCTCTCTATTTTATTTTTAAGGTGCTGTGCTGTTACCACTTCAACAGCTATACGTCAATTTT
>Ga0210003_1002808_pt1 | contig 14483 bp, 15 predicted proteins | sample LantaG_FD_182804 | JGI IMG/M metagenome (GOLD analysis project Ga0210003, IMG submission 182804) | Deep subsurface microbial communities from Baltic Sea to uncover new lineages of life (NeLLi) - Landsort_02402 metaG (SPAdes) (version 2) | ecosystem: Environmental > Aquatic > Marine > Oceanic >... | reverse complement strand
GCAGCAATTCCCGTTTTGGGGTTGTTTAGCACCCATCTACACTGCACATAAGCCAAAGCGTGGGGGTTCAATGAGAGTCAGTGGTCCAAGAGTTCAGAAAACGGGGCTACAGATCGGCATTTTGACATCTCCAATCCTCCCGAATGAAACCAGCGGATATTCTCACAACAGGAAGTAGCAATAGCGTGGCTAAAGTAGATACAAGAATATCTCCTTGGTTTTGCGTTCTTTGACATTGAATCGTAGTTACTTCCATACACGATCAAGGAGGGGAAAGTATAACCACTTTGGCTTTGTATCCGTAGAGGATGGCTTTGAATAGTTGTTCCATCGACTTGAATTCAAGCGTCTTGAACAGGGCCCGCATATGCTCCCACAATCTTCTCCTGCTGCCTTTCTTGTCCAGAACGGCTCGAAACAACTCGCAAGCCAGTTGTTGCACCTGGTCGACGAGAAAGGCCAACATCATCAATGCGGCGAACACCACGGACAGATTCTTCTTGCCGTGTCCGAAGTTGTGTTCGAAATGATACCCTTGATTCTTCAAGGTGTTGAATGTCTCATTCTCGACCTTCCAGCGCGCCCGTCCCCCGCGCATGATCGTGAAGGCGTTCAGTTTGGTGATGGTGAAATCGGTGACCCAACAGAAGTGCTGAGTCTTGTCCTTGCCGATTTCCCAATACTCGAGAAAGTTCACCAATATGTCTGGATTGGACTTGTTCAAGGGCATCTGGGCGACGAAGGAAAAGCGGTGAAGTGCTCCTCCTGCTCGTTGCTCAAACTCGGTCGTTCGCCCCTCCTGACGTGCGAGTGCGACTTGCTCGAACAGATATTCGTGGTCGCCTTCCTTGACTCCCAGAATGTAGTGAAAGCCGTGCTTCTCCAACTCACGAATGTGCGGAGCATTGGGACTCAATGCATCCTCGGTGATCGTAAAGGACAAACGCGGATGGTCTTGCTTCAACTGGGCCAGAAAACGCTTGGCTGCGTTGCGCTCACAGTCGTTCTTGGTCTCTCCATCCTGTTTCATAATCGGCTCTGGCATCAACGGAATTACTTCCCGCCGGTTCGGGTGAATGATGACCCCGCCCATCAGTTGATGGTAATAGGTCACCTCACCCGTCTTCTTGTTGACCTTTTGCAAACAGGAAAAACAGTGAACCTTCTTCGAGCTAAAGTACCCTGTGCCATCCAAAGAAACGAGGTAGCTACCCCCCAGAAAAATGAACTTGTTCAGCTCTTTGCTCCGCTGAAGTTGTCGCAGAGCATCTTTAAACACTGGCCTGATACTTACTGGCTCAACATCGTCGAGGATGGTACGCATTTGTGTGTCGCCGGGAACATGCTCTATGCTATAGATGCTCTTCAAGTTGCTATCCGTCGCTCTGCGCTCATCAAAAGCAAGCAGCGAAGGGTCTTTCAGTGAGAACATCGCAAAGCCAGACATCAAGGCATCCGGCAAAGAGATTTTCGCGTTCTCAGCACGCTGGTCTGGTACTCGCTCGAATCCAGCACGAATCAATGCGAATAGATCATCTGCGGATAGAGATTTGTTGGCTGCCATTGGAAAATCTCCTGACTTTAAGACTGAAAAGGAACCAACTGGCTCCCATCAAGTTTCACTTATTCCAAGTATAGCCAAAATGCTTGTAGATATCAAACCGGAAGCCAAAACGGGAATTGCTGGACCGTCTCCGACGATGAACTGGTGTGGACATTCAAGATCCGTGAGGGGGTGACCTTCCACGACAGCACCCCCTGCACCGCCGAGGACGTCGCCTGGAGCCTCAACTTGCTAATGGAGGGGATGATCGGGCCCCTGGAACTTTACGTGACAAGTTTCGAGGAAGTGGTCGCCCTGGACCCCACCACCGTTCAGATCACCCTTTCGGAACCGACGGCGCTCATGCTCAGTGCCCGGCTGCACTATGCCTGGATCCTGCCACGGAGCGTCTGGGAGGGCATGACCTACGACGAGATCATGGAGTTCGAGGATCCCGCGGCCGTCATCGGCACCGGCCCCTACAAGCTGGTGGAATACGTGGAAGACGAGTACATGATCGTGGAGGCCAACGAGGACTACTATCGTGGCAAGCCGGTGATTGACCGCATCGTCATCCAGCAGTATGCCACCGAGGACGCCATGGTCCAGGCGCTTCTGGCCGGCGAGGTTGACTTGATTGATGAAGTCCCGTTCACGGCGGTACAACCCCTGCAGGCAGCGGAGAACGTCGAGGTAGTGATCATGCCGTCGCTGTCTCTAGATGACCTGGTCATCAACTCCAACGCGAACGGCACCCAGCCTGAGAGCCTCAATGACCCGGCGGTGCGCCTGGCCATGGACTATGCCATTGACAAGCAGGAGATCATAGACGTGGCCTACGCGGGCTATGCTGAGGTAGCTGCAAGCATCCTCCCTCGGTATCTTCTCAATAATCTGGGGTAGGGGCAGGTCTTGCACCTGCCCGTCAGGGCGACCGCAAGGGTTCGCCCCTACATTTTGAGAAGATACCTCCCTCCGTCCTTTGGTGACTGGGTCAACCCCGATATCCACCTCCCCCACGACCCGGACGAGGGCAACCGCATCCTGGATGAGGCTGGCTACCTGGACAGCGACGGCGACGGGATCCGCGAGGACGCTGACGGCAACCCGCTGGAGTACCGCCTGTATGCGGAGGAGATCGGCACCTCTGCCCGCGTCCTGGAGATCATCTCCGATGGCTTGCGTGAGATCGGCATCTCGGCCCCACCCACGCTGATGGACGGTGACGCCCTGTACGACTTGCTGGAGCCGGATTGGGACTTTGATATGATCTTGTGGGGCTGGGGGTGGGACCCAGACCCCGACTTTGCCGTGTTTTGTTTCACCTGCGATTCGATAGCAGATTGGCTTAGCGACTGTGGCTACTGCAACGAGGAGTACGACGCGATATACCGCGAGCAGGGCATCACGACGGATGAGGACGAGCGCCGCGAGTTGATCTGGGAGGCGCAGGAGATCCTGTTCGAGGATCGCCCCTACATCAACCTCGCCTACCCGCCGACGATCCAGGCTTATCGCAGTGACCGCTTCACCTTCACTGACTTCTCCGCGGGAGGCCTTCTGAGAAAGTGGACCCTCGTGAAAGACCCTAAGCCCGTACAGTAGCGGCGAGCCACTCAACACCCGGTCGGTCCGGCCTCCTGCCGGGCCGACCGGGTTCCAGGTGAGGTTTCTATGCAACGGGGCGACTACCTGATCCGCAAGATCTTTTTTGCGCTGGCCACCCTGGTCGTGGTGATCGTTTTCAATTTCTTTCTCTTCCGCATTCTACCCGGCGACCCGATAAAAGCGATCGTCCGCAGTCCACGGCTGACACGCGAGGCTAAAGAGAAGCTCCGAGGCGATTTCGGGCTCGATAAACCGGTCTTCTTCGACGCCGAGCAGTTGAGAGAAGGGGACGTGACAGGCGCATTCGACACCCAGTTCACCGCCTATGTGCGCGCCCTGCTGCGTGGCAACCTGGGCATCTCCTTCCGTAGCCGGCGGGACGTGGGCGAAGTGCTGGCGGAACGGGTGTGGCGCATCGTGGTGTTGGTGGCGGCCGGTGAAACGCTGGCCCTTGTTTTAGGGATGACCATGGAACTGGTGAGCGCGTGGCGGCGCGGCACGCGGCTGGATATGACCATCTTGTTGTGGGCGCTGTTCAGTTGGGGGTTGCCCACGTTCTTTCTAGGAATTATCCTGCTCATCCTGGCTCGGGGCCACCTGCCCACCGGCGGGATGGTCATCCCTGGCCTGAAGCCAGAGAACGGGTGGGCCTATTGGGCCGATGTGGGGAAGCACCTCATCCTGCCCACACTCACCATGGCCATCGTCTACACCAGTTCGTACGTGATGATCATGCGCTCCAGCGTCGTGGAGGTGCTGAGCGAGGACTATATCCTGACCGCCAAAGCCAAGGGGTTGAGCACCTTCCAGATTCTGCGCGACCACGCGCTCAAGAACGCCATGTTGCCGATGGTGACCATGATCGCGCTCAACCTGGGCTACACCGTCGGCGGGGCGATCCAGGTGGAGACAGTCTTCTCCTGGCCAGGGATCGGCCGGCTGATGTACGACGCCGTGATGAAGCGGGACTACCCCGTGTTGCAGGGCTGTTTTCTGCTCCTGGCGGTCAGCGTTATCGCCGCCAATTTTCTAGCCGACCTACTGTACACGGTGCTGGATCCCAGGGTGCAGCCGAAATAGAGAGGCGTGTGAAGATGGAGCAGTTCAGAGAAATCTGGCGCACCTTCCGGCGCAGACCGATAGGCATCGTCGGCGCGTTAACGCTTTTGTCCGTGGTGTTTGTCGCCATCTTTGCCCCCTGGCTGGCCCCCTACGATCCCGACGAAAAGATAGACGTGGAACCCGGCGACCTCCTGGCCCCGCCGGATGCCGGGCATCTGCTGGGCCGGGACGACGCGGGCAAGGACGTGTTGAGCCAGCTCATCTATGGCGCACGGGTCTCGCTGACTGTTGGCTTCGTCGCTTCCTTCATGTCAATGTTCATCGGCACCACAGTGGGCCTGGTGGCCGGCTACTTTGGCGGACGGATCGGCAACGCGTTGATGCGGGTGGTGGATTTCCTGATGGTGATCCCCGACCTACCGCTGATGTTGGTCATCATCTCTTTGTGGGGGCGGGGTCTGTGGAAGATCATCCTGGTGATCGGCCTGTTGGGTTGGACCTACACCGCGCGGCTGGTGCGGTCGCAGGTGCTTTCGATCAAGGAACGTCAATTCATCCTGCGCGCCCGGGCCATCGGCGCCGGAAGCCTGCGCATCATCGCGCGCCACGTCTTTCCCCAGGTGCTCCCCCTCATCCTCGCCGAGGCTGTGCTCGACATATCGGGCGCCATCATAGCCGAATCGTCGCTCAGTTTCTTAGGACTTGGCGACCCCACGCTGGTCAGTTGGGGCATGATGCTCAACTTTGCCTTCGAGCGGGCCATCAGCCGCATGGCGTGGTGGTTCTTGCTGCCGCCCGGCTTCGCTATCATCTGGGTCAGTCTGGGGTTGGTCTTGATGGGCAGCACGCTGGAGGAGATCGTCAACCCCAGGCTCAAGAGCCACCACCTCTTTGACCCACGGCGGATGGTGGCGCTGGTAGCAGGCGAGTCAGCGAGTCAGCGAATCAGCGAGTAGCGAGTAGCGAGAGACAGAATGGCGCTGTTGGATGTACGGAATCTCTCCGTGGACTACCTGACCGACGACGGTACCCCACTCCGCGCAGTGGAGGACGTGAGTTTCAGCCTGAAGCAGGGGCGTTCGCTGGGGCTGGTGGGGGAGAGCGGGTGTGGCAAGACCACGGCCATGCTGGGCGTGCTGCGCTTGCTTCCCGCCGAAGGACGCATCGTCTCCGGCGAGGTTCGGTACAGAGGGGTGGACCTTCTGCGCTTGTCCGAGCAGGAGATGCGCAAGCACCGGTGGAACAAGATAGCCATCGTCTTCCAGGGCGCGATGAACGCCCTCAACCCGGTGCGCACGATCGGCGATCAGATCGCCGAGCCGATTATGCTCCACGGGGCGGCCACGGACAAGAAGGCGGCCAGCGAGCGGGTTGGCGAGCTGCTGGAGATGGTGGGGATCACCCCGGAGATGGCCCGGCAGTACCCCCACCAATACAGCGGCGGGATGCGCCAGCGGGCGATGACCGCCATGGCCCTGGCCTGCTCTCCCGACATCCTCATCGCCGACGAACCCACTACCGCGCTCGACGTGATGATCCAGGCTCAGATTCTGGACCTGTTCCAGCATCTGCAGAAGCAATTGGGGCTGTCCATCATCCTGGTGACCCACGATCTGGGGGTGGTGGCCGAGATCTGCGACGATGTCCTGGTCATGTACGGCGGCAGGACGGCCGAGTACGCCAGCGTGGACACCATCTACAACGAGCCGCTGCATCCTTATACCCAGCGTCTCATGCAGGCCTTCCCCGACATTGACGGCCCCGCGTTGAAGACCTCGCTGGCCTCCATCCCCGGCTACCCACCGCCGCTCGATGCGCTGCCACCAGGATGCCGCTTTGAGCCCCGCTGTCATCGCAAGAGCGATGTCTGCGCCGTGGAGAGTCCGCCGTTGGTGGCCGTCAAGCCTGGCCACTACGTTGCCTGCCACTTTGCAGAGGGCTAGTAACTAACCCTCCCGCAGGTTTAGGAACAGTTTCGAGTAACGATATGCTTCAACATCAGGTTTGATTCGATTGAGCGGGATGATTGGTGAACCTGCGGGAGGGTAGCTGAGTAAACACAGAGGGTTAGCTGGATGGCACAGAACACACAACTACGTGAGACAGTTCTGCAAGTCAATAATCTGCGCATGCTCTTCCCCGTCTCGCGGGGCATTGTGGGCACCTTGTTTGCCAGGCCCCGCCGCTTCGTCCACGCCGTAGACAGCGTGAGCTTTTCGGTGGCCAAGGGCGAGATCCTGGGTCTGGTGGGCGAGTCGGGCTCGGGCAAGACGACCACAGCCTTGAACGTGCTGGGGCTGGTCGAACCGACGGAGGGGGAGGTTCTATTCAATGGCCAAAGCGTTCCCGCGCTGGTGCACAGCCACGAGCGCTTGAGGCTGCGGCGGCAGATGCAGATCATCTTTCAAGACCCCTACGAATCCCTCAACCCCCGCCAAACCGTGTTCGCAACCGTGGCCGAGCCGCTGGAGGTGCACCGGCTGGTCAAGAGCCGCGAGGAAAAGGTCGAGCGGGTAAAGGCAGCCCTGGATGCCGCCAGTCTGAAACCTCCCGAGACCTTCTTCGACCGCTATCCACAGGAACTCTCCGGCGGTCAGTGGCAGCGAGTAGTGATCGCCGGGGCGTTGGTCCTAAACCCACAATTGCTCGTGGCTGACGAGCCCGTTTCCATGCTGGATGTTTCCATCCGGGCCGAAATCCTCAATCTGCTGCGCCAGTTGCGCGACGAGCGTGGCATCACCATCCTATACATCACGCACGACCTGGCCACGGCGGCCTACTTTACCGACCGTGTGGCGGTGATGTACCTGGGCAGGATCGTGGAGATCGGCCCCACAAAGACAGTGCTGAGCGACCCCAGGCATTCCTACACCCAGGCCCTCCTTTCCGTGATCCCGGTTCCCAATCCCCGGCGACGGCGGAAGCGGATGATCCTTACGAGCGAGATACCCAACCCCATTGATCTACCGTCCGGCTGCCGTTTCCACCCGCGCTGTCCGGTGGCCTCTGACCAGTGCTCTCAGACCGAGCCACACTTGCAGCCTGTAGGCGACAATCACCAGGCGGCATGCCTGCGTGTTTAAACCAACGAAGGAGATATGACAATGAATTTCCAAGTTTTGTCTTTCACGGATGCCCCCTTGATCAAAGTTACCCCGCCCGGGCCAAGATCGAAGGAGTATCTCGATTATCAGTCTCGCCGCGAGAGCTCGGCCGTTTCTTACCCGAAAGGGATGCCAATGGCGTTTCGCCGGGCCAAGGGAGCTACAGTGGAAGACGTAGACGGGAACATATACATTGATTTTTTCGCTGGGGCTGGGGTAATGGCCGTGGGGCATTCTAACCCGGAGGTAATAGAAGCGATCCAGAAACAGCTCGTGGAGCTTACCCACGCTCTCGATTTTCCCAACCCCAGTCGCCGGGCTTTGGTGGAAGCCCTCATCGAGATTCTCCCCCAGGGACTGAGCCGGGTCTTTTTCGGAGGCCCCACCGGCTCCGACGCGGTAGAATCGGCGGTGAAGCTGGCCAAGTACAACACGGGGCGATACCCGATGATCGCTTTTCAGGGTTCCTACCACGGGATGACCGCAGGAGCCCTCTCGCTTTGTAGCGGCCTCAGTTTTAAGGAGGACTTTCTGCCGCTGATTCCCGAGGTCCACTTTATCCCTTATGCTTACTGTTACCGCTGCGCCTTTGGCAAACAACCTGAAAGCTGTGATATTAACTGCGCCAGGTATCTGGATTTTACACTCGACGACCCTCACTCTGGGGTCGGGAAGCCGGCGGCCGTCATCATTGAGGCGATTCAAGGGGAAGGAGGTTCTATCGTTCCACCGGAGCAGTTTCTCCCCAGAATTCGGGAGATTTGTGACAAGTATGACGTCCTGATGATTGACGACGAAATCCAGGCAGGTTTCTGCCGTACCGGTGCAATGTTCGCCTGCGACCATACCGGTACCATTCCCGATATCATAACTATGAGCAAGTCGCTCGGTGGTGTAGGTCTTCCGATTTCTGCCACCGCGTACAAGGAAGAATTGAACACCTTCCCCAAGGGCAAACACATCGGCACCTTTCGGGGCAACGTCGTCGCTTGTGCGGGCGGAGTCGCAGCTCTAGGTTTTATGATCAGAAACGAGCTGGCCGAGTACTCCCTCAAGCTGGGCGAGTTGATGCTCTCCATGCTCAAGGAGATCGAGAAGGATTCAAAGATTGTGGGGGAAGCCCGCGGCAAGGGGCTTATGCTGGGAGTAGAGTTCGTCCGGGATAAGGCTACGAAGGAGCCGGCTCCGGAACTGGCGACGAGCGTGCGAACTCTGTGCCACCGTCGGGGCCTCTTGATCGAAATCGGAGGGCACTATGACAACGTCGCCCGATTCCTACCGCCTCTGATCCTCACCGAGGAGTTGGCGAAGAAGGGCATAGAGATACTCGCGGACTCGGTACGAGAGGCAGAGAAGTCGCTGTAGATCGTAAAGTAGCCAAAGGAGGCACAACTGCAATGAAATTCGATGATGTCCTTGCTATCCTCAACGACGTCCCTGATTATCAGGTCTTTCTCACGGTGGACGAACTGAAAGCCAGCACCCACCGACTGGCGAACAGGTATCCCAACAGCGTGGAAATCCTGCCCATCGGCCATTCGCGACAAGGCGATCCTATTGAGACGATCAAAATAGGCAATGGGCCCAGGCAGGCGTTGCTTTTTGCCATGCCTCACCCCAATGAGCCCATCGGCAGCATGATGCTGGAATATCTGTCGCTCCGGCTGGCAGAGGACGATGCCTTGCGTGAGTCCCTGGGCTATACCTGGTATTTGGTCAAGTGCATTGATCCCGACGGCACCCGTCTCAACGAGGACTGGTTCAAGGGGCCATTCTCGCTGGAGAACTATGCTCGTCACTATTACCGCCCGCCCGCCTGCCTACCAGCAAGTGGCGTGGACCTTTCCCATAGATTACAGGACTCTCCACTTTCACGACCCGCTGCCCGAAACGCAGGCGCTGATGGCTCTGATCGAGCAGGTGCGGCCTGATTTCATGTATTCACTGCACAACTCGGACTTTGGCGGGGTGTACTTTTACTTATGGGAAGAGTCGCCGCCGTTGTACGAACCGTTCCACAAACTGGTCGAAAGCCAGGGCCTACCCCTGCACCAGGGTGAGTCGGAGAGACCTTATGAGATAGAGTACGCCAATGCCATTTACAAGGATTCATCATTGCCGCTGAGTACGATTACCTCGAAGAACAGACCGACACCGATCCGGCCGAGATCATCACGGGAGGCACGCTCAGTTTTGAGTATGCCCGGGCGGTCTGTGATCCTTTCACCCTGATATGCGAAATGCCCTACTTTTACCACCCGGCGATTAACGACACCTCGGCCTCAGACATGGTGCGCAGGGATGCGATTCTGCAAGCGATGGCAGAGACCAGAGAGGACGCTAACTTTCTGCAAGAGCTGTACGACGCTGTGAAGAGCGAACTGACGGTGGTTTCGCCCTTCCGCGATGCGATCGAGGAGACCTTAAGGACTTCTCTGGCAGAACTGGCTGCCGAGGAGAACTGGGCGCGAACAAACCCCAGGACCGCTGAGATGGCGACGGTGGCGGAGAAGTTTGACAACCTGGTGATCCAAAGATCCTACCGTCTGTTTGGCCTGGGCATGTTTGTCCGCATGCTCGACGCCCAGATAGCGGCGACGGGCGAATCACCGTCGCTGTCCTCCGCGCGCGAGGCAGCCAGGGCAGCCTTCGAGGCGCGCGCTGCTGACCTGGAGGCTGAATTGGACTACACCGTGATTCCTATCCAAAAGCTGGTGCACGTGCAGTTGGGTAGCGCGCTGCTGGCGGCGGATTACGCCGCCGGGCGACAGGCACAGCGTCGGGTGGCAGAGCGATAGAGGTGGGTTTCTGCCAGACTCCAGTTAGGCGCTCCACAGATTGGAGGTAATTGTGCAACCTGATTCGACAAACCTGATCGAGAAGATTGGGCTGAAAATTCCCCTCATAGGGTTCTATGATGCGCCCGACGTGAGTTCATTCGAGCCGTTGGTCGAGCCCGAGCCAGGCGAGTGGGCATGTGTTTTCACCTTCTACAAGCAGTGGCTTGCCGGGAAGACATTGCACATTACGAAGGATAATTTCCGCTGCCCTGGCGCCGGTTACTGGATTTTCAGTGTGGTGACAAGGTCACGGGAGGACTTTGTCAGATTCCTTGTGGATGATGAAGGACTGAAGTCATCACACGATTTGATGAATCAATGGCTGGATCACCGTAAGAGTTACAAGCCGGAATACCCCCACCTTCTTATCGGCCCGCTGCGCGAAGATCAATATGAATATCTCAGGAGCGTGACATTCTATGTGAATCCTGATCAGCTAAGCTGGACTTTGTCCAAAGGTCACCTGTCCGGAATTCCAGGACACAACATTAGTTCCACCTGGATTGTCAAATCCAGGCCCAGAATGGGCAATTCGATGTACAAACGAGTCAAAATCACCGTCGAGTCGCATAACACAGGGCATCGGTGAAACGCTTCAGCAAGACAGGCGGTATTTTTTGCATGTCTGCCTCGGATACTGACGTATGAAAAATCATCGCTTGCCACAACTGGTACCGAACGATAGCCAACGCATCCGAAAAAGTCGGCAAGAGCTTGTCATACCAAGCCGCCTGACGGATAGGCAACTTGCCTCGTCGTGTCGAGCAGTGAGCCAAGAGGGTCACCAGCGAGAACAAGCCCAACAAGGCTGGTGTAGTGCGTGCAATAGCCCAATCCGACCACTGCCGTTGAGTCTCAACGCCCAGATGAGTTCTCACTTCCCGAAAGGTGACTTCGAGTCGCCAGCGCATCAAAAACCACTTCACGATCTGTACCGCATCAATGTTCAAATCGGTACACAACAAAGCTTGAGACCTGAATTTACCTTTCGGGTCACGGATCAGCACCCAACGAATAGGCAGAGGTGGTTTACCCGAGTGATACCAAACGGCGGTGCGCGATACGATCTCTATCTGACGGCGTTTCTCGCCATACCAATCTCGAATCGTCACCTTCTTCCAAACCGTCTTCTTGTCTCCCAGTATGTGCTCAAGGGTTGGCAGGCGAGTCCCTTTCAAACGTGGTCGCCCTTTTTTGCCCGGCTTGCGGGTCGGGGCTGGCTTGTACAGGGCCGCGTCCAATCTGAGGCGTGTCACCATGCAAATCGGATTCGGCAAGCGTCGCAAGCGTTCCAGAAGCAGAATCGCCGCGAAACTGCTGTCGGCCACGACGACCAAAGCTCGTTCCGGCAGCCAACGACGCACTTGCAGCAGCATTTGACGTGCCCAATCGGTCAGCTTCTTGTGACCGCGTGCCTTGCTCTCGTAGTAACGCTCCGAAGGCGCCAAGGCTGTCAGGAACGGCAGTGCCCACACGCGTTTCACCCACGGGATCGGCACCAACAACATCGTGCTCAACCACCTGAGGCCGCTCGTTTTGACAAAGTGACTACGACTCGATCGTACTGGGTCGCGATAGATCCCTTTTGCTTTGATCTTGGCTCCTCGTCGCCGCTCAATCGTCTCGTCTATGCCCATCACCACTGGCCCCTTGGGCACAAAGATGTTGACCAAGAGCATCAGCAGGATGCGACTGACTTCCAGGCTCGACCACACCGCTCGGCTCAGTACACGATGGTAGTTTTGAAAGTGCTGTTCGTCACTCAGACCCATCACGTGCAGCGCAGAAGTGACCGTGCGTTTGCCTGGAGCGAGGATCGCTCCAATCAGCAAGACTTGTGCGTGACGCCAAACGCGTTTGGAGAAGATACGCGCAAATTTCGAAATCGGTGTACAATAGGTTTCCGGCAGGGTGAGCATTGGACATCCTCTTGGTGGAGAGATGCCATAGCTTACCCTGCTCCTTCATAATCTACAAATGGACAAAGTCCAGCTCAGTGTGCTCATACTGGGTGCTCAGTACAACAGTGCGCCGAGTGATCCCTTACCAGTGATAGCACCATTCGGGTCAGGATGCATGCAGTTGGTACCACTGTTTGAAGATTTGGGTGTGCCGCAGGCAATTGTTGGTGCGACGGATATCGCGATGCGCCGGTACTTGGACCCGGAGTTGATAGCATTCACGGTTACCAAGCCAATGTTTGAGCAGCTTTGCGGGCTGGATGATAGGAGTTTCCTGCATAAGCGGTTCTGGAGGAATCTCAGGCAGGTGAGAGAGGGCGCAGATTTGTAGGAGAGATTCGGGGAGCGCCTAGCCCTCGCTCCAGCGTCCGCCGCTGTCATAGAGCCTTACGGGATTCAGAGTAGCCTGCGACTGAACCGGTGGGGGGAGGGGGTGACCGCCTGGGCCGCCGCGCCGCTGAGCTCAATCCGTTATGATACAGGAAAGGCACAGAACATGCTGGACACCCTGATCAAGAACAGTGCCGTGGTAGACGGCACAGGGAAACCGGCTTTCAAGGCCGACGTGGGAATCGCGGCGGGCCGCATAGCCGTGGTGGCCGAGACCATCGAGCAGAAGGCGAAGCGCACCATCCAGGCCCAGGGGTTGCACCTGGCCCCGGGCTTCATTGACGCTCATACCCACTCAGATCTTACCCTGCTGGTTAACCCCCGCGCCGAGAGCAAGATCCACCAGGGGGTGACCACGGAGGTCATCGGCAACTGCGGCGGCTCGCCAGCCCCGCTGTTGGGCGCGGCTGTGGAGGAAGCGCGGGCTGAGGCCAAGAGTCTTGGCCTGGACGTCACGTGGGTGAGTATGGCCGAATACCTGGAACGCCCGCGCAAGCCAGGGACCGCCGTGAACGTAGTGCCGCTGGTTGGTCACAACACGGTGCGGGGTGCGGTATTGGGCTTTGACGACATCCAGCCTACACCAGGGCAGCAGGCCGAGATGGAGCGGCTGGTGGCGCAGGCCATGGAACAGGGAGCGCGTGGCCTCTCCACCGGGTTGTTTTACCCGCCGGGCTTCTACGCCCGCACCGAGGAGGTGATCAGCCTGGCGCGGGTGGCAGCGCACTGGGGCGGCATCTATGCCACGCATGTCCGCAGCGAGACTAATCGTCTGTTCGAAGCGGTGGCCGAGGCCATTGAGATCGGCAAACAGGCTGAGATTCGGGTAGAGATCTCCCACGTCAAACTGGAGGGCTACCGGAATTGGGAGGGCGTCGACCGGCTGCTGGCCATGCTCGAGGATGCTGGTTCGCGGGGAGTAAGAGTGGGCTGTGACCAGTACCCCTACACAGCCGGTGTGTCCTGGCTGGCGTATATTCTGCCCTACTGGGCGCAGGCGGGCGGGGCCAGGACTGTCGGGAAACGGTTGAGCGACCGCGAGGTGCGAACCCGGCTCAGGAAGGACTGGGAGGAGAACCGCGCCGAGTGGGAGGATCGCGGCGGCATGCGCGACTGGACCGACATCCTGATCACTGATTGCAGCCCTAGGCCGGACGTGCAGGGCAAGAACATCGCCGAGATCGCCGCGGACGAGGGAAAGGACCCGTTGGAGACTGCCCTCGATCTGATTGTGATCAGCGAGGGGCAGGTAGAGTGCGTGTGTTTCGGCCAATTAGAGGACAATGTGCGTGTCCTAATGCGCCATCCTCTGGTGGTGGTGGGCAGCGACGGCGATGCCCTGGCTCCGTACGGTGTGTTGGCCCAGGGCAGACCTCACCCGCGCTACTACGGCACGTTCCCCCGCGTGTTGGGGTGTTACGTGCGCGAGGAGAAGGTGCTCTCGCTGGAGGAGGCGGTGAAAAAGATGACTTCCGTCACAGCAGAGCGCTTTGGCCTGAGCGACCGGGGTGTGATCCGCGAGGGCGCGTGGGCCGATCTGGTCTTATTCGACGCCCAGACCGTCGCCGACAGGGCGACCTACACTGATCCACATCAGTACCCTGAGGGCATCCCCTACGTCGTCGTCAATGGCGTGGTGGTGATTGAGCAGTGTGAGCACACCGGTGCTCTGCCCGGACAGGTGCTCTAACACAACGGCGGATTGAGAAACAAACGGATTGTCTCTCGTCCAGCCTTCCGTTTTATTCCAAATCTGTTGTTGTGTCTCACAACAATCGCTTTTCCGAGAGAACTCGTGAGTGTGATAGGAGGAATACGTGCCCGCTTCCAACGTGACAATGCGCGACATCTATACTGACAACGGTCATAAAGGGACATTTTCAAAGGTCTGAAACTTGAGGGTCAATAAGCTGGCAAGTTCTTGCTTGTACTCTCCATCAGTTTCCGCGATACAACCTACAATGGCTTGCTTGAA
>Ga0210003_1002805_pt1 | contig 14488 bp, 15 predicted proteins | sample LantaG_FD_182804 | JGI IMG/M metagenome (GOLD analysis project Ga0210003, IMG submission 182804) | Deep subsurface microbial communities from Baltic Sea to uncover new lineages of life (NeLLi) - Landsort_02402 metaG (SPAdes) (version 2) | ecosystem: Environmental > Aquatic > Marine > Oceanic >... | reverse complement strand
TTTTTTAGCATCCGTCCATACATCAACAAAGGTCCTTGACAGGACCTTTTTTTGTAAATCTTTTACCGTTGTTTCTACTTCAGGAAGTTCCGGCATAAATTGGGAATCAGATATTAGGTGTTTAGATAATAGATGTGAGGCGGTAGGCGGTGTTAGGCGAAACTATCTAAAATCCAATTTATCTAATATCCAGTATCTAATATCTATTTAAGGATAGTTTTAACCTTTTCAATTATTTCTCCAGGGGTGAAGTGAGCTTTAATTAAATAATCAGCTGCTCCAATTTTTAGCCCCCTTTCTATATCATCTTTCTGTCCGAGGTTTGACAAAATAATCACTGGAACTTGAGATAAGACCGGGTCTTCTTTTATTTTAGATAAAACTTCAAATCCGTCTATCCCCGGCAAAATAAGGTCGAGCAAAACTAAATCTGGTTTCTCGTCCTTAACGCTTTTTATTCCTTTCTCTCCATCCACTGCTTCAACAATATTATAACCTTCTTTTATAAGTTTCTGAGCAATTAACTCCCGAAGAAACTTATCGTCTTCAACTATTAAAATTTTTTTAGCCATATTATTTTAATTTAAAATTATATGTTAATACATTAGCGAAGCGTATCTTTATTTTACATTGTTTATAAAATAAATACAAACTTAAATGTTAACCCTGTTAAAAACCTATCAATAATATTATACCTCATAAAACTGCGAAACACAATATCAATTCAATTATTTAATTTAAGATTATATGTTAATTTTACTCTATTTAAAAGATAAAGACACTGTTAATAGAGCAGGAGAAGGGCTACGCCCTTCTTATTATATTAACACATCGCTCGGTTAAAATGCAAAAATGAATTTTTGTATTTTTCCCTCACTCGTGTTAATAAAACTTCTCGGTTAGAAACTCGCCAAATCTTTCTTTTATTGGAATAGTAAAGTAGAAACTTGAACCCTTTCCTTCCCTGGATTCAAACCAAATCCTTCCTCCGTGAGCCTCAATAATATTCTTGGACATAAAAAGTCCGAGTCCGGTCCCCTCAGTCTCTATTTTTATTGCGTTATCGCCTCGAAAGAATTTAGTAAATACTTTCCTTTGCTGCTCTTGAGGAATTCCCACCCCGGTGTCTTGAATCTGAACCTCTATTTCTTTCTCATCTTTTTTTAGAGAAATTGAAACCTTGCCTCCGGGAAGGGTATATTTTAGAGCATTGTCAAAAATATTCTTAATAGCAATTTCCATTTTTTCAACATCTAACATAAGTTTAGGAAATTGTTCTTTTGGTTTTTTAAATTCAAATTTGAGTTTCCTTTTTTCCACCTCTTTCTTGTAGGAATCTGCTATGGATTGAATTATATCTTCAATGCTTGAGAGAACTATTTTAGAAAGATATTTTCCCTCTTCAATCTGAGCCACATTTAAAAGATCCCTAACCATTCTAATCATTTTATCGTTTGCCTTATAGGCCTCTTCAACAATCTTTCTTTGTTTTTCATTTAACTCTCCCAAATCTCCGTCCAATAGAATCTGGAGAGACCATTTTACGCCTGAACTCGGGGTCCGCAATTGATGGGCCGCTAAGGTAACAAATTCACTTTTCATTCTATCCGCTAATTTTTCTCGAGTAACATTATGTAAAATAACTAAAGTGCCAACTTTCTTTTCTTCAGCTGTCATCGGTATAGTGGTTATCTCTAAAATAAAATTTACTCTAATTTGAAGTTCTTTTCTAAAAAACTTTCTTATCTCTCCTCCTAAAAGAGACACAAGGGGCTTAAAGCTTGGGAAACGATTTAATTCCAAAATTGACTTCCCTAATATCTTTTCTTTTCTAACCTCAAGAAGTCTTTCGGCCCGAGGATTAACTAAGAAGAGTCTGCTGTTTTTATCAAAAACCAAAAGTCCATCAGTAAGATAATTAGTGATTATTGTATCATCTCCGACCTCTCTGATATCTTTAATATCTTTAATGTCCCTAAAAGATTTTTTTTTCTTATTTTTTCTCTTCCAGAACATCTTTTATTTTACCATAATTTTAGATTATTTTTAATGGTTTTGTCCCTATTCTCATTCTTTTTTTCCGGCAGACGAGAAATTAAGGTCTGAAATTCGTAACTCCTAAAAAGTCGAGTGACTTTTTCTTTATCATATTTTCCCCATCGGCATTTCCCTAAATCAAATTCAATCGGCACATCTAATTTTATTTCGGCTAACATTTTTGAAACAAAGGATTGCTTTTTACAATCTAAAAGTTTTTTTCTTAAAGATTGTTTTATTTTCTTCGCCTTTTCACTATTTTCCTTTAATTCTTCATAAAGATTTTCCGATGTTCCGAATTCTTTAATCAAGACAATCGCTGTCTTCTCTCCAACTCCCAGGACTCCGGGAATATTATCTGAAGGGTCTCCTCGCAAAGCCTTAAAATCAATTAGCTGCTCAGGGGTTAACCCATCATACTTTTCTTTAACTTTTTCTTTGTCATACAAAATAGCATCCTTAACGCCTTTTCTTAAAGCATAAACTTTAGTGTTCTTGTCAACTAATTGCAAAGCATCTAAGTCCCCGGTCAAAATAATCGTTTCAATTTTAGAAAAAATCTGTTTTTGAGGAGCTTTTTTAGAAATAGTGCCTATAAGGTCATCTGCCTCAAAACCTTTTTTTTCAAAAATTTGGACGTTAAAACTTTTTAAAACTTCTTTTACCTTTGGAATCTGCTCATAAAGTTCCTCCGGCGCCCTCTCTCGTTGAGCTTTATAAAGTTTGTATTTTTTATGACGGAAAGTGGGACCAGGGAAATCAAAAGTAGCTGCAACAAAATCTGGCTGAAATTCTTTAATTGCTTTAAAGAAAACCAATAAAAATCCATAAACAGCATTGACCAATTCCCCTTTTTTAGTAGTTAAAGGCGGCAAAGCATGAAATGCCCGATGAACCACCGCATTTCCATCAATAACAATTAACCTCTTTTTATCCTCGGTCATTTTTTAATTGTATCACAAAGTTGAAAGTTTCTAAACGTGATTTTTCTCTTCCTCCTGTCTATAAAATCAAACTTAATCCAAAGAGTATCTTTTGGCATTATTTTTCGGATGCGGTCCGCCCATTCAACAGCAATAATGTTTTTAGGATTAGAGACAATTTCTTTAAAGCCCAAATCTAATAATTCTTTTGATTTCTGAATTCTGTAGCAATCAATGTGAATTAGATATTCTCTTTTGGTTTTTGCCCCGTCATCCGACGGGGCACCCAGTCGAATGACCGGGTGGATTTTAAATTTCTTCATTATCACAAAAGTAGGGCTTAATACTTTCTCTTTAACACCCAATCCTCTAGCGAATCCCTGTAAAAAGGTCGTCTTTCCTCCTCCCAGCTCCCCTTCTAAACCAATAACAAAAGCTGTTTTTTTAGGTTTTTTATCCAAAATTTCTTTAGCAAATCTCTCACCCAATTTCTTTGTTTGGATAGAACTGCTTGTAATATTTTCTTTTTTCATGTTAACATATCATAACATGGAGCAGGCAAAAAAAATAACCGGGGAAGTTGAAATCTCTCAGGCTGTAATCAAAGACATTCAGGAAAAAGTTAAGAATATTTCTACTTTCAAAGAAAAAATTGAGGCATCTTTGAAAAAAAACGTAACTGAGCTTTTAGAAATTATTTTAGCCGGAGCAATAAATTTAGATTCTTCTGATATCCATATTGAACCTGAAGAAGAGCAAGCAAAGATTAGGGTCAGGGTTGACGGGGTTTTGCAAGATGTTATGTTTTTTGAGTTAAAAATATATAAAGCCCTTGTTTCTCGCATAAAACTTCTTTCTAAACTTAAATTAAACGTGACCGACCGGCCCCAAGATGGCCGTTTTTCTATTTTAATAAAGGAAAACCCAATTGAAATCAGAGCATCAGCTCTTCCTGCCGAATACGGAGAATCAGTTGTCCTAAGAATTCTAAACCCAAAAAGTTTAATTGACGTGGAAGCGCTTGGCCTAAGAAGGGATTTAACAGAAGTATTTAATAAAGAGATTAAAAAACCTCACGGAATGATTATTATTACCGGTCCCACCGGCTCAGGAAAAACAACAACCCTCTATGCTGTTTTAAAAAAACTCAACAAGCCCGAGGTTAAAATCATTACCATTGAAGACCCGATTGAATATCATTTAGAAGGAATCTCTCAAACCCAGGTTGACCCCAAAAAAGGTTATGATTTTGCCAACGGCCTCAGGTCAATAATGAGGCAAGACCCTGATGTGATTTTAGTAGGAGAAATTAGAGATCTGGAAACTGCTAAAATTGCTCTTCAGGCCGCTTTAACCGGGCATTTGGTCTTATCTACTCTTCACACCAATGATGCCGCCGGCACCATAGCCCGGCTTCAAGCTATAGGAGAAAAACCAGTTAATATTGCCCCGGCAATAAATATAGCAATTGCCCAAAGATTGATAAGAAAGACCTGTAAAAAATGCGTGGAATTCAAAAAAATCTCGCCAGAAGAATTAGCCAAAACAAAAAAAGCCCTAAAAAATTTTCCTCCAGAAATTAAAATTCCGGAGTTGACACCGGAATTAAAAATCCCTAAAGCCAAGGGCTGTAAGGAGTGTAATTTCACCGGGTATCAAGGAAGAATTGGCATTTTTGAGTTTTTCTTAATTGATGATGAAATGGAAAGGTTTATATTAACTTCTCCTTCTATTGTCGCTATGAGAGAATTAGCAATAAAAAAAGGAATGATCTTAATGCGCCGGGACGGATTTATAAAAATTCTGGAAGGAGTTACCACTATTGAAGAAATAGAAAGAGTAACCGCCGAGTAAAATAAAAATAGGCCTGGGGCTGAGGGTTAACTTAGTTATAGGAACAAAAGCTCAGAATTTTCCCGAGGCATAATCTCGCTCTCGCCAGATTACCCATCTGCAGAGAATTCCGACCCCCCCAGCCCTAGACCTATTTTTAATTCTTTAATCTATTATTCTAATACTTTATGGAAAGTTTGTCAAGCCCTTCAAGGCCTTTTTCGCCAAAACTAACTGAAGAAGACAAAACTCTTGATTTAACTTTAAGACCGAAAACTTGGGAAAGTTATATTGGCCAGGAAAAAGTAAAAAAGAACATCCAAATAATTATTGAAGCAGCCAAAAAAAGAGGTGAACCAATAGAACACCTGCTTTTTTATGGTGGAAGCGGACTCGGGAAAACTACTATATCGCATATTATTGCCAAAGAATTGGGAACAAAAATCCGGGTAATTGCAGGTCCTGTTATTGAAAAAGTCGGGGACTTAGCTGCAATCTTAACTAATCTAAATGAAGGAGATGTTTTATTTGTGGATGAATGTCACAGAATGAATCACCTAATAGAGGAATTCCTTTATCCAGCTTTAGAAGACTTTAAGCTGAATCTTATCTTAGGCAAAGGACCAATGGCAAGAACTATGGAACTGAAACTACCTCGTTTTACTCTAATCGGAGCTACTACCCGCCTGGCTTTGTTGTCTGCCCCTTTAAGAAATCGCTTCGGAGCAACCTTCCAGCTTAATTTCTACAAAAAAGAAGATATTGAAAAGATTATTCAAAGGTCAAGCAATCTGTTGAGAATAGAGATAGAACCGGAGGCGATTAAAGTCATCGCTCAGTGTTCCCGCTTCACCCCAAGAGTAGCTAATCGGCTTCTCAAAAGGGTCAGGGATTTTGCCCAAGTTGAAGGAAAAGGAGTAATTACAAAAGATATTGCCGAAAAGACCTTAGGATTTTTAGAGATTGATAAACTTGGCCTTGAATCAGGAGATAGAAAAATTCTGGAAACAATCATTAAAAAATTTGAAGGAGGTCCTGTTGGTCTTCAGACATTATCTGCCGCTACCTCAGAAGAAGAAGATACAATTTTAGATATTTATGAGCCCTACCTAATGCAGCTTGGCTTTATTGAAAGAACCCCCCGCGGCCGAACCGTTACCAAGGTTGGCTATCAACATCTCAAGATTCCGTATAAAAAATCCCAATACTTAATCTAAGTCCTAAAAACTTACCCGGGGCAAGTTTTAATTCTTTTCAACGAAGCAAGAAAAAGGATTTAGCAAGAACCTAACTTCAGGAGTTCGAATCCTGTCGCCGGAGTTAGGATTTGCCACCTCGTAATAGAGGTGGTTTTTTGGTAAAATGAAATAATGTTTTTAAATTTAGTGGCAGTGTTTTTTATTGGACTTATAGCTGGTTTTGTCGGAGCCGTAGCAGGAGGTGGAGGATTAATCTCTATCCCTTTTCTTATTTTTTTAGGGCTACCTCCGCAAATAGCTATTGCTACAAGTAAGTTTGGAGGGGTTGGTTTGAGTTTTGGAGCAATTATAAAGTTTTTCAAAGAAAAGAAAATTGCTTGGAAATATATACCTTTTCTTATAATAATTAGTTTGGTTGGAGGGTATATTGGTGCGAATATTCTTTTAGCTATTAAGTCAGAAGTGCTATCTAAGGTTGTTGGAATTATTCTAATTTTACTTTTACCAACTCTTTTTATTAAAAAGGAAATTGGATTAGAGAATAAAGTAGTTACTAAAAAAAGAAAAGCTTTAGGATTTTTTATTTATTTTCTCATAATGACTTTTGGGGGATTTTTTGGTGGAGTTGGATCGTTAGCAATTTATACGCTTATGTTTTTTCTTGGACTAACTATCATTAAAGCCAATGCAACAGATGTAGTTCCTTGGTTTTTTATGTCTCTTTTTGCTTCAATAATCTTTATGTTGAATGGAATTATAGATTATCAATACGGTATTATTATATTTTTTGGAATGATGGTAGGGGGCTATATAGGAGCCCGTACTGCTATCAAAAAAGGGAATAAATGGGTGAAATTAGTATTTGCAATGGTTATAATTGCTTCCGCAATAAAGATTTTATTCTTTTAAACCCCTGCCAAAATAGGATCTAAATCTACCAATCTTTCTCTAATCTCTCTCCAATCAATGGTTCTAAATGAGTCCTGTAGGGGAAGCTACGTTTCGAGGGTTAATAGCTCTCTTTTTGTTTTAAGTCTTGACATATTTAAATAATGGATTTATGATTTAATATTGTTATTTCACAATTTGTTTTACTAAAATTCCAGAATGAAAGGAAATATAAAATGATGCAACGAGATGTAATAAATGGCTTCTCCCTCTATTTTTCTAGGAAGCTCCTTGAAAAGTTAAAAAAAATAAGGAGTGAAGGAAAAATATACAAAGGAAAAGATGGTCGAGAAATTACGAAAATTACCTCATCAGTACTTGCTCATCTTGCTCAACAAATGAAAGGAGAATTACAAAATCTTATAGAGTCGCGGATGCAGATTATAACGGCTGATGAGATTGATGAAGTAATTTCAACTACGGAAGAATTTCTTGCTATCTTTGAAGAAAAGAAATAAGAAAGGAGATGTTCCTGAAAACACGGTTCCTCTGACAGAAGGGTTCTTCCTTACTTACGAGACATCGTTTGCAATAGAATCAGTTATTGCCATTGTCTATCGATTTATCTTGTAAAAAAACAAAAGCCCGCTCTACAGAATTAAGAGAGGGCTTTTTTATTAAATCAACAATTCTTGAACCGATTTAAGCCATAAAACAGGTTCTCACATCGTCCGTTTCTCAAAGCTGTATGTAAAACACCCAAATTAATGGGTGTTTTTTGAATTTACCAACTGTTAAAATCGCTGTCCTCTTACTTTCGTTTCAGTTTTTTTATTCTCAGTTTCTTTAATGAGAATTTCGCTGTTAAGACCCTATCTGTATTAAACAACCATACTACTATATACATTGTAACTGCAGCAAAAACAATCATATATGCTATTCCGCCGAGAACAATTGGATAGTTTTGAAATATGAGGGCTTTTGAAGCAATGATTGGATGAGCGAAAGGTATAGCGTATAAAAATATTTTCATTGGGAGAGAAAGCATTTCTATATCTTGAAACATTAGTAGAAAATAAGGAATCATTGCCAATAAAACAATGGGCATATTCATAATCTGGGCATTTTTTGTGCTTTGGGCAAATATTCCCAATATCATAGACATTGATAGAGCAATAAGAATTGCCAGGAATAAAGAGATTCCCAAGAGAATATAAGACAAAGGAGTCATTGTTAACCCTAAATCCTCAAGAATTGTTTCACTGCCAGGAATGTCTGGTATCGCAGATGACATATAATATCTAAAACCTCCTAAAAAAACACCTGCCATTAAAAGAGCAACTATTGTTGCTCCGGTCATTTTTCCAATAACAATTGATATTCTCTTTACTGGTAAAGTTAACAAGGTTTCTAAGGTTTTATTTTCTTTCTCTGAAACCATTGAAGTTACTATTGTTCCTCCTGCATAGATTATCAACATCATTAAAATAATTGGTATCATAATTGATTGAGAGACAGCTAAACTCTCAATCATTGCAGAATTTCCAGAAGTCATTTTGTCTTTTACTACAACAAACTCTTTTATATTTAGAGGGTTTATTATATCTTCTGGATTTTTATCAGGGAAAGCTTCTTGAATAAAATTTATTGATATTTCTCTGTTAATAGAACCTATTATTGCATTAACTGTTGCATCTGAAATCATTCCTTTTATGCTTAACCCCTTTATTATGGAGTAAATCTTTAAATCTACCCTTTTTTTTATTTTAATATCTTCTTCAAAATTTTCCGGGACTACCAAAAGAACTTTTGCCTCTTTTTCTTTTGCTTGCTCAATTGCTTTTTCAATATCAATTTCTGTAATTTCTGCCATTTCTATAGTTTTTTGTTTTGATAATTTATCCAAAATGTCTTCTGAGTATTGGGATTTATCTAAATCTAAAACCGCTAAATTTATTAGTTCATCATCTTTTTCTCTCATACCTTTCATAAAATTGCCCATTATACCGAACATAACTATCATAAAAACCAAGCCCAATATCATTTGCTTGGTTAACAATTCCTTTATTTCTTTTTTGAGAATATTGTAAAAGTTTTTCATCTTATTGCGTTAATAAATACTTCTTCAATATTTTTAGCATTATATTTTTCTTTTAATCCTTGAGGGGTGCCGGTTTCTACAATTACCCCTTTATCTATCAAAGCAATTCTATCGCATAAGAATTCTACCTCCAGCATATTATGGGAAGATAACAAAACCGTTGTTCCTTTTTTAGTAAAATATTTTATTATTCCTCTTATTTCCTGAGAAATTATCACATCCAGGCCCGATGTTGGCTCATCTAAAATAGCTAATTTAGGATTTATCATTAATGCTCTGGCGAGCAACAACCTTCTGCTCATTCCTTTACTGTAAGTGCTTACTTTATTTTTTAGACGTTTTCCAAGTTTAGCTAATTCTATCCCCCTCTCCATTATTTCTATTTCTTCTTCGTTGCTTGTTGAATAAAAACTAGCCATAAATTTCAAATAAGCTTTCCCTGACAAATTCTTATAAGCACCAGCTTCTTCCGGCAAATAGCTAATTCTCTCTCTAACCTTGTCTGCTTCTTTAATTACATTATAGCCGAACACTTTTACTTCTCCGGAAGTAGTTTGCAGTAGTGTTGAAATAACCCGTAAAGCAGTAGTTTTTCCAGCAGCATTAGGACCAATCAAGCCAAAAATCTCTCCTTGATTCACTTCAAAAGAGATACCTTTTAGGGCTCTAAAATTTCCGTAGTCCTTTATTAAATCTTTAACTTCTGTTGCTTTTTGCATATAAAGTTTTTTTATTTTAGCATATTTAAAAAAACCAGCCAAAATTCAGATTAAGAATAAGGAATTTGCCAAACAGGTTCCAACCCTTCAATAAATTCAGGGCAAGCCGTCGTCCGTCCCCCGGAGCTAATTTCCCGAGGTATATTTTCTTGGGATTTTATGTCCAGATTGACTGATTGTTTTTTAAATGTTAATCTTATTTACATAAGATAGTTACCTAATGAAAATTTAGTCGAGTTTATTCGGGAAGCTAAACTTTAGGATAAAACCTTAAAACATTAATTAAATTAATTTATATCTAACTATGGAAGGAACAATTAAAACTCTTACAGAAAAAGGATTTGGATTTATTACCGTTGATGGTGAAGAGAAAGATTTATTTTTTCACGGTAATGAACTTAATGGCGTAACCTACGAAGAGTTAAAAGTAGGTGACAGGGTGTCTTTTGAGAAAGCTGATTCTGAAAAAGGACCCAACGCAACAAACGTAACTCGCATTTAAGAATTGATTCAATAAAATCAGATAGATGAAAATCAAGTCCATTCTCGGGCTTGATTTTTTATAAAACAGAGTTCTAACGTCGTCCTGCCAACAAAGCTATCAGCCCGAGGATTTTTCTCGGGCTTTTATACAATATTTGCTATAATTGCAAGTGAGGAAGAAGAAAAAAAATTTATTTTTCTTCTTTGACCGAACGCCGCAATTATGCGGCGAAGCCGCAATAATTGCAAGTGAGGAAGAAATGAAAGAATTTATTCTTACATTTCGACCGAACGAAGAAATTATTTAAAGAATTTAACATACTAAATTAATATGGTTTTTAGGATATTTTTAATTACATTTTGCTTGCTTCTGCCTTTTGGTGTTTATGGGAATATAATAATTAATGAAATTGCATGGATGGGAACGGAAAATTTAGCTAATGACGAATGGATTGAGTTATATAATAATGGAGACACGGCTATAAATTTAGACGGATGGACATTAAAAACTGATGACGAAGCTCCGGAAATAAACTTACCCGGAATAATCCCTGCAAAGGGCTTTTTTTTGTTAGAAAGAACTGATGATAATACAGTTCCTGAAATTCCAGCTGACTTAATTTACAAAGGGGTTTTGGGGAACAACGGAGAGGACTTAAAACTTTATGATAATTTTGGAAACTTAATTGATGAAGTTAATTGTTCAGATGGTTGGCCAGCTGGTGATAATTCCACTAAACAAACTATGGAAAGAACTAATTCTGGAAACTGGCAAACCAGTCAAGAACCAGGAGGAACACCGAAAAAAGAGAATTATGAATTAAGAATTATGGATTATGAAGACGATAAACCAGAAAAAACGACAGAGAACGAGTCTCTGTTAGCTGAACCTGTAAGTTATCCGACTGGTGTTGTTTTTAGTGAAATCCTGCCATCACCTGATGGGCCGGATGCGGAAAACGAATGGATTGAAATTTTTAATCAAAATGATTCTGATGTTGATTTGTCTGGATGGACAATTAAAGACACCACAGGAAGCACTAAAACATATATTTTAAATAGTAAAATCCCTGCATTGGGATATTTGGTTCTTTTGAGACCTGAAACTAAAATTACTTTAAACAACAGCGGCGATGGATTAAATCTTTTTAATCCTAATAGAGAAATTACTGATTCAGTAGATTTTGGGAAAGCTTCTCTGGGCCAATCGTATAATAGAAATCAATCGGGTTGGGCATGGAGTACAACCTTAACTCCAGGAGCAAAAAATATTGTGCCTACCCCTCAAACTCCCAAACAAAAATCCGAAGAAAAAAAATCAGAGAACGAGTCCCTGGAAGCTAATTCTCTTACTGAAAAAGGGGCTGCTGCTGTTAGTACAATAACTGAATCTTCCGGGTTCTCTACGTTATTGATTGCTTTTGTCATTGCTATATTTTCAGGAATTGCTTTTTTAACGGTTAAAAGCAATTTAAAAGATTTTTGGCATTGAGGCCAACATACTAAATAGAAATTTGTTGTTTTAGTTTAATAATCCTTAAGACAGACCGATCAATTCTTTGTTCAGAAATATCGCCACTTTCTATTGCTTCCCGAAGCGCTAAAACGCCATTAACTACCGGCATTCGCCAACCAGAAAAAATCAAAATATCTATCCCGGCTTTAATTGGCAAAGTAATAATTTTTTTTAAAGAAAATTTATTTAACAAAGAGTTCTGAGACAAATCATCAGAAATAATAAGATAATTTCCTTGAACATTGCTTTTTAAAAATCCGATTCCTTCTTTTGAAAAACTAAAGGGATATTCTTCATACAATCCTTTGTAAATAACATTTGAGACCATTATCATTTCGGGAAAAGCTTCAGCCGCTTTTTGAAATTGTGAAACTTCTGGGATATTTTCTAATCTTGCCAGCTTTTCTTCCGGGTTAAAAGAGATTCCTCCATATCCGGGAAAATGCTTCACTGCCGTAAACACACCGGCTTCTTTTTGACCTTGAATTAATGATTTAGCCAATTCTCCAATTATTTCATGATTTTTTTGAAAAGATCTTTCAAAAATAAAATCATTAGAAAAACTTATATCTAAAAGTGGCGCTAAATTAAGATTAATTCCTAATTCTCTAAGTTCTGTACCTCTATCTTTACCAACCTGATAAGATTGTATGTTGTTTTTAATTTCAAATTGAGGAGTTTTTTCTATCCACTCAATCCGAGAAATTAATCCTCCCTCTTGGTCAACGGCAATAAATAATGGTAATCCCGTATCTTTTAAGGCAATCTCTTGAAGAGAAATAATTAATTCTTTCAATTGATTTTCATCTTCAATATTTCTTTTAAGCAAGAGGATTCCGCCAGGATGTAATTCTTTAACTAAATTTTCGATGTCTGAATTTAAGGACTTTCCATCAAAGCCAATTATAAACAACTGTCCAATTTTTTGCTCTAAGCTTAGCTTGTTTAATTTTTCTTCGGTTTTACTTGATACTTTTATAGATTCAATTTTCTGAACATCAAAATAAATTTCGTATACAATAAAAAATCCCGTTAAAATAAGAACAAACCCTAATAAAATTATTTTTACAAGCCTTCCCATATCTTTATTATCCTAGTATAACCGTTTATGGCGTGACAAACCGAGTCGATTCTTACATATTTATTCCCTTCATTCCAATAAACACCTCCTAATGCTCTTTCTGGATTTTTTAAGAAAGAGCTGTTTTCTTTTGAATAAGTGCGTTGAATAATCCATTTTATAATATCAACCACTGTTTCTTTATACTTCTCGCAATCGACTTGCCCTGAGGACGTCGAAGGGTCCTGCTCAAGACAAAATCTATATGTATCTGTCATTACTTCGCTTATCCAGCCGTTTCCACTTGTTGAATAAGCGCCGTCTATCCTGCCATCTTGCATTTGATGAGAAATAATCTGGGAACTTAATTCAAACACAATATCTTTGTAATAATCGTTAGGGTTTGTTTTGTAGAAATCCATTAATGACATCACTGCCCAGGAATTTGATATTGGATTTTTTGTCCTGTATTCTCCAACAATATATTTTCTCCCAGCATCTTCATATTTTTGGGCAAAATGCTTAGCAATCTTTTCAGCTGCATTATAATACTTCTGAATTTTAGTAACATTATAAAGTTTAGAAAAGGCGGAAAGACACTGACCGTTGTAAAGCAATGATTCTTTTTTGCCAAAAACCCATCTTCCATCTGAATATCTTGTATAAGGTTTTACCACGCCGTCCTCCATTTGCATTGTAATTAACCAATCGCCAGCTAATTTTGCTAATTCTAAATATTTATCTTGACCCGTTACTTCGTATAATCTTAATAAGGTGAATATACTTAAAGCGCTGGTTCCGACAACATATTTCTTTTCTTTTTCCTTGCTGTTTAAAAAATATGAATAAGAAAATGCGCCGTATCTTTTGCTGTTTTTGTCTTTATCCTGCATAGAAAGAAGGAAATCCCCCCAACCAGACAAATGTTTTAAAATCTCCTCGTCCTGGTCATAGTCATAAATATACAAAAAAGTATAAATAATGGAAGCAGAATAAACAGTATATAATCTTTCTTCAAAACTATCATTCACAGCATCGTATTTTTTATAAAACCCGTGCTCTTCTGAATTCTCCATTCTGTACAAAAACTCTTTCCCTTGCTCAATTTTCTCCTTAATTAAACCATTAAAGGTTTCGGGGATTTCAGAAGCTTCGGGGATTTCAGGGCTTTCTGAATCGGCTGTAACCAAAGATGCTGCAAAAGATTCAAAGGTAGGCCAGGGCTGATAGTTCACCCATCCTAAAATAAATAAAAAAGCTACTACAAAAAGTGTTAAAAATATGTATAAATATAAATTTTTAATTTTACTACCCATATTTATAATTACTTTAATTTCAAATTAGACAAAAGTCAATTTTTAAGGTAAAGTTAATATAATATGAGCGGACACAGCCATTGGGCAAGCATCAAACATAAAAAAGGGACAGCAGACGAAAAACGAGGCAAGGCTTTTTCAAAAATGGCCCGGGTTGTTAGTATTGCCGCTAAAGAAGGAGGAGGCAGTGATCCTGATTCTAATTATAAGTTAAGAATAGCAATTGAGCAGGCGAAAGAAATCAACATGCCCAAAGACAATATAGAGAGAGCGATTAAAAAGGGCACGGGCGAGCTAACTGGAGAAAAATTAGAATCAGTAACTTTTGAAGCTTATGGCCCGGGAAGAATAGCTATTATTATTGAAGGGATTACTGACAATAAAAATAGGAGTTTGGGCGAAGTTAAGCAAAT
>Ga0210003_1002804_pt1 | contig 14489 bp, 10 predicted proteins | sample LantaG_FD_182804 | JGI IMG/M metagenome (GOLD analysis project Ga0210003, IMG submission 182804) | Deep subsurface microbial communities from Baltic Sea to uncover new lineages of life (NeLLi) - Landsort_02402 metaG (SPAdes) (version 2) | ecosystem: Environmental > Aquatic > Marine > Oceanic >... | reverse complement strand
GGGGGGAGAGCAAGGGTGAGAAAAAAGGGGGACAAGGGGAAATTAGAAAAGCGGGAAAGGAGAAAATGGAAATGGAAAAAACTCAAAAAGTCGGAACTGGGGAGAGAGAAAAGGGCGCGCTTGCGCGCGCCCTTTTTCTGAAACCCTCGGTCTCTCACTCACCCTTGTTGAAGATCAGGTCCTTGACGTCCACGCCGAAAAACCCGGCCTCGAACGCAAACTGCCACGTGGCAGATTCCAGGTCCTTGACCTTGAAGTCGGCCTGCGGGAAGGACGCGTAGTTTGAGATGCCGATGAAGTCGGCGGCGTCGTACAGGGCGGCGATGGCCGGGATGTCAAAGTTTCCCCTCACTTTCTCAAAGGCGTTCGGGAACTCGTCGACGTATCTGGAAGGGTCGACCATGTCCTGGAGAACGCAGCCGCAGAGCTTGTTGAGGTTGGTCGAAAGGCCGACCTCGATGTTGCTCGCCCACGACGCGGGCTTGCCTGTCGTTTTTTTTGGGGGGGGGAGGGGGGGGGGTCGGGTTTTTTTGTGAGAGAAAAGCGAGCTACGTTCTGTGCTCTCCCCCCCCTCCTTTTTCGCGCAAACTCGCCACTCTCGCTCCCCTCCTCCTCCTCCTCTTCCTCGAGAGAGAAACGGAGAGAGAGGAACCCCCCTCACCGGCAAGGACGCGGTTCTTGATGTACGGGACGAGCGTCAGGTACGACTTCGGGTAGTAGAACACCGTCGCGCTCATCTCGCCCTGCAGCGCGAATGACACCTTAGTGTTGGGGCCGATCGCCGCGTTCAGCGCGTCGGCCAGCGGGTACAGCATGAACTCGGCGTACGAGAACGAGCCGTACCGCGCCAGCGGGTCGAAGACCAGGCCGTTGCGCCAGCCGCCGAGCCCGAGCCCGTCGTCGAGGTGCGGCGCGATCGAGATCGAGAGGCCCTTCTCGACGGCGTGCTTGAAGCAGGCCGCCATGCCAGCGCGGAGGATGTCGACGCCGCCGGCGTCGGCCGCGGAGCACGAAGTTTTGTCGTTGGGGTCCTGGTGTTTTTTGTTTGGGTGGGGAGGTTTTGTTTCGAGAAGGGAGAGAGAGGCAGCCATAAAAAGAAAAAACGAGAAGGAAAAAGGTGAGTTTTTGAAGAAAAAAGGTTTCGTCTCTCTCTCTCTCTCTCTCTCTCTCTCTCTTTGCTCTCTTCACTTTCCCGCGAGGGGCGACAAACAAAAAAAGCCAAACTCACCGGCGCCGCGTCCGGGTCCCTCTGGTGCCTGTCGTAGCAGAAGTACGAGACCTTCCCCTGCGAGTTCACGGACGACCTCGACCGAAAGTCGTCGTCGACCCAGAAGAGCGTCGGCGTGATCATCACCCTCGACTGCTTGAGCGCCGCGGCGCGGTCCACCATCTGCGTGCAGCGGGAGCCATAGGTCCCTCCGAACCAGCGGTAGTCGGGGGGGCCCACGAGGAGGATCCCGGAATTGATCTCGGGGACGGGGAAGTCGCGCTTGATCGGCGCGGAGGCCGTCGAGACGACGCGGCCCGGCGACGGGGACGCGGAGGTCCCGTTCGACGAGGGAGACGGGGCCTGCGCTGCCACCGCGCCGTTCTGCAAGGGCTGCTGCGAGGCCGAAGGGGCGGAGACCGCCGCGAGCATCTCCTGGGCCGAGGCCGAGCCCAGGCCGCCGGCCGAGGCCGCGGCGGCGGCGAGGAGGAGGCCCGCCGTCGCGAGCTTGCCGCGGCCGCTGCGGCCGCGGCGCGGGGGAGGAGCTCGAGAAGTCATTTTTTTTCTTCGATCTTCTCTCTTTGCTCGATTTGCCTGATACGCTCAGGCAAAAGAGCTCAAGAGGAAGAAGAAAAAGGAGGAAACGGGCCTGCGTTGAGAGAGAGGGGAGAGAGGGCGGGAAAAAAAGGGTGGGTGAGGTTGGGAGGGTGGGGTTTTTTTTTCTCTGTTCGCCAGCAACGAGTTGTCGAAAGGGTCGAAGAGAAAAAGATGCATGCCCGATGGGTGCGCTCCTCCCATCGAAGAAACTCCCCGCATGCGCCCGCTCGCTATCTCCGGCTCGAAACGCTTGCCCTCTGCCGCTGAAAGCTTTGCGGGCGCATTTCCTCTCTGAAGTCGTGCGCAAATCGAAGAGAAGAGGCCATGGAGGGGGCGAATCCCTGAGACGTTGCTTGCAAACGCGCGAGAGGAAAAAAGGCGCTGAAGCGAATCGGCGGAGGAAGAAGGCGAGCGAGCGAAAACGACAGAGGGAGAGAAAGAGCTGCTTCTCCCTTCCATCAAGGGCCGCATCCTCGCGGACTTGTCCCTCCTATCGGCAATCAAACCACCCGGGTCGAGAACTCAGAGTGTCTTGAAGCCTGCAGCAGCGATGGAAGACGGAACGCATCGCCGGAAACGACGCGTGGAAGCGCGAGCGAGATTCGCCACTTTCTCTTTCTTTCGCAGACGTCGGTCGGCTCAGAGAGAGGCATTGGCTCTGGCGGTCGGCGGATGGCGTCGGCTGGGGTGCGAACTCCGATCGCGGGGTGCCTCGCTCGCTTGGTCCCCCTTGCGCTCGTGCCAGAGCCGCCGGGTCGTCCCTCTCTTCGCATCGCGGCGGAGAAGGCGGGCACCTTGGCGGCGGGATCGAGGGCCGCAGACGAGGTCGCAGGGAGGGCTCGCGCATAGCTACCTAGCCAAAGAGGGCCCTCTGCACATTATTTGATGGGAGCTGACAACAGCACTCCGCGCCGGTTCCGCGCACCCTTTTAGTTCCCCCGACCGATCAGATCACAAAGAAACTTACCTCTGTCGGATCCTCGCAGGTGGAAAGTGGAACGAGGGGCTAGATAAGGAAACGCAAGGGACAGAACGAGAGAGGAAGGACGATGCCACCTTTTGTTTGTTTTTTCGAAGAGAAAGAGTAGAGGAGGAAAAAAAAGGCGCGCCCGGAAAAGTTTGCTGTCGGCGAACCCTTCATTTTCCTCGTTTTCCCTCTTTTTTTCTCTCGGAGAGACCCTCCAATAGAAAATGGCCTCCGACGCGGCGCGCGGAGGCGCAGGACCAGGGCGACGGGGCGCGGCTACGCCTCCTCCTCCTCGGCCTCGCCCTCGCCCTCCTTCGAGAGACCTTGAAGCCGGAGAGCTCCTCCTTGAAGACGCCTCGCCCTCTGCTCGTCGCCTCTTGTCTCCCTCGCCGCCGTCGCCGTCGCTCTCTTCGGTCGTCGTCGCCGCCGCCGGCAGCGCAGCCCCCGCGGCAGTTTTCTGCGACACCGAGGAAGACGACCAAGAGCGGGAAGAGAGGCCGCGCCCTGCCCTTCCCTCGCGCCTCTGGAAGATTCCCTCCGCCGGGAACGATCCCGCCTCTTGTTCGTCGCCGCTTCTCTCTGGCCTTTTGAGCCCGCTGATGGGGGGGCAGCAGCAGCAGCAGTCCTCTTCCTTCTCCGATGCCGCCGCCCTCGCCGCCGTCGCAGCCGGCTCCTCTTCGTCTTCGGCGGCGGTCGTTGAGGGAGAAGAGGGGGAGAGAGAGGCCGCCGACTCCCTTCCGCCTCTCGATTCATCTGCCAACCCGACCGTAGCGGCGTCTTCTGGAGCTCCTCTGTCCCGGTAAGATTTTCTGAGGAGAAAGAGTCGATTATATCGAAAGAAAGGGGAAAAAACGGCCGCTTTTTTTTTCTTTTTTTCTTTTTCTTTTTCTTTTTCGCGGGAGACGAAAAACTCAAAAAAACTGAAGGGAAAAAACTCAACAGCCCTCCTCTCGACGCCGCCATCCGCGCCTCTGCCGCCCGCGCCGCGGCCACCGCCGCGCTCTCCGCTAAAAAGGCGCCTCTCGTGCTTTCGTCGACGAAGGGCAATTCTGTCTCGTGGAACGGGGGGGGCCGGAGGAGGAGCGGCGGCGGCGGCGGCAGCAGCGGCGCCGGGGGAGGAAGAGACGGGACCGAGAGCGGCGGAGACGGAAACGGAGACAGCGCCGAAAACGACGGAGCGAGGGCGCGGCAGCGGCAGCGGTGGCACGCTTCCTCCTCCGACGCCGACGCCGACGACTCGCCTCCGTCCTCTTCTTCCTCCTCCGACGACGACGACGACGTCCGCATCGGCTGCTGCGGTCCCAGGCGCTCCAAGACAGCCGCCGCCGCCGCGGCGGCCAAGAGGGCCGAGGCGAGGGCGAAGACGAGGGAAGGGCGGAGGGCGGCAGCAGCCCGACAGGGGGAGGAGGAGCAAGTCCCCTCCCCGCCTCCCCGCCCCCCTCCCCTCCCGGCGACCGCGCGCCGCCGCCGCCGCCTCCTCCGCCGCCTCCTCTTCCTCGCCTTCCCGCTCTCCGTCTCGGCCTGCCTGGCGGCCTCCGCCGCGGCCGTCAGGGCGGCGAGGCCGGGCGCCGCCGTCGCCGGGTTCGCGGTCTGGAGGTGGCTCGCGCTCGCCGCGCTGGCCGGCCCCGACTTCCTCGCCGTCGCGCTGCTCCTCCGCCTCGCCGCCGCGGCCGCGAGGCGGCCCTCCGCCTCGGGGGCGGTCAGGGGGGCGTCCTACTACCTCATGGGGGTGCGGAAATGGTTCGAGAGGCTGCTGAGGGTCGGGGTCGCGGCGGGGGCCTTCGCGCTCCTGTTCCCGGCCGGGGGCGGCGGGGGGGTGGAGGGCGGCGGCGGCGTCGGCGGCGCGGGCGCGCGCGCCTCGGCGGCGGCGGCGGCGGCGGCGACGAGGAGGGCCGGGCTCAACCTCGCCGCCTGCGCCGCGATCCTCTGCGCCGCCTCGGCGGGCGTCGCGCTGGGCACCAAGCTGCTCGCCGGGAACGTCTACGCGCGCGCGCACTTCGACCGGATGCGGGACGCCCTGCGGAGGGAGCGCATCCTGGCCGCGCTGGCGGGCCCGAGGCCGCGGCGGCAGCGGCCGGCGCCCGGGGCCCCGGCGGCGGGCGCGGCCGCCGGGGGCGGCGCGCCTCCCCCCCCCTCCGCCGCCACGTCCCCGCCTCGCGCTTCTCCTGCGGGGTCGAGGCTGGCGGGGGTCGCCGCCGCCTCCGCGGCGGCGGCGAGGGGGGGCAGCAGGGGGCGCGGCGGGGAGGAGCGAGGCGGCGGGGGCGGGGCCGCCGGCGGCGCTGGCCCTCCTCCGTCGTCCTCGGCCGCCCCGCTCTCCTCTCCCTCCGAGGGAGCGGCGACGGCCTCTGTCCCTCCTCCCTTGGCTGCCGCCGCTTCCGCCGCTGCCGCTTCCGCCCCTCTCCTCGCCGGGAGCGAGAACGACAACTCTTCTGCTCCCTCCTCGTCTGCGGGGGCGGCGGCGGCGGCGGCGGCGGCGGCTCGGCGTCTCCTCCCCGAGCGCTCCGCGGGCTCCCTCGACACCCTTGCTCGCGGCGGCTTCGCGGGCGGGCCGAGGAGCTGGGCCTTTGCCGTGGCTTCCTCCCGCTCCCTGTCTCCCTCCTCCTGCTCCGGGAGGGGCCCCCCGCCCGCGCCGCTCCTCCGCCCCTCGCTCGAGGTCGAGAGGAGCTGCGTCTCGGCCTGCGCCGCCATCTCGGGGGCCAGGGCCGAGGCCGCGGCTGAGTCTGCGGCCGCGATCGGCGGCGGGAGAGGGCGAGGGAGAGGGGAGGAGGGCGAGGGCGAGGGAGGGGAGGAAGAGGGCGACTCCGAGGACGACAAGAGCGACTGCGACGACGAAGAGGTAGGCGGAGAAGAAGAGAGGGGCAGCAGCAGCAGCCGGCGCTTCCGCCGCCTCGGCCTCCTCCTCCGGCGCCGCGCTCCCTCCGCCGACGGCGGCGGCGAAAGGGGTAGAAGCAGAATCGCCGAGGCGGGAAGGCGGAGCGAAGAGGAGAGGAGCAGGAGGGAGCAGCAGAGGGGCGGCGACGGCGGCACCAACCGCCGCCGAAGCCAAAGCCGCCGGAGCCGCCGGAGCCGGAGCCGCCGCGACTGGGCGAGCTCCGGCGGCGACGGGATGGCCTCGGCCTCCGCGACGCCCTGCCCCCCCTTTGCCCGCGCGCAGGCCGCCGCGACGCTGGTCAGCCTGGAGGCGCTGGCCTCGGACCCGGACAAGAGGAGGGAGGAGGAGCAGGAAGGGGAGGAGGAGGAGGAGGGAGGAGGGAAAGGGGGAGAGAGGGAGGCGGCGGCGAGGGGGGAGGGGGGCGGCGGAGCCGGCGGCGGCGAGGAGGAGGCCGGCGACGACGAGTCGCCGCCCGACCTCCCGCAGCTGCCCCCCGAAGGCGGCGGCGGCGCCGCCGCGGCGGACCCGGCCTTCCTCGAGAGGCTGCACCGCCTCGAGAGGCACATCCGTACGGGGAAGCTGAGGCTGACCTTTGCCGACGAGCTCGGGAGGGCCGCGGCGGCGGCGGCGGCGGACGCGGCGGCCGCCTCCGGCGGAACCGCGACGGTGGCGGCGGCTTCTTCCTCCTCTTCTTCCGCCTCCTCTTCTTCCGCGACCGCCGCGGCCTCCTCCTCCGCGGCGAAGTCGGCCAGGGTCAAGATGCAGGCGCGCAGGCTCGCCTTCTACCTCTTCTGGAACGTCAGCGGGGACGGGACTCGGTGAGGAAAAGTTAAAAGAGCTCTTTTTTTTTCGCCGTCTCTCGACAGGGAGAAAAACCTCGCCCTCGACCGTTCGACGCCCCCCCCTCTCACCTCGGCAAAAAAAAAAAAACAAGAAAACTTCCCAGCACCCACGTCGAGAAAGAGGACCTCGAGGACTTCTTCCTGGCCTCCCCGGGGGCCGCGGACGAGGCGATGAGCCTCCTGGACGTCGACGGCGACGGGCGGTGAGTGATTTTTTTTTAAAAGATAGGTTTCGAAAGAGATGGAGAGAGGGGGAAAAAAACGAAGAGCGGGAAAAAAAGGGGGTCCTTTCGGCTCTCACAGAATCTCGCCCCCCCCCTCCCCCCACCCCTCATCTTCCCTCTCGCCTCAAACCAAAAAAAAAAGTATCTCCCGCGCCGACATGCGCGACGCCGTCGCGGCCATCTTCGCCGACCGCGCCAACCTCGCCGCGACGCTGGTCGACGCGCGCGGCGTCGTCCGGTCGATGCGGTCGCTGCTGGGGGGCGTCGCCCACGCGGCGTGCTGCTTCCTGTACCTCGCGATCTGGGACGTGAGTTTTCGTCGTCGTCACCCTTGGCGGCGATCGGGTTTTCGGGGGGGGAGAGCTTGCGCGCGTTTTGGTGTCTTTTTGGGAGATCGGAGGGAAAAGGAAAGGAAGAACAGAGTCGAGGTGCTTGCAAAGTGAGTTTGTTCACATCATAACCCTCCTTTGCGGCAGAAACGACGCGCGTGACCCTAAACTCGACTTTTTTTATTTTTTCATTTAACAACACTCCAGGTCAACGTCACCCGCCTCTGGGTCACCGCCTCCTCGGCCCTCCTCTCCTTCGTCTTCATCTTCGGCAACAGCCTGCGGGGGATCTACGAGTCGGTGGTCTTCCTCTTCTGGGTGCACCCCTTCGACGTCGGTGACGTCGTCGTCCCGATGGGTGGCGCCTCGGGGTCGACCTCGGGGGAGGCCTCGCGCGTCGAGGGCATCCGGCTCCTGACGACGACGCTCGTGAGGCTGAGCGACGGCGCGAGGGGCTGCTGGCCCAACGTCAAGCTGGCCGCCGAGCCCGTCTTGAACCTCTCTCGCTCGGGGCCAAAAGCGGAGAGCTTCAGGGTCGTCGTCGACGCCGCGGCGGCGACGCCCGAGTTTCTGGCGAGGATCAGGGCCGCGGCCGACGCCGCGGCTGCCCGCAGCCCCTCGGATTTCACTGGTGACGTCGCCGTCAGCCTGTCCCCCGCCGCCCCTTCCGCAGACGGAGGAGGCATCTCGCCGCTGCTAGGGGGCGCGAAGGTCGCCGTCTCCGTCTGGTGGAAGTTTGCCGTCAACGGCGCGTCTCCCAGGCTGGGCGCCGCGAGGACCGCGATGGTCTCTGCCGTCTTGGGTGCCTGCCTCGGGTGGAGGGAGGCGGGAGAAGGGCGAGAGGGAGAAGGAGAGGGAGAGGGAGAGGAAGGGGGAGAGGGAGGGAGGAACGTCGTCGTCGGTCCTTCGCCCCCCTTGTTCACGCTGCCGCCGTTTGCGCTCGCGGCGGCGGCGCCGCCGGCCGGGGCGGCTCTCCCTCCCTCATGAGTTGTTTCTGTCCTCTTCCCTCTCCTTCGCTCTCTCTCTCTCTCTCTCTCTCTCTCTCTCTCTCTCTCTCTCTCTCTCTCTCTCTCTCTCTCTCTCTCTCTCTATTCGGAAGAGAACGCGTTTCGTTTTTGACAGAATTGTTTCTCTTTTTGAAAGTGTTGCAAATGAACCAGCGATGGGACTTGATGGACGAGAGGCAGTTGCTTCTTCCTCAAAAGGCAGACGCCGCGACCTCTTCGACCTCCTCCAACGCCGTCGTCTCCCTCGCCCTCCTCCTCTCCCGCGCTTCCGCGGCGCTCCTCTCCCTTGCCTCCTCCTCTGCCCTCACGACGGCGGAGTAGGGCCCGTGCGCCCTCCTGCCCAGCGGGGCGTCGACGGCCCACCCCGTGGGAAGGAAGCGCGGCGCGACGGCGGCGACGAACGCGCGGCGGAAGCGCGCCGCGAGCGCGTCGAGCGCCGGCTCGGCCGTCGGCCCGTCGGTTCCGATCCCGGCTCCGCTCTCGCTCTCGTCGTTCCCTCTCCCCGCCGAAGCGAGGGCGCGCACGACGGCGAGGCCGTGGGCGCGGTGGCCCCCTCCGGTGCGTCTCCCGGGGAGGGAGGAGAGGAGCGGCGGGGCGGCGGCCCGCGGGCGGCGGCGGCGCTCTGAAGGTTTGCTTCCGTCGCCGTCGCCGTCGTCGCCAGAGACCTCTCCTCCTCCGATCTCCTCCTCCTCCTCCTCCTCCTCCTCCTCCTCCTCGCCTCCCTCTGTCTTAAGCCTCACCCCCAGCGCCCTGCACAGCCGCTGTGCATCCCTGCGGACAAGAAGCCCGGACGCCGAAGAGGCCGCGACGAGCTTGGCGGCGAGGATCTCCTTCGGCGGGAGCGCGGGGAGCGCCTTCTTCTCCCTTCCCCCGCCGTCTCCGTCGTTTCCGTCTCCTTCTTCTCCTCCCTCTTCTCCTTCGCCGCCGCCGCTCCCTATCGCCTCCCACACCACGCGCTCGAGCACCGCCCGGCGCTCCGCGGGCATCTTCCCCCCGTGCCTGGCGAGCGCGACGGCGGCCGTCCTCGCCGCGGCGGCCGCGTCCCCGGAGCCCGCCGCCCCCGAGGGGGCGCCGGGCTCGCCGGTGCGCCACAGCGACGGCCCGCCGTCGAGCGGCGCGCCGAGCTCGTCCGCGAGCCGCCGCTTCAGCGCGTGCGCCCCGGCCATCGCCCGCTCGTGGCACGGCACGCACAGGAGCACGACGTCGTGGGCCGCGTGCGCCTTGAGCCTGAGGGGCAGCGCCGCGCGGTAGCAGCCGGGGAGGACGCGGTACCGCAGGTAGTGGCCGCGCTCGCCACAGCCGACGCAGCGGTTCTCTCGCGGTGAGGCCGAGAAGAGGTCGGGGAGCGCCGAGTGGGGCGCAGAGCGGGCCGCGATCTTCTCCGCCGCCGCTGCCGCTGCTGCTGCTGCTGCTACCGCCGCCGCCGCTGCTGCTGCTGTTCCTGCCTCTTCTGTTTCTGCTGCTGCTGTTGCCGCTGCTCCAAAGCGAGCGTGCTCGAAGAGGAGGCGGGCCGCCGAGACGCGCCTCTTCTTCTCCCTCTTTCTCGGGCCCGCTCCCTCCTGCTCGTCCTCGCCCCTCTCCTCCTCCTCGTCCCCGCCCCTCTCCTCCTCCTCGCCGCCGTCGTCGTCGTCGTCGTCGTCCGTCTCCTCCTCGGCGACCACGGCCAGGCCCCTGTGAACGTACCACAGGAGCTTCTTCCGGTCGACGAAGGCCAGGAGCGCGCCCCCGGAGGACAGCAGGCGGCAGGAGTGGTAGACGGGCCTCTTGGCGGCGAAGCGCTCGATCGCCCTGCCCAGCCGCGTCGTCCCCGGCCTCCTCCCTCGGCGCTCCGGGCCGTTGCCGCCGCCGCTTCCCCCGCCATCGACGGCGGCCGCCGCCGCGGCCTCCGCTCCGGTCCCTCCCTCCCACCTGTGGAGGCCCTGGAGCGCCTCGTCGATCGCAGCGGCGGCGGCCGCGGCCCTGGCTCGGAGGTGGGGGAGACGGAGGGAGGGAGAGGAAGAGGGAGGGGCGGCAACCGCCCTCTCGGCGACGGCAACGACGAGGGCGGCGGCGGCGGTCGCTCCCTCCTCCCCTTCTTCCTCCCCGCCGCCGCCGCCGCCGCCGCCGTGCGCCCCCATCAGCGCCGCCAGCGCGGCCACGCCCTCGTCCGGGAGCACTTGTCTCGGCGGCACGTCGAGCTCGCGCGCGGCCGCGTCCCTCCAGCGGCAGAGCGCCAGTGCCGCGTCGGCGAACGCGCCCCGGAGGCGGGGAGGAGGGGGAGGCCGTCGCCGGGGCCGAGGAGGACGAGCCTCGCCGCCGTCCTCGCCGGCGGCGTCCGCGGCGGCGGCGTCCGCGGCGGCAAGAGTGGAGCGCGCGATGATCCTCCGCGCCGCCGCCCTGGCCACGGCGTCCGAGGGCGCGGGGCGGTAGGAGACTGCCCAGCCGGCCGCGAGCGACTCGCGCGCGACGGCGATGGCGCCGCCGGCGGCGTTCGAGCTCGCGTCCGAACTCCGCCTCCTCCCGTCCCCGCCCTCTCCTTCCCCTTGTTCCAGCCGCCGGGACATCAGCCACGCCGCGAACGGCAGGTAGTGCGCGTCGAGGGCCGCGTAGAGGAGCGCGGAAGGGGACAAGGGACGCGAGAGCCAGTCGCCGCGCTGCGCCTCGGCCTTGGTCGCCGCGCAGGCCTCGGCGGCGGCCCGGAGCGCGGCCTCTGCTGCTGCTGCTGCTGCTGCTGCCGCGTCGCCGCCGCTGCCGCCGCTCCCTGCCGCCGCCGCCGCCGCCGCTGCTTCCCTGGCCGCAAACTCCAGCACGGCGGGCAGGCCGTCGGAGCGCAGGCCCAGGGCCCGCGCGAGCCTCGCCGTGTCTGCCACCGGGGAGATCCCGCCCCCCCTCGCCGCCCGCCCCCCTCTCCACGCCCCGCTCGCCGCCGTCGCCGTCGCCGCCGCCGGCGGAGCGAGCCGCGGGAAGTCCCGCTGCAGCCACAGGAGGTCGGACGCCCCGTTGTGGAACACCTTGAGGACCCCCGGGTCCGAAAAGCACGGGGAGAGCAGGTCCGCGATGCGGTCCTCGGGGGGAGACGCGGGGGGAGCCGGGAAGAGCAGCGAGGAGAGAAAGGCTCGCGCGCCCGCCACTCCTCCCCCGCCGCCGTGCTCGCTCCGGGAGAGGGCGACGACGTCGACGACGTAGGTCTCCGCGAGCGTCTCCAAGGGCCGCCCCCCCAGGGGAGCTCCCCGGGTCCCCTCGGCTGTGGTGCCCAGCTCTCCTCCTCCTCCTCCTCCTCCTCCTCCTCCTCCTCCGCCTTCACTCCCGCTCTCCACGGCGCAGCTCAGCTGGATCGTGCAGACCTTGCCAGAGTACGACGCCGCGCTCGAGTGCTCGACGTCGACGCCGACCGCCCTCGCCCTGCGCAGGCTCCCTTCCGCGACCGACCGCAGCTGTTCAAAGGTCTCGATGAGCACGGGAATGCACGGCGCAGGGAGCGAGCAGGGCGGAGGGAGGAGGAGGAGGCCGTCGCGGACGCGCGCGAGCGGACGGGCGTGGTCCGGGAGGCCGGCGGAGAGCAGCGCCGCAAGGGAGACAGCGGCGCCGTCGTCGTCGGCGGTCTCGTCGGCGGTCTCGTCGATCGCGTCGCTCGGCCTCTTCTCGCGAGCCGCCGCTGCTCCGTCCCTCCTCCTGCTCCTGCTGCTGTCACTAAAGTAGAGGAGCCACGCAGCGCCGCCGACGGCAAGCAGCGAGAGGGAGCAGAGGGCCGCCGTCGAAGAGCGTTGCACCCGCGCGGGCGATTCCATTCTCTCGGAACCAGTTTTTAAACGCACGCTGGCCGAAAGGGAAAAAAGTGGAAAAAGACTTTTAAGTCGAGAGGTCGAGAGCAAAAAAAAAGAGCCAAGGCTCAAAAGCTGAATTCAATTCTCTTGCTGAAGTCCCGATCTCTCTCTCCAACCAGTCCTCGCTTTCGCCTTTCCTCCATGCGCACCTCCTCCTGCGGCCTCTCGCCGACGACGCAGCTGCGGCTGCTCGACGGCGCGGCAAGCCGAGCAGGAAACAGGGAAGCGAGCAGCCCGCTTCGACGATCCGTCTCGCAATCTGCCTGCCGTCGTCGCCGCCGCCGGCCCCTCCCCCGCCCGGCCGCCGCCTTCGACTCGGACCCGCTCGCCGCGCTCGACAAGGCCGCGGCGCTCCTCAACCGCGCCATCACCTTCACCGAGGGCAACCAGAAGAAGAAGAAGAAGGCCGGCGAAAAGGAAAAGCCGACGAAGAAGCGGTGGGTGAGCTTCTCGGCGTCGGCGACCTCGGCCGTCGCCGTCGCGCCGCTGCTCGAGGCGGCGGCAGCAGGCCACTGGCGCAGGGAGCGCGCCGCGCGGGAGAGAGCAGCCGAGGCTGAGAGAGGCGAAGGCGAATGCGAAGGCGAAGGCGAAGGCGAAGGCGAAGGCGGAGGCGAAGGCGAGGGCGCAGAGGAGGAGGAGGAGGAGCAGAGGAAGAGGATCCCGGGAAGGGACCTCTTGGCGTACTTGGCGCTCCCCGCGAGCGAGTACTCGCTGCTCGACCCCGCGTGGGTGACGCGGGAGGGAGAAGGAGGAGAAGGAGGAGAAGAAGGCGACCGCGACGGCGACGGCGACAGCGACGGTGACTCCGCCTCCTCTTCTTCCTCCCTCCCCGAGGAGGAAGAGGCCTTCGTCGTCCGGTTCCCCCTGAACGACCTCGTCGGCCTCCCGCTGACCCCGACCTTCCGCGTCCGCGTCGCCTCGCGCTCGCCGTGGGAGGGGACTGTCGCGTTCGCGGCCGACCGCGCGGCGCTCGGGGACGCGGCGCTCGACGCCGCTTTCGAGGCCGGCGTCGACGCGACGCTCTCCAAAAGGAAGTCGAAGAAAAACAGGAAGGGCGTCCTCGGCGGCGGCGGCAAGGGCGGGAGCGCGAAGGCGGAGCAAGGGGAGCGAGGGGACGCCCCCGCCTTCCGCCTCATCGCCCGCCCCTTCGCCTCCGAGGACGACGCCACCTCCTCGCTTCAGGCCCACGTCACGATCAGGGCCCGCGTCCAGCTCTCGGGCCCCGCCGCGGCCCTGCCCGGCCCCCTGGTCTCGCTGGCCGCCAAGCTCGTCTGCCGCGCGGCGCTTGCGGCGACGCTCGACCCGTTCCTGGGCTTGCTGGTCGGCGACTACTGCGCCTGGAGCCTGGGCCTTGACCGTGGCTCGCTCGTGACGCTGGGAGACGCGGACAAGCAGCAGCTGAGGCTCCAGGTGGCGCAGGCGACTGCGGAGATGGAGGGGGAGATGGAGAGGAGGAGGAAGGAGGCGGAGGAGGCGGCGAGAGGGGAAGGGGAGGTGATCGAGCTGTAGAAACGAAAAAGTGGACGAAAAAAAGTCAAAAAAGAAGAAGAAGAAGTAAACTCTCTATTTTTTCCCTTCGTCGAGCGAGGGCAGTCGCCCGTCGTTTCGATCTCAACTATGCAGCATTCTCTCCCGCAGCTCTTCGCGCCTGCTCATTTCCTGCCCCAACAGGGACCGACGCTCCATGATGCAGTCCAGGCAAGGAAAATGGAGCCACACGATAGATAGAGAGAGAGAAAGCGACAAGCGGCGCGAGGGAAGAAAGGAATCGCATCTGCATGCTGCTGCGTTTTCGACTCTCGATTCTCAACCCTCTCGAGAAAAAAAATGAAAATTCAAACGGACAGGCCTACCTCGGCAGCGCCTCCGGGCCCCCGCCTCCCGACGCCCTCGTCGACTTCCTTGCCCGCGCGCTCGTCCTGGAGGGAAGCCAGGGAGGAACCCAGGACGTCCACCACCAGCAGCAGCAGCAGCAGCTGCCGGAGGCGGCGGCCCTCTTCGGCTTCGCCGGCTCGCCGGGCGCCGCGGGCAGGTTTGCGCGGTGGCGGCGCCGGCGGAGGGACGGCGCGCTGCGGCGGAGGGAGGAGGAGGAGGAGAGGAGGGAGCGAGAGCGAGGAGGAGGACGAGGACGGGGGCAGCAGCAGCAGCAGGCCCCCCCCCCTCCGCCGCTGCCCCCCGCCCTCCCCGCCGTCGCGGCCGCCCTCGAGGCGCGCCTCTCCCAGCTCGAGCGGCGCTTCGACGAGGGGAGGCCGCTGCTGCTCGCCAACGCCGCCGACGCCACCGACGTTGACGCCGACGACGAGGACGCCGTCGCGGACGCCGCCGCCGCCGCGGAGAGGACCCTGGAAGCCGCGTTCGCCTCATGGTCCGACGCCCTGCTCTTCCCCTCCTCGTCCTCCTCCTCCTCCCCCTCCGCTCGGCTCGGGGGAGGAGGAGGAGGCGGGGAGGAGGGAGGAGCGGATGCCGGGGCGCCGCCGCCGCAGCCTCGGAATCATCCTCAGTCGCAGCAGCAGCAGCATTGGCAGCAGCAGCAGCAGCAGTGGCAGCAGCAGCAGCAGTGGCAGCAGCAGCAGCAGCAGTGGCAGCAGCAGCAGCAGCTGCAGCAGCAGCAGCAGCGGCAGCAGCAGCAGCCGCCGAGGTT
>Ga0210003_1002802_pt1 | contig 14497 bp, 42 predicted proteins | sample LantaG_FD_182804 | JGI IMG/M metagenome (GOLD analysis project Ga0210003, IMG submission 182804) | Deep subsurface microbial communities from Baltic Sea to uncover new lineages of life (NeLLi) - Landsort_02402 metaG (SPAdes) (version 2) | ecosystem: Environmental > Aquatic > Marine > Oceanic >... | reverse complement strand
CAATGTCAATTTTGGATCATCACTTTTAAAAATAAAAATCAATTCATGGTGGCCGCGTAAATCAGTTCCGTCTTTTTCAATAGTCCGATATTTGACTGTATTTATGCCAGTATCGGGAATAAATTTAAATTCGCGATCAGTATCTTTTAATTTCAGAATCAAATTTTTCATTCTATATACTAATCCATTAATTACTGATCGTCAATCTCTTTTTTCAAAATCCTTTTCAATTTCATGCGCCGCTCGCGGCTCATTTCCTCTTTCGTTTTATTAACGCAACAAGGGCACTTGATACCACCGGGACCAATTTGATTAAGACGTTTATCTTTCATAATTAAATATAACCCCGATTTAAATTCTGTCAACAATTAAAAAACCGTATAAACTTACATTTTTTCTTTGGAAAACTTACATTTTTTCTTTGGAAATCTTCCCTCTTTCATAAAATCTCCACAAAACTCTCCAAAATTTTGCGAACTAAAAGTCTTATAGTTCCCTTCGATTGCCCTATCATCTTTCCTGACAACCTTAACGAGATATGACGCATCATCCCATTGAACAAACAATTCGTCCCCTATTTCGATTTCTTTATATTTCATACTTAACTATACTCTATTATTTATTGCCGCGCAAGTTCTTTTATCAAATATTCTCGAAATACTTCTGCAAGTGAATTGCAATTTGCTCTAGTGTCCCCGTTTTCTTTCTCAGTGGAGTCCTAACGTCTTTTGAAAAGCCCCAAGACAACATTTCTACTTCATATTTACATCCCTCTGTCTCACGATTACTATATTTCGGCATAACCGAGATAATCAAGTAGGGTGAATTATGGAAAATTCCATTGCTCCAATCCTCTTTCTTTTGTTTGCTCGCTTTGATAAAGACAGAATCACAAAGATTAGGAGCGAAGTGGCAATTGAAAAAAGGAAAGCAGTTGTGCTTGTTAAGATGATCGGCTAGTTCTTGTAAGTTTTTCATGCTATTAATTTAATCCCGAAAGCGGCAAAGTCAAGAGTTAAAATTGCTAAAAACAACTTCTTTCTCCGCTTCATATCCTCGCCGCTCAGTTATTTTGTAAACAGAATATTTTTTGTTCTTCTTGGCGAAAAACTTAGCCTCTCTTAAAGACTTAGACCAGTATTTAAACTCCATTGATTCATTATCGCCGCCATAGACTGAATATGTAATTTGCATTGATTAATTTAACCCCTATTCTGATACTGTCAACGACATTTTTTAATTGTTACGAAATTAGCTCTGATTCTATCGTTTTCACGCCCTTTTACAACCGCATTAAAAAAGTAAAGTTTGCTATCATTCCTTTCTGGAAAATCCCTAATTAAAGATTTTGCCGTATATCTCACTTTTGGCGCGATTGCAACTATTTTAATCAAATTACCTTTTGGATATGTTTCACCTAGTTCACTTATCAAGTCAACTTTACATTCGACAATATCGCCAACCTTAAAACCGTATTTAGAATTTTCCATATTATACTTCTTGAATTGTCGCAACTCCGTTTTCTGCTTTATGTTTTTTAATCCAAGCTAACCTTGCCTGAGTCGCCTTTTTGTTATCCGGCACCCATTGACCTAACCAGTTCTTATAGTAAATTACTTTCATGCTTTAACTATAACCCTGATTATTTTATTGTCAACAGATTATTCCGAACAGCAGTCAGGATTATTCCAACTTTTCAAAGGTGAATTTTCTATTTCATAAATTCCCACAAATTCGACTTCTTTTGGATTATCAACCACATTGCCAATCCATTTTTCAATATCTCCATTAGGAGGGTCTTCAAAGAAAAGTTCTTCTCCGTTACCCATGTAAATCAATGCAATTGTTTTTTTCATTTTTAACTATAGCGCCAGAATTGGCTTTTGTCAATTAATTATTTCACTTCAATCGAATAAACCCTAGAGGAATTAATTTTTAATCTTCCGTATCTTTCTTCTTGACTTTTAAGGTTATTGATTTTTCTCTCCATATCCTCTCTTGCGTCAGATTCTCTTTTAAAGACACAATTACCGCTTGTTGTGGAGTATCCTCCGCATCCCGGTGAGAAATAATAAACAATTGAATAATTAAACACCTCTTTCATTCCCTGTATTGTCTGATATAAGAATTCGTTACTGTCCAATCACTATTGCACCAAATATATAATTTGTCAAGTGAATCTTCCCAAGCTCCCCTGATTTCTTTATCAAAAGGTGATTTATTAAAGAAATTTTCTTTCTCTACCGTTTCCCTTGCGAGCGTTTCCCTCATTTCAAGTTTTTCGGAGAAATCGGCATTTTCTCTTTTGTAAATTTCTTCAATGTTATTCATTAGCTTCGCTCTTTATTTTACTTCGCAAAACATAATCCCTAATCGCGCTTTGTCAAGACATAGCTCTCTCAAGATACCTCTCAAACCCCTTCAACGATTCGATTTCTCGTTGTATAAGGTTTTTGACAACAGAAATCGCGCCATCGTAAGTTTCAAAACCTCCAATTAAATAATTTGAACCAATTTCTCCAATTGAATTTTCGTGAGAGAGAAAGTATTTTTCTCTGTTTTTACTGGTCGAAATAGTTATTTTCAAAATACCTAAATCCAAAAGAATCCTTTCGCTTCCATCAAAATCTATTTGAGAAATAGCTATCTCAAAATCCTCTTTTATTGGTATTTGATTAAAAATCGGTTGTCTCTTATTATATAAAACCTTTTCGTCGCGACCAATTATGAATGGAACAGTTGTTTTCATCTTTTTTATCAATTATTTATTAAGCAAATTCAGGATTTTATCCATGTGAACAGGATTAATATATCCGATGATCCCTCCCTCTTCCTCATCGACTAAGGCGACTAACTCTTCATTGTCAACCCATTTTTGAAGATCACTCCAATTTTCTTCGTTGAGCATATCGTATTGTGTAAATCTTGATTCTTCCATAGCAATAATTTAGTCTAGTTTTGTATTTAGTCAATTACTATTTCGTCAATTTCGTCAAATAAAGGCGGATTCCTCATAAGTTGACAAATAGATTCATAATCAGAAAAGAACTGAAGGTATCCTAGTTTGGGCAAATTACCACAAAAGAAATCAAAATAACTTAACCTTAAATCTGGTCCTTGGATAAATTTAACGTATTCCTTCCCGTTGTATGCTATTAAGCTTTTCATTGAATTAATATATCACTATTTCTTGGTGGAGTCAAGAATTTTCTCCATATTCTCGACTGCTGCCTTAACTTTTTCCAAATAAGATTTTGCTTGCAAAAGCATTTCTTTAAATTCAGAAATTTCTACAGGATCATGCCCCGAAATATATTCAAGAACTTTATGTCGAACAATAATTTGTCCAGCCCCGTCAAGATCAATTTTCTTTTTCATAATCAACTATATCACTATTTCAGATTAAAGCAAGTCCTTTTAAGCCTTGCAACAAAAATCTCCTAGCGTCAAAGTCCTGCCACCTTTCCCGATCCGCTGAATCATCAGGCCAGCTTTATTTCTTTCAATCTCATTATGAATTTGAGACGCAAGATTGTTATTTAACATATATTCGGTAATCAAATCGTATTCCGCACTTTCGCCAGAATCGTAACTCGAAACCCAATCGTCGTTTAGATTATAAATTTTTCTCATAGATAACTATATCACCTTATTTATTAATTGTCAAACGCTAGATTCAGTTTTAGAGAAATGAACGCACCCAAAATTCTTTCCTGTTTCAAAAGATGCGTTATAACCTTCGTAATCGCTATAATGCAATTCGTCTTCGCCCATGTCTTCCCCATAGGGATTATAAACAAACTTGGGGCAAGAGCATTTTCCTTTTCCCGTAAATTCTAGGGTAAACAAATCCCTTTGACCATTCCAATATTTGCAAGTTGAACAATTCATGATTTAATATATCCTCTTTCGCGGTTTTGTCAATTAATTAAATGATACAAAATCAAAAGCCCTCTGAACGGCCATCGGCAAGCAACAGAAAGCATTTTCCCTCCAATCGTCACCGATTTCTGTATAATAAGTATTATACCAACCGTTGCCATGACAATAAGCAACATAATCGCCACTGGCATCAACCTTCCAAGAAAGAAGGTATTTGTGCCCGTTGTCGTTAATATAGATTGTGTTTTCGTCGATTACTTTTATTTCTTTCATGGCTTAATATAGTCCTATTTATTTAATCTGTCAAGAGGGATTATAAGAGGCAATCACTTCTTTTTTTACTAATCTAATTTTATCGCCCGAATAATCTTTGATAGCTCTCTCAAATTCGTTTTCGGCATGTTCTTGGTCCTTGTATGAGCAAGCCTCTTCCCAAATCTTTTTTTCTGGACAAAAAATCTCCATTACATATTTGATTCTCATGATATATTTGAATTAAGAAATTCTTGTTTTCATTCCGTAGTTTTCCAGAATCATATTTGCAAAAGGAATAAAGTCTTGATAGTTGCCCTCGCAATATCGCTCTAACCCATCGCAGTCAACCAAAACCCATCCCCGCTCTTTTCGCGGTTTCTTCGCGAATCCCCGCTCATCGTAACATCCTACGCTAGTCCATTCAGCCGTTCCGAATTTCCAACCACTAGAGGCTTTCCCTTCGTTATCGTAAACTCTAATTGGTTTCATTTTCATGAGATTAATTTAATTCAGTCCGACAGAAAAAGCAAGCGATTTCGTTAATCTTACAGTCCATTTCGTCAATTTCTTCAAGAACTTCTTCTTCAATCTCTTTTTCAAGGCCCGCAGATTCAAATTTCCACTTCAAATCATTGGCGGAAACAATCAAATCGGTAAGTTTTGCGATAATTTCTCTTTTCATATTTAACTATAACTCTATTTATTTAATTTGCAAACAAAATCTTCTTCAAAGCTGTATAAAGATGATCGTCGTTAGCGTATTTGTAAAATCTTGGCATGAACCAATCGCGCCAAGAATAAGGAATCGCGTAAAAACAATCAAAACAGAATCGCATCTTATGATCTTTGCCGATATTATTATCTTCGTAATATTTAAGTCCCTCTTGCGCGTTTTTGAAAACTGCCAAGTTCCACTTACTTGTTACTTTTTCAATTTCAGTTTTAAGACTGTCGTAATGCTTTTGTGTTATTTTCATGTGAGAATATACCATTAAATAAATCCATCGTCAAGCCCTAAAATGAAATCATTTCAGGGAATCCGTTAGATTCTTTCTAATTTAAATTCGTGCGACAAGTAGCGCCGATTATTAACTATCAAATATGCCCTAGAATTAATTGCCTTGACAATTTTAGTGGGGAGTCTCTTATAATTCGCCACAACCCCCATTTCTGGATGGGTTAGATTATAAAGAACAGTTGTTTTTCTAGTTCTATTTGTAGTTTCTTTCTTTTTGAATTCGTGGATAACAGGATTCTCGCCGACCTTAAAGATTTGATATACTTTAATGATTCTCAAACACCGATTCTCACTCCAATCGTGAATTTTTCCGCCACTTGCTCCCGCGAAGTGTCTCGTCGCATGAATTAGGAAATTGCCATCTTTGGGTAAATTCCTACTCAAAGACCTCATCCCGCGATGATCGCAAGATGTTTTAACCCAACTAAACCCTAGTTCCCTCAATGCTCCAAACATTGACGAAAGGTAAGTCCCCTTGCCGTGCTTTCGCCCATGATGCTCTAGTTTAGCGTGACACTCTGAATATGACAATCCAGTTACAACAGCCAGTGCCTTGACGCCACAATCGTTATTTTCTCCGATTGACTTAGCTTCATTTCTTAACCCCTGATATAGTTCGCTCATAGGAATAATTTAATCGAAAACCCGGATTAGTCAACTTCTTTTTAGGGGATTATTAAGGGGAACTTGATCCCCTTAATCTGAATAGTTCCAACAATAAGCAACAACGATTGATCCGATTATATAGATTACTAGGTCCACTTTATTATTTTGGTTTAGTTATTTTCCCCGAAACCGCTAACGATGATCGCCTGATGATAAATAGATTTTTCTGGATCATTCCCATCTTCAATCATTTCGATATAAGTCTCATATTCTGACTGGCTATCTTCTATATATTTTGCAAGTTCAAGTGCCGCAAAATAAAACTCCTCTGTTACTTCTATTTTCTTCATATTATAATATACTCTTTATTTATTTGATTGTCAAACCCTAATCGTGCCTTTTTATAAAATAACATCTCTGTTTAATATATCTCGTTTGATTATTTAAATTTGCAATTAGAGTTTTCTTTAATTTGATATAAATATACCCTCCGTAAGTAAACCCATTTTCATCTGTGTAACGGTATCCTGCTTTATAATCTCCCCTGAACATAATTAAATATAGATCAAAAGAGGCTACTGTCAACAAGAAAAACCCTAGCCGGAATGAATCCGACTAGGGAACCCGTTAAGGTTTTTGGTTAGCTTGGGAAGCTAAATTTTAGAAGCCCTTGCCGCGATTGATAACTTCAATCCGATTATCTTTATTTACAATGGCATTCCAAGCCGCTTGCTTTTTGATATTTCCGGTTCCAAACTCACTAGAAACAAACTGCTTCCATTTATTATCCCCCCCGCTTGATTCGTGAGTATAATAATCAGTAATTGCGCTAAATACATCGGCCCAATTCTCGCCTTCATTGCCAGCACCTTTTTTAAATAGGTTGACAAGACGGTCAATGGTCCCCTCTGTTCGTGCGCTCTGCTTCTCCGTTCCTTCTGGAGTCATGAACCCATTAAACCAGAGTCTAGCGGCATCCTGCGTGCATTTCTCACTCATTAGCGAGCGGAATTGATCCGCAAATTCTTGTTGAACAAAAATAGCCGCACTAATAATTTCTGGCATGTTATCAATAGTCCGCATTGCATTTTTAGAATGCTTTACGCGAAGCTTGATTGCTTTGTTAGTGTTATCGTGAAGATTTGCCGAAAATGTATTAAAACAAACGGTGCAAATATTACTACTATTCACCCATACAGGACAACTTTGGTCAAATGAATTTCCAAAATTCAAATAGCTTTCAAAAGTCCTATGCTCGATTTCCTGCTTTGCCGCATCAACCGCGAAGCTAAGGAAAACCTTGCCGCGATCATGAACGGTTCCGCAAGACTCAAGAGGCAACCCATGAGCAGGTTCGCGCACCATTTTAATAAGAGTCTGGTTGTCAACAACCGTATAACTTGCGTCATTGTAAGGTTTTCCGACAACCAAATCCTCGTCATCACTGGCGACAAGAATTTTATAATCAGTATCTTTCCCATTAATTTGCATTACTTGAGGAAGAACATCCCATTGATTCAGCCAACAATCATCAAGATTGAGATTTTCGTTGACTTCCGTAAGGTTGTGCCAAGCCATCCGGCGACCTTGTTGTTTATCGTTGATTCCAATTCCGTGCATTTTCTTTTTTACTTTCTTGTTTTTGTTTTTTGTTTGTCCCCGTCTTGGGAACGCAATCAATCTAATTCATTTTTACTAAAACGCAAATGGTTTTTTCACTTATTAGCAAAATAGTTTTCTACAATCTCTCCCACCTTATCGCCGATAACATCAATAACCCAATTTTCTTTATTATAATTAGTATTAAGAAATAGATTCTCACACTCTCTTTCTAATTTAATCATCAAAACATCATCATTGACTGCATGGGAAATCTTATCGAAGAAATCTCCATACATCGTATCTATTTCAATATCTACATCGCTTAAATATTCTTCTTCTGGATTATTGTCGTGAAACATATTACAACATCCATTATTAAATATCTCGTAATTAATACGCCCGAATGCGCGAATCAATTCGCCAATTTCTGTTTCTGCTTCTCCCGAGTCTGGAACTAGCTCATCCCATTTCTCGCTAAGAAGTTGGCTGTATTTTCCTGTTTTATCCCAATATTTCATGATATAATATAACTCTTTTTATTTATTAGTCAAGCGTATTTCGCTCTATCCAACCAACTTTCTAATTCGTCGCATTCATCCATCAGTGCCTTGTCTGTCGATTTGAGAGCAATATTCCAAAGAGAATGTTTAAGGGAGTGAATCGCCCCTTTTATTTCTTCCTCATTCATGGAAGACGTAATATCAATATAACCGTCTCCAGCATCAGAAGACACTTGACTTCTAAAACGGAAATGAATAGGTTCTTTTTTCATCTTAATACTTTAATACAATAATTAAATCTGTCAATTGAAACATACTTTATCGCTAATATTAAACATATCTAAATTTAGTTACTTCTACAAATACTCCAGACTTCAACGCCTGTTTTGGTTTACCTTTTATCTTTTCTTCTTCACAAAACTTAATCCATTTTGCGCGATTGTCAACGAATTTTCCTGAATAAGTTAAGCCGAGTTTGCCTGAGATATAGAAATAAGATTTCATTCTTCTCTTCTTTTAACTATAAAACAAAAACCAAGAATTGTCAAATAATAAATGGTCGTTAATTTTGGCCCATTTAATCCAAAATCATATCGGCGAAAACTTAAAATATGAAATTCATTAATGATCGCGGCAAAATAGTCATGCCACCTAATATCATTTTTAAATTCGTGGTATTGTTGTAGTCTAAAATTCATTATTTAAATTGAATAGGAATAGAGCATTCAAGAAGCTCTTCGGCTCGATCAATTATTTGCGCCCTTTCTTCGCTTGTAAATTTTGGAGAAAAGGCCGTTCTATCTATATCTTTATTTTCAAAACGAATTTCTGCTACTGAACGGAACCCTTCTGGCAAATATTCGCAGTAAGAAATATTTGTGGTCCTTATTCCAATATTCGAAATAAAGTCAATTCCAATTACAAAGTTATGTTTATCAATCATGTTTTAACTTACTCTATTTATTTAAATTGTCAATTAGAAATCCCAAATAAATTCTTCGTCTTGCAAATCAAATTCTTCAATACAGTATTCTTTGATTTCTTTTTCGTAATCCTGTTTGTAACCCCAATGTCTTAGATTTTCTTGGCGAGTAACAACCTTATTATCCTCTAAAAGATAAATATTAATCCAATAATCTGAGCAGCAACCATCGCCGCATTCCCAAGAATCTGATTCGACACAAATAGTTTTCATTGATTAATTTAATCTATAACTCTTTATTTGTCAAGCGCCATTCTTTAATTGTTTTACAAGCATCAATCATCGCGGGACAATGATTATGAGATTCCCAATGAGACATTTCAAGAGACGCTTTAACGCAATCAATTTCCATGAAATCCCTTATTTGTTTTTGATTCTTTTTGCCCGCGCCTTTGTAGCAGTCCATCAATCCATAAAACATTATTTCAAATGCTTGTTGCAAATCTCTGTCGTTCGCGTCACGAATCAAGTCTTCTGTCTCTTTCGCAACTTCGCCAAGAGTCCCGGCGATATTGCAGAAACCCTCCTGTTTAATTAATTGAACAAGAGTTTTTTTCGGATCAAGTTTATCAAATAAATTAATCATAATTATTTTATTTCTTCAAAGATTTGATCGTAAATGTGAACAAAATACTTTGTCACTTCAATGATTTCCCCGTCATACTCCACAAATATACTTGATGGATCGGGATTTGTCAATTGCAAAAACTGGCAAGCTTCTGTGTATTTAACAAAGCCAAGATTTTTATGATAAGCCTTCATATTTCTTTTTCAGCAATTCATATTGCTTTCTTAGATAGGAACTTTTCCTTAGTTGAGTTATTCATGAGATTAATTTACTGTATGAAAGAGATCTTGTCAAAGCAATCCTAGTTTTTCAGCCTCTTTTCTTACTCGCTCTTTATGAGCTTCAAGGCTTTTTTCTTCTTGAGCTTTTCTATTCGAAGTTTCCTGTTCTGTTTCTTCTCTGTCTCCTACCAGAATATAGTCTTTCGATGATTCATAACCATATTCAATTTGGAATCTAAGATTGGAGTAATTGTCGTGCCTGTTCCTAAGAACTTCTAACTCTTCAATCAATCCATCCAGTGACATTTCAAAATCAAAATAATTTACAAGAGTTTCTGTTTTCTTCATAATGTAATCTACTTCTTTTTCAAACAATGTCAATCAATTCTTGACCCAATTTTCCTTCTTAAGCTTATGTTCAATCATCTGTCGCACCGCATCACAAAGTTGAGACGGTGTTTTGCTTTTATAAAATGTTTTAGCATAAAGATTTTCTGAAATTTCTTTAGCGAATTTTTTAACGTCGTCGGTGTTATCCATGACTTATTTTAAATCAAAACCTTTATTTGTCAAATTAAAAAACAAACCGGGGCGGCATCGAACCGCCAATCTGTCGTTTTGGAGACGACCGCTTTCCCAATTAAGCTACCGGAATATTTTAATCACTTACTCTTCCAATCAATCAGCGCATTATGAATTGCGTCACGATTCGGGCCGTCAAGATAACGCCCCTGATCGTCTTTAAACGCCTCTTCTAATACTTCCTCTTCGGGAATATCCAAAGCCCGCGCCATCGCTTTGAGCTTCTTCAAAATGCCGAACTTCTCATCTTTCCTCTTCAAAAGCGACCAAACCAAATCTTGATCGATTTCGTCGCCTTGAAGAATTGCCGTTTCTAGTGTTTTCATCAAGCTTCTACTCGAAATTCAATCTGATCTTCTGGCGCGATTTCTTTTTGAGAAGGTTTTGCCGCACCAATCACAACTGATTTCTCAATTTTGATTCGTTTTTGAACTTCAACAACCGGAGCTTCGTAATCTGGATAATCCAGAATATTTGCGCCGACTTGTTTCAGCCATTTTTTACTAACCGGAACTACTCCATCTTTTGCAAGATTTTGAAGATCCGAGATTTTGACCGCCGCATAGGATTTTGTTCCTGATGGGCGACCCTTGCCTTTTTTCTGCTCTTGTGTTTCCATAAATTAATTTAAGCTTGTTCTTTAACTTCATCAACTGCTTTTTTAAGTTCTTCAAAAACTTCCATTGAAAATTCTTGGCAACCAACTTTGATTTTGTCTTTGTGGACAATCGCGGTATATTGACTATTTAGTTTTACTTCAATTGGGACAAACGCAAAACCTTCTTTATATAGATCGTCGAAAGTGATTTCTTTCCACGCTTCTCTCACTGTCGTATTTTGCATTTCCATTTTATTAACAATGAGAGAAATAGGATTTGACCCGTAATTCTCAATTGTCTTCCCACTAAAACACCATTCGTATCCTAATTCAAAAAGTCGAGATTGAATTGCTCTAGAATGTTCTGAATTTAGGGGTTTAATATAGTAATTCATATTTTCTTTTTCTGGAAATAGTTCGTTGAATTTTTGTTCTGTTAGGTAATAAAGGACGTCTTCTGTATCCCCATGATTATAGGGGGCGAAGTCATCACCAAGACTAAGCCATAAATCTATTGATTCAACGTCAAGTTGGTCTTTGAGATTATTTCTTTTATCGCCACATCCGATGCAAATGTATCCTTCTAGCTTTGCGCCGTTTTTGCCTCGTTCCAACCAATAGTTTCTATCTTTCATGTTTTAATATAACCCTGTTTTTATTAATGTCAAACTTTATCTTTGATTTTCTTATAGAATTCGACTCCAATTCTGGTCAAGTTTCTGCGAGCCGAAATTTCCAGCATACCCCTTTTAAGAAGAGCGTGTTCGTATCGCTGCCTAATAACCCCTTTAGTGAATCCTGTCGAAGCAGAAAGGGACTCAAGACTAGCTTCCCCTCCCTTTTCTCCAAGTGCCTTAATGATTTGGATTTCGGCATTGCTAAACCCGTGTTCATGAATGCCCATGATCTTGCAAAACTCATCCCAACTAGATTCTTCAATCCTGTCTAGATTTTTTGCCATCGCATATTTCTCAAGATTCTCCGCAATTTTTACGCAATCACGAGGATGACCCCTGAAAATATCTTTAATTTTACTTTCAATTTTTCCACAAATATCAATATCGGTATTCTTTTTAAGAATAGTGAACAGTTCTTCTTTTGAATATTGTTCTAGACTAATCTCTTCAAGCCTGTCAAGAAGTGCCGTGCTGAGTTTTTCGTGATTTGTTGTGGCGCAAACGAAAGAGATTTTGGTAAAATCAAAATCAAAATCTTCTAGACCGTTTCCAATATCTGCCTGAATACGTCTAATCGGATTCCTGTCTTTCTCAAGAATCGTCAAAAACAACGCTTGGACTTTATCGGGCCATTCGTGAATTTCGTCCATGAATAGAACTGCTCCGTCTCCATCAGTCCAATGATTATAAAGCTGACTTAGGAATTGAGTCGGAGACTTAACTGTTGAAGCATTTACTTCAATAAGTCGCGGTCTTGTCCCGTCTGGTTTTACAAGCGTCTTGCGGAAATCCCTGACAAGTTTTGTCTTGCCTTGTCCTTTTTGCGCCACTAGCAAGAGGAATGGTAGGATTCCTGTTTGAGAGTAGCTGTCTCCGTAAATCTTAAGAAGAGATTTTACTGATTTTTGTCCGATGATTTCGTCTAGGTATTGTGTCATGTCAATAATTTAATGCAAAAGTTGTCTTTGTCAAGTGTTTTTTTATTCGAAAGTCAAACCACCCGCCCAATCACTCGAAAGGGCGGGCAATTAAGCGTTATGCGATTAGCTTAATTAGACTTATGATACTAACCATAGGGAAACAATCGGTGGAAAACAACCCTACGCCGCAATATCTGGTTTAAAAGTTAATTTACTGTTGTTTTGTTATTTCGTCAAGTCTATTTTTAATATCACGACCAAATTTTAAAGAACGGAGCGTATCTGTGTGAATTTCTCCAATTATACTGACTGGTGAATTCCTTACTACCGCGACTTCTTCGCCGTCCTTTATTGCCTCTAAACCGCAATAAGAGGTGCATTTAAAAAGAACGTCTTTAAAATCGAAAAATGAAGACATTAAACAATTACATTCTCCATCTGGCCACTTTTCGCTCCAACTATTTCCGTAATTAAACTCCTTATCCAAATTATCATTTAGATATTCTACTACTTCGCTCCAATCAAATTCCTTCATATTTCTCTTTCTTTTTATAATGTGCCGTAACCCAATATTCAGTCCAACTAAATCTTTCTACATCTTTATTTTTAACAAACATTACTGATCTATCTTTATTTAATAGCGCCGCAAAGTCGTCTCTTTCTAATCTTGAATTAAAAGAAAAAGTGGTGGCTTTATGGTGCCCGCATCTATCGTCGTATGCTTCAAAATCTAGAGCGGAAAATCTCATTTTAATTTATCCAAATCTTCTTTCAATCTTTTATGAAAGGTTTCTTCGCCATCGTCGCCTGACAAAAGCCAATCAATTCTTTGAGCGTAAATTTGCGCCTCTTTCAACAGTTTAACTCCTTTTTTAAATTCGTCAAGCGTTTTACTTGAGAAACCATTGCGATATTCCCCGTCATCTACAATCCTGTCGTAAATAGACTTACCGGGCAAGCTTTCTTCAATTTCAATAGCATGTTCAATTTCTTGAGCAATGTCATTAATTCGATATTGTTGATAATCAAAATGTCCTCCGCTCATAATTTAAAAAGGTTGAATACGGCTGGAGTCGAACCAGCTTTCCGCAATCAGGTTGCGATCCTTGCATCACGTTCCCGTTCTCCGTCCGAGATGCGCATTCGTAAAATCTATTCTTCTTCTTTGTTTTCTTTTTGATCTTCCAACCAATCAAGATACCATTCGGTTTCTTCATCGTCAAGAAATTTCTCAATCTCTTCTTGTTTTTTACTCTGGAAAATCCTAGTGAACTTATTAAGAACATAGGATGCCCCTCTTTTTACTTTGTATTCTTTCATTTCTTTAATTTATAAATCAAGTGTTTAAAAAGTGAAATAATCTCATCGCCCAAACAGATGAAAAAGACAATCACAAAAGTTAAAATAGAAAAGATAATGTGTTCAATCAATTTCATGAGCCGCAATACAGTCTTCTATTTGTTTATTTAGATTATTTCTAAGATTTAAGGCGTCATCAACATCGTCAAAGATATAAGATTTGTCGTCATCTTCTAAGACTGGAATCCCGCGATCATTAACAACGCGAAACTTATCTCTTTTAAATTCTTCGATCTTATAGTGCATATTTTTCTGCGTTTTTATATTGAGATTCCTTTAGTTCCTTTTGAATGTCATTAACAATAACATTAAACTCGCAATCTGGCAAGTCTTTTCTTAAATCTTCGATAAGAGATTTAATAATAAGAAGAGTGAAGTCAACAGAATGTTCTTCTGCATCGATTCGCATTACTTCGTCTAGTTTTTCTTGGTATTTATTCATAGCTTCGCTCTTTATTTTACTGCGTAAAACGGTATTTGTCAATATTAAAATTCAAATTCCCTCTTCATTCTTGACACCGTTTCTTCTGGCACGTTATGGACTGATTCAAAATCATCGCTCCGAACGATTATTTCGGTTACTTTTGCTCCATATTTCGCAGCCAAATCTTTATAAAATTGCATTTCCCACTTTTTAACAAAGGTGTTTGACACAATAATATTGCGCCCGCTTTCCAACCAACATTCAAATTGCTTTTGACACCATTGGTGGGCATCTTTTAATTTG
>Ga0210003_1002800_pt1 | contig 14502 bp, 14 predicted proteins | sample LantaG_FD_182804 | JGI IMG/M metagenome (GOLD analysis project Ga0210003, IMG submission 182804) | Deep subsurface microbial communities from Baltic Sea to uncover new lineages of life (NeLLi) - Landsort_02402 metaG (SPAdes) (version 2) | ecosystem: Environmental > Aquatic > Marine > Oceanic >... | reverse complement strand
GCGGGCGTCCCGCCCGCATCATCAACTTCCCCAGAACCAGTGACCGGCGCCTCCTGGGATCGCGGGCGTCCCGCCCGCATCATCAACTTCCCCAGAACCAGTGACCGGCCCCCTGGGATCGCGGGCGTCCCGACGAATGGTATGAGATTAAGGCTGCAAGAGGGCAGGGAACACGCTCGAAGACTCGCGCGCCCTGCCCCTACAACGGACGGACCGCCTTAACCTCACGCCATTGGCCGTCCCGCCCGCATCATCAACTTCCCCAGAACCAGTGACCGGCGCCCGCTGGGATCGCGGCCGTCCCGCCCGCATCATCAACTTCCCCAGAACCAGTGACCGGCGCCCCCTGGGATCGCGGGCGTCCCGCCCGCATCATTATTTCGCCACGATCGTCACCAGCCGGCCGGGCACCACGATCACCTTGCGCACCGTTTTGCCCTCGAGGTGCCGCCGGACGTTCTCGTCGGCCAAAGCGATCTGCTGCACATCGCCTTCAGGCAGATCGGCGGCCACGGTGATCCGGCTGCGAACCTTGCCGTTGACCTGCACGGCCATCTCGACCTCCTCCGCCACCAGCGCCGCCGGGTCATATTCCGGCCACGACTGATCGAAAACGCCGCCTTCGCAGCCCATAGTCCGCCACAGCTCCTCCGCTATATGCGGCACCACCGGCCCCAGCAGCAGCACGGCCGACGTCACCGCCTCGCGCACCACCGCCGCGTCCGCCTCGCCCGACGCCAGCAGGTCGCGCGTCTGCCCCACAAGCTCCATCACGCCGCTGATCGCCGTGTTGAAATGCCAGTTGTCCGTCACGCTGTCGGTAACGCGGCGGATGGTTTCGTGCGTCTTGCGGTGCAGTTCGCGCGACGCCTTCAGCAGGGCCGAGCGGTCGATGGCGCCACCGCGGGCAGACTTGATCAGCTCGAGATTCTCGTGCGCCGTCGCCCACAGCCGGTTGAGGAATCGGTGCGCGCCCATCAGGCCCTCCTCCGACCATATCTGCGCGCGGTCGGGCGGAGTGTCCGACAGTATATACAGCCGCAGCGTATCCGCGCCCAATTTCGTCATGATCTCGTCCGGGCTGACAACGTTCAGCTTGCTCTTGCTCATCTTGGCCATTTCGGAGCGCACGGCCCCCCCGCAGCGAACGCAATAGCCGTCGCGCACTTCGTCTTCCTTCAGCCATTTGCAGTGGGGGCAATAGTAGGCTTCCTTGCAGACCATCCCCTGGCAGAAAAGGCTCGTTATCGGCTCCTCGAACGGCACCAGCCCCAGGTCGTGCAGCACGTGCGTGAAATATCGGCAGTAGATCAGGTGCATCGTGGCGTGCTCGATCCCGCCGATATACTGATCCACCGGCATCCAATAGTTCACATCGTCGGGTGCGAACGGTCGCTGGTCGTCGCGCGGGCTGATGTATCGCAGGAAATACCACGATGAATCGACGAAGGTGTCCATCGTGTCGGTTTCGCGCCTGGCCGGGCCGCCGCAGGCCGGGCAGGTGGTGTTTACGAAATCGCTGCACGCCGCCAGCGGGCTTTCACCCGTCGGGCGGAATGCCACGTCGCGCGGCAGCAGCACCGGCAGGTCCTCCTCGGGCACGGGAAGCGTCCCGCACTTGTCGCAATAGACGATCGGAATAGGCGCGCCCCAGTAGCGCTGGCGGCTCAGGAGCCAGTCGCGCAGGCGATAGTTGATCGTGCCCGCGCCCATTCCCTTCTCCTCGACGTGGCGGATGATGTCGGTCATCGCCTCGCGGTTGAGGCGGCCGTCGAACGGCCCGCTGTTGACCTGTATGCCGTCGTCGACGTACGCCTGCGTCATTGCAGCGGCCTCGAGCTGTGCGCCGGGCGGCTGGATCACCACCTTGATCGGCAGGTCGTACTTGCGTGCGAACTCGAAATCGCGCTGGTCGTGAGCGGGCACGCTCATCACGGCGCCCGTTCCGTAAGTCATCAGCGCGAAATTCGCCACGAACAGCGGCACCTTGTCGCCGTTCACCGGATTAGTAACGTGATAGCCGGTGGCAATGCCGACCTTCTCCATTTCGGCCATTTCGCGCTCGGCGGTGCCCCGGCGGCGCATCTCGCGAGCGGCCGCCATCACCTCGTTCTCGCGCGGGTGGCCTTTCATCAGCTTCTCGATCAGCGGATGCTCCGGCGCAATAGACATAAACGTAACGCCGAAAACGGTGTCCGGCCGGGTGGTGAACACCGGCAGCGGGTCGCCGGTTTCAGTCACGGAAAAATCGATGCGTGCGCCTTCCGACCGACCGATCCACTCCGTCTGCATCTTCCTGACATTTTCCGGCCAGCCCTCGAGCCGGTCGAGATTTCTCAGCAGGCGCTCGGCGTCCGACGACATCCTGAAAAACCACTGCTCGAGATCGCGCTGCTCGACGGGCGTGCCGCAGCGTTCGCACTCGCCGTTTATCACCTGCTCGTTAGCCAGCACGGTGTTGTCCTTCGGGCACCAGTTCACCGCCGCCTTCTTCTTATAAGCCTGGCCCGCCTTGAAGAACCGGATGAACAGCCACTGGGTCCAGCGATAGTAGCCCGGGTGGCTCGTGGCCAGCTCGCGCGACCAGTCGTAGCCCCAGCCGGCCCGCCGCATCTGATCGCGCATCTTGTCTACATTCACACGGATGCTGTCTTGCGGGTGGATGCCCAGCTTGATCGCCGCGTTCTCGGCCGGCAGTCCGAAACTGTCCCATCCCATCGGCGAAAGCACGTGGTGCCCGCGCATCATCTTGTATCGCACGATCACGTCGCCGATGGTATAGTTGATCACGTGGCCCATGTGAAGGGCGCCCGAGGGGTAAGGAAACATCGTCAGCACGTAGCACTTCGGCTTGTCCGGCTGCGCCTCGGCCCGGAACCTTCCCTGCTGCTCCCATCGCTGCTGCCACTTCTGTTCGATCTCGCCATAGTTGTATTCGGCCATCATAACCTCCGGCGCCGCCGCGTCGTGGAGCGGCCGGCCTCAAGAAACCGTCGCAAAACACCCGCAACGAAAAAACCCGTCCGAATGGGGGGCCATCCGGGACGGGTCTGGGAAACACATCAGATTCGCTCTGCGACCTTCAGCCGGACGAACCTCGACCCTGCGCATCGAGCAGGGCGGGCGTGGTAAGTCGAAGGCTGAAAAACGCCGCGAGCTTCATCATCTTCTGAAACACCATCGAGTGAATGGAAACCAAACACCTGGTCCGCAGGGGCAGGCTTCAGACCCGCCCTCATCATCGTAGGGGCGGGTTTCGAACCCGCCCTCAGCACCGTAGGGGCGGGTTTCAGACCCGTCCTCGTCACCGTAGGGGCGGGTTTCAAACCCGCCCTCGTCACCGTAGGGGCGGGTTTCAAACCTGCCCTCACCATCGTAGGGGCGGGTTTCAAACCCGCCCTCAGCATAAGAGTAGTATAGCAACGCCGCCGGGGCAAATCAAGCGAAAATTGAGAGATGGGTGCTGCGAGATGAGCTATGCAAGAGGGGCCAGGCAGCTTGGAAGACTGCCAGAATAGGACCTATGCGACTTATACGTCCTATCCCAGAGGCCTGAGCGCCGCGATTAGACCTGCCTTGCCACAACTGGTGCATATGCGGAGCGGCCGCCTGGCAGGCCCGACGCCGCCGGAGGACAACCCCCGCAGAACCGGCGTCCGCCGGTGCGGCTGCGCTGAATCAGAATCATCAGATAACGAACGAAAAATTCGCTTGACAGTACCATATGCGAAGGTTTATAATAGCCGGCAGCGGTTGGGGCCGCTACCAGGGCAGCGCGCGAGGAGCTAACCTCGCCGCAGCCAGAGGAGACGCGTATGGACACGACAATCCAGCCCGTGCAGAGCAAACTGAAGTTGCTGGACCAGCTTCGAGATGCCTTGCGCTCGCGTCACTACAGCCGGCGCACCCAGAAGACGTATTGCCACTGGGTCAGGCGATATGTCAGCACGACCATGATCTACACGCACGTCCTGAATAAGGGAGGCCACGGCGTGAGGAGTCCGGTCGATGGCTTGTGAATCGTCTTATACGGACTGTATCAGACGGAGGTGGCTCAGCAGCGTTCCGGCGGAAGTGTTGGCGCAAGAAGCAGTTGCGGCAGACGAGTTTCGTTTGCGGCCTGGTTTGGGCAGAACTGGACAGTCTGCTTCTACCGGATTATACAGCCTGTCTAATCATTGTTAGCCCGGAGGAATATGAAGACACGCGCACCACGAAACAGAACGCTGACATGCACGGCGGAGGAGATGGCTACCTACTCCGCCGCGGTGCCACCACTATCGCATGCCGCTACCGCGGAAGAGGTGACCGATCACGTGATCAATCAGGACTTTCGGGATGCTTGCCCATTACTACCCCGTTCATTTGTAGACCTTCTCATCCTTGATCCCCCGTACAACCTGACAAAAGACTTCAATGGGCATGTGTTTCGCGCCCAAGAGGCGGAAGAGTACGCCTCATGGTTCGAGAGCATGTTGTCAGCAATGATGCCCCTGCTCCGGCCCAAGGCGTCCGTTTACGTTTGCAGCGATTGGCGGACATCGACCTTAGTATTCCCTGTTCTGGACAGGCATCTGCATGTCCGGAACAGAATCACATGGGAACGCGAAAAAGGACGCGGCGCGAAAGCGAATTGGAAGAACAACACCGAAGATATCTGGTTCTGCACTCGGGACGATGACTACACATTCAATGTAGATGCAGTGAAACTCAAGCGGAAGGTCATAGCGCCTTATCGGTACGAGGACGGCAAGCCAAAGGATTGGGATGAATCGTCCAACGGGAACTACAGACTCACGCATCCATCGAATTTGTGGTCCGATATAACGATACCCTTCTGGTCAATGCCGGAAAATACTGACCATCCAACGCAGAAGCCAGAGAAGTTGATCGCAAAGCTGATTCTCGCAAGTTCATTGCCTGGCGATCTCGTCTTCGACCCCTTTCTTGGGAGTGGCACAACGGCGGTCGTCGCCAAGAAACTTGGACGAAGGTTTTGCGGCATTGAACTAGACCGGGTGTACTGCTGCTGGGCGCTAAAGAGGATTGAAGCGGCAAAATCAGACCTAGGCATTCAAGGGTATTCTGACGGTGTGTTTTGGGAACGGAATAGCCTCAGCGACCAGAAGGCATCACTCGCGAAGCCGCCTGACAGCCAAGCAATGGAGCTTTTCAATGTGTGAACCCCTCGCGGCACTTATCGAGTTGATCCGAGACAATGACGGCATCAATGACAAGGCACGGCTGGCCATAGTCGTAACTGAGGCTTTCGGCCTGACGAAGGATCGATCCGTCTACTACTGCGCCGACTATGCAATCCGATTCAGCTCGTCGGCTTCCAGGAATTTCGGGAATACGGTTCTATCGCTATCCAACCTACGCAAGTATGACGACCGACCGTTTATTGTCTGCCTTGTTACACCGGCGCAGAACTTCAGCCTCATCGCGAACACGACCTTCTTGAAGAAGATAAGCCACAGTTCCCAAGAACTCCGAGTAAACAACATTCGAGGGAGTTTCAACGGATCCGACATCATGCGGAGTTTCGAGGGAATTGAGAATTGCGCCGAGAACATTCCACGACTCTTTGCCATTCATGCGGATATCGGATTTGAGGGCAACCTGCCCAGACTTGTGGAGGCGACGAACAACATTTCACCGTCAGGTGTGAAGTTTGTCGTTGGCGATAGTGCTCGCGCGAATATCCTTGCTGCGCCGAGTCGCGCCATTCGCTTTGCGGCATCTCAGGATGCCTCAACGCTGAAATCTGAACTGGACGCCAAAGTTGCAGAGTACAAGAACGAAATTCTGTTGGCCGCACTGATTGAGAACGTGAACGTGCGCGGCCGCATAATCGAGTATCTCATCGCCGGGGACGACGAGGGACTTCGACAGCGCCTGATAGCGGCTCTCAAGTCAGGAGTACACGGACTTCCTGCGTTCAAGACGGACAACACCCTCGGGGACTATCAGCGGCAGTTCGAAACGTTCGATACGGAAACGGATGTCAAGACGAAGATCATGATACTGAACTCGAATCCAAAAGCGTACAACCTCGACAAGATGCTTGAGTTCCTTGCAGGCAACCGCGCGGTATTCATGTTCTACTTTGTCGGCGTAGACCCAGGACGAATTGTAGACACGGTCCTTGTCTCCATGTTCCAGAGTGACCTGCTCGAAGCAACGATTCTTTTGCGCCATTGGGCTGGACGGAACTCCAGAGGCGTGTCGCAGTTTGAGGGAAAAGCAATCAACAGACTCATTGAGCGGCCCAGCACCCAGATCGACGAAGCGAAGGCGCAGGAGTTTCTTTCCAGGGTGATTGCTCTGTAGGATGAAGAAGACGGGCTAACAAGAGCGTGGACACCTACGTTTCGCCCGACGCCGCCGGAAAACAGCGCCCGCAGAACCGGCGCCCGCCGGTGCGGCTGCACTGAATCAGAATCATCAGATAACGAACGAAAAATTCGCTTGACAGTACCATATGCGAAGGTTTATAATGGCCGGCAGCGGTTGGGGCCGCTACATAGGGCAGCGCCCGACGAGCCAGCCTCGCCGCAGCCAGAGGAGACGCGTATGGACACGACGATCCAGCCCGTGCAGAGCAAGCCGAAGTTGCTGGACCAGCTTCCGCACGTGTCTAACAAAGGAGGCCACGGCGTCCGCAGCCCGGTTGACGGCCTGTAGTCCGGTTTAGGCAGTCTGTATAAACCGGGCTGAGCATTTCGCTGATTTGCAGCTAAACCATTGGCATGCAAGAATTTGCGCAAGAACGAAAGAAGGGACGGCAACTTCCTATACAGAAATGGGCAGCCTGCCTTTGCGGTTCTATACAGGCTGTATAATCATTATTGGAGGAAACATGAACATCATCGACCATCTGAAAGTTCATCTTGTACGAGAGCACCATCTCGAGCCAGTTGAGCAAGTAACTTTTCCTGAGATCCGTATCATACGAAACGCAGGCTTAGAGTTCGTCGGGACTGGCAAGACGTGGGGGTCCATTCTATCCGTTGCTCTCGTCTTGGCTGACTCTATTACTGAAGAGCGTATGGCTTCTCTCTCGGAGACGTTCTTCTCTTTTACTCATTCACTCAGAAAGTACGCTGGGCGGATGCCACCAATCCCGCTGATAGGAACTAAACTGGGCTCCTTTGGTCTGCTATGTTTCGTATTTGAAAGGGAACCCGACAGCAAGCTCATCACGTTCATTCAAAAGCAGAAACATGGTTCCGCTTGGTCGCAAGACTATTGCCTATCCTGGATTTTGGACGTCCATAATGCTCGCGTCTATCGTCATGATGGATTGCCTCTGAAGATGCCGCCCGGTGAAGAGTACTTCAGAGGATTGCTTTACGAATATCAGGTCGCGTTATCCAGTGGCCGTTGACAGAGTTGTTCTTACAGGAGGAGCCTCCAACCACCGGCTCCAGCGTACGCGGTAAACCGCTACGCTGAGCCGTGCCGTTGGAGTGCAAGATGAGGACACAAGAAATGAAGATCGCCGTTATGACGCTTGCAGCTCTCGTTCTCGCTGGCTGCGCCACCCCGTACCAACGGACGGGATTCACTGGCGGATTCTCAGAAACCCGCCTGCAAGAAAACGCATTCAGCGTTTCTTTCCGTGGCAACGGTTATACAAGCAGAGAACGAAGCACGGACTTTGCCATGCTGCGGTGCGCCGAACTCACGCTGGAAAATGGCTTCAAGTTTTTCGTCATTGCCGACTCGGCACAGGACACGAAGACCGGATACTACAACACCGGGGGATCGTCTCATACCTACGGGACGGTGAACACCTTCGGAAACACGTCTTACGGCTCGTTCAACACCTACCATTCCGGCAGCAGGACAATCCCAATCCACAAGCCGCGCAGTTCCTATACCATCTTCTGTTTACAAGAAAAGCCGGAGGGTGCAATGGCGTTTGATGCAACCTTCTTGGCGAACTCAATCCGACAGAAATACGGAATGGAGACGAAACTGCAACAAACGGTCGGAGGCGCTCCGAAACCCGCGCCGCAGACGGCGCGGCTTCCGGAGCGCCTCAACCGTGACGTTGGATGATCAGGCCGTCGTGGCCTTCGTCCGCGAGCGAGAATTAATATGGATGCTCTTATTCGACAGGTAGTGAATCTTACGGTGCCATGTGCTGACGACGGCCGCCGGTTTGTGTGTCGCGACCGCCTCGATAGAATTGCCACAGAGCTTGACGGTTCTCGATACGTACTTCTTGATAACCGGCCTCTGACATATGTCTACGGACACATGGATTACAATCCTGCGAAACCAACGGTGCTTATATCCAATCATATCGACTCACTTTATGATCAGTATTTCGCAAGATCGGTGGATGGCATAATCCGTGGTACACTGGACAACTCCGCATGTAACGCAGTTGCCGTGGACCTAATGAAACGCGGAGCTCTGCCACCGCAAGCACTCATTGCGTTCACGGGTAACGAGGAAGGTGACAGTGCGGGCGTAGATCAGACGATTGAGGTGCTGAAAACTCACGGATCAACCTTCTGGAACCTTGAACTTGCCATTTCTCTCGACCTGACAGAAGAGTCGTATGGATGCAGTGATTTCACGATCGAGAACTACTTCATCGAGTCACAGCACAATGACGCTTTGCTCAAATTCTCTCGGGAACGGGAACTGAAGACGTACCTCAGCGATATCCTTACCAACCCGACCTTCGTGAAAAATGGGGAAGCAGATGAGTCTTGGCAGTACGATGAGTACGACCTCAACTGCTTCACGCTTTGCCTTCCATGCGCTCTCCTTGGTAACGACATGCACGACGACTCCGGCGTTATGATTCGGAATGATTCTTTGAAGGCATTCGCAAGTGCATTGCAGAAGGTCACATCCGGAGTAGACAAGGATTTGGCGAACAAAGCGCTGCACCGGACGGCTAACCGCCGCCGGTGAGCTTTCCGTTCGGCAGGAGGCATGATGGAAGAAACCGCATTTCATACATGGGTATGGCCACTGCTCGCTGGTGTTACTGCCGGCTGGCTGAGTAGACCCCTATGGTTGATTCTCTCTGGGCTCGTGCTGCAGGGCCTGCAAGCCCTGCCACTCTATCGAGACCTCGTTCCGAGTGTCCGAGGTCTGTGGAAGAATCAATACAGGGAACCTGATGAAGAAGGCAATGTCGTTGATGCCGGGGAAATTCTGTCCCTGCACCAAGTCGGGCGGCTAGTTTGGGGCGAAGGAAAGCGAGACGATGGACAAGGCGGCCCGTTCCGCTACAGGGGGAAGCTTGTGCGGAATACCTTCATCGGGACGCACCTTGTCGTGGGCCGCAAGTCCCCGGTGGGACTGGGCGCCTTTGAGCTTCAGATTCATAACAACGACAGGAAGATGATTGGCCACTGTGTTTGGCATGACACGGATACGGACAAAATAGAGTGCTCCGAGTTCATGATGAAACGAGTGGATGAATGATGCCTAACAAGACAAATGCAGGATATTGTCGCGTATCCGCGCCAAATCCTGATTTGCGACGTTGGATGATCAGGTCGTCGCGGGCGTGGTCCGCCAGCGTGCGGACTCTGCGTCAACGAGTAGCCCCTTGCACAACCCAAGCCGTCTGCCAAACCTGATCGCAACCTCCGTCCTCACGAGCGTTTTCAGGAAGTAGCGGCCATCCTTGCCCTCGCATCCACTTGATTCCCTGCCCCGCAATAACTATACTTTGTTCTGCGTGTATGTCAGCGTCTTGGCGCCTCGTACTTATTCATAGCAGGAAGCATGCCATGCCCAACAGAATCTCGTGCCGCGAAGGCGTTTACGGCGGATGGGAAACCGCCGCCCGGTGATGCGTTCCGTTGGGCGGAGAAACACAATGATTGATGACGCAAGACGATGTTTTCCAGAACTGCGAGTTCCGGTTGTGGACGGTGACTTCAAGCTGGTCTACGAACCAGAGCCGGAGCGTCCGAACTCCTGGATGGTCAACGATCACTGCCTGATTCGCGATGCCCATGGAGTTCTGCACTTCTTTGGCATTGAGAATCCGTTCCCGACCACCGCCGAAGCCTTGGAATGGTTGAAAGAGGGTCTGGTTCCATCGCCCCGTCCCTTCATCCAGACCTTGCACTGGCTGATGCACAACCATCTTTACCGCAGCGGCACACACTATCGGGTCGGTCATGCGGTTGCGGAGAACGTTTGGGGGCCGTGGCAACGATGCCCAGCCGCCCTGGATGGCGGCGAGGAAAGGCATGGACACGGTTCGCCGTTTGTTGTCCGTCACGAGAACCAGTATTGGATGTTCGAGCCGTCGGCGAGGAGGCAATCATGGCAATCAGTTGGAACGGGGATCTACACGAGTTCGGATTTGAATAACTGGAAAGCGGTGGATGACGCCACCGAATGGGGAGATCGCCAGGTATTCGGGCCAACTGGACATCGCGACCCCTGCATTCTCCGGGGAGACGACGGGGCCTTCCTCCAGTACTTCGCGGCGGCGGACGCGGAAGGCCGGCACACGATCAGTTTAGCGACATCCGCCGACCTTCGACACTGGTCTCCAGAGGCACCCTGCTATGTGGATGCGAATCTGCCGCAGTATGCCCCTTCGTGTTTCGGTATTTTCGAATCACCGTTCGTGATGCGTCATGGCGGTCTGTACTACCTGTTTGTCGGCTTCTCGCACCGGCACTACTATGAGACTTTCGTCGTGGTGTCCGCCGACCCGCGCAGGTTTCTTCCTGAACACAAGATCACGACGTTGTTCACGCATGCGCCGGAGTTCATCGAGATTGACGGTGTGACATACATGAGTTCCTGTGGAATCGAGGATCCCCAGGTTCTTAATCGTTCGGGCCTCTGGATGAGCAGAATTCGGTGGCTTGCGCCGTGAAAGGAAGATGCCAACAAGCTGTTTTGCGCGACGGCTTACTGCCGCGCGAGAACGGCGGCGTTCGCCATCGGCGGTTAACGCCTGAACACAAATAAGAAACACGAGGAGCGCCTATGCCTGTCGACATCAGTAGCAGACCGTATGATGTTGCGGAGTTCCGTCATTACACTCCGGCGTATTTCAATGCCAACATCGCGCAGAAGATATTGGGCGCTGGAGGCCTGAGCTGGCAGAACGCATCTGGCCAACAGAGTTGTGCGATGCGTGTCTCCATAGCCCTTGCATATGCCGGGGTGCATTGGCCACGAGTCCAAAACAGTTGGCGCCTCAAAGACACAAATGTTTATTTTCCATCCCGCGCTGGCGACTATCCAAGCCTGCTCGCCAACGGTGAGTCAGTTGCTAATGCGCAGGAAGTTGCCGGAAGGCATGGTGTGATCTATTTCGGGGGCAACTTTCAGAACGCGTCGGGGCACGTTACACTATGGAACGGAAGTCAGTGCCACCACAACGATGGATATTGGAGTCAACCGGTGAAGTGGTTCTGGGAAATGATCTGAGCATGCCCACCACACAGATGGCCAACCAAATCACTGAAGCGAACGCGGGCGGGCGACGTCAGTTGCCAATGCGGACGCGCTGGGCCGCCCGCGTCGCTCAGTTCTGTCGTTCGATGATCAGGTCGTCGTGGGGGTCGTCCGCCAGCGTGCGGACTTTTCCGACGCCAACCTCGACTGCAAGCTGAACATCCTCGACCTGATCTTCGTCCGCAACCGCCTCAACCAGGACTTCGGCACCGGCGACAACTGGATGGCCGACGTCAACGGCGACGGCAAGATCAACATCCTCGATCTGATCTTCGTGCGTAACCATCTGAACAGTGCCTGCGAAGGCGAATGACATCGCCGGCACGTCTAATCGCCAAGGGGCGGCCTGAATTCCGGGCCGCCCCTTTTGCATGCCTGCTGCGTGCTGCGGGCGTGATTCGGGGGCGTGGCATGCGACGTGCGCCGCGCAATATTTTCTGGTTCTGCACTGATGCCTTCTTCCGCCGACAATTGCATTGGGATCGAGAACGGCTCGATCCAATAGGGGTTACGGGTGGCGGAAGCACCTGCACACGCCACGGGATGATGTCGGGAGGAAATCCCCTGTGCCTGGAATCGAACTGAAACCGTCCACGTTTGAAGATATTGTCAGCAGGAACATGCAGCTCCTGAACGCGAAGAGGCTCGCCCAGGAAGCTGCTGCACACGAACACGGAATGCTGATCGTGGGCGAGGCCGGCACCGAGAAGGAGCTGTTTGCGCGGGCCGTGCACAGCGCCAGCGCCCGCAGCCGCGCCGAGCTTGTCGAACTCGACTGCCTCAACCTGCCCGGGACGCTGCTCGAGCAGATGCTGTTCGGCCCGATGCCCGGCCTGCCCGGCCAGCCCCTGCTGGGAAGGTGCGTGGGGGGCACGTTCTTCATCCAGGAGGCCGGGGCATTGCCGCTGGTCGCCCAATCGAGAATCATCCGCGCACTCGAGAGCGGAAAGCTGCCGCTGGCTTCCGGTAGTGAAATCGATTTCGACTGCCGCCTTCTGGCGTCTGCTTCGCAAGACCTGGCCCCGATGGTGGAGGACAGGAGCTTCCGCAGCGACCTGTTCCGCATCCTTACCGGCACAGTCGTCTACATTCCCCCGCTGAGGCACCGCAAGGAAGACATTCCGCTGCTGGTGGAGCGGGCGATGAACGAATACGGCTCGAGCCTGGGCAAGCACCTGACAAACATCTCAGACGAGGCAATGCACGCATTGATGCACTACCGCTGGCCCGGCAACGTCCGCGAGCTGCGTGCGGTGGTGCGAAGGTCGGCGATGCTTGCCAGGGGCGAGACGATCCTCCTGCAGCATCTGCCCCAGGCCGTGCAGGAAAGCCGCCACGCCAAGACCGGCCCGCCGCCCGAGGGAGCACACGAAAGCGAACCGCTGACACTGGCGATAATCGAGAAGCGGCACATCCAGAAGGTGCTCGACTACACCGGCTGGCACAAGGTCCGGACTGCGCAGATTCTCGGAATAGACCGCAGCACGCTGTACGACAAGATCAAACGCTACAACCTGGTCAACAACGCCGAACGGTCGCTGGAATTGTCAGAAGCTTGAAGACGGAAGATTCAGGATGCGGGCGGGACGCCCGCGATCCCAGGTAAGGATGCGGGCGAGACCCCCGCGATCCCAGGTAAGGATGCGGGCGGGGCTTGCTGGGAACGCGGCCGTCTCGGCCGCAGGAATGATGCGGGCGGGACGCCCGCGATCCCAGGTAGAATGTTCAGGGGCCCGCTCCGTACAGGACATCAGAACAGGAGCAACACGGCGATGGAAAGCCAGACACTCACTCACGGGCCGACAGCCATAGTGCGGCTCGGCGAAAGTATGGGCGGTTATGACGACTGCAACCGGCTGCAACTGACCGTGCGTGAAATGCTGGACAGCGGCACGCGCGACTTCGTCATCAACCTGCGCGACGTCAGCTACCTGGGGCCCGCAGGAATCGATGCAATAGTGGCGACGGCCGAGATGGCTGCTCGAGCGGGAGCAACGCTGAAGCTGGCCGAACTGCCCGACCACGCGCGGCGGGCGCTTGCCGACGCCGGCGCCGACCGTCTGTTCGACATTCTGCCCGAGCCGTCGGAATCCGACGCCAGCCGCACCACGGCGCACGGCACCACGACAATGCCTCCGGCACCTCCGCCGCGCCAGTGGGATTCGAAAATGACCATCGAATTCCCAAGCGCCGAGGGCAACATCGCCGAGGCCGCCAGGCGGTTCACGTCGTTCCTCGAACAGCTCAGGATGGACAGCCCGACGCTCTGCGGATTGCAGATCGCCTTCAGCGAAGCATTCGCCAATGCCGTTCAACACGGCAACAAGGCCGACCCGTCCAAGTGCGTTGTGGCCGAATGCATAGCAAACGGCCAGATGCTCAAGATTCGCGTGACCGACGAAGGCGAAGGATTCGACACCGCTACAACAATTGCGCTCAGGTCGAACCCATTCCACGACGGCGGCCACGGACTGAACCTGATCACGACCCTGATGGATGAAGTGCGTTACAACGATAAGGGTAATTCGGTCAGTATGGTGAAGCTTTGTTCACAGCCGCTGCCGAAACAGCAGCACGGGAACGATCATGAGCAGGTAAGTCAGCCCGCCGAGCGGTGAAGCGCAGGCGAAGCTGGGGATCGCCTTGCAGCCCCCGCCCGAGCGCCGGGCGTAGCGTTGCTCGCGACCCGCCGCCTGCTTCAGCCCCTCGGCGGCGTCTGCGAGGCCGGGCTGTATGTCGAGGGCCTTGCGGTAGCTCCGCTCCGCCTCGGCAAACTGCTCCTGCCGCAGCCGCACGTGCCCCATGCCCAGCCAGGCGCCCGCCGACCGCTCGTCCAGCTCGAGCGCCCGCCGGAAACACTCCTCCGCCTCCTCGAGTTCATCCCGGCTCCACAACACTATGCCCAACGCTTCGTGTGAAGCCGGCTCGCGCGGATGCAGGCTCACCAGCCGCCGAGCCGTCCGTTCGGCCATTGCATAGTCCGACCGCCCCACGAGGTGCTTGACGCTCTGGTACAGGGCATTGAAATTCTCCGGATCG
>Ga0210003_1002798_pt1 | contig 14506 bp, 13 predicted proteins | sample LantaG_FD_182804 | JGI IMG/M metagenome (GOLD analysis project Ga0210003, IMG submission 182804) | Deep subsurface microbial communities from Baltic Sea to uncover new lineages of life (NeLLi) - Landsort_02402 metaG (SPAdes) (version 2) | ecosystem: Environmental > Aquatic > Marine > Oceanic >... | reverse complement strand
TTGACATTACTTAAAAAAATGGGAGGAGATTAAAAATGAAATATATTTTAGCAATTGACCTTGGTCCACTACCATTAAGGTTCTTCTCTTTCAGACTGATGGTCAGGTTTTAACGAAATCAACTCAAGAATATCAATTATTAATCCCTATAAGGGAGAATATTATCGAATTAACTTTTGAACCTAAATTTTTTAATTACATCTAAAAATATATTAATGATTTGGAAATTTATAAGCATATAAAGGCATGTTTATAAAAATAAAAAAGCCAGAATGGAGATGAAATAAGTAAAAATATTAATGTCTTTAATAGTAAATATTAGGGAAGTTTTAAGTAAATAGTTTTATGTGAACAGATTAGTTTAATATATAAAAGGAGGATACAAATATGATTTTCAAATTTGATGTTGAAAGTATAAGAAAACAATTTCCAGCATGTCAAAGAATGCATAATGGGGTGCCGGTAGCATATCTTGATGGGCCTGGAGGAACCCAAGTCCCTACTAGAGTAGCAAATAAGATTACTGATTATCTATTTTATCATAATGCGAATGAGCATGGTCAGTTTGACTCATCAAGAGAAAGTGACAGACTATATGACGAAGCAAGAGAAGTTCTTGCAGATTTTTTTGGATGTGAGGCTGGTGAAGTAGCTTTTGGTTATGCTTCAACTCAGAATAACTTTGACCTTGCATTTGCTATAGGGCGCGACTTGAAACCCGGTGATGAAATCATAATTACAGATATGGACCATAGATGTAATAGGTCACCGTGGTTAGCACTTAGAGAAAGAGGGATTATAGTCAAAAGTGTTCTTGTAGACAAAAAAACACAACAAATAGATTTAGAAGATTTAAAAGCTAAATTGTCACCAAAGACAAAAGTGGCAGCTTTTAACTGGGCTGGTAATGCACTGGGAACTATTAGTGATGTTAAGGCAATGTGTGCAATGGCTCATGAAGTAGGAGCAATAACAGTAGTAGATGCGGTACATTATGCTGCACATTATGCAATTGATGTAAAGTTAATAGATACAGATATACTTATTTGCTCTGCTTACAAGTTCTTTGGGCCACATCTAGGTGTTATTTATCTAAGGAAAGAAGTACTTGAGAAAATCGAGTTCTATAATGTCCAAACAGAAGATATTATGGAAGGAATAAGAAAGTTCCATTTTGGGACTCCGCCTTTTGAATTAATTTGTGGAACTGCAGAGGCAGTAAAATTTATTGCATCAGTTGGGGAAGAATATTCAGATTATTTTACTGCTAAATTAGAAGGACTGGAAGGTCGCAGAAGAGATATTGTAGCAGGATTGCTAGCTTTTGGAAAGTATGAAGAACCAATGGCTGCATATTTAAGAGCAGAATTACGAAAGCTTCCTGGAATTACGGTTTATGGCCCGGCCGAAGGACAACCCAGAACTTCTACTGTAGTATTTACTATGGATGGGAAAAAACCTGTTGATGTGTGTAAAATATTGGGAGATCAAGGTATTTACACCTGGGATGGCGATTTTTACGCTGTCGAAGTTGTAAATGATACTTTAGGATTAAAAGACGTAGGTGGTCTTATAAGAATTGGATTAGATCCATACAATACGATACAAGATATAGAGCGTACTATTAAAGCAATACAAGAAATAGTTACAAAAGATTAAGGTTATCTATAAATAAAATTAGGAAAACTGTAGGAGAATAATATATTGGATTTATTATTAGAGGTAATTCTTAATTTAGCAAAATAATGTATACATTATTTTTGTCAGAGGGGGGATTATATGAACAAGATTCAATAAGAGTAAAATATGATTTGCAGGAAATTGGTAGACCGAATTTGGACGAAGTCTTGAATCAAAAAATTAAGAACAGGGGGTGATATAGAAGGGTCAAGAATAATCAACAAATCAACCGTAATTAAGTTTTGAAAAAATTTTATTTTTTAAATTAAGGAGGATGAATTAAAAATGTATCACTGGAATAAGTATAAGGGTTTATTATTATTGACTTTGATGACATTTATGTTCTTTACATTATCTGGAATGGCTTGGGCTGCTGAAGGAGAAGTAGCAAAAAATATACTATACCACGCAACTGGATCCACGCCGTTTACTAACTTAGATCCAAGTGTAGAATGGTCAAACGGTGTAATGATAATGAATAATGTATACGAAGGGCTTACCTACTATAATTATGAAACAGGTAAAGTTGATCCTATGCTTGCAGAAAGCTGGTCTAGAAGCGAAGATGGAAAGACATGGACTTTTAAGATTAGGCAAGGAGTAAAGTTTCATGATGGAGCGGATTTAGATGCAGAAGCAGTAAAAAAATCCATAGATAGGACTATCAAGTTAGGTCAAGGGGCAGTGTATATTTGGGATAGCGTTAAAAGCATTGAAGTAATTGATAAATACGAAGTTAAATTCAATTTGAAATATTCAGCGCCGCTTGATGTTTCAACTTCTGCAGCTTATGCAGCATTTATAATATCTCCAAATGCTGTAGAGAAAGACAGTGATTGGTTTAACCTAGGCAACAGTGCGGGAACAGGTCCATATAAAATTAATAAAGCTATTTCAGGGGAAGAAGTGATATTAGAAAAGTTTGATGATTACTGGAAACCTTGGAAAGACAATCAATACACTTATATTATTGTGAAAAAAGTTCCGGAAAGCAGTGTAAAAAGAAAACTGTTGGAAAAAGGAGAAGCACAGATTTCAAGTGATTTCTCTTCAACAGATATAAACGCACTGATGACATCTGATAAAGTAAAAGTTATTCGAAGACCTTTATGGCAGACACTATTTTTATGTCTTAATACGGAAAAATATCCATGCAATAATGTTGACTTTAGGAGAGCACTAAGTTATGCATTTCCTTATGAAGAAACAGTAAATAATGTTCTCGAGGGACGAGCTGTACAATCTTACGGATTTATTCCGAAGGGATTGTGGGGACATAGTGAAAATTTGCCGCAATATAAGTGTGATTTGGATAAAGCTAAAGAATATCTTGATAAATCAGGAGTTAAAACAGACGGATTAACTCTCGAGCTGACACATGGAACACAAGCTGATGAATATGCAATCTACTCACAACTATATCAATTAAATCTTAAGAAGCTTGGAATTAATCTTGCAATAAGACCAATGACGTGGGATTTACAGTGGGCAAAAGGGAACAATCCTGATCCGAACGATAGACAAGATATGTTCCTATTCATAATATGGCCGGATTATCCAACCCCTAATACTTGGTTTGTACAATTACTATCTTCAACATCTCCATTTAACTTATCATACATTAATGATCCTACCATTGATGCAAAAATAAAGGAAGCTTCTACACTCGAGGCTGTTGATAGAGATAAAGCAGAACAGATGTACCTTGATCTGCAAAAAGAAGTTCTTGATAAAGCATATTATGTTAGTTTGTATGATAAAGTAGCTACATATGTACTCGCCAAAGATCTTAAAGGATTTACTACAAATCCTGCATATTCTGAGGTAGTCCGATATTTTGATCTACACAAATAATATGGTATGTATTATGTGTTATCTTTAAGAGGGAGCTATAAATGAGGAAATATATTTTTAAACGAATATTTATTGGCATTATTGTCCTTTTGGGAGTAATTACGATGACTTTCATAATGGCAAGAGCAGTTCCCTCCGATCCAGCTAGGAAGTGGGCTGGCCTTAGGGCCAGCCCTGAGCAGCTGGCTAAAGTGGAAAAAGATCTTGGATTAGATAAACCAATATTGGTGCAATATATAAATTATATAGGAAAAATATTAAAAGGAAATCTTGGTAGATCTTATAGAACTAAACAGCCTGTTCTTCAGGAGATGATTGAGCGTATTCCTGCAACACTTGAAGTTGTTCTATCTGGATTTTTGCTTGCTGTAACTATAGGTATTCCTTTGGGTATATATTCTGCTAAATACAAGAATAAAATGTTTGATAATGTTAGTAGATTTTTTTCAATAGGTTGTGTATCGTTACCTGCATTTTGGGTGGCTTTGATTTTTCAGCTTCTTTTTTATGCAAAATTAGGGTGGCTTCCTCTTGGAGGAAGATTAAATATAGAAACAGCACTATTTTACGATGTTCCACATATTACAGGAATGCTTCTATTAGATAGTTTTATTACCGGTAATTTTGTGATATTCAAAGAGGCATTTCTTCATTTAATTTTGCCTAGTATTACTATAGCGTTATTCCCTGTGGGTCTTATTGCCAGAATGACCAGATCTGCATTATTAGAAATTTTGAATGAAGATTATATAACATCAATGAGGTCATATGGAGTTTCGGAACTTAAAGTATTATGGAAATATGCAGTTAAAAATAGTTTAGGTCCTACAGCGACTGTTGTTGCATTATCATTTGCATTTACTATGGTAAATACATTTTTGGTAGAAATTATTTTCAACTGGCCAGGACTTGGGACTTATATTTCTATAGCTATAACAACTTTAGATTATCCTGTAGTAATAGGAATAGCTCTATTTTCTGCTATAGTTTTTGTAGTAGTTAATTTTATAGCAGATTTAGTCATAGCATTAGATCCAAGAGTAAGGTTATAGAGAGGTCATCATATGAATTATAGTGTAATAAAAGAGACAATCAAACCAAAAATTAAAGAATTCAGGGAATCTATATATCTACTGAGAAAAAACGTGTTAACAACAATAGCGATATATGTAATCTTGGCCGTTGTACTGATCGCTATATTTGCACCCTATATAGTGCCTTATCCGGAAGATATATCAAATAATGCCGATATTATAAATAAATTTATGCCGCCGTCGGGAAAGCATTTTTTCGGAACCGATGAGTTGGGAAGAGATATATTTAGTCGTGTTCTTTATGGAACGAGAATATCATTTTTCTCCGCTATAATTACTGTTGGCTTTGCACTTCTTGTTGGGATACCGCTTGGTGCAATAGCAGGATTGATGGGAGGGCCGATAGATGAATTGATAATGAGGATAACTGACATGTTTTTAAGTTTTCCGCCTGTTCTTTTGGCTATAGTACTGGTCTCATTACTCGGAGCAAGTTTAAATAGTGCTATTCTATCTATGGTAGTGGCATGGTGGCCATGGTATACAAGACTTGTAAGGGGACAAACTATTTCTCTTAAGGAGAAAATGTTTATGCAAGCAGCTAAAGCAATTGGAACACCTAGTTATAGGGTTATTCTTAAACATGTTATACCCAATACTATATCTCCCGTAATAGTACAAGCTTCTATAGATATGGGATCAGTTATAATTACTCTTGCATCTTTAAGCTTTTTAGGTCTGGGAGCACAAGCTCCTATGCCTGAATGGGGGCTAATGATTAGTAGTAGCAGGAAATACTTTCCTGATATTTGGTGGTATAGTATATTCCCTGGTTTAGCTGTATTTATTACAGTACTGATTTTTAATATGGTTGGTGATGGTTTGCGCGAAATACTGGATCCTAAAACTAGAAAGCAATAGAAAAGAGGGACTGAAATGGCTTTTTTAGAAATTAAAAATCTTCAAATAAATCATAGTGATTTTGATGGTAAAAGGAGCATAATTTATATTGATAATATAAGCATAGAAAAGGGGACTACCTATGGAATTGTAGGAGAAAGTAGCCAAGGCAAAACAGTTCTGGCACTGACTATATTAGGGCTTTTACATTGTCCTCCTGGAGAAATAGAAAGCGGAGAAATAGTTCTTGATGATGTAAATCTATTGGAAAAGAGATTTAGTTACCTACAACAGAAAGTTAGAGGTAAAAAAATAGCTATGATTTTTCAAGACCCAATGTCAACATTAAATCCGGTTTTTACTATTAAAGGGCAGATGTTCGAAATTATGAGAAAAAATAAAAAAATAAGTAAGAAAGAAGCTATTAAAGAAGCTATAAAAACTCTTGAAATAGTAAAATTAGCTAACCCTGCGAGTGTATTAACTAAATATCCCCATGAATTGAGTGGAGGTGAGAGGCAGCGTGTAATTCTTTCATTAGCATTGTTATGCGACGCAGAACTTCTGATAGCAGATGAACCTACGAGAAATCTTGATGCAACTATACAGGCAAGCATGCTTAAACTTCTTAAAAAACTACAGAAAGAATATAAAATGACAGTACTTTTTATTGCCAATAATCTCGGTCTTGTGTCAGCTTTTTGTGATGAAGTTGGAATATTGCATGATGGAAGAATTATTGAGCAGGGAATTACTGAAGAATTAATAAATAATCCACAGCAAGAGTATACAAAACTATTGATAGAAGCTGCAAATATTGAAAAAGAAGCAAAAAAAGATACGAGTAAAAATGAGATTATCTTAAAAGTTGAAAATTTAAAAAAATATTTTAGTATTAAAGGACAAAAAGACCTTAGAGTGAAAGCAGTAGATGGAGTAAGCTTTGATTTAGAAAGGGGAGAGGTTCTTGGTATAGTTGGTGAGTCAGGTTGTGGAAAATCAACATTAGTCAACACTATATTAAATCTTTTTGAACCTACGGAAGGTAGTGTATATTTTAAAGGTAAAAATATTTATGCGGAAAGAAAGAAAAACTTAAGAAAAATAAAAAAAAATATTCAAATAGTATTCCAGGACCCTTATTGGTCACTAAATCCCAGATTACTTGTTAAGGATATAATTCTAGAGCCAATAGATGTGCATGAGAAAATTAATAACATTGAAAAATTGAAAAGGGTTAATGGACTATTAAAAATGGTTGGATTGAAAGAAGATGCCGCATTTAAATATGCGCATGAGTTTAGCGGAGGTGAAAGACAAAGAATTGCGATAGCAAGGTCTTTAGCTACACAACCAGAGATTCTCGTACTAGACGAACCTACTTCTTCAATAGATATTTTCTCACAGACTCAGATATTAGAATTGCTTTGGCATCTAAAAATTAGTCTTGGACTTACCCTTATACTTATTTCACATGACCTTGGGGTTGTCAATCAAATGGCAAACAGAATAATGGTAATGTACCTTGGCAAGGTCGTTGAGTTTGGACCTGCAAACGAAGTTTTTAAAAATCCTAAACATCCATATACTAAAGCATTATTTAACTCAATACCTGATATAAAAAAGAAAGGAATAGAGTATCTGACAACACTGGAAGGGGATGTTCCTAGCTCTATTAACCTTCCTTCAGGATGCAGATTCCATACGAGGTGTACAAGTTGCAAGGAAGAGTGTAAAAACATAGAACCGGGCATTACGTATTTGACAGATAATCATTATGTATCCTGTTTACTTTATTCTGATTAATTGATTCAGTATTATTTAGGGAGGAAGTTTTAAGTTGAACAGTAATATTAGATATTATGCCCAAAAAAAAGTAGGCATCATTACAATGGGATCGGGAAATTCTGAAAAAGTTAAAGATGTCATAGAAATCTTTGAAGATGAAATCAATGTAAATGTAAGTGGAATTGTTGATGGATATACTTATGAATATATACGAGAAAATTTATGGCCTAAAGAAAATGAATCATTTATTGTATCTAAAATCAAGGATAATAAAGATATTATGCTTTCTGGAGAAAAGGCGAAACAGCTTGTAAGCCTAAAAATACAAGAACTAGAGGATTCTGGAATACACAATATTCTTATCTTTTGCACAGGGCACTTTGAAAAAGTAAAAACAAAAGGGTGTATAATCATACCTGAAAATATAATTTATGGTCTACTGCTAGGTCTTGGCATATCGGGAGTTGGGATCATCGTTCCCGAGGAAGAACAAATAAGTGATTCTTTGAAACAATATAGTGATTTTAATCCCATAATAAGAGCAGCTTCTCCTTATAAAGACATGGATAACATTTCTAAAGTCGCAGAGGAGTTCAGAGAAGAAAATGTTGAACTAATTATCACAGATTGTATGGGATTTACAGAAGAGATGGGAGAAATCGCAAAAAAAGCTTCAGGTAAAAATGTTATTGTACCAAGAGTGTTTTTACCTACTATTATGAGGAGTTTAATTAAATAACGAGGAGGAACAAAATGAGAAAATTAGATAGATTGGATTTGATTGATATTTTAACCGGGTGTGCTATACTCGGAACAGGTGGCGGTGGAAGTCTTATTGAAGGAATAAAAAAAATAGATGCAGCATTAAATAAGGGTAAAGAGTTTATACTAGTTGATTTTAGCGAGTTAGAGGATGAAGATTTAGTTGCAACTCCATATTCTTGCGGAGCAATTTCACCTCTTTCAGATGAAGAAAAAAAGAAATATGAAGGGCTTCCTCTTTTGGATGAGGTTCCGCAAGTTGTTGCCGTAAGAGAAATGGAAAAATATCTAAAAAAAGAAATAAAAGCAGTTATTTCAACTGAACTTGGTGGAGGGAATACAGCTATAGCTTTTTATTGTGGAGCTATGGCAGGTAAATATATAGTAGATGGAGATGCAGCAGGAAGGTCTGTCCCTGAATTGCAGCACACTATATATTTCCTTAATGATATTAATATATACCCTATGTCTGTGGTTAATAAATTTGGAGAGTCTGCAATAATAACAAAAGTAATAAATGACTATAGAGCAGAGTCACTGGTAAGAGCTATGGCGGTAGTGAGTCAAAATAACATAGCTGTTGTGGATCATGTTGGAACCGTAAAGGTGCTTAAAGATTCAGTCATAAAAGGAGCAATATCAAATGCCCTTGAAATAGGAAAGGCTTTCAGAACATCGAAAGAAAAGGGAGAAGATATTGCAAGTAAAGTTGCAGAGGCAGGCAAAGGAACTGTGGCGTTTAGAGGTATAATAAAGGCTAATGAATGGAGAACAGTAAAAGGATTTACTATAGGAGATCTTATAGTAGAAGGTAAAGAAGAGCATGCTGGAGATACTCTTAAAGTATGGTACAAAAATGAAAATATTATAACTTGGGTAAATGGTGAGTACTTTGCTACTGTTCCAGATTTAGTATGTATCTTTGATGATGATAAGAATGAACCTTTATTAAATCCTTACGGTGATGAGGGTAAAAATATTTCAGTAATAGTGCTTCCAGCTCCAAAAGAATGGACCACGAGAAGAGGCCTTGAAATTTTTGGCCCTAAAAGTTTTGGACATGTTATTGATTGGAAACCTTTTGTATAAAAAATATATATGAGGTGATATATTTGAAAATAAAATTAATTACTGCTGTAACCGGTATTTCTGATGAAAAGAAAAAATTGCAAAAGGATTATTTGGAAAAGTATATAAATAATACAACATATATAGATTTTGATTATGTGGGATATGGATTCCCTTCAATAGAATCTGAGACACATGGAATTTTTAATGCAACAGAAATCATACAAAAAGCTATAATCGCTGAGAAAGATGGATATGATGGGATATTTGTAAATTGCTTTGATGATCCGGGAGTGTTTGCCGTTCGTGAATTGGTTAAAATACCTGTTTATGGAGGATATTTGCCATCCGTATTGACAGCTTTATCTTTAGGGGAAAGAATTGGAATAATAACAACCGATAGGAATGGAATTTTAAGCGAAGAAAGAAAGGCTGTTCATGTAGGAATCAAAGATAGAATAGCTGTAATTGAGCCTGTGAAACTTGGAGTTCTTGAGCTTGGGGATAATGAGAATTTGCTTATAAAAAAGTTAATAGAAATTTGTTCGAAATATGAAGAAGAATATAGAATTCAGGCAGTAAGCCTTGGATGTACCGGTATGTATTATATTATAGATAAATTAAGAGTAAGGCTAAAAATGCAAGGTTATAATATAGTTGTAATTGAACCTCTGGCAACAGGTATTAAATTTTTAGAAACAATAATCCAGCTTGGCTTTACAAATTCATTAAACTATAACTTAAATATGAACAATATTAAGTGGATTAGATAATTAATAAGCTTGCTGTTATTTTCAACACGCAAGCTTTAATAGTCTCTATTATAGATAGAGGGGAGAAGAATATGAGCAGTAATATTTTGGATATTATAGAAAATAGAGCAAGCTGTAGAAGCTTTCTTGAAAAAGAAATACCAGAAGAAATTATGAACCAACTACTGGATGTTGCATGCAAAAGTCCTTCTAGCGGGGGCTTTCAGACATATTCTATAATTAAAGTTACACAAAAAGAAAAAAAAGAACAATTAGTAAAGCTCTGCAGAAATCAAAAGTTTATAGAAAGAGCACCTGTAAATTTGATATTTTGTATTGACTACAGAAGGATTAAGATGATAAATGAAGTAGAGCCTACACCATGTATTGAAACAGACTCATTTATGAATTTTTGGATGGGGTTAATCGATGCTGCGGTTAGTGCCCAGACACTATGTCTTACGGCAGAAGCTTTTGGTCTAAAGACTGTATATATTGGGAATATTGTGAACACAGTGGACAAAGTAACTGAGCTTTTAAGTATTCCTCAATATGTATGCCCTGCAATAATGGTTACTATAGGGTATCCGAAAATTGTTCCAAAATCTCCTCTAAGATATGACAGAAATATTCTAGTACATAAAGAAGAGTATAAGGACATAGATATAGGTGTACTTATGAAAGCATATAAGGATAAGCATGGTAATAAAAAGATAAAGGCTACAGAAAGTCTTATAGAAAAAATATATAATACAGCCCATACTTATCACGGTACAGAATATGCGGAAAAATGCAAAAAATATATTCTCGATAAAGGCTATATTTCTACTTACCAATATTGGTTTGGATGTTACTATATTGATGAGGAAGGATTTTTAGATACACAAGGTTATAAAGAATTCATGAAAAAGCAAGGATTCAACTGGTTTGAATAAATGTTATTTTGTATTTAATCACTTGGGGTTTAATTCCCCGCAGCTCTGCTGCGGTCAACAAAATATAATAAAGTGGTATAAAAAGTAGAGGAGAAAGTGATTTGAGTAAGCATGTTCACAAATCACATAATGGGGTCTCGGTTATCTTAGTGAAATAGACGCTCCATCTGATGGTATAAATGCAAAATCCCACTGTGATGGAATATGTTTAAATTCCTCAATATGGATAGGTGATGAGAAAATTATGGATAAGGGAATTGTAATACATCCTGAGTTAAAAAAACTTGTAGAAAAGTTAAGAAAATGATTTGATATTATCCTCGGATATTCGGATATAATATAAGGCGAGAAATTTATGAAGGAGGAGGTAGATTTGAAAAAAATTTTGGTGATAAATCCCGTAGCTGATAGTAGATGGAACAAAACGGATGGTGATTATCTGAAAAAAATAGCGAGAAAAGATACGGTTATAGAGGTAGTTAATATTAAAAAGGGCCCTAAAACGATTGAATCCTTTTATGATGAGGCTTTTGCGTTGCCTGAAATTTTAAGGATAGCAAGAGAAATTAAAAATCAATATGATGGGATTATGATAAATTGTTTTGCAGATCCTGGGCTGAATTCTGCAAGAGAAGTTTGTGATATTCCAGTTGTAGGTCCGGGTGAAAGTGCAATTATTTTGGCATCAATGTTGGGACATAATTTTTCTATTATTTCTGTGAAAAAAAATCTAATACCCATGTTTGAAACAAAGGTAGTATCTCTGGGACTTTCGAAAAGACTTTCATCGGTGGAATATATAGATATACCTGTAAGCGAACTGGAAGATGATTTTTGTAAAACTGAAGCAGCTATTATTGAAGTAATTAACAGAACTATTAAGCAAAACAATACTGAAGTAGCGGTTCTTGGTTGCACCGGCATGCTTTCGTTGTACAGTAAAGTAGCAAAAAGCCTAAGCATACCAGTTGTAGAACCTGCAGCAACAGCACTGAAAATGCTTGAAATTCTAATTGACTTAGGAATTTCGCATAGTAAAACGGGATTATACATGATACCTGACGTTGGGAAGATAATAGGTTATTAATATAAAATTATTAGTATAAAATATGGAGGATTGATAACATGAAAAAATTAACAAGACAGGAATTATATGACATTTTATGTGGATGTACCATTCTTGGTACTGGTGGAGGAGGAGATTTAAAAAAAGGACTTTTCTTGATTGATAAGGCTCTTGATGCCGGGAAAGAATTTAATCTGGTAAATTTAGAAGAAGTACCGGATAATGCACTTATAGCATCTCCGTATATGTGTGGTTCGATATCTCCTTTAAGTGAAGAAGATGAGAAAAAGTATGCTCATTTACCTAGAATAAAAGAAGAACCAACATTAAGGGCTTATAAGACGATGGAAGAATATATGGGAAAAAAGTTCTGGGGGGTAATATCATCAGAGATTGGCGGGGGAAATACAGCAATAGCGTTTTATGTGGCTGCCTTATCGGGTAATTATATAGTTGACGCTGACCCGGCAGGCAGGTCTGTACCCGAGCTTCTGAATTCTACCTTTTTTATAAACAGAGTACCTATAAATCCCATAGCAGTTGCTAATGAATTCGGCGATGTTGTAATTGTGAAGGAGGTTGTAGATGACTTTCGAGCCGAGACGTTAGTGAGGTCGATGGCCGTGGTGAGCAAGAATAGCGTGGGAGTCGTGGATCACCCGACTAATGGCAAGGAACTGAAAAGGGCAGTTATACCGGGTGCTATTTCTTATGCTTTAAAAATAGGAAGAGCTTACAGAAAGGCAAAGGAAGAGAATGAAAACCTGGCTCAGGAAATTGCGAAAGCCGGTAACGGTTATATACTTTTCAGGGGAAGAGTGAAAGATTTCCAATGGGAAGATAAAGATGGGTTTACTATAGGAAATGCATATATTGAAGGAGAAGACGATTATGTTGGCACTGAATATAAAATATGGTTCAAAAACGAAAATATAATTGCCTGGAGAGATCAAAAGATAGATGTTACTGTACCAGATCTGATATGTATGATATGTGATGATAAGAAAGAACCGCTAACTAATCCGAATTATGAAATAGGTATGAAAGTTTCAGTTATAGGGCTTCCGGCACCAAAGGAATGGAGGACCGACGAAGGACTAAAGATTTTTGGCCCAAGGCATTTCGGATATGATATTGAATATGTTCCTATAGAAAAATGTTTTTAAAAGGAGCGGATTAAATGAAAAAAATATTAGTTATAGACCCGATTACCACTGATTCTTTCAATGATATGACGAAGAACTACCTGGAGGAAATAAAAAGTCCTGATGTAGAGATCGAAGTTGTTAATATAAAAGCAGGGCCATCCTCCATTGAAACTTTTTATGATGAGGCTTTTGCCTTACCGGAAATATTAAAAACTATAGATAAATATAAATTGAGATGTGATGCAATTGTAATAAACTGTTTTGCGGATCCTGCAGTAAATGCGGCAAGGGAACTTACCGATATTCCTGTAGTAGGACCGGCAGAGGCTTCAATGATGATTGCTCTTATGCTTGGGCATAAATTTGGTGTAATTTCGATTTTTAGAAATTCTGGACCATGGATAGAACTTCAAGCAAGAAACATGGGTATAGAACAAAGATTAGCAGGAGCTATCGGGATAGATATACCCGTATTAGAACTTGAAAAAGATTTTAAAAAGACTGCACAATACCTTATTGATGCTGCAAGAAATTTGATCGATTCAAAAGGAGCAGAGGTTATCGTTTTAGGATGTACCGGTATGGCACCAGTGGCGAGAATAGTCAAAGAAAAGCTTGAAGTTCCAGTTGTCGAACCCATGGCTACAGCCTTTAAAGTAGCAGAATTAATGATTAGTTTGAAATTAAGTCATTCAAAGACAGGTATTTATATGGAACCTAATAAAGACAAAATCAAATAAACATAATTTGTACTAATTTCGAGTAGTGTGTTAGTGTAAACTTTAGTGGGATAGTTAGATAATTTAAAAATATTGAAAAAAATATAAAAAAAGGTGTAGACTTACCTATACAAAACAAACCCTTTTTAACAAAGGAGGTAAGCGCTCACCCTTAGGATACTATAACAATAACTTTCCCTGAGGTCAAGGTTAAAATACCCATTAAGGATCTAACCTTTGATATCTTGGAGAATATGCTCTTTGAAATATTACAAAATATAGCCCGCAAGGTATTTGAAAAAGCCCTTACCGATATAGATGATTGCCTGTGTAGTAAGAGAGAAAGAGGGAAACTTAAAAACACCGGCAAAAGAGAAAAATATTTTCTCACCCGTTTCGGTGATATCCTCTACTTGCGTACCCGTTACAAGGATAGATGTGGTAAAAGTCATTATCTCTTAGATGAGGCCTTAAGTATAAGTAAAAACCGACGCATCAGCCTATCTCGAGCCAGGATAGAGTGTTTTCTTTCTGCTCTTTCCTCCTATCGGGAGGTAGTAGAGGGAATAAGACTTCTAATCGGTGGTCCCCGCTGCCATGAGGCCATAAGAAAATCGGTAATAAAAGAGAGCAAATTAATCATAGAAAACCAGGAGAAAAAGTTAAAACAGATAGAGAACCTGGATTATCCGGATAAAGAGGCCCCCGATACTGCTTATATAGAAACAGATGCTACCTATATTAGCTTACAGCATAGAGGTAAGAAGGAAAAAGAAAAGATGGAAATAAAACTGGGCGTA
>Ga0210003_1002797_pt1 | contig 14510 bp, 4 predicted proteins | sample LantaG_FD_182804 | JGI IMG/M metagenome (GOLD analysis project Ga0210003, IMG submission 182804) | Deep subsurface microbial communities from Baltic Sea to uncover new lineages of life (NeLLi) - Landsort_02402 metaG (SPAdes) (version 2) | ecosystem: Environmental > Aquatic > Marine > Oceanic >... | reverse complement strand
TTCGATTTTTGTTTCAAGGGCCCGCCGCTCCTCCGCCGCCGCCGCCGCCGCCGCCGTGGCGCTCACGCCGCTCCCGCGGCGCGGCGCCGAGCCTCCGCCTCCGCTCAAGCGCGACCAGTGCCCTGGAGGGGGGCCGTTGGAGGCCGGAGCCGCAGCGGTCTGCGAGCGCGGACGAGGGAGCGAAGAAGAAGCCCCCGCTGCTGCTGCTTTCGTCGCCTCAGCTTCTTCGCCTTCTTCTCCGGCGCCTCCTCCTCCTCCGTTCCCGCTCGCGTGGCGAATGACAGCGGGCGAGGAGCCTCGCAGCTCCGGGGAGAAAAGCTGCTGATTCTGCTGCTTCTGGGACTGGGAGAGTCTCTGAGAGGACCTCTTTGGCGCGGAAGAAGGAGGAGGAGGAGGCTGCTTCTGCTTCTGCTTCTCTTCTTCTGCAGGGGTCTTTGCCGTTTTCTCTTCTTCGTCGTCTTCTTCCTCTTCTAGCCATTCCCCCGTGCCGCCGCCTCCTCCCGCCTCTTCCTCCCCGCTGCCCCCCGCGGGCACCACCAGATCCTCGCCGAAGACCTGGTCGTGGGCGCTGTCGCCGTCGTCGCCGAGCGCGGGGAAGGAGTTGTCGTTGTCGTTGTCGGTTCCGGCGCCGTTTTCGTCGTCGTCGAGAACGACGACCTCTTCTGCTTCTCCTCCTTCACCGCCGCCACTCTTCTTCGTCTCCGCCGCCGCTGCCGCAGTCGCTGCCGCCGCGGCCTCCTTCCTCGCCCTCGCGCCGCGGATCAGCGCCTCGAAGGACGAGGCGTCGTCGTTGTTCGCCGCCGCCGCCGCCGCCGCCGCTGCTGCTTTCGTCCCAAGATTCGCCCCGCTCCCCCCTCCGCCGTTGCCGTTGCCGCTCTTGAGTCCGTTGGCGGCGGCGGCAGACCTCCTGACCGCCAGCGCCGCCGGGCCCGCCACCGCTTTACCACCTCCCCCGCCGCCTCCGCCAGCTGCGGCCCTCCTCGCCAGCTCCCTCATCGCGGAACTCACGCTCCCGTCCCCGCCGGCGACGGCCGAGGCCCCGCCGGCGTCGTTGGCGGCGACGACGGCGAGGCGGAAGGAGCGATAAAGCCGCTCGAGCGCCGGCCTCTTCGTCGCGGCCGCCGGGGCGTCGCCGCGGAGCACCCCGAGCGCGCGGAGGCGGTCCTTGAGCTCCTTCTCTTTGACTATCGAGAGGCAGAGCTTGGGGGGCACCGGGAGGAGGAGGGAGGAGGAGGGAGGAGCCGAGCGAGAGCTGGTGTTGTTGTTGAAGTTGAAGTTGAAGTTGTTGCCTCCGCCGCCGCCGCCGCCGCCGCCGCCGCCGCCGTTTGTTGCCGCCGCCGCCGCTGCCGCCACCTTCGAGAGGCAGGAGTCGAGGTGGGCGTTGATCAGGGCCTCTCCGACGATCCCTCCGCAAGAAGGGCAGCGCACGGTGCCCTCGGGGAGAGGGAGGGGGGCGGCATCGGCGTTTTCGGGAGAGGGCTTGGAGCGCTTGCTGCTTGTGTTGTTCTTCGTCTTCTTCTTGCTCGAGGAAGGAGGAGGAGGCGCCGCAGAGGTCGAGCGGCCGCGCTGCCGCTGTTGCTGCTGCTGCTGCTGTCGCCGCCGTCGTCGAGCCCTCGCGGAGCCCTTGACCGTTCCGTCCTCCTCTTCTTCTTCGGAAAAGTCTTCGTCGTCGTCGTCTTCCTCCTCGTTCTCCTCGTCGCCGTCGTCGAAAACGTCTTTTTCGTCGTCGTCGCCGTTCGTGGCAGTGTTCCCGTCGTCGTCGTCCCTCTCTTCCTCTTCCTCCTCTTCTTCCTCCTCCTCCTCGTCGCTCTCGTCGATATATCTGGACCCGCGCTTCTTCTTGGAGGCGGCGGCGGCGGCTGCCGTGGCCACCACGGCCGCGCGCGCGGGCTGCGAGCGCAGTGAAGGAGGAGCAGGAGGGGAGGGAAGCTGCTGCCGCCGCTGCCGCCGGCGCGCCGCCGCCGCCGCCTTCCCCTTGGCCGCCGCGCGCTCCTTTTCCTCTTCCTCCTCCTCCGCCGCAGCAGCGGCGCCTCCTCGCCGCCGAAGCGCCGCCGCCAGCGGGCCCCTGACGCTCCTCAGCGCCGCGACGATGCTCCTCAGCGCCAGCGGCGCCCTGCGCAGCGCCCTCGCGTCTGCGGGCTCGCGGCACGCCGGGCAGTAGCACCCGCCGACGACCGAGCTGCCGTTGCCCAGCAGCGGCGGGGCGCCTCCCGTTTCTCCTCCTCCGTTTCCCGTCGGCGCTGCTGCTGTTGCTGCTGCCTTGCGCGTCCCTTCTCGGGCCTGGAACTCGAGGTTGGAGCGGATGCAGGCCGAGCAGACTGTTTTGGTGGAGATGAGAATGAGGAAAGAAAGGGGGGGTGAGGTTGAGTTTTTCGTCGCCGTGGTTTGATGGCCATCAAAATCGCCTCTCTTTCTCTCTCTCCGCCCGCCTTCTCTCCATCGCCGCCATCGCCACTCACAGGCGTGCCCGCACTCCAGGACCATCGGCGCGTCGAGGAAGTCGCGGCAGATCGCGCAACACGCTGCGTCGTCGAGGGCCGTGAGCAGCGCAGGGAGCGACGTCGATGGCAGATGAGCAGCTGTTGTCGTCGTCGTCGTCGTCGCTGCTCCGCCTCTGCCGTCGCCGCCGCCGCCGCATCCCGGGAGCTCGCACCAGCCCCCGGGGGAAGGGGCGACGTCCGTGTCCATCCCTCTCGACTGGAATCGGAGAGGGAGAGGGAAGCGCGGATGTGTGCGAAGGAAGAGAGAAAGAGGAAAGAGAGGAAGAAAAATGAAAAATCAAATCCTCTTCGCTCACTCTCGCTCTCGCTCGCTCGCTCGTTCGTCTTTTTTCATGCCCCTTTTCCTTCCCTTCTCCTTCAGGACGCCGCGCGGAGGAGGCGACGGGGGCCGCGCCACCGTCTTCTTCGGCGGGGCCCTGCTGACGGTGCCGCTGGTGCTGGCGGTGAACGACTATTTGGATCACAAGAAAGGGAAAGAGAGAAAGAAAGAAAAAGAGAAAGAAAAAGAAAAGAGAGAGAAGAGGTCGGGTTGAAAGAGAGGGGGCGAGGGGGGAACGCTCGCCCAACCTTCTTCTCCTCCTCCCCTCGCAGCCCGCTTTCCTATAAATCCGTTTTGTTATCTGACAATTCCCTTTCTCTCTCTGTGTGTTTGAGAAGAGATGAAGGGATTTTAGTACTACAATTGGAGTTTTTCTGAGTGTTCTTTCTTCTTGAAAGGCGGTCTCGTGCGCCAGAAGAGAGAAAGTTTCCCTCTCAACTCTCTCTCAAACTCCCTCCGCCTCCACTCCCACTCCCACTCCCCCCCCAACAAAGGCGCTGTGGTCAAACTTGCAGCACGCCCCGTACTTGCAGGCCCCCGTTCTCTCGAAGAAGGAGCACCGAGGCTCACCGGGGCGCACCGGCAACCCGGACCCGCGACACAACCCGACAGCAAACGCACGGGGGTGGTCGAAGCGGCAGAGCTCTCCGTAGCGGCAGTGCCCCGTCCTCGCGAAGAAGTCGCAGAGCGGGGCACCGGGTCTCTGCGGGAACGCCGGGATGAGGGCGTCGGGAGGTGGGGGTGGAGGGGGCTGGGGCGGAGGCCCGGAAGGGGTGTTGTTGGAATTGGTGTTGTCTTCGCCATCTGCATTCGCTTGTCTCTGCTGCTGGAGCTGCTGCTGCTGCTGGAGCTGCTGCTGCTGCTGGAGCTGCTGCTGCTGCTGCGGAGGCGGCGTCGCGACCACCGGGACGAGAGCAGCGACGCCCAGCGTCGGGAGCCACGCCCTGGCCTGAGGCGGGAAGAAGGGGGCCAGCCCGGGCTCCTCGGCGGCGGAGGAAGCGGAAGCGGAAGAATTCCGTTGTTGGGGGAAAACCAGGTGAGCGAGCGCCACGGCCCAGCAGACGAGGACCAGCCTCGGGAACCGCTCCTCGAAGTAAGCGAAAAAGGCGTCGGGGGGAGCCCCGACCTCTGCTCGGACGCGGGGCGGGAGCTCCGAGAAGTGGGCCGCCTTGTTGCGGACGAGGCGGAGGAGGTCGCGCGCCGAGCGGCCGTCGTAGCGGCGGAAGAAGTTGGCCGCCGGAGGCGGTGGCGGATTGCCGCGGTTGCCGTTGCCGTTTGCCGCTTCGACGTTCGCTGCTGCTGCTGCCGCCTGCGCTGCCGCGAGGCGGCTGGCGGGAGGGGCGAGCAGGTCCGGGTGCACCCTAGGGGCCCAGGGGAAGGGCTGGAGGGACCCCTCGGCGACCGAAGACAGAGGCGCGCCGAGGCTGCCGCCGCCGCTCCTTCCGCTCCCGCTTCCGCCGCCTCCGCTTCCGCCGCTTGCAACCCCGGGCAGCAGCGCCTCGGCCGACGCCGCCTCCAGCGCGGCCAGCGCCGCCCTGCCCCTGCCCGTCGCCGACGCCGCCCTGTCCTCCGGCTCCAGCCTGTCCGACAGCGCCACCAGGAACGCCAGCTTGCGGTCCCGGGGCCAGAAAAGCGGGTGGCAGAGCACGGCCGCGGCCGGAGGCCTCGCCTTTGGGTTCTTGGCCAAAAGCGCGGCGACGGCGTGGTGCGCTTCCGGCAGGTGCGCCAGTTGTCGCAAGCTCAGCCTGCCCCTCAGGATGTTGAAGTCTCGCTCGTAGGGCTGGCCCGCAGGGTGGTGCGCCCCTCCGGTGAGCAGGTGGGCGAGGAAGAGGCCCAGAGCCCAGAGGTCGACGCCCTTGCCGAGGCGGGCGGAGGTCGAACGCTCGGCGGCGGCCGCGGCGACGAGCGGGTTGCTGTTTTCGCTGCCGTTTCCGTTTCCGTTTCCGTCGCTTTCGGGTTCCGTCGCGGGAGCAGCAGGGAGGCTATGCATCCTGCGCCGGAGCTCGAGCTGCTCGGGGGCCTGCCAGCCCGTTGAGCCCGCGGCGCCGCCCCCAATCGTCGTCGTCGTGGTCGTGGTCGTGGTCGTCGTCGTTTTGTCTCCGCCGCCGTTTTCACCGCCGCCGCCTCTGCCTCCTCCCCCGACGACCACCACCGTCGTCCTCGCCGCCCCGGCCGTCGTCTCGAACGAGGACGCGCCGTCGGGCAGGAGCCTGCAAAGGCCCATGTCCGAGAGCTTGGCGACCCTCCTCTCGTCGTCGGCGGCGGCCGTGGCCGCCGAGGAGGTCGAACGGGAGGAGGCGAGGTCGGAAGAGGAAGGAGACCGCTTGGTGTTCGAAAAACCCGAGTCTGAGGACGAGAGCGAGACGAGGACGTTTGCCGGCTTGAGGTCCCGGTGGACGATCCCGCGAGAGTGCAGCGCCGCCAGGCCCCGCGTCGCGCCTTCCGCTAATCGCATCGCGAAGGGGGAAGGGCGGAGGAGGACGGTGGTGGAAGGAGATGACGAAGAGCTCGCAGAAGACCTCCCCCCCTTGGTCGAAAAACCCGAGTCTGAGGAGAGCGATGGCGAAGAAGAAACCGCGAGCAGCAGCGACTCCCTCCCTTCGGGAGAGGCGACCAAATCGGCCACGCTCCGCTCGCACCTCTCCAGCGCCAGGTAAACAAACTGCTCGTCCTCCTCCAGGGCGAAGCACCGGACGATGTTCGGGTGAGCGTCGGCCTCGACCAAAGCGCGGACCTCTGCCGCGGCCGCCGCGGCAAACTGCCGCAGCAGGCGCTTGACGGCGACGGGCCGCGCGACGCCGCCGTCGACGAGCTCTCCCCCGAAGACCAGCGTGCCTCCGGAGCCGTAACCCAGGATCTCGGGCCCGAAGCGGAGGCGGCCGACGGCGCCGGCGCCCGGTTGGAGAGGTGGGGGAGGGAGGGCGAGGGAGCGCTGGCGGGTTGCTGTGGTGAGAGCGGAAGAAGGATTTTCGTCATTCGGGGTCGTTTCGATCTTTTCGACCTCCTCTTCGTCTTCGTCGTCGTCGTCGCCTTCGCCTTTGCCCTCGTTTTCCTTCTTCTTCTTCTTTTTCTTCTTCTTCTTGGAGTCGTCGGAAGGGACAGCTGCTGCAGTCTCGCCGTCGTCGTCCTTCCCGCTGCTCGCCGGCGCCGGCGCCGCCGCCGAAGCCAACTCGCCGCTCCCTTCCTTGTTCGTCGCCTTGAGCGCCTCCGCCGTCGCCGTCGCCGCCGCCGCGGCCGCCGCAGCCGCCGCGGTCGCCTCCTCCAGCTGCCGCTGCATCCGCTGCTGCTGGTGCTGCTGCTGCCGCTGCTGCTGGCGGGCCAGGTGCAGGAGGGCCCCCACGGCGAGGAGGAGGGCGAGAGCGAAGGCTAGGCCCGGGGACAGCCAGAAGAGCGTCGAACTCGAAGAATTCGAAGAAGAAAAACTTCCGCCGCCGCCTCTCCGCACTCTCTGCTCCGCCGCCTCCGCCGCGGCCTCGGCGGCCAGGACCCGCGCCCGAAGCGCCTCTGCCTCCTCGGACGTTGCGGGCAGAAACAGAGGGCCGCCCCTGTAGGAGTAGGGCGAGGGCATGGGGGGGGAGGGAGGCGAGGAGAAGAGGCCGAAGCCGGAGCCGAAGCCAAAGCCGCGCGAAGGAGGCAGAGTTTGGGCGCTGCCGTCGTCGCCAAAGGAAGAATAAGAAGCCGGGAGCGACAGCAGCGGGTGCGCGCCCAAAGGGCAGCCCCCGAGCCTCTCGGAGCACTGCTGCTGCTCTTCTTCTTCGGAAGACGAGGAAGAAGAAGACGACGAAGCGGCGGCGGCGGCGGCGAGGCCGGAGCCGCTGTGCGTCGGGAGCGCGTAGAGCGAACCCTCGAGCTCGCCGACGACGACGACCGAGGCCGAAGCAGAGGCGGAAGCGGCAGCTGCTCCTCCTCCTCCGAAGACGTTTCCTTCGTCGTCGTCGCCGTCGCCCTCGGTTCCTCCTCCGAGCAAGGGCAGAGAGGCCCCGTGGGAGTCGAAGCCCGCGATGGCGGGCGAAGGAAGCCTCAGCGTCCAGCTGCCGTCGGAGGAAGAGGAGGAAGGAGAGGCTTTGTTGCCATTTCCTCCTCCTCCTCCTCCGCTTCCGCGTCCGCGTCCGCGTCCGCGCCTCCGCAGCGCGTGGCCGCTCGCGTCGGCGACGGCGGAGATGGCCAGCAGCCCCGGCTCGGCGGTGGAGACGCCCCGGTCGGACTTGGCGGCAGAAGAAGAGGAAGGAGGAGCGGAAGCGCCGGAAGCGCCTTTTGTCGTCGCCGGAGCAGCAGCAGCGACCGCCGCTCCTTCACTCCCTTCTCCGCTTCCACCGCTTCCACCGCCTCCACCCCCGGAGGCGCTCAGCCGCGCCAGCTTCGACCACGTGATGTTCCACACGGGCTCGCCCGTCGCGGCGTCCACGGCGCGGACGAGGTAGTCGTGCCTGCCGATGACGAGGGGGCGGCGACTCGAGGGCGAGGGCGAGGGTTCGGAAGAGGAGGAGGAGGAAGGAGGAGGAGAGGAGGAGGAAGGAGGAGGAGAGGAGGAGAAGAAGGCCTCGTCGCCGCCCCCTTCCTCCGCCGCGGCAAAGGCGCCGATACCCGCGTCGTCGCCCTTCCGGCCCTTCGTCTTCGTCTTCGTCCTCGTCCTCGTCCTCCTCCGCCGCAGCAAGAAGCTGCTGCCGTCGCCCTCGGCGCCAGCGTCGTCGTCGTCGTCGTCGTCGTCGCCGCCGGAGCCCTCTTCCTCGGACGCGAAAGCGCGGCGCAGCGCGCCCGAGCCGGGGTCGAGCACGAACACCGTCGTCCTCCTCGCTCCGAGCACCACCGTGCGGCCGTCCGCCGCCAGCGAAGGGGAGGCGTCGACGAGGTCGGCGACGCCCGTGGGGAGCCTGGCGAGGCCCCTGCTGCTGCCGCTGCTGCCGCTGCTGCCGCCGCCGCTTCCTTCGATGGCGGCTTCGAGGGGCGTGTAGGCGTAGAGGGAACCGTCGACTCCCGGCACAAGAGCGGCGCCTCCGCTGTTTTCGCTCCCGCCTCCACCGAGCCCGCTGGAGGAGACCAGGGGCCCGCCGCTGTCAAAGGCCCAGAGGGGTACCCCCGAGGAGGGCTCGACGGCGACGAGCGTGCCGTCGAGGAGCGAGACGAGGAGCGGGTCGGAGGAGGCGGGGAGGGGAGGCCTGCTTTTGGTTTTTTTGGGGGGTTTCGAGAAAAAGGTCGAGGTTGTTTTGAGCGATCGATCGCGCTTCTTCTTCTCCTCTCTTTTCCTTTCTCTTCGATGCGGAACCGCATCTTTTTGGGGGCATCGTATCGATCCAAACTTGCTGCGAGAGCGCAGAGCTCATCGCAAGGACCCCCCAGAGATGCAAAGAGCACCATAAAAGAAGCACGGCATGGAGGCAGTTAGGGAGAGCAAGAAAGAAAACCTTCCCGCCTCAATTCTCCGTCGTCGCTGCTGCTGCGAGGAAGCCAATGCTTCTTCGTTCGAGCTCGCCTTCTTTTCTTCTTCTTCTCTTCTCCTCCTTCTCTTCCAATCCGCACCTGCTCTCGGCGAGAATCGACGACGCTGGGTCCTTGGCGACCACGAGAGTCGTCTTCTGGGTGGCGTCGACCGCCGGAGAGGCCAGGATGGAGCGGGAGGAGGAGGCGAGGAAGAAGACGAGGAAGATGAGGAGGAGGGCGACAGAGGAGTCGACGATCGACGAAAGAGGCGACGTCCTCTGCCACCGCTGCCTCCCACCCCGTCGCGGGGGCCTCGCCTCGTCGTCGCCTGGCATCGCTGGGCTCGTGTAGCTATTCGGTCTCTCTCTCTCTCTCTCTCTCTCTCTCTCTCGATGCGCGTGAGAAGCTAATGGGAATCAAGAGAGAAAATCGAGCGTCTTTTTTGCTTTTAACTAAGTTTTTGCTTGAGAAGCAAAAAGTGGGGAGAGAGAGTCGCTGAGAGAGGCAAAGGCGAAACTTCGAAATTTACAAAATCGAAAAAGCGTCAAGAGTTAATGCCCGTCGCCTCGTACCCAGAACTCCGCGCAGGCAGCAGCTGACAGACCCCGTCGCCGCCGCGAAGAGAGCGAAATCCTTTCGAGACGCTCCTGCTCTCCACACGGGCGGAACTGCCACAGCAGCAGCAGCAGCCGGCAAGAAGCGGCAGCAGGAACAGGCTCCTCCTCCTCCTCCATCAACGCCTTGTTCGATGCCGCCGCCGCCGCCGCCGCACGTCCCTCCCTCTTCCTCGGCCGCCGCGGCCTCCCTGACCGCGCGAGACCAGCTCCTGGTCGCCGGAGCCACGCCAGAGTCCAGCCTTCTCTCGCTGCTGGTAAGGAAAGAGAGAGAGAGGGTCCGAATAAATGGAACCGAAGAGAGAGATAAACGAATGCGGCAGCAGCGGCGGCTAGCTCCCTGTCGCTCCGTCTCCGTCAACCCTTCCTCACCTCTCTCTTCCTCTCCACCTCCACAACAACCCGCGCCGAAATTCCCAGGTCGAGGAGGTCCTCCTCGAGTCCCTCCCGGACTACGACGCGCTCCTTCCCCTGGCAGAGGCGGCGGCCGAGGCCGTCGGCAAAGAGCTCGCCGCGGCGGAGAGCTGCCCCGTGCCGGCGGGCGCCGTCGCGGGTTTCGCCAAGGCCCTCCTCCTCGGGGGCGTTTCCGAAGACGAAGATAAACAGCAGGCCTCCCTCCTGTCCCGCCTGCGCTTCGCCCCGCCGGCCCAGTCGCCGCGCCTGACCGGCTCGGCGCCGCTGCGGGCCGCGCTCCCCGGCTCGTCGAGCTCCTCCTCTTCCTCTTCGCCGACGCTCCTCGTCGTCGACCTCTCTGTCGAGCTCCCGCGCTCGGTCCTCGACGAGAAGGACTTTAAAGGAGGACGGTACCTCGTCCGCCGCGTCGCGTGGCTGCAGGGGGCCAAGGCCGTGCTCGAGAGGGCGGTCTCGAAAGCCGAGAAGAAGAATAAGAAGGAGAAGGATAACAAGAAAGAGAAGGCTAGCAGCATCTTGAAGGGCGTGGCGCTCTCTTGGAGCGACCTCGGCGGCGAAGCCAGGAAGCCTTGCCTTGTGGTTTCCTTCTCGAAGCTGGGGATCGCTCTCAGGCTGGTGCCCGCGGCGCCGAGGGAGCTGGCGAGGAGCTGGCTGCCCCGCCTGGCGCCGGACAGGGGCAACCTCGGCGGAGGAAGCGGAGAAAGCGGAAACGGAAAGGCTTCGGTCCCTCCGCCGCCGACACCGCGGTACAATTCGCTTCTGGTTGCAGACTTCTTCCCGGAGGCCGAGGGCGAGGACCTCTCTCTTGCGCTCAAGCACTGCCCTGCAGTCGCCGAGGGAGTGACGCTCGTCAGGCTGTGGGCCAGGGCGCAGAGGCTCGAAAGCGAAAGCGGAAGCGGAAGCGGAAGCGGAAGCGGAAGCGGAAGCGGGAGCAGCGGAACAGAGGACCCCGCCGCGGCGCCGCTGCTCTCGTCGCGCGCGCTCGCCGCCGCGGCCGCCGCCGCCGCCGCCGCCGGAAGGCTCGCCAGACCCATGAGCGCCCTGCAGGCCGCGAGGGCCGTCTGGAGGGAGGTCGAGGCCGCCGCGGGCAGGGGGGCGAGCCCGCGCTTTGGCGAGGGCTGGGAGGTCGTGGCTCCTTCTCCTTCTTCGCTCCTTCCGGCCGCGACAGTTTTCTCTTCCTCTTCCAACTCTTCGTCCTCCTCCTACCCTCCGCCCCCTCCCGTCTCCGCCTTCGTCAGTAGCGGCACGGAGCTGGTCGTCCTTTGCTGCGGCGGGCACCTCAACCTCGCAGCGGCGGCGCCTGGCGGCGCGGCGACGGCCGCGGCCGGCAGGCGCGTCGCCGCCGCGGCGGCTGCTGCTGTCGCCGCGCTCGACGCGGCCAGGGCTCCGGGCGGGGACCCAGAGTCGTGCGTCGCAGCTCTCTGGCTCAGGAGGCGGGTAGCCCCTTGGCTGGGGGACTACGACGCTTTCTGGAGGGTCAGGGTGCCGTTAGTGGGAGGAGGAGGAGGAGGAGGGAAAAAGGCGGGGGCGGGGAGCGGGAAGAAGAAGGGTTTGACGGCCGCTGCCGCGCCTTCTTCGACCTCTTCTGTCGTCTTCTCCGCCTCCGCGCCCCCTCTCTCCGGGGATCTCCCCCATCTCCAGGCCCTGGAGTCCCGCGTCGAGGCCATCGCGCGGGCCGCTCTGGGGGGCCGCGTCACCGAGGTGCGAGCGGTGCCGCGGCCGAGGCCGCGGTCGGACCCGACACTGGGCCCTGCTGCCGCGCCTCTCATTTCTTCCTCTTCTGCTTCTTCCTCCTCTTTCGTCACGCTCGCCGCGCGAGCGAACACCTCCGCCTTCTCCCGCCGCGCCGACGTCGGCCCCCCGGCCGACTCGGCGCGCGCCGCGGCCGCCTTCCGCGCCTTCTGGGGACCGCTGTCCGACCTGCGGAGGTTCGGCGACGGAGCCATCCGAGAGGCTGTCGTCTGGGGGGGAGGAAGTTCAAATGTTAACTCTTCCTCTCCTGCTGCGGCGGCGGACGCGGCGCTGGCTGCCGCGATGCGCAGGCACGCGTCGCCTGAGGCGAGCGTGGTGGGCCTCACGGACGCGCTCGAGCCGGCGCTGGTGGAGCGCGGGGGCGGAGGAGGAGGCGGGAGCGGAGGAGGAGGGATTCGAGCGCACGGCACCTTTGACGAACGACAACAACAGCAGCAGCAAAGTCAAACCGAAAGCGCGCTCCTCCTCTCCTCCTCCGCCGCCCTCGACGCCGCCCTCTCCAAGCTCTCCAAGGCCCTGCGCGGGCTCCCGGGGGCCTCCTCGGCGAGCGAAGGAGGAGGGGCAGGGGCAGGGGCAGGGGCGAACGGGAGCGGAGAGAGCTGCGGAGTCGCGCTCCGGCCCGTGGGCGTCGCCGCGACCTCGGGCTTCCTCGGACGAAGGACGGCGCCTTTCCCCCCGGCGCCGCACCCCTTGCTCCTGGCTCTCCAGCAGCAGCAGCAGCAGCAGGGTATTTCATCTGCGTCTCGAGGGAAGAGAAACGGCGCGAACGGGATCGGAAACGGAGGCTTTGTTTTACCTCTGTCGTCGTCGCCGTCTTTGTCGTCGTCGTCGCTCATCCCGAGGACGCTGCCTGCCGTCGAGGTCGCTGTCCAGCTCGAGGGCAGCGGCCGCTGGCCTCAGGACGCCTGCGCCGCCGCCAAGATGAAGGCCGCCCTGGCGTGCCAGATCGCGGAGAGGCTGGAGTCGGACTATGGGTTCAGGGCGCGCGCGTTCGAGGTCGACGCCGTTGGTGAAGAAAACGGCGGCGGCAACGGCGGAGGAGGAGTCGAAGCAAACTTCGGAGGTGGGGGCGGCGGCGGCTTCGACGCCTTCGTCGACGGTTTCGCGTTCCGCTGCCTGCTCTGGTCCCCGAGGGACGACGCCGCGGTGGTCGCTGCCAGGGCCCGGGAGCGCGCCGCGACGAAAGCGGCCGCGGCGAGAGCTGCAGCAGCAGCGGCAGCGAAAGGCAACGCCGCCGCCGCCGCCGCTCTTCTCGTGCCGCCGCCGACGACGACGACGCCGGCCGACGCCGCTGCCCTGCGCTCCTACTCCGAGCTCAGGGCCCGGATCGACCACGCCGCGGCCCTCGCCGCCGTGGCCGGGGTCAACCCTGGGTTCTCGCGAGGGGGCAGGCTGCTGATCCGGTGGGCCGGGGCGCACCTCCTGCTCTCGCCTTCCTCGTTGGGTTCTTCGACGAAATCAAACACCGCTGCCGCCCTTGCCCTTGCTCCTCCTTCGTTCGCCGTGCCCGTCCCGGCGCTCGAGCTCGTCGCCGCGGCGGCCTCGGGCCCGAGGCTGGCCGGGGGCTCAGGGAGCGGGCTCTGCCCCCCTCCGAGCGCCAAGGCCGGCGACGAAGAGGAAGGAGAAGAAGGAGCTCTGCTTCTCAGACCGGGGGCGCCGGCGGCGGCCGGCTCGGCCGCGGCGCCGCCGTCGACCGCGCTCGCCGTCTTCGCCGCGGCGCTGCGCCTGCTCGCGGAGAAGGGATTTAACTCCGCAGAATGCGGAGGAGAAGAGGCGGTCTCCAGGCCGCTGCTCGTCGACCCGCTGGGGCAGATGGAGCCCTCGGAGCGGGCCAGGGCCCTGCGAGGGGAAGCGGGGGGAGGGGAAGGGGAAGAGGAAGACTTTGCATTGAGCAGGAGGCAGCGGCAGCAGCTCTCGCAGAAGAAAAAATCATCTTCCACGACGCCTCTCGCGCTCGCCTCTGCCGTCGATCCCTCCGGTGCCCTATGGACGCGGGGCATGGACCCCGCGACGGTCCTCCGCCTGTCAAGGCTCGCGCGGAGGGCCCTGGCGGGGATGGAGGCGGCGCTGTTGTTTGGCGGAGGAGGAGCAGGAAAGAAAAACGACGACGGCGGCGACGACGACGGCGACGGCGGCGACAACAACGCTCGACCCTCTCGCTCTTCTCACTTTTCTTCTTCCTCCTCGCTCCTCGACGCCGCCTTCGCTCCCGCGCTCGCGGACTGGGACGCCCTCATCTGGCTCAAGCCCGCCTCCCTGCCCGCCGGCGGCAGGAGAGCCCCGCCGAGGCCCGCCGCTCCCCCCGCGGCCCCGCCGGGGAGGCCAGGGAGGCTGCCGGCCGACGGCAGCGCCGGGAGGTGCGGAGCAGCGATCTCCGCCCTGCCGACGAAAAACGGGTCTTCGAGCTCTTTTTCTTCGACGATGACCACAACCAACCTCGACGAGCTGCTTGTGGGCTTCGACCCCGTCGCCTGCTTCGTCCGCGCGCTGTCGCGGCGCTTCGGCCTCGTCGCGGCCTTCGGGAGCGACGGCGCAGGAGGGGAGAGCCCCGTGGTCGGGGTGCGGTGGCGCAAAGAGGCGAAAAGGGCGTGGCCCCCGGGCGCGGCAGGGCCGCTGGCGCAGGCCGCAACGACCCCGACGACGACGACGACGACGACGACGACGACGACGAGGACGGCGGTAAATTCGAAATCTGTCAACTCCCTCCCGCTGGTTCTGTCCGTCGAGCTGGACGAGGAGGCCACTCTGGCGGCGATGTGCGCCGCGGGGGGAGGGATCGCGGACGGGTACAGCGTTTTGCGGCCTCTGAGGAAGAAGAAAGAGGAAGAGAAAAAGAACAAGAAGAAGAGGAGGAGCAGTGACGACGATGACGACGACAGCGACGAAGAAGAGGAAGAGGAGGAAGAAGAAGAGCAAGGTCGTCGCCGCTCCAACAAGGCCAGGCGCCGCCTCTGATTTTCGTTCGTTCTTTCTTTCTTGACTTGTGATCGCAAATGTAAAAAAAACAAAACAAAAAACTCTGCGTCTTTTTTTATTTCAATTTCAAGCGCGTTTCTTCTTTTTTTTGTTACAGATTACTCGAGCCCGCCGCCGCAGCGCCGCTCGGCGAAGGCCGCCAGCGCCGCCGCGGCTGCCGCGGCGTCGTCGCCGCCTCGCACGCCCCCGGGACGCAGGAGCAGGTTCAGGGAGCGGGCGCCGCAGCGCGCGGCGCAGGCCCAGGTCCCGCCGGAAGCGGAAGCGGAAGAGGAAGAGGAAGAGGGAGGAGGTGGCGGCGTTGTCGCCGCCGCCGCCGCCGCCGCCGACGACGACGACGACGACGCCTTCCCTCCACCTCCACCTCCTCCACCTCCTCCGCTCCCTCCGCCGCCGCCGGCGGGCCTTATCAGCACCTCCGCGTCCCCCGCCTCCCCTTCCCACCCCAGACCCTCGCTCGCGGCAGCCCCCAGCGCCGCCTCCTGCTGCGTCAGCATCCGGGCGCCGAAGCCGAAGGCGAGA
>Ga0210003_1002796_pt1 | contig 14511 bp, 18 predicted proteins | sample LantaG_FD_182804 | JGI IMG/M metagenome (GOLD analysis project Ga0210003, IMG submission 182804) | Deep subsurface microbial communities from Baltic Sea to uncover new lineages of life (NeLLi) - Landsort_02402 metaG (SPAdes) (version 2) | ecosystem: Environmental > Aquatic > Marine > Oceanic >... | reverse complement strand
GAACAGAAACAAACAATGCAACTCCCGCTATAATTCTTGTAACAGAAAATAGCGGATATGATTTCCCGTCAAATGCTGGCGCAATTTCCGACGGTGACAAGTGGAGTTTTTGGAATGCAATCGGAGTGTTCAAGGGTGCAATTGGGTTTTCCTCTAGAGTAATGTGGTTTCAAGCTACAGAGGGTACTACGACTGGGAATAATGGTTTTAGATTTTATTCGGGGCACTCAAACACTCCTGTAGAAATTTTATTTATGGGAGATAGTGGTTTTGTCTGGAATGAAACTGGAATTGATTTAGATTTTAGGATTGAATCCGATAATAATGAAAATGCTTTTTTTGTAGACGGTGCCACCGGTAAAATCGGGATAGGAACCGATACACCGGACGGCTTGCTTGATGCAACTCCCGATACGATTGATACAAGTTCTTACTCATACCCGTTCCCACGGGTTACAACAACACAAAGAAATGCGCTAACCGGAATGTTGGCTGGGGCTCATGTTTACGATACAACTTTAAATAGTGTATATTATTATAACGGTTCGGCCTGGACATTGGCATATTAAAGGAAAAAAAATATGAAGATAGAAGTGAACAAAACAGCTCTGGAAAAAGCAAAAAAGTTAATTCGTCAAGGCAATATTGATGCAACTAATTTACTAAGTTCTCGCAGTAAAGAATTGATAGTAATTGATAAAGGCGGTAGTAATGATTTCTCATGCGGCAGTGATGATACAATTTACCGCCGTGGAGTTATTGCGGCAAAGGCCAGGGCGGATGTTCGTGGAGAAGTCGAGATCTCAAATGCAATGGGGTCACTACTCAACGCAATAGATAAGAAGTTAAAAAAAGATTCCGTAGGGGTTGCCACTGGCGAAATAGTTAAAGGCAACATGCGTATTGACTATTACGATGCAGAATGGATCGAGGAGTATCTTGAGGAATCTTTTAAAACCACAGATGAAGGGTATCTCAAAGGCCGGGCAATTTTTACAAATATCGGCGTATTTCCTTACTTGCTTGAAGATGGTTCTGTAAGGTGGGAACTCAGACCCCCGGAAGAGGTTTTTCACTGGGAGTCAATCGACTCATTTAAAATGCTACCCATGACAAACGATCACCCCACCGAAGCGGTCGATATCGAAAACATTAAAGAGTTTCAAGTTGGTTATTCCGGTGAAGAGGTTCGGACTAGTGAGTATCATTTGTCAATACCGATTGTTATAACCGATCAAGACACAATAGCGGATTGCCAGATAAACGGCAAGCGTGCTCTTTCGGGGGCTTACTCCGTTGATTTAGAAATGAAGTCAGGCGTATGGATGGGTGTCCCATTCGATGCAATACAAAGAAATATCCGGGGCAATCACATTGCCGTTGTTGATATAGGTCGAGCGGGAGATGACGCTGTCATGAAGTTCGATTCGATAGGTTTTTCTCTCCGGGATAAAATTAAAAACGATTCCGGAGAAAATAAAAATTCACATAGGAGGAATGACGATATGAAAACTATCAAAAGAGACGGCGTTGATTATCAAGCCGATCAAAAAATTATTGATCTATTGACAGACGCTGAAAAAAATCTTGAAAAGTTAAAAGTTGATCACGAAGAGCTCAAGGCTGATAAAACAAAAATTGAAGCTACACGGGATCAAGCGATTGAAGAAATGGAAGCGATGAAATTAAAAGACAACGAAAAATTGTCTACCGATGCGATCGAGAAAGCTGTTCAGTCAAGAATGGTTGTGTTCGATGCCGCAAGGCGGGCGAAGGTTGAATTGAAAGCCGACATGAAAGAAGATGAAATAAAGAAAGCTGTAATTGTTTCACTTTTCCCGAAAACAGTAGAAAAACTTGATAAGTGTGAAAGTGCTTATCTCGATGCAAGGTTTGATCTTGCGTTGGAAAAACTGGATGAACTGGATGAGCAGGGGATTGAGTTTGATGCCGCTATGGCTGAGGATTCACTTTCAAAAGTCCCCGCTGAGGTAAAAGTCACGTCTGATGCCGCTTATCAAAAAATGGTCGATGGCATGAATAATGCCTGGAAGCCTAAGGAGGTTCAGTAATGGCAGCTTATGGAGTTTTAGATGAAAGTGTTAACGGTTTAGCTCAAGGGTTGGACAACACCACAGAAGGTAGATTTGTAGCGGTTGAAACAATCCAATTTGGTGCCGCCGTATTTGGTTACGTCGGTGAAAATATAAAAGTCGGCGGGTATCACCTGGACGTTTCAAAATTGGTTTATGATGCCGACCTGGTTACCGCTAACGTTATAAATGTAACCGTGAACGGTGTCGCTATTGCTCCCGTTACATTTTTAACAAGTCACGCCGTAACGATTGCTCTTGTTGTAGTCGCAATTAATGCCCTTGACGGAGTCGAAGCTGTTCTTGATTCAACCGATGTCAATAGCAGAACAATCCTTATCAGAACTAAATTCGCTGCAGCTGTGGCTACCTCAGTTGTAACACTCGGAGCGGGTCAAGCCGGAGCGAGCGCAACAACTCACAGCGGAATGGTTTTTGTGGGTGTATCGAGATTTATTCAGAATGATCTCGGAGTTTATTCCCAGTATGAATCCGTTGAAATAGTTACATCCGGTCAAATTTCCGTTACCCCTGTTGAAGCGGTCGAAGCTCTTGAGATTGCTTACGTCGACAATTCAGGCGCAGATATTGGAGAATTTTCTAATGCCGGGTTCGCCGTAGGAGCCAGATATTTAAAAAATGCGAGTGCTGATTCCATTACCTTTTTAGAGGTCACTGGAAAATCTAATGAAGCATACGCAACCACGTTTTAAGGAGGCATGAAATGAATTTTCGATTAGATGCAGCCGCAACCGCTTGGTTTAAGCGACAGGTTGAATATATAAGAACCAAGACGTACGATACAAAATATAAAAAGTTGATGGCTACAGAGGCTATTCCGGTAAGCACTGAGGTACCCTCTGCGGCAAGATATATCACCCATTACGTTTTTACAAAAGTTGGTATTGCACGAATTTTGTCAGGGTACAACTCAAAGGATTTCCCCGCCGTTGATACCTACGCAACGGAAGTAGAAAAAAAGGTTCATGATGTCGGTGATAAATATTCATACAATATCAGGGACATCGAGACGGCTCAAATGGCCGGAACAAATCTTGACGCTAGGCGGGCAGCTCTTTGTAAACAGGCTAATGATGAACGCATCGACGACCTGGCGTGGAACGGCGATTCCAACTATAATATTAATGGGTTCTTTGATTATCCCGGTATAACGTCTTACACCCTTACAACTGGCACGGGTGGTTTTCTGTGGACTCAGAAAACCGGTGATGAGATAATCTTTGACCTCACTAATTTTATGGATGCCGTCAATGTCCCAACAAATGGCCGTGAGATTGTAGATACAATTTTACTCCCACGGGCGCAATTCAACTTGATTAAAAATAAACGCATGGAAGGAAACTCTATCAAAACCGTTTATATGTTTTTCAAGGAAAATAACCCAGGTGTTGAAGTTATGCCAATCAATGAACTTGATGGTGCCGGAGCGGGTGGAGCTGACAGGATGATGGCTTATGTAAGAGACCCGGATCACCTGGTCATGGACATTCCTAAACCTTTTACGCAGAGTGAACCGCAGCAAGATGGTATGGAGTACAACGTTTTCTGTATATCCAGATATGGCGGTGTGACAATTTTCTATCCGTTGTCTGTAGCGTATAGTGACGGAATATAAAGCTTATATAAAGCTAAAAAAAAGGAGTAAGAAATGATAGTAAATTGGAAAAAACCAAATGCAGGGTTGAAATATATGGTTGCTCAGTCAAGTGAAAATGCGAGTGCGGGTCGTATCGTTTTAAGGCCGGGATACAATGATGTCCCGGATGCTTTATGGAACGCCGCAAAGCATAACTTAAAAAATGATCCCGAAAAGGAATGGATTGAAGAGGTTTCAAATCAAGAAGTTGTTGATAAACTTCCTAAAGATTTCCCCGAAAGAGCAGCAATCAAAAAAGAAGGAAAGTTTGTGATTGAAAAATCAGTATCAATCAAGGACATGGACTCGAAAGATGCCGTGAAAATGATAAAAGAAACAATCAACACGGAAACCCTTGAAAGATGGTTAGAAAATGCGGAAAAAGATGAAATAAGAGTCGAGATAAAAAACCAGCTCGACTTTATTAAAAATCCTAAGAAAGAAAAATAGCAATGAGTGTGAGTTCAATATTATCAGCGATAGCGTCAGAGTTTGACGGCGATGCGGCCAGGGACACGTTTATATCTCTGGCTAAAAATCGTGTTAATTATACTTTTTTTGGCGCTAACGCTGAACTTGCCCACGCTTTAATGACGGCTCACATGATGACTATGAGAGACCTGTCAAAAAAAACAGGAGGGTTTGCAATAGGCGCACTGACCGGCATGAAAGAGGGCGATGTATCATTGTCTATGAAAGCCAGCGGGTCAAGTAATGAAAGTGATTTGTCAGCGACAAGTTACGGCATGCAATTTCTAAATCTGCAAAAGTCTGCTAATCTCGGTGTAGGATTAACCGGTGTTGGTAGTTTTTTAGAACCGGAGATAAATGATGGTAACTGACAAAGATATGGGATGGGAAAAGATAAAGCGTGAATTAAAAAAAGCTCACAAGTCATCTGTTAACATCGGATATATAAAAGGCAAGTCGGCAGATTTAAATATTTTAAAAGCGATTGTAAATGAATACGGCTCTAAAAAGAATAAAATTCGTCCAAGGCCATTTAATCGATACACGTTTTCAAAGTTCATGACGGATGTCGTAAAATTTCAAAGTAAGCTGTACGGCCAAATTTTGGACGGGAAACAAACGACTTACCCGGCACTTAGAAAAATTGGTCTGTTTTATAAAGCACTTATCCAATTATCTATAAGAACTGGTCCCTGGTTGGAAAACGCATCCTCAACACGTAGGCGTAAAAAAAGCACTAAGCCACTTATCGACAGCGGCGAAATGATGAGAGATGTTCAGTTCAAGGTGATAAAATGAGTCTTTTTACTGAAAAAATAGAGGCCGTCGATTACACATTTACCCAGGTAAAAATGAAAATGACGTATGTACCGGGAACGCCTTATATTATTGAAGCCGATATTCAACCCGGCACCGGTGAAGATGAGGGAAACTCTGTTGACTCCTCACCACAGGGAAGAAATGAAGTGGGAATAGTCAGAGTTTACACGGATGAAAAATTAAAAGAAGCTGTTGAGGGTACAACGACAAGGGGAACGGTATTAACCTGGAGCGGGAAGAAATGGGAAATTATTCAGGAGTTACCATATAAAAAAGGTTCAATATTTACTTTAGTAGATCATAATAAATATTTTGCTCAATTGGTAACAGATGGAGACCTGACATGATCGATGAAGTAATGACCACCGTATTTGATTGGGTAAATCACATCGTAAACAATACGGTTATTCCCAGTCCCGGAATTAAAATTATTCCCAGTAATGAAAACATTCCAACTCCGTCTGGTACCTATATAACAATTGATTATACCCCGGTTCTGGCAACATTGGGTCAAGCTGATTGGGTTGTTGAAGATGAAGGCGGGACTGTTTACAAAACATTGAGAGTTTCTCATGAGGGTACGGTTGAATTTTGGGAGACAAACGGAAACGGGGAATACTTATCAAAACTCTTAAGGTACCAATGGATTGAAGAAATAAATAATATTTTGCGGGATAAAAATATATCAGTTTTAAGGAACGGTGATGTACTGACAATCCCGTCCTTAAAACCGGATGACAGGTGGAAGAAAGAAAGTGTCGTTGAAATTGTTTTTGGTTTCGGAGCCGGGATTAAATTTGAGATGGATGACATTACAAATATAGAAGCAAATGGAACGCTTACAAAAGATGACGGCTCAGAAAGAGACGTTGAAATAACATAGGAGGAAAAAATATGGGAACCGATATTAATTCAATTGTCCAGGTTAATATAACGAGGGATACAAGATATCCCTCATTACCTGGATTTGGGCGTGGTGCGGTCATAGCAGAATTTGAGACAAGCAAGGTCACCGATGATCTTCTTGGAGATGATCGCTACCAACTTTATTCAAGTATAAACGGAATGATTAGTGACGGCTGGTTGACGACTGATTTAGTCTACCAGGCGGCTCTTGATTATTTCTCTCAAAATCCAAACCCGGGAACTTTCATGGTTGGTCGTAAGGACTCCGGGGATGCTTCATGGACTGCTGCACTGGCAGCGATTCAAGACGATTTCGCCGATTGGTACGGATTTACGATTGTAACCAATCAGCCGGATGACGCTCTGGAAGCGGCTGCGTGGGCAGAAACTCAGATGAAAATATTCGGGTACACTCCAAGTCAAACAGGAATGTACGGGGTTGACTCCGTTGCGACTGCTGGATTTTGGAGAACTCTGGCTCCGGGGGCGCTGGCCAATTTTCAGGTTGTTGATGACGGAAAAATCGGTGTGTCACTTGATGGTGGTTCAGTCGTGGATGTTCTTGATATAGACTTTACAACTACCGCCGCAAGTGCTGGATTTTTTACGAGTGGTGATGCAAGCGGAAATCTTGCGGCATTTATCGTGCCGGTAGCGGATGGTGAGTTTGACATTGACCTGGATGGCGCCGGAGATATTACGGTTGACAGTATTGATTTTACAGCCGACGCAAGTCTTGATGATGTCGCCGCAACGATGCAAGCAGCAATCAGAGCGGCGGATGTAAGTCTTGATGCGGTTGTGGTTGCTTATGTTGCGCCGAATTTTGTTTTTACATCCGACAGCACGGGCGTTTTAAGTTCAGTTGCACTATCAGCAAGCGGCGGTGTTGGAACTGATTTGATGGCGGCGGGATATATAAACAGCGGCACAGCTACACAAGGAGAAGCGGCACAAACTCAGGATACAAGTCTGACGGAAGTCGCTGCGACTTTGCAAGTAGCAATCAGGGCGGCGGATGTAAGTCTGGCCGCTATAACAGTTGGGTATGATGATGAGTTTGTATTTACAAGCAGCTCAACGGGCGATACTTCGTTGTTTGTAATTTCAACGGCTACCGGGGCGGGTACTGATTTATTCGGAGCGACCTTGTTAAACGGTGGAAACTCTGTTCAGGGAAAAGATGCCGTCACGGGTGGAACGGATGACCTTGGAACTACTATCAAGGCCTTGAATTATGACAGGACTGTTTTAAGTTTTTCAAGTTACGCTCAGGATTCAGGACTTGCGCCAGGGTCGATCCAATTTAATTGGATGGGCATGATCGGGGAAGGATTTCCCTATGATCCGGGTTCTCAGACTTTTGCATATAAAAGTTTGACCGGACTAAAAATAGAAGAGCTTTCTGCTGGAAAAATATCTGTTCTTAAGTCAAATTATATAAACTTTCTGGAAACTATCGCTGGAATAGACCACGTTAGCGGCGGTCAAAACGGCGGCAAGGTTATGAGCGGGGAGTTCATAGACATTATTCGTGGAACGGATTCCCTGGTTAGCACTATTCAATTATATATTTTCGGGGCGTATACCAGTAACAGAAAAATTCCATTCACGAACGACGGCGGGATAGTTTTAAAAAATCAAATTTTCGCCGCATTAAAACTTCATGAGGGCTATGAATTGCTTGATACGGTCAGTCCTGATGATGTCGTGGTTCCACTCGTTTCTGAGGTACCCGCAGCGGATCGAGCCAATAGAACCTGGACGGGTATAACATTTAGCGCAAGGTATGCCGGAGCGGTTCACGCTGTAGAAATTCAAGGGAATATAACAGTATAAGGAGGAAGAGATGGCAGATTTAGTAGTAAGAACATATGATCCAAAAAACGTCAAAGTGATAATTGGTGTGGTTCCGGTTTCGGGGTTGGTCTCTATAAAGGTTGCGCAGCCGGATGTATCATTTGAGAAAGTAAGAACTTCGGATGGAACTGTTTCCAGGACTGCAAAAAATGTCCGTGATTATGAGGTTACATTAGTTGTTAACTCAACATCGTTAATAAATAATGTGTTGTCGGAACTTCACGGTGCTGATCTCCAAAATAACCAGGGGACTTTCCCTTTGATTATTCAAGATTTAAATCAAGGTATTCCGTTGCTTATTGCGGAAACCGCATGGATTACGAAATACGCAGAGACTGAAAAGGGAGAAAGTGCGGCTGACATGGAGTGGGTAATTGATACCGGTCAGGCTGAATACACACCAGGCGGTGCGTTAATTACCATAGTTTAATAACAAAAAAAAAGGAAGGAAGGATGGCAGGAGTGAAACATGGAATTTAGAGATTTTGAAGTAGACGGAGTGGAGGTTCAGACTTTCCCACTCAAGTTAAGACTGGCAATGAGGCTTGATAAAAAAATTACAAGCCTTATATTGCACACACTAAGCGGGAAGGAAGGTCTTGATTTCGCCAACATTATGGAAAGTGACGTAACCGCACTTATCGGGAATTTTGCAACCGCTCTTGATTTGATAGATGATGACGAATACATGGACATAGTTTTAGGCTTGTTGTCAAGCACTCAAGTTTGTGTAGAGAAGCGGAAAAACCCGGTTCAGATTACAGGAGAGGATTCTCTTGATAAGGCGTTCTCCGGGGTTAGCCCGCTAACTGTAAATAAAATTCTTTTAAAGGTGATGGAATATAATAAATTTACCCCTTTCGAGATGGCGGCAGAGATGGGGTTTTCAGAATTTATACAAGACCTTTCTGGGAGCCAAACCCAAAAAACAGGTATATCAAAACCAAAAAAGACGAAGCCGCCAAAGAAATAGAGAGTCTCGGGGAAGTAGGGAAGTTATCTGAAGAGGTCGAAACTGAATTGCTTTTCTGGAATTTGGTTCTCGATCACAATCATAGCCCGAAGGAATTGGATACCTGGACACTGGACGAACTACACGTTGCACATTCTATAATCGAAATGAGAAGAGATTATAAAAATGCGATGAAAGGTAGAGAAAAAGAAATAAAGGGCAGGGAAAAAAAGTGACGATCAGAAAACTTATAATAAAACTTGGGTTTAAAGTTGATAAGAGAAAAGAATTAAAGCCAGTTAAAAAAAAGGAAACGAGATAAAAAGTAATGGTAGTAAGGGAACTCGTAACAAAACTCGGATTCAAAGTTGATACTAAAAAAGTAGGGGCTTTTGAATCACGAATTGAAGGCGTAAAGAAAAAAGCCGCCGGAGCTTCTTCAAAGTTTGGAAGTTTCGGTAAAGCGATCGGTGACAGCATCATGAACATGAACGCCGGTACAATTGCGTTCGGAGCTGCTGGACTTGCAGTAGCTGGAGTTGCGAAATTTGTTTCCGCTGCTACTCAGAAATATCTTGCGTTTGAAGAGGGAATGAAGGGAGTCGAGCGGGTTACACTTGCAACGGCTGAAGAAATGAAGCGAATGGAAAAAGCGGCTCTTGAAGCTGGGGAAGCCAGTATATTCTCAACCGCCGATTCAGCAAATGCAATGAAGTTTCTTGCACAAGCTGGACTTGAAGTTGATGAAGTAATTACAGCCCTTCCCGGTGCGTTACAATTAGCCGCCGCCGCCAATATGGATCTAGCTACCGCTGCCGATATTTCCACAAACATTTTAACATCGAATAAATTGAGTGTTGAGGAGTTAACCAGGGTTAACGATGTACTGGCCAAAACCGCTTCAAAAACCAATACAGATGTAATTCAACTCGGATGGGCGTTCGCTGAACTCGGAAACGTCGGAAAGTTGGCCGGTCTTGAAATAGAAGAACTTTCATCTTTTTTTGGTGTGTTGGCTAATAATGGAGTTCGTGGATCAAATGCCGGAACTACATTAAAAAATTCGCTAATGGCGTTACTATCTCCGACCAAAAAAGGGTCAGCGTTATTAAAAGAACTTAATATAGACATGAATGATTATGTTGATTCAACAGGTAAATTTAAAAAGGGAAAATTGCCTGAACTGTTTGGTCAGCTTAACAAAGCATTTGAGGAAGGGAAACTTGGTCCAGGTAAAATGCAAAAGGCTTTTCAGAAATTGCCGTCAAAAGGTCTTATTACGTTTGCCTCTACCGGTAAAGAAAAACTTGAAGAGTTGACGGAGGCTTTTAAAAATGCCGGTGGTACCGCAGAAAAGGCCGCTAATATCGCATTCAAGGGGCTAGGCGGGGCAATAAAATTATTGGGTTCAAGAATTGACGTGTCCATGGTAAAATTCATGAAGACATCAAACCTGAATAAAATCTTTGAAGACATCGTAAGGTTTTTGTCGGATGTATTGCCGCCTTTAATTGATGCAATTGCCGTCATGCTCAAGCCAATAGGAAAAGTTTTAAGAATTATTTTGTTTCCATTTAAATTAATTGGCGCTCTTTTGGGCGGTGTTGTAAAAATGTTTTCCAAGACCGGTGATGCCGCAACAAGTATATTAGACCCCCTTGATTCAATTGCAGATTTTTTAGATGGGATTGTTCAATCAGTACGTGATTTTTTCTCAGCATTCAATAAAATAAGTATTTTTGAAAGAGTTGCAAATTGGATCAGGGAAACCGCCGACAATTATAATAAATTTTATAGTGATCTCGCAAAATCAGATAGTTTTGCTGGAAAGCTATATAGGATGTTTATAAACATTGAGAGGATAGTAAAAAGCATTGTTGATTTGTTCGGAATAGGAATGGGAAAAGAATTAGACATTATTGCCGACGATTGGACTCGTTTCATGAATGGGGCTTTTGCTTTTTTTGATTGGCTCATTGACGATTTTAATAAATGGGTGAATGGTATTGCAGATAGCTTCAAATGGGTTTGGGAACAAATTGAACCCATTGTTGACGCAATATTGCAACCAATAAAAGATACCTTCGATCTCATTTCAGTTGCAGTTTCAGAAATAGCAGACCTTCTTGATATTGAAGTTGCAAAGGCAAAAAAACCAGGTGAAGAGATACAAAAAACGGTATCAAAAGAGACTTCAAAACTTGAACAGAAATCAAATACTTTTAATGTGAACGCTCCCGTGACTGTTTACGGCGGCGGCGGTGCCGGTACGGGTAAGGCTGTTCGTCAAGCTGTTGTAAGTGCGTTCAGTCTTGAGCTTCAAAAAATCGTTGAAGAGTCAGGTGGGATATAATGGCATTACTTGGATTTTTTGGCAGTCAATCAAAAGAAACTTTTTACGGTAGGAAACGTGGTTTTTATATTCAAACTGATAATGAGTTCTTGCCGTTTGATTTATTGACAGATGAGTCTCATAATATGCCCGCAGATGTGACCGCCTACAACATAGAAGACGGTAGCAACGTAACCGAAAATATACGGCTTCCGCTTCGTACAGGTAGTGTAGTAGGATTTATTTCAAATTATTCAATTCAACAAACTCAAGAAACTACAATTGTCGGGAGGATCCAGAAGCGGCTTCAAACTCTTGAGAACAGAGCGCAGCAAGGTTTCGACGCACTTGAACGAATGCGGGAAGAGCGGCAACCCGTAACGATAATGACAAACCTTAAATTTTACGAAAAAGTGTTGATTACCAATATTGACGTGTCCCGGGATGACTCCATTGGAGAAAGTCAATATTTCACAATAAATTTTGTCGAGGCAAGAATCGTAAAATTAAAGTCCGTTGCGGTTGACGTGACGGTTAAACTAAAAGACATGAAAAGCAATAAACGCCGACAGGCTTCAGCGAAACTTGACACGGGTAGGAACTAAATGAGATTGATTGAAACATTCCAGGTGCAGTCAGCGGACTTTGTTCAAACCGTAGAACTTGACGGTATATTTGCGTCTATAAGATTAATATTTAATATTCGATCTGAGACATGGTTTATAAATGAATACAAAGAACTAGATACTGATAAAACTTTACTGGGTGTAAAAATTATAAACGACTTCCCTTTATTTCTTGCGATGAAAACAAGAATTGATTTGCCGGGTGACTTCATGATTATAAAAGAAGACGAATCCTTGACGGACAGTATCGGGTACGATAACCTAAACAACGGATATAATTTATATTATTTGACCGCTGATGAGGTTTTAGAATGGAAGGTTGAAAATGGCCTTTAAGAGAATTATAAATATTAAGGTAGGTCCTCTACCCGGTGCGGGCGATGAGGTTGCGAATGGTGTGCTTATCTCTGACTTAAATGTGGCTTTTAATATTGTTCGGTCGATTAACGCCTCAAATAATTCATGCGAGACAACTATTTATAACGCTAAACTTGACACGATACAAAACATGTTGAAAAAGGGAAACAATATCAGGATTGAGGCGGGGTATGATGATGAGGGAACCGGTGTAATATTCGTGGGAAATATAACCGCATCAAACACGGTCACGAATGGAAAAGACAGGATAACAAACATTAAGGCGGGAAGCATACAGAAGTCAAATGAGTCCCTGGCTTATGTCGTGGTCTCGATGTCGTACGCTTCAAATACAGTTTTGTCAAAACCAATTAAGGAATTAGCGGCAACTCTGGGACTCGCTCCATTCGGCGCAGAGATAGCAACGGGAGTTTTGCCGAATGGGTTTAATTTTTCCGGAGCGGCTAAGGCGGCACTTTATCAGTTAAGAAAAATGCTTAAAACTTTTGGCCTGGGGATGTTTATCGACAACGATCTCTTGATAGTTCACAGGATAGGAAAGCAGGATTCCAAATTTAAATTTGCGTATCTGACAACTGATACCGGTTTAATAAATGCTTTTGAGAAAGAAGATGAGTTTAGAAAAGGTGACGTTTACGAATATAAAAGAAGAGTAGAATATAAGTGCTTGCTTAATCCAAACATCGTACCTAACGGACTCGTTACGATTGACGGCGTTGCGGTCAAGGGAACTTTTGTAAATGAGAAAGTTACATTCAAAGGTGACAATCTTGGCGGGGAGTTCGTGACAATAGGTGAGGCGGTGGCTGAATGAAAGAAGAAATTACAGACGCTTTTAACATGCTTATCGATTACAGACTTGACATGCTTCATACCTGTTTACCCGGGAAAATATTATCTTATGATGCCGGGAAAAGACTCGCTAAAGTTGAACCCTTAGTCAGTTTGAAAACATCAAAAGAAGTTAATGTCATCTACCAGGCCATTGAAAACGTGCCGGTTATGTTTCCATCGGGGTCAATTTTTTCTCTGCGCTGGGACATCGCCCGTGGTGATGGGTGTCTGATTTTATTTTCTGAGTCAGGAATTGGGAATTATTTAAATTCATCCGAAAACATACAGGTTGAAAGTGATGACTCGACAAGGTTCAGCATGACGGATGCCATTTGTGTCCCGGGTTTATTCTCATTTACAAAGGCTCAGAGGCTGTCAAAAGACAATGAGATATATATTGATAAGACCGGGAATGTTTCGATAAAAGGAAAAGAGATTAATTTGAACGGAAATTCTAAAAGTTTTGTAACTCACGCCGAACTTGATGCGGCTTTACAAATTTATGTTTCTGCCGTTAATACATTGTTTGGAACTAAAAAAGATGAACCGAGCGCTGCAGCAACTCTGACTCTTGACATAAGTTCCGCAGCGACAACAACAGTTAAGACGGGAGGTTGAATGAATTTAGCACTTTTGAATGATGACATATATCTTGACAGTGGGAATAACCTTGCCGTGGTGCGATACCCGGAAAGTGTAGCGCAAGCAATATCGAGTAAATTAAAAGTATTCCTGGGGGAATGGTTTCTCGATGAAGAGATTGGTATTCCCTTTTTTACTGAGGTCTTGATAAAGACAAACGATAAAAGCAAAATTGATGCAATATTTAAAGCAGAAATATTAAAAGTAAATCAAGTTGTCAGGATTGAACAATTTGAAAGCGAGATTAACCGAGAGACAAGAGTATATAATGTTGATACTCTTTTCGTCAAGGTTTCATCCGGGGAAATAGTGGAGGTGTAATGGGAACATATATAACAGATGATGGTTTTCAGAAAAAAACTTTAGTTGAAATAAAATCAGAGCGTGAAGAAATATATAAAGGTGTTTTCGGTGATGACATCGACCTGAGTCCAGAGGGGCCATTCGGTCAAATTATAGGAATTGAGTCAAAAATTGAAGCTGATTTATGGGATTTAGTCGAAGAAATATATTTAAGCCGTGACCCCGATTCCGCTACGGGTGTGTCATTAACAAAAATTGCCCGTGAGACCGGAACTGAAAGGCAAGACGCAGAGCCGACTTTCGTTAATAATGTTATTTTGTACGGTGAAGATTTGACAACGATTGAAGCCGGTAAGCAAGTATACAGAAATACCGACCCCGATACAAACCCAATAACCTTTACATTAACTGAAAATGTTTTGATTGCTCTCTCAAACACAAAAGAAATTGAATTGATTATTCCTGACGACGTAGTCGTAAGTGACGACTACACGGTCAATATTGATTCAACGCCGTACACACACACCGCAACGGGAGGCCAGACTAAAGATGATGTAATCGACGCTCTCGTCGTGTTGATTGATGCCTTGCCGGGGTTCAACGCTTCAAATCTGGGCGAAATTTTATTAATTTCATAT
>Ga0210003_1002793_pt1 | contig 14521 bp, 11 predicted proteins | sample LantaG_FD_182804 | JGI IMG/M metagenome (GOLD analysis project Ga0210003, IMG submission 182804) | Deep subsurface microbial communities from Baltic Sea to uncover new lineages of life (NeLLi) - Landsort_02402 metaG (SPAdes) (version 2) | ecosystem: Environmental > Aquatic > Marine > Oceanic >... | reverse complement strand
CAGTCCGCGGGAAGACCTGTTTCGAATCGCAGAGGACCTGAGAGAAACTGATGCGGATGTGATAGTCAGCTTCGGAGGCGGCAGCACAATCGATACTGCTAAAGCCGCCGAGGTCCTTCGCACTCTCAACGGTGATATTGACATGTATTTTGGAACCGGTCTTGTCACCAGAGCATTACAGGAAAGCGGCAAGTCCCTGACCCCGCACATGGCCATTCAGACAGTTGCCGGTTCGGCGGCCCACCTGACCAAGTACTCGAACATTACAGAAATTTCGTCAGGCCAGAAGAAGCTGATCGTGGATGATGCGATTGTTCCCGCATATCCGGTCTTCGATTATAAAGTGATGTACAGTACACCGCCGGACCTGACCGCCGATGGAGCACTCGACGGCATCTCGCACTCGCTGGAGGTTCTATATGGGGCCATCGGCAAGCCTCACTACGACAAGCTCGAAGAAATCGCGGGCGCCTGCATCAGGCTGGCGGTCAATTACCTGCCGCGTGCAATCGCCGATCCGAAGGACAAAAAGGCGAGGCAAGCACTTTGCCTGGCTACAGACCTGGGCGGATATTCCATTATGATAGGCGGAACCAACGGGGGACACCTGACCAGTTTTTCCCTGGTGGATATACTGCCTCATGGTCGGGCATGCGCTATTATGAATCCGTACTATACAGTCTTTTTCGCCCCAGCCATCGAGCGGCCATTGCGCTTTGTCGGCAAAATCTTTCAGCAGGCAGCTCTGACGGGAGCAGATATTGAAGCGCTGAAGGGCAGAGACCTTGGAATCGCTGTAGCCGAAGCCATGTTTGAATTGGCTCGTCGTATAGGTTTTCCCACCCATTTGAGCGATGTTGAGCGATTCGGTCAGCAGCATATCGACAGAGCGCTGGCCACCGCGAAGAATCCGCAGCTTAAAATGAAACTTCAGAATATGCCCGTGCCGCTCGGAAGCGATATGATAGACGACTATATGGGGCCGATACTGGAGGCGGCACGAGATGGAAACCTTTCCCTGATTAAGAATGTGAAATAGGAGTCTGCGTTTGTGAAAATAAGGTTAGCCTATGGCGAGGAAGGCCTGGATATCAGCCTGCCGGACTATCTGAACATTGATGTTCTGGAGCCCGAGTACAGGGAAGCTTTGCCGGACCAGGCTGCGGCGATAGAAGATGCTTTGCTCAGTCCCATAGACTCAAGGCCTCTGCGAGACCTGGTCAAACAATCGGACACTGTCGGCATCGTCATCAATGACATCACCCGCCCGATGCCTTATAAAATCATTTTGCCGATTTTGCTGCGGGAGCTTGGCGGTATACCTGACGAGCAGATACTGCTGTTCAATGCAACCGGTACTCATAGACCCAATACGGATGCCGAGCTTGCGGAGATGCTGGGAGAGGACATCTTGAGCAGATATCGGATTATCCAGAACGATGCCGGCGATCGCTCTTCATACAAACTCGTTGGAACTACTAAGAGCGGGAATGAAATATGGCTTCATAAGGGATACCTGGACTGCGACATTCGAATTTTGACCGGTTTCATAGAGCCGCATTTCTTCGCCGGTTTTTCGGGCGGCGGCAAAGCCGTTATGCCCGGGCTGGCTTTATTGGAGACTATACTTTCAAACCATAGCGTGAATAACATAGACCATCCGAAAGCAACCTGGGGGGTAACCTGCGGTAACCCGATATGGGAGGAGATACAACAGGCTGCATCACTGGTCCCGCCGAGTTTTTTATTAAACCTGGCGCTCAACAAAGACAAGAAGATTACTGCCGTCTTTGCGGGTGACTTTCACAGAGCATACGAGCAAGGTTGTGACTATGTAAGAAAAAATGCGATGGTCGCCGTAGAGAAACCGTACGATATCGTCATCACCAGCAATTCAGGATATCCGCTTGATATAAATCTATACCAGGCCGTGAAAGGTATGAGTGCGGCCGCCCGGATCGTCGCCAGGGGCGGCAGCATTGTGGTCGTGGCCGACTGCAGGGATGGTATCCCGGACCATGGAGAGTATGGCAGGTTACTTTGTGAAGCAGGGAACCATGATTCTCTCCTGAGAAAAATCCATAAAAAAGATTTTGTAAAACAGGATATGTGGCAGGCACAGGTCCATAGCATGATCTGCCAGAAGGCGGATGTGTACTTCCACAGCCGCAATCTCAGCGATGAGCAAATTAAGCGTGCTTTTCTCAAACCGTGTTCAAGAGTTGAAGACACCATCGAAGAGCTTCTGCATAAATACGGAAGGGATGCTTCGGTTTGTGTTCTAACTGAAGGCCCTCAGACAATTCCCTATATCTCGGGATTGCCTTGCGTTAGATGATATATCATCGCACGAACTAAGCTTTCAGTTGAATTTCATCCTTGCATAGTTGATAGATATCAGCATATTATTACGTTTTTCAGAACTCTTGGGCTGTTCAGGAAGTTTGCTTTGATGTCACTTTATACTTAAAGCGTTTAGGATGTCTTATGGCCGGGATTGAAAATCGCCGTGGATTCATAAAAAGGTCTTTAGCAGTCTCTGCAGGCTTAACATTACCGGCAAGTCATAAGAAGCCGGCTCTTGCAGCCGGGTCTGCAGATCAGAGAACCGATGAAAAAGTTCCATCTCGACAGCAGGGCACCAATTTCGATATGCCGATGGGCAAGATCAGGCATGTCGAGATCAGCCGTCTGATTTGCGGCGGCAATCTAATCATCGGCAGCGCACATGACCGTGATTTGATTTACGTTGCTTCGTTGATGAGGCATTACTTTACCGACAAAAAGATAATCGAGACGTGGCAGATATGCGAAGAATGCGGTATTAACACGATGATAGGGCCAGTCAATAGTCCCTACGCATTTGGTGAGGACCCAACCATTCGGGTGTATAACCGTTACCGTAAGGAATTGGGCGGACAGATTCAGTGGATTGCTCAGACATATCCCAAAACTTACGACCTGACCGGCTCGATTCAAACGGCCATTGATAACGGAGCCGTCGGGGCCTTCGTGCACGGCGGTATAGGTGACAATTGGGTCCGGAATAACCGCGTGGACCTGCTGGTTAAAACCTTTGAGTTCATCAAAAAAAATGGACTGATTGCCGGATGTGCATGCCATTCCATTGAAGTGCCGATGGCCTTGGAAAAGGCGGGCGTCGATGTTGACTTCTATATGAAAACGCTGCATAGTGATGACTACTGGTCGGCAACTCCGAAAGCCGAGCGTCCCGAGCGGGGCCTGCCGTCTCACGACAACATGTGGTGTATTAAGCCTGAGGAAACAATCGAGTTCATGAGAGGCGTTAAGAAGCCCTGGATTGCATTTAAGGTTTTAGCCGCCGGTGCAATAGAACCACAAAAGGGCTTTAAATTTGCGTTTGAAAACGGAGCGGATTTCACCAATGTGGGCATGTTCGACTTCCAGGTTCGCCAGGACGCAATTATTACTCGTGACATCATTAATGAGATTAAGCGCAAGGATCGCCCCCGGCCATGGATGGGATGAAATATTGAATATTGAAAACTACCGAGCAAGACTATCAGCCTTTAACGGGCTTATGATTCAAACGTCAGAAGTATTCTTTCCTTCGATCTTTTTATTTATCAGCGTGGCCGTGACGGCGGCGGAAAAGCCGTTGTCGATGTTGACGGCGGTGACGCCCGCGGCACAGCTATTGAGCATCGTTAAAAGTGCCGACAGCCCCTCGAAGGCAGAGCCGTAGCCGACGCTGGTCGGTACCGCGATAACCGGGCAGCTCACCAGGCCCCCGACGACGCTGGCCAGCGCGCCTTCCATACCCGCGACGACAATGATGACGTTGGCCTTCTGCAGCTTCGGCAGATGTTTGAACAATCTGTGCAGGCCGGCGACTCCTACGTCGCAGATCAATTCTGTCCGCTGGCCCATGATCTCGGCGGTGACTTTCGCCTCGGTCGCAACAGGCAAATCGGCTGTGCCGGCGGTAACTATCGGCAGGACGGTCTTCGATGCCGGCGGTCCTTTTTGCTCCAGGATGATAGCCCTGGCCAGTTTCTCGTAGCGGACGTTAGGGAACTTCTTCGTTTTTTCCAGAGCCTCGAATACATCGGGTTTTGCCCTGGTGGCCAGTACGTTATTGCCTTTGGCGGCGAGGCTCTCGAATATCTTGATTATGTGTTCGGTGGTCTTGCCGGGGCAGAAGATGACTTCCGGAAAACCCCGCCGGATCTGCCGATGGTGGTCGAGGCACGCGAAGCCCAAATCCTCGAACGGCAAATGCCGAAGCTTCTCGACAGCCTGATCGATATCCAGCTCATCGCTTTTGACCTGCTCCAGTAATTTTTTTATCTGTTCAGCCTGAATATTTCACCTACCTTGTTTGTTCTTACTTATGTGTTCATATGCGAGCTATGAACTGCTTGCTTTTGGCTCGAGCGTCAAATCTGAGAAAAGCCCGGCCTTGAATTTATAATAGCCTAAAGATGCTACCATAACCGCATTGTCAGTGCAATATTGTTTTGGCGCGACCAGCAGCTTTATCGGCGGGGCGGACAAGTCACACATGTCCTGCAAGGCTGTTCGCAGGCTGCTGTTGGCCGCGACACCACCGCCCAGCAGGATGGTTTTGGCCCCGATTTTTTTGGCGGCCCGTTTCGTTTTTTTAACGAGTACGTCAACCACGGCCGACTGGAACGATGCCGCGATATCGGCAATTTCCTGCCCGCTCATCGAATCGACCTTATTTTCGCCCTTCATATCCTGGCCCCTGCAGTAATACAGCACGGCAGTCTTGATGCCGCTGAAAGAAAAATCCAGCGAATTGCGCCCCAGCATCGAGCGCGGAAATTTTATTGCTTTCGGATTTCCGCCTGCCGCAGCTTTTTCGATGCTGGGTCCGCCGGGGTAGGGCAGTTTCAGGATACTTGCAACCTTGTCGAAGGCTTCGCCGGCGGCGTCGTCGATAGTGGAGCCCAACAATTCCGGTTCCAGCGGCGAATGGTAATCGTAAAGGCTGGTATGTCCGCCCGATACAATCAGGGCCGCGGCTGGCAGTTCCAGGCTCTCCTCGGACATTATCGCAGACTGCAGGTGGGCGTGCAGGTGATTGATTGCGATAAGCGGCTTGTCCCAGGCGAAGCTAAGCGTCTTGGCGGCGGTAACGCCCACCACCAGAGCGATGGTCAAACCCGGCTGATTCGCAATGGCTACAGCGTCAATATCGTCCTTAGCTACGTTGGCCTGCTCAATCGCCTCTTTTATGACCGGATATATCTTTTCAATATGCGCCCGGGAGGCGATCTCAGGAACGACGCCGCCATATTTTTCGTGCAGTTTGACCTGCGAGGCCACTACGGACGATTTAACAACCTTCCCGTCAGCAACCACAGCCGCCGCTGTCTCGTCGCAACTGGTCTCAATACCCAATATATTTATTGATTCATCCTGCATATATATGGATATTAGCTTAATAGGCAGCGACTGTCAATGTTCCCGGAATATGCCTTTGCAATGATAAGGTATGCCACTTTCTCTTGTTGTGGGGGTAATAACATGTTATTCTGTTTTGGATTGATTTTTGACTCCATGATAAAAAAAGGTTGTGTATGAGTGAGGAACTTGAAGTACTGAAAATTGTCACCCGGCTATTAAACGAAGCGGAAATTCCTTATATGATTTCCGGTTCTATTGCCGCAAATTATTACACTGTGCCGCGGATGACCAGGGACATAGATATAGTAATAGAATTGGACGTGGGTGATATCGATAAATTTATCGGTCTTTTTGAAAAAGATTTTTACTTGAATAGAGAAACTGTTACAAATGAAGTGTCTCGTCAGGGCATGTTTAACTTCATTCACAATCGATATGTTGTCAAAATAGACTTCATCATTAATAAGTCTTTTGCTTATCAGCAAACCGCATTTTCCCGCAGAAAACAGGTTCTAATAGAACAAAATCCTATGTGGTTCGTTTCTGCCGAAGATCTGGTTATATCCAAGCTGCTTTGGGCAAGAGACAGCCATTCCGAAATGCAGTTGAAAGATGTCGCAAATCTGATAGAAACAGCAGATAATTTAGACTCGAAATATATTGATAATTGGATTCGAGAGCTGGGTATGGAACAGATATACAAAGAGGCAGACGATGTTCGACACGCATCCTGATGTAGCCATTCGGTTTCGAGATTTGATGATGAGCAAAACCGGCCAGCAGCGTTTGCTCATGGGCTGCTCTATGTACGATACTGCCAGGCAAATAGTGCGCAGCGCTATTTATAACAGCCGGCCGGAGATAACGGAAGATGAAATGAAAAAAGAGATTTTTTTGAGATTTTACGGCAAGGAATTCCGCCGGGCCGACAGGGAAAAGTTTCTTTCAGCACTGATGTCCAAATAATTAACTCAGAATGACAATTTTGAGTCTTGACTATCTCATTTTTTACGGGCAGGGGGTGATGTGCGGTGTTTTACTCTTTTAAGCTTGCGCTCTGTTTGATTTCTACGATGTTCATCTTGTTGATGTAGTCCGGCAGGTTTTGCCATATACTGTGGAAGCCGAAGCCGCCTTTGGTCATTTCTTCGATAGCGTTTTCTTTGCTCCAGCCCTGTGCGGCTATGCGATAAATTGCGCACATTGTCCCGGTGCGGTCGGCCCCGTATTGGCAGTGTGCGAAGACCGGTGTTCGGCTGCTGTCGGTGACAATCCGCAGGAAGCGAACGACGTCTTTGTCTTCTACGTTCAACGTCGTCATATTGATATGCTCATAAGCCAGTCCGGTGCCTTTAATCTCATCGCTATCCGAGTGGAGGATTCGCAGGTTGACGATTGTTTTGACGCCCAGCTTTTCCAACTGCTTCATGCCCTTTGCGGTTGGCTGGGCGCCGCGATACAGGTCATCGGAGATTTTGTGTAAATTCGGCAGTCCGGGCAATTCGATTCGCTCGGCCCACTTGTTCTGCGCGGGTATAGTTTCTGCTTGGTTCTGATTATTGCCGAGCTGTGAGCCGAATTGGATCCCGTACTTGCATACCAGAAACACACCCGCCAGGACAACAAGAATGGCCGGCAATATTGCAAGGTAACGCAATCGTGCGGACTTTGCCTTATCTCGCTCTTTCGGCGTCATTCGTCTGCTCCTCGAAACGGTGCATTTATTTTATCGAGACCATTAGGACTCGCAGTTCGTGCGGCTTGAGAAGCAGGGGCTCTTCGGGCGCAAGAATTCGCTGCCGGGAAGTCTGCGGATCGAGCAGCAAACGTCTGCCCTTAGTGGATGTTTCCAATCCCACTTCAAGATTACTTTCTCCTTCGTTAAAGACGATGTAATAGTCCGTTCCGTTTTTGAAAACGTGACGCACTCGCACATCAGGCGATGCCGGCCGGACTCGGACATCCACCGGCACTAACCGGTCAATTTGCCGCACCAGTTCCGAATCTTCCATCTGCTCGTTCCACCGTATCAGCCGGCCGGCCTTATCCAGCAGATCCAAAGCTGGCTTTGCCTTCTCCGGCGGTTCAGCCTCGATAATCAGCGTCCGGTAGTGCATTTCAGCAATTTCAATGCCGTTTTCGTTCACCTTAGCATCTTCCCAAAGATGCCGTGCTTCCAGGTAATTAAAATCCCGTTGACTTTGGAAGCATACCTTCGCCGCCCGCCAGGGCAGATGATCATTCAATCCTAATATTGCCAGCCCACAAATGTGCCTTGAGTCCGTATTTAGCCAGCAGAGCCGTCGAACCGAATCTGCAAAGGGCCGATACTCGTCCCACCAGGCACTGTTTGGCCCCACGTCCGGCGGACGCTCGTCGATCCGGGGGCCTCGCACCGAATAATAAAACGCGTGTGGATACAGCAGGTTGCATCCGCGAACGATAAGCCAGTTCGTCAGCCACTTCATCTCTTCGAACGTAAAGTTATGCCCATACGCCCCGCAATATTCGTTCGAATTTCGCCGCCGGCCCAGGTGAATCATCGCCGAAGAAGCACACTTGCCCTGGGTGGATTGTGCCCCTTCGAGGGCGTTTGGCTTGCCCGGCTCGATATACCGCCAGACGATATCCTGTCCAGGTATTTGAAAATGCCGAAGCTGTCCGATGTCGTCCGGTGCTGCCGGATGTCCTGTCAGTGCGACGCCATGCTCCTGGCACCACTTCGAAATCGGTCCGTAGAATGTTTCCTCCAGCCTGCGCTGCAGCGCCCGCTGGTAGTCTCTTTTATAACGTTCGGCGTCCGGCTCGTCACTGTACCACAGCGCCGGCAGATAGGGGCGAAAGTCGTACCCAAGGTGCGAGCTGACATGTTCGAGAATATCCGTTGTCCCCGGCACGGCCCCTCGCTCGCCTCGCCTGGCGAGAAACGAAGGCTCATCGGTAAAAAACGCCCGCACCGTTTTACCGAAATGCTCTTTGAACTCGTCGTAGCACCGCTGGTACACCAGCCTTATAAAACATTCCACCGATTCGGGATTCAGTATATCCCCGCCCGGCGGGGCATTCTCCGGCACCTCCCTGCGATTATCTCGCCTTGGCGGGTCATCCTCGACGAAATGCAGGCCGCGAATGACCGAATACCCTTCACGGATGGCCCTGTCGACAACCGCGATTCGATGCCCGTTCTTTTTACGCCGGACTATCGCAATCAGGTTCTGCCCCTCATCCAGCGCAGGCTCGCCGTCCCGTCCGATTTTAATGCCGGACTTGCTGGTCCCGGGCTCTGCCTCATCCAGATCGATCTGGAACAGCCCCCGCGTTCGAAACTCCGCGTTTTCAGCTACGACCTGGCCGCTCGAAGAACCGCTCGGGTACATGCCCTCGTCGTAAAGTACGACCCACATGTCGCGTTTGGCCGCCTGCTCGATAGCGAATCTCATGAACTTAATCATCCGTTCGCTCATCCAGCCGATGTCGCGCGGCAGCCCGGCTCGCGGATGTATCACAAAACCGTACACGCCATGCGCCTTAAAATCATCCAACTGGCGTGCTATCTCCTTCTCGCTCAGTGCATCGTTCCAGAACCAAAACGGTGCCAGGGAGAACTCCGGCGACGGCTCCAGCCAATCCTCCAGCAGCTCAACATCACCGATTTTTCGTGCCGCTGAAGCACCATAGACTCGGGGGCCTCCGAGCCAGGCTACTTCTGCGATTCCAATACCTGCCAGTCCGAGAAATTCTCGTCGATCTATTTTTCCAGCCACTGCTCTACTCCTTTTCATAACAATAATACAAAACAATTTGTCATTCCCGTGGAAGCGGGAATCCATTCTACTACTACGTTTCTGGATCCCTGCTTTCGCAGGGATGACAGTATGATTCGATCAGATTGAGTACATTATTATCGTTTTATATTGTCACTTTTGTTTTTCTCCGGCTTCACTGAGTTTTTTGAAGCCAATCTTTTGGCTGTTGATTTCATTATCAGCAGTATCTGTTTGCAGATACTTTTGCAGACGTGCAGCAGTGAAAAGCGAATTGGAACCAGTTCGGGCAGTTTGAAGTCCTTGCATATACTCTGTGAGAAATCGTCGCCGGCGATTTTTATTTTTGCCGGGTTCGAGCAGCCGAAACTTATTTGTTTTGCCGTTTTGATAATCGGCACGTCTTCCGGCTCGATATTGACCAGTTTGGCGCAGATGATCTCGCAGGCGATGGGATCGGTTCCGCCGATAAGCCAGCCAAGAGGTCTGGCTCTGCCGCGAATTGGGCCTGGGCCGTCCATCGCTGTGACCGCATCGATAATCGTCAGGGTCGGGTTGAGATACTTGTAAATGTCAATAAGCAGCTCGCAGAATTCGTTCTGGTGGTGGCCTTTTGTAAAGTGCCAGAGGGCCTTTCGCTTGCCGCTGACGCAGCCGAACATGTTCTTGACGGCGAATGTCGCCACCAACTGCTGGTGCGCTTTGAACTTGGGCAGATTTATAATGACATCTGCGTCGAGCGCTACGGAACTTATGCCGACTCTGATGTCCTTCGTGCCTACCCTGCAAATTTTCGGCTTATCGAGCTGCCTGACGGGTACAGATAATTTTTTCAGCGGCTCGTCCAGCTTTAGTGCTTTTACGCAGGTAATTGTGTTGGCCCAAGCAGGCGAATCGGCGACGAAAGGCCTGGCGCCAAAATCCTTCAGTAGCCGGGCCATTTCGAGAATCACCGCCGGGTCGGTCTGCGCAGCGTGCCGGCGGGTCCTCGGGGCGATGAAATTTGGCTTGAGCAAAACGCTGTCGCCGGGCTTGACAAATTGTTTCAGCCCGCCGAGCAGGTCGAAATGTCTTTCTATCGCCTCGGCAATTCCGGGCCGGCTGTAATCACTGCATCGAGTCAGTGTCACTATCGGATTGGACATACGCTGGTCAATAATTTATTCCGGTACAAACGAGTAAAAATATCCTGACAGCGGATTTATATTCGGGTGACTTTGCTTTGCTGAAGAACAGCCCGCCTTGGGGATTGCTGAAAAACAGGCCGCCCAATGACGTCTGGTCGCTTACGTTTTCTTTCGGGGCCAGGAACACAAAATCGCCCGGGCTCATTTTCAATCCGAAGGCGGCACTGGTAAAGGGAAACTCTCGTAATTTTCCAATTGTATCCAGTTGCGGGATTGAGCTTTTGGTGGGCGGGGAAAATACCGGATAGGCGACAAGGTCGCAGACACCTCTTGAGCCGGGTATTTTCTCTGCTTTGATTCTCAGGCCGAAGATGCCGGGCCCCACACTGGCCCCTTCGCTTGAGTCGTTGGCCGCGGTATAAAAGATGGTTTGCGGACGGTCCAATCCGGCGATGACAATTGTCTGAGCCTGGCCGTCAGCCAGCATCAGCGAGACTTTGGCTATGTTCCGGCCCTCGGCGCCGACCAGCCAGTCGTTGGTCTGCCTCAACAAATCGACCTGGCCAAAGCGAACCATAAATGAGTTGGCGTTAAATGCCTTGTAATCCTTAAGCTGTAGCGGTCTTATGAACAACTTCTTTCGAATTTTGTCCAGCTCGCTTATGTTTTCGACGGGGATTTCGAAAATATGAACGTCCAGCTTTGTCATCTTTAATAATTCCGCCTGCTGAGTTTTGCCGGTCTCGTGAGGGGCCAGATCGCCGATCTTTACTTTCTCCCATATAGGCGGCTCCGATTCGTGATTGGTGCAGCCGACAAGGCAGAAGGCAGAAAACAGAAGACAGAAAGTAGAAAACAGGATACAGGATCCAGGATACAGAATACAGGAGCGAAGTCGAAGGGGTAGATTTGGTTGTCTTGAATATAATACAGCCGCAATTTGAATATCACGAATCATGTCATTAGACTAACAATTGAGCAGTTATCTGTCAATCAATTCGCACCATGCTGTTCGGTTGAGTTAGGAAATCGTCGTTTCAAACTTTGGTCACAGGTCAATTTTCTTGACTCGCTTGGCACTTTCGTTTTTAATAACACGGTTGTTCATGTAAAAAGAAGATTAGGATTTGAAAGGTATAAAGGAAGATGAAAGTCAGTAAACGAGCCCGGGACGTGCCGGCTTCGGCAACGATCGCTGTGACTTCGCGAGCGCAGGAGTTAAAAGCACAAGGTGTGGATGTTATAGGTTTCGGAGCCGGAGCGCCGGATTTCGATACGCCCGAATACATCAAAGAAGCCGCTATCAAGTCGTTGAAGGCGGGCCAGACGAAATATACAGCCGGGCGCGGTATTGTCGAGCTGCGGGCTGTCATCGCCGAGAAGCTGCGAAATGAAAACGGTCTGGATTATACTGCCGAGCAGGTCATTGTCAACATCGGCGGCAAGCACTCGGTTTACGAGGCGATGCAGGCCGTGCTGGATCCGGGCGATGAGGTTATTCTGCCTACGCCGTACTGGGTTACGTATACGGAAACTATAAAGCTTGCCGGCGCAACGGCAAAGATTATCGAAACCGACAAGAGCACCGGCTACAAAATCACGCCGGAGCAGTTAAAGGCCGCAATTACGGACAAAACCGCCATGCTGGTGATAAACTCACCCAATAATCCGGGCGGCTTTACTTATACGCCGGACGAGCTAAAAGCCATCGCGAAGGTTCTCGAAGGAACGAAAGTAATGGTTATTTCGGATGAGATTTATGAAAAGCTCATCTACGGCGATACGAAGTTCGTGAGCTTTGCTTCATTGAGCGAGGATGCTTTCAGCAGAACGCTGACTCTGAACGGCTTCAGCAAGACTTACTCCATGACCGGCTGGCGGCTCGGATATACGGCAGGGCCGCTGGAAGTCATTAAAGCGATGGCACGTCTGCAAGACCACATGACCTCGAATGCCGTTACTTTCTGCCAGTATGCGGCTATTGCGGCCCTGGGTGAGCCCTCGGCGGCGGCTATCGAGCACATGAGGGCCGAATTCGAGCGGCGAGGGAAATATATGACCGAGCGACTAAACGGTATCGAAGGCGTGGAATGCTCCGAGGCAACCGGCGCTTTTTACTGTTTCCCTGATGTTTCTGCGCATTATGGCCGAAATATTAATGGGGCACAGATTACCGGCAGTATGGATTTTGCCAAAGCACTGCTGGAACAGGCCAATGTGGCCCTGGTTCCGGGCCTGCCGTTTGGCTGTGACAATAATGTGCGTTTGAGTTTCGCCTGTTCACTCGAGCAGATTACCAAAGGATTAGATAGACTTCAAGAATGGCTAAGTCAGTAAAGAGCAAGAAACGCAGCGTTTCCATTCCGAGTGTGGAAGATTCGACAGTCTCTGAACAGGCAGTACAAGCGGTCAGTCACAGGGCATTATCCGGGTGGCCCATTATTATCGGCTGGCTGGCGATGCTCATTTTTACCGTTCATGCCTGCACACATATGGTTGCTGCCGGCGATACATGGGTTGCAATGGCCTCCGGGCGGCATTTTGTCAATCACGGCGTCGATACTGTCGAGCCGTTCAGTGCGAACTCGCACAAGGCCGGGCCAACGGAGCAAGAGATTCGGACCTGGCCCGATTGGGCTCAGTGGATTGCGAATAAGGTCGGCCTAAAGACGGTTAAGGCCGTGCATCCGACCGGCTGGATCAATCAGAACTGGCTGACGCACGAAATCTTCTACCTGCTGGTGCCCAAATCATCCTACGCGGACGGTATGAGTTTCTCATCGAATGCGCTGGTTTACTGGAAGTTCGCCATTTATATATTGACCGTGATTTGTGTCTATTATACAGGCCGGCTGTTGGGGGCTAATCCGGCGCTTTGTGCCGTCTTCTCCTGTTTCGCGATGTTCATAGGGCGTTCTTTTCTCGATGTCCGCCCGGCGGGTTTCTCAAACATGCTCGTAGCGGTCTTTCTGCTCATACTTGTGCTGGCTACGTATCGAAACATACTTTATATCTGGCTAATTGTCCCGTTGGCCGTTTTCTGGTGCAATGTCCACGGCGGATACATCTACGTCTTCATTATGCTCGTTCCGTTTGTGGGCCTTAACCTTCTAACGAGCATTTCCAAAAAAAGGTTCATTTCCATCGGGCGAAAGGGTATCTACCACACAATGGCCGTGGGCTTCGTCGCTTTTATAGCGACTATTGTATTCAACCCGTTCCATTTGACGAATCTTACTCATACATTCGTCATTAGTTTCAGTAAACATGCCGAGCGGTGGCGTGACATTCACGAGTGGAGGTCCGCTTTCGACTGGTCCAACCGTGTTGGTACGGGTTTTCCGTTTTTAGTGCTTTATATTCTCGGTATTGGCCTATTGATCCTCTGGTTGTTTTCCCGCTTTCTCAAGCCGGGATTACTGAAGGCGCCCAGGAATGAGCTTGAGGCCCAGAAAAAGTTGTACATTATGCTGTCGAGAGTCTTTGGCTACGTGGCAATCGTGCTGGTCTGCTTTGTGACATTCATCAGTTTTTCACTCCTCGGTCTCGATTTCGTAAGTTTCTTCTGGTGTGCGGTCTTTGTTGCTGTTATCTTGCTGAGCATTTATAAAAACGTTCATTTCATATATCTGGCGGTTCTATTGACCCTGCTGGCCCTATGGTCAGGTAATGCGGCCGCCGGTTATAATGGCAGATATTTCTATCCTTTCGTTATCCTGCCCGTTTATGCCGTGCTGTATATTCTTGCCTCGCTGTTTTCCAAACCGGCAAAATACAAGCCTGAGAATATTGCCTTTGTAGTCATTACGGCCGTTGTTTCCCTGCTGCTGATGACGGTCATCTTCAATCCGTTCAAGTTTGAACTGCCGGTATGGAACATGGGGCAATTGCTTGATCTGCGACGAATATGGCGCCCGGTGTACGAACGTAACCTCGGATTAAGCTATCTGCATTTATTCGACACGCTTTTTATTCTGAACATGGTTTCGATTATTTTCTGGCTTGGATATCCCTATTTGAGAGAAATCCTCGGCAGGGAGCAAGACGAGTCAAATCAGAAGCTGGAAGACGAGACTTATGAATTGCCGCGGATTGATTTGGCGGTAATCACCATTGCGGCCCTTACGATTTATATGGCCGTCCGTTCCCGCAGGTTTATACCGATAGCCGGGATAGCAGCGTGCCCCGTTGTGGCGATGTTTATCGACCAGATCG
>Ga0210003_1002791_pt1 | contig 14526 bp, 15 predicted proteins | sample LantaG_FD_182804 | JGI IMG/M metagenome (GOLD analysis project Ga0210003, IMG submission 182804) | Deep subsurface microbial communities from Baltic Sea to uncover new lineages of life (NeLLi) - Landsort_02402 metaG (SPAdes) (version 2) | ecosystem: Environmental > Aquatic > Marine > Oceanic >... | reverse complement strand
CCCCCCCCAAAGAAAAAAACGAGAACCCCGTTGAGTTGCCCTCCTTAGAGGTTCCGCGCGGGAAAACCAAATTTTGCCATAGAGAGAGATTTTTCAGTAAACAAAAATTGAAGTAGAAACAAAAACGAAAAGAAAGACAAAAATTGAGTTTTTTCTTTCCTGCAACGTTTCTCCCTTCGACTCTCAACTCAAACGTCAAACCCCCGGGGAGCAGCAGCTCCCTCCGCGCCCTCGATCGCGTCCAGCACGTCGCTCGCCAGCGCGGCCCTGCGCCTCCTCGAGAAGGCCGCAGCGGCGGCGCCGCGGACGAGCGAGCAGCCCCCGAACGCCGCCGCGAGCGCCGCCGGAGGAGAGAGGGGTGCTGCCCCCTTCCCGCTCGCCTCTTCTTCCTTCTCTTCCTCTCCTTCGCCTCCGCCTGCCAGCCTCCGCGAGCAAGCCCAGGCCAGGAAGGCCGCCACGCTGCCGGAGGTAAGATCCCCCTGTCCCCCAGCGCGGCGCGGCGAGCCCGATCGCGAGCAGCAGGCGGAGAAGACGACGACAGACGGAGACGGAGCGGCGCCGGCGCCGGCACTCGTCGTTCCCGCTGCTGCTGCTGCTGCTGCTGCTGCCGCTCCCGACGGGACCGAGACCGCCATGCAGTCCCCGGCGCCCTTGCGGAGGACCACGGGACCCTCGAGGCTCAGCGCCAGAGCCGCGACGGCGTCCAGGGGGGAGTCGGGAGAAGAAGGAGAGGAGGGAGAAGAAGGGCCCGCCAACGCGGCGGCGCCGAAGCGGAGAGGAGGGGCGCCCTCGCTCCCCTCCCTCCCGCTCTCCTCCTCGGCCAGCCCGAGAGACCGCGCCATCCTCTCGAACTCGACGGCGTTGGGCGTCAGCACCGCTCTGGCGTACCCCCTGACGAGCCCGGGCTGCCTCGCGACGAGCTTGAGCCCGTCGGCGTCGACCAGCAGGGAGATCCCGAGCGCCCTGGCCTTCCGCAGCAGGAGCACGGCGGCCTCCTCGACCGCGGGGTCCGAGCCGAGTCCGGGCCCGACGATGAGGGTGTCGAAGCGCGGGAGCCAGGGCTCGATGTCGGAGACGGAGAGGGCCGCGAGGCGAGAAGAAGGGGAAGAAGCTGTTGCTGTTCTTGTCGTCGTTCCCCCTGTTGTCGCCCTTTCCTCGTCGTCGTTTTCGCTGCTGCTGACGCTCTCCCGCAGCAAGGGGTGGACTATCAGGTCGGGAGAGTAGGCCTTGATGACGGGAGCCGCACCAAGGGTGCAAAAGACGTGCGCGAGGTCGGCTCCCGTCTATTTTAAAGAGAGAAGTTTTTTTGGAAGTTTTTGAAGTTGAGGTCGGGTTTTTTTGTTCTCTCGTTCGTTTTCCTCTCTTTCTTCTCTTTCTTTCTCCTTCTCTCTCTCTCTTCTCTCTTCTTACCCTCAGCGCCGCCATCGCCGCGAAGAAGGGCGCGCCCGTGTACTCGCGGCAGCCCCCGATGACGGCGACGCGCCCGGCCTGGCCCTTGCGGCGCGAACCTTTTTTTGATTATTATTTTTTTGAGACAGAGAAAGAAAGTGAGAAAAAGAAAAGAAAGGAAAGAAGGAGAAAGGAAAAATCTCGCGCTCGACTCTTACCGGCCAAAGGCGGCACGAGCTCCGCCGCGGCTGCCTCCATCTCGGCGTCGCCGAAGCGGTGGTGAGAAGCTGAGCTGCTCATCGCAGCAGCAGAAACGGAGGAGACCGCTCGCCGGGGAGGAGGGCGACGGAGGAGGAGGAGGCGGGTTTGCTGTCGAGTGAGGGTCGAGGTGAAAGGAAGGTTGAATGACGATGAGAAACACAAAAGCAGATCTACTTTTTGAGGCCTTTTGCTGCCTTCTGGGAACCTTCTGCACGCACCGGCAGCGGCGAGAGAGAAGAGCCGCAACGACCAGAGAGGAGCAGCGGCGAAGGCGTGATAGATAGGAGCATGCGGAGCCGGTGCATCAAGAGAGAGAGAGAGAGAGAGAGAGAGAGAGAGAGAGAACGTCTCCCGAAGAAGAAAAGGGGGAGCGACGAGGAAATCAAAGTGTTTTTTTTTTCCCCCACTATCGGCGAGTGCGAAAAGAGAGAGTTGAGGACGAAGTGGAAGAAGAACAACAAGAAGAAGAAGAAGAAAGAGCGCGACGGGAGCTTCGATGCTTCTGTCGCGGAGCGCCTTGCGGCCATGCAAAGCTCCCCACGGTGGCAGCCGTGAGAGACCGGCCTCCTTGCGAGGAGGCGCGACGCGGCCGCGAACGAACAAAGGGTTGACCTTTCCTTCATCTTTCTCTCACGACTCAGCAGCAGTTCCGAGGGTGAAGCAGCGATTGCTCGCCCCCCGCGCTCACCGGGGAGGCGACGATGGCTGTCCTTTTGAGGCTCTGGGGATCCCCGCGGATGCCTCGTCCGAAGAGATCAAAAAAGCGTACAGGCGGCAAGCTGCTCAGTGAGTTCCGAGAAGATTTCCATGGAAAGCCGAGACGCGGCGTTGGTGTCTTTTTCGTTTTTTTCGAACTCAAAAAAAAAAAAAAACTCCTCGGGGCACTAATTTTTTTCCCTCTTTTTTTTATCTTCCCTCCTCTTTTCTCTTCTCAGGCACCACCCGGACGTCGGCGGCGCCCCCGCGCGCTTCCTCAAAGTCGCCGAAGCCTATGCCCTCCTCACGGGGCGAGGAAACCGCAGGGGAGGAGGCAGGGGAAACTCCTCTCCTTCTTCTTACCACCACGCTACTTCTTCCTCTCCTTCTTCCTCGTGGTCGTTCCACGACTTCTTCTGGAGCTTCTCGGCGCAGCGCCGCTCCTCCTGGGCCGCCCGGAAGGCCCGTGAGCGCGCCGGCGGGGCGTTCGAGTCGTTCGACGAGGACAGCGACGGCGAGGGGGGAGGAGGAGAGGACCACTTCTCCTCGGGCTCCTCCTCCTCCGCCGCCGCCGCCAGCAGCGGCAGCGGCGCGGCCCCTCGCGCCGCGCTGAACCAGCAGCTTGCCGGCCTGCGCCTCCGCGCGGCCAGGAGGCGCGCCGCCGGGGGCGGGAGCGCGAGCGCGGCGCGGGCAGAGGCCGGGAGGCCGAGGCGGGCAGAGGCGGAGGGAGAGGAAGGGAGGGAGGACCCGGCTGCCCCCGCCGCTTCCCCCTCGACTCGCGCCGCTGCCGCTCCTCGCCCCACTCCTCCCGCGTTCTTCTACGTCGCCGACGGGGCCGTCCCGGGCGACTCCGCGACCTGCGAGGAGGCAGCGGAAGAAGAGGACGAAGCCGAAGCCAAAGAGGACGACGACGGCCGCCGCCGTCACCAGCAGAACGGCCGCCCTTCTCCTTCGTTCGATGACGCGACGAGGCGGCAGCTGGCCGGCCTGAGGCGGAAGAGCGCCATCAGGAGGTCCTCCGCGGCGACGCGATGAATGCGACGAGGAGGGGGAGGGGCAGGGAGGGCAGCAGGAGTGAGGTGAGGAAAGAGAAGGGTGGGGGGAAAGAGAAGGGGGGGGTGGGGAGGCTTTGTCCTTTTCTCTCTTTTTCTCTCGCCTCCTCTTTCTCTCTCTCCGTCTCACTCTCTCTCTCTCCATCTCTCTCTCTCTCTCTTCCTCTCCTTCCACTAGATTGGGAAAACTGTACATGGTTGAAACACGCGCTAATACTAGAAACGAAACGAACAACAAACAAACAAAAATTTGAGAGAGAGACAGCCCAGCAGAAGAACTTTTTTTTGAGAAAACCAGTGGACCACTTCCGAATTCCAGATTGACTCGTTTTTCACAACAGAGCCTCATCGCCGTGCGCAACGCGCGCGCATTGTAAACTGTCCAGCTGGTGCAGAGGTGGGGAGCTCTTTTCAGGTCCACCCGGTTGGAAAGAAAAGAAGAAGAAAGAAAAAAAGAAAAAAAAGCCGAGAATCGTCCGTTTGCACTTTCTCTCTCAATCCTTTGCTGGACGAGTCCTTCTCCCTCTCTACCGCCTCCAAACTCCCCCCCAGCCGAACGTTTTTTCGGTTCCCCATCCGCTCGACAGGCTCGGCGCTCTGTTCTTCCCCTGCTTTTTACAGGAAGCGAGTTCACCAGAAGAGACATCCGGCCTCGATTCTTCAACTCAAAAATGGAGCCCGAAGCCGCAGTCCCAGTGGCGGAGGGTGCCGCCGCCGCCGCCGTCGCCCCCGCTGCTGCTCCGGAGGAGCTCCCGGCCACCCTCGACGCTGCTGTCCCCTCTGTCGAGGAGGTGCCAGTGACGAAAGCCCCTCCCGCCGAAGAGGGGGCGCCAGAGGAGCCAGCAGCGGCTGAGGAGGCTGCTGCTCCGGCCGATGTGGAGGCTGCTGCTGCTGCTGCTGCTGCTGCTGCTGCTGCTCCGGCTGATGATGCTGCTGCCGCCGACGTCGCGGCCGAAGAAGCCGCTCCAGTCGCCGCCGCCTCGGCGCCCGCGCCGCCTGCTCCTCCGGCCCTCGAGGGCAGCGTGCAGATCGATCTCGACGCGGACCTCTCGAAGCGCGTCCGAAAGGTAAGAGGAACAAGGAGGGGAAGAAGTTTAGTTTCGTTCGTCAACATGCAAAGGGGAACTCGGCCCTTCGAAACCAAACAACCTTTTCCGCCAACTTCGTTTCCTCTTTCCTTGGACACCCTACCCTTCCTTGCCCTCCTCCACGTCTTTCTCTCCACTTCTCTCCCAAACTAAAATCAAAAATCAAAAATCAAACCTCTCACCAGGTCCTCTACCGCGTCATGCAGCTCTCGGCCGCCCAGGCCTTCTTCAACGAGCCGGTGGACCCGGACGCCCTCGGCATCCCGGAGTACACAGCGGTCATCACGAGCCCGGTCGACCTCGGCACGATCAGCGACCGCGTCCAGCGCGGGGGCCCCGGCCAGTACTCGTCGCCGGGCGCCGTCGCCGCGGATGTGCGCCGCGTGTGGGCCAACGCGATCGAGTTCAACGGGCCCGGGCACGAAGTCTCGAAGGCGGCCGAGGCGTGCTCGAAGAGCTTCGAGGGGTGGTGGCACAGCGCCAAGCTCGACGACGCGTCGCTGCTGGCCGTGGCGGAGCGGCGCGGCGCGGCGGCCGAGAAGAAGCGCGCGGCCGAGGCCGCGGCGGCGGCGGCGGCCGCTGCCGCGGAGGCCGCGAAGCTCGCCGCCAAGACACACAGGAAGCCCTCGTCCCAGGGGCAGCAGCAGCGGCTCTCCTCCGGCGGGGCGGGAGGCTTCTCGACCCCCGGAGGAGGAGCCGGCGGCGGCGGCGGCGGCTTCCCGGGCTCCGCGCCCGCCAGCGGCGGCAGCACCCCGCGCGGCGGCAGCGGGCAGCTGCTCGGGCCCGACGGCATGCCGAAGAAGTCGAGGTCCGGCGCGAGGCCCACCGCGGCGCAGAAGGCCGCGAAGGCCGCGGCCGCCGCGGCCGCGGCCGCCGCCATCGGGCCCCCGCCGGGGCAGGAGGGGTTCTTCGCCGCCGCCGCCGCCGCCGCCGCGGCCGCCGCCGCCGGCGGCTATCCCGGCGCCGGCGGCGGCTATCCCGGCGCCGGCGGCGGCTATCCCGCCGCCTCCGCGCCTCCCGCGGCGCCCGCCCCTCCGCCGCCCCCGCCCCCGCAGCAGCAGCAGCAGCAGCAGCAGACGACGGCTGACCCGGTCCCGCTCGCCCGCGCCCTCGCCGTCGTCGCCGCCACGCTCGACAGGCCCGAGGCGGCGCTCTTTGCCGCGCCCGTCGACGCCGAGGCGCTGGGGCTCACGGACTACCGCGCCGTCGTCCGCCGGCCGATGGATCTGGGGACGGTCGCCGCCAAGCTCCGCGCCGCGGCTGCCCGCGGCTGGACCCCGCCCCTGCCCTTTGGAGGCTTCGGCGGGCAGCCGGGGGCGGCGGCGCTGCTCGACGACGTGCGCCAGGTCTGGCACAACTGCCGCCTCTACAACGCTCCGGGCTCGGAGATCGACGCGGCCTGCGGCGCGGCCGAGGCCTTTTTTTGCGCCGCCTGGAACGCTGCGAAGCTGTCTCCGAGGGCCGTGGCGAGGAAGGCGCCGTCCGGGGAGGGGGCCGCGGCGGAGAGGAGGGACAGGCAGGCGGGGCTCGTCGCTGGAGGCGGCGGAGGAGGGGCTGCTGCTTCCGCGCCGCAGAGGAGGAAGAGCAGCGGCGCCGGCGAGGGAGGGGCGGCGGCGGCAAAGAGGGCAAAGAGCGGAGCGGCTGCCGCTGCCCCTCCTGCCGCTGCTGCTCCCCAGGAGCAGATGCAAATGCAGATGCAAATGCAGCAGCAGCAGCAGCAGCAGATGCAGATGCAGACGCACGCCCCCCCGGCCGCGGCCCTGCCCCCGGCGGCGCCGTCGCCGCTCATGCCGGCCTTTGACCAGCTCGCGCCGCCGCCGCCGCCGCTGCCCGCGGCGCCCGAGCAGCAGCCCGCCTTCGCCGCGCCTGCTCCCCCGGCCCCCGTGGCCGCCACTGCGGACGCTCCTGCTGCTGCTGCCGCCGCCGCTGCGCCTGCCGCGCCCGCCGCGCCTGCCGCGCCCGCCGCGCCCGCCGCGCCTGCCGCCGCCGCCGCCGCCGCCGCCGCTCCGGAGGCAGGGCGGCGCCCCGTCCCGCCGGGACCCGGGCTCGCCGCCCCGCCCGCGGCGGCGGAAGCGGGCGGCGACGGCGGCGAGGGGGCCCCGTCGCCGGCCGAGGCCGCCGCGCTCGCCGCGGGGGCGCGGCTCGAGGCCGGCAGGGCCGCCGCCGCCGCTGCAGCCGCGGGCGCGCAGGCCGCCGCCGACGAGGCCGCCGCCGTCGCCGCGCGGGTCCGGCAGCAGGAGCAGGCTGCTGCCGCGGCGGACGCGGCGGCGAGGGGCGCCCTGGCCTCTGCTCCGCTCGAGCTCTGGAACGGCAGAGGAGCAGGAGCTGCTGCTCCTGGGAGCGACGCCGCCGCGGCCGCCGCCGCCGCTGCCAATGCCCCGCAGGTCCCGGACACGCCTCCCTCCGCGTCGAGGCCCGCGGCGCCTCCCGCGCCCGAGGTCGCTGCGGCGCTCTTCCCCGGGGGCGGGGGCGGCGGAGGCGGAGAAGCTGCCCCGGCCGCGGCGGCTCCCCCGGCGCCGGAAGCGGCGACGGCAATGTTCTCTTCCTACCTCGGCAGCAATGCTGCTGCTGCCCCGGTTCCGCCTCCGGCCCCGCAGCCGTCCGAGGCACCGCCGCCCTCGGCGGAGCAGCCTCAGTGAAAGGAAGGGCTTTGGTGACTTTCTTTTGAGTTTTTTTTTAGAGAGAGGGGAGAGAGAGAGAGAGAGAGAGAGAGAGAAAGGGAAAAACGAGTTTCGATAATAACAACAACAGCAACACATTTACAACCATAAAACATCAACAACAAGCGCAAGCACGCTGCTTTGCGCGCGCCACTCTCTTGGGTAGAAAGTGGGAAAAGAGAGGAAAGGAGAGAGAAAGAGAGAGATCATTTTTACTAACAAAGAAACGTGGTTTTATGTTCAAATGCGAGTGTAAGAACGGAGAGAGAGATGAGAGCGAAAAACGAAAGAGAGTTTTTTTTTTCACCTTTTTCACTTTTCTCCTTGAATTTCATCCTCGTTTTCTTGTTTTTTGCACGCAGTGTGTTTTGGGAGAGTAACGCGGGGAGGGAGGGAATGTCTTTCGTTGTGCCTTTGGCGCGGAGAAGAGAGAGAGAGTAGTGAGAGAGAGGTCGAGGTTGAGAAAAACGGAAAAGAGAGGGGGTCGGGGTGGAGGAATCATTATTCGAGAAAAGAGAGAGGGCAAAGGCATTCGTTTTTCGCTCTTCGTTTCTCTTTCTCTCTCTCTCTCTCTTTTGCCGGCGTTTTTCTCCCTCTTTCTCTTCTTCTCGTAGCCGAAATGGGCACGGGCGCCTCGCGCCTCGTCGGAGGGGGAGCTCAGGGCGCTTTCCTGGCCGAGAAGGGAGGAGCAGCGAGCGGCGACGCCGCTGCTTCTGCTCACGACGCTCCCGACGACAAGGCTCGATTGCCGACGCCCACAAAGGCGGCACTCTCCGAAGAGGACCGCGCCTCTGCCGCGGCTGCCGCAGCCGTCGCCTGCGCGTTCGGCCTCGAGAACTTTGGCAACACCTGCTACTGCAACAGCGTCTTGCAGGTGAGCTTATGATGGAGAGAGAGAAGAGAGAAGGACGAAAGATGGCAACGACGAGATCGGACAATTTTTTTCTTTCTCAGCGTCCCTTCAACCTCTCGCTCCCCGCCTCTCTCTCCCCACAGGCCCTCTACTACTGTCGCCCCTTCCGGGACCGCCTCCTCGAGCACCACGCCGCGACGCGAGGCAGCACTGCTGGCGACGACTCGCTTCTGGACGCCCTGGGAGACCTGTTCTCGCAGGCGCACGCGGCGGCGGAGGCCGCCGCTGCGAGGGCGAGCGCGACCTCCTCCGCCGCCGCCGCGGCTTCGTCGTCTTCCTTCTCTTCTTCCTCCGGCGGGGCGGGAGCGTCTGCGGCAAACGCCGTCGCCTCCGCCGCCAGCAGCTTCCTCCCGAGCCTGCTGGCGGGTGCCACGGGCCGCGCGAGCGCGCTGACGAGCGCCGTCGGCGGAGGCGGAGGCGGCGGAGGGGGAGGAGGGATGACGGGCTCGGGAGCAAACGGTTTCGGCGACGGCGGAGGAAGTAGGCGGGGCGCCGTGCTCGCCCCGAAGCGCTTCGTGCAGCGCCTGAAGAGGGACAACGAGGCGTTTCGTTCTTTCATGCACCAGGTGAGAAAAAGAGGACTCCGGGAGAGAGAAGAGAGAGAGCAAGGAGAGAGAGAGAGAGAGAGAGAGAGAGAGAGAGAAGGGCAGAGAGAGAGAGAGGTGTGGGAGGAGAGTCCTCTTTCTTTATTTTTTTCCGTTTTTTTGTTCTTTTCTCCTCCCTCCTCGCTCACTTCCTTTTTCCTTTTTCTCATTTCCCCGATTCCCATTTTCACAGGACGCCCACGAGTTCCTCAACTACCTCCTCAACGACTGCGTCGAGACCCTGCAGAAGGAGGCCAGGGAGAGGGCAGAGGCGGCGGCGGCGGCGGCAGCAGCCGGAGGAGGAGCGCCGTCGTCGCCGCCGCCGCCGCCGGCGAGGAGGGGCCTCCTCTGGGGCCGAGGAGCTGCCGCCTCCGCCGCAGCCGCAGCAGCGGCAGCAGCTTCCCTCGCCGCCTCCCCCTCGCCCCCCAAAGCAGCAGCGGCGGCTGCCTCTCCCCCCGCCGCGAGCCGCGGGGCTGCGAGCCCCGAGAGAGCCCCCCCGGGCCCGGGGCCGACGGCGGCGGCCGGCGCGGGCGGGCGCGGCGGGGGGAGCCCCCCCCCGAGCGAGCCCGCCGCGACCTGGATCGACGACGTCTTCCGGGGCACGCTCGTCTCCGAGACGCGCTGCCTGGCATGCGAGGCCTGCTCGCAGCGCTCGGAGCCGTTCTACGACCTCAGCCTCGAGGTCGCCCCGGACTCGTCGCTGACGGGCTGCCTGCGCACCTTCAGCAAGGTCGAGACGCTGGGCGGGGAGGACAAGCTCCGGTGCGAGTCCTGCGGCGTCCTGCAGGAGGCGCAGAAGCGGCTGCGGGTGCTGGCGCTGCCCCGGGTGCTCTGCCTGCACCTGAAGCGGTTCAAGTACGCGGGGGCGGAGGGCGGCGGCGGCGGCGGCAACGGCTACTACGGCGCCGCGCCGCGGATGCGCAAGCTGGGACACCGCGTCGCCTTCCCGCGCGAGCTCAAGCTCGGGCCCGTCGTCGCCTCGGCGGGCTGCCCCGACGCCGACGCGACGCTTCGCTTATCGGCCGTGGTGGTGCACGTTGGGGCTGGGGCGAGCCACGGGCACTACGTGGCGTTCGTGAGGGTCAGCGGGAAGGGCAAGGGCGGGAAGAAGAAGGAGGCAGGGGGAGAAGGGGGGAAAGGAGCGGCGGGAGCCGAGGCGGAGAAGGAGAAGAAGAAGGCGGCGAGGTCGAGGAGGAAGGAGGAGGAGAAAGAGAAAGAGGCTGCGGCTTCTCCTCCTCCGCCTCGCCCTCTCGACGAAGTGTCTTCCGAGGGGGATGACGACGGAGCAGACAAGATGGAGGAGGACGGCAGGAGCGGGAGCAGCGGGAGCAGCGGGAGCGGGAGCAGCGCAAGCGAGAGCGACGGGAGCGAAGAAACCGCGAGCGACTCCTCCGACTCTGACGACTCCGACTCCGACTCCAACTCCCCGTGGCTCCTCCTCGACGACGACGCCGTCGAGAGGGCTGCCCCGGGGGCCCTGGCCGCCACCTTCGGCGCCACGAGAGGCGGGTCGTTCGGGGGCGTGGATCACGGTTACATCCTGATGTACGAGCGGTGCGACTGAAGAGAAGAGTTTGAGTTTTATTGTTTCTCTTTTTTTCTCTTGGAGAAAGAGTTCTCTTGGAGAAAAGAGGGCAAACGCGTTTGTAAAATAGGGAAATAGGAAGTGTTTTTTTATAAAAAAAACACTGCTTCTTCTTCTTGGGCAAATTTTTGTTGCAATTTTTTTTTTCTCTCTCTCTCTCTCTCTCTCTCTCTCTCTCTCTCTCTCTCTCTCTCTCTCTCTCTCTCTCTCTCTCTCTCTCCCGTATTCACTCCTCCGTGCTCTCTCCCTGCACCGTCACCGTCAGCTCGCGAGGGGTGCCGTGGTCGCGGAACTCGGCGAGGTAGATGCCTGTGCGTGTGTTTTTCAAAAAAAATGTTAAGCTTCTTTTTCCCGTCAAAAAAAAACACCTCAAAGGACCCCGAAAAAAAGTAGTGAAATTCAAAGCACACAACTCGCCCTGCCAAGTCCCCAGCGCCAGCTTCCCGCTCGTCACTGGCAAAGTGACGGAAGACCCCAGCAGAGACGCCTTGCAGTGCGCCGGCATGTCGTCGTAGCCCTCGTCGGTGTGGATCCAAGGCGCGTTCTTTCCTTCGGGCACTACTAAATTCAAGAAAGTTTCCATGTCTGCTCTCACGTCCGGATCCGCGTTCTCGTTGACGGTCAGAGCGGCACTCGTGTGCCTGATGAAGATGTGGGCGGTGCCGGCGCGGAAGGCCCGAAGCTGGGCGCCTCCCGCGTCGACGACGTAGCGCGTGACGAGGTGGCAGCCTCGCTTGGCCGCCGGGAGGTGCACCGGGAATTGGTAGACCTGTTTTTTTTTGTTTTTTTTGTTTTTCTTTTTTTCTTTTTTCTTTTACCGTTCACTTTGAGGGAGAGCGACGGGGAGAGGACGAGGGCGGCGGGGGCCCGAATGGGAAGGGGGTTCGAGGTCGAGGTTCGCTGAAAGGGGTGGGGGGGTGGGGGGGCGTCTGATCAATCGGTGCACGCCGAAGCGTGCTCTCTGTCTCTTCCTCTCGACCTCGTCTCTCGTCTTTCTTTTATTTTCTATAGAGGAGAGCAGTACCATACCTTGAAAGCCATTTCTGTTAAACTTAAAAGCTACGACGAGCCGAGAAAAGCCACGGAGAAAAGTCGCCTGTTGCTGCTCTCGAGTTTTTCTCAGTTGAAGAATAAAGGCCGCAAGACGACACTCAGCAAGCCCATTTTTTTTTCATTTTCGCTCCGTTCCTCTCTTCTTTCTTTCTCTTTTCGAGGCGCATTCTCGTCGCCTGCTGCGCGGCGTGGAGCCTCTTTCTCCGCGCTGTAAGCCAGCTCTTCCGAAAGAACCTCTCGATGGGAACGGGAGGCGCCCTCGTCGGCGCCTCGTCCCTGGAGCTCGCCTCGACGAGGGCGAATGCTGACGCTGTTGAAGTCGACGCCGCATCTCCCTCTTCTCGTTCTTCTCCTTCTTTGCCCTCGGGCTCCCTCGTGTCCCACGACGCGGCCGAGGCAGACGAATACAGGCCGGGCAAATGGAAAGTGGTCGACAGCAGCAGTAGAGGCGGCAGCGGCAGGAGCATCTTCGCTCGCCTCTTCTTTGCCTCCCCGTCGCCGCCGCCGCCGTCGACCTCGGCCTCGGCCTCGCCGTCAACCCTATCTCTGCTCGCCGTCCCGGACGCGGCCACGCTCGCCGACGACTGGCAGCACTGGTCGCTGACCTCGCCCTTCCCGAGGCTCGTCGCTGCGATCCTGGGAACCTACGCAGCGGTCGCGCTGCTCTTCGCCGCGGCGCTGGCGCTGCTCGCGCGGGGGACGGACGCCCCCCCCTCGGGCGGCGGCGCCTCGGGCTCGTCGGCGAGCGCCCCGCGCCGCAGCCGCCCCTTCCTCGACTCCGCCGGCGCGCCCCTGCCGGGCGGGGCCTCCTCCCCGACCTCCCCGGAGGCCCTCCTCTGGTTCAGCGTCGCCAACCTCGTCTCCGGGGGCTGCGGCTCCCTGCTGCCCGTCTCGCGCGCCGCGCTGGTCATTGCCACGCTCGAGCAGCTCTGCGGCATCCTGCTGGCCTCACTGACCCTGGGCGCGCTCGTCGCGAGGGCGCAGCTCCCGCGGGCGCGCCTGCTCTTCTCGCGGGTGGTGCTCCTCACGGCCAGGGACGGCGAGCCGCACCTGGTCTTCCGCGTCTGCTCGACGCGCGGGGCCTTCTCGGCGCAGCCCGAGGTGCGGGCGAGGCTCGTCTCGCGCGCGCCGCCGACGGCGGAGGGCGAGGCCTCGCTCTGGTCCGAGCGGGAGCTGGTCCTGGCGGGCCCCCCGCTCGCGGAGCTGCGACCGGTCGAGACGCTGGCGCACAGGGTCGGGAGCCGGTCGCCGCTGCACGGCGTCCGGAGGGCCGACCTGCGCTCGCGGCCGCGCTTCATCGCGGTGACGGTCTCGGCGGTCGACGCCGACACCAGGGCGCCGCTGCTCGCGAGGCACGTCTACTCCCTGCCGAGGGACGTCGTCTGGGGCGCGCGGTTCGCCGAGGTGCTGCGCGTGGTCGAGGAAGAGCACGACCGAGGGTGGAGAGGGCTCTTTTGGAAGTGGGTCGGAGGAGGACGTGGAGGAGGAGGAGAGGGAAGGAGGCGGCGCTCGCTCGTCGTCGATTTGGCTCGGTTCCACGAGACGATGCCGCTCTCTTCCGCCTCCGATTCTGCCTCTGCGCCTGCTTCTGCTTCTGGTCCTGCCCTTTCCTCCCCGGCCTCAACGAGGAAGCGGAGCGCCGCGGCCCTCCCCTCGGACAGGGTTCGCTCTGGGCTCGAGAGGCAACAAGCGTCGGCGCCTCTTCTGCCTCCAAAGTCTCGCCCCGCGCCTTCTCCCTCTTCTTCCTCTCCTTCCCGGAGAGAAAAAGAGTGGCCCTTGGCCGAGTTTGGCGGGGCCGCAGCGGGGCTGCAGAGCGGCGGAAAGGAGAAGGAGAAGGAGCAGGAGAGGGCGAGAAAGGCCGTGGTGATTTCGTCGGCGCTTCCCTCTCTGGTGCTGCCGCCCGCGAAGGACGCCGACGACGACGGCGGCAGCGACGAGAAGCTCCTGGCCCCACTCGACGAGGGGGACGCCGAGGCCTGTTCGCGGAGGGCGATGGGATCGCTGCCGTCTCTGGTGCCCCCTCCTCCGCCGCCGTCGCCCCCCCCTCATAGTCCTCAGGGGGGGAGCGGGGACGGCAAGGAAAGCGGAGCGAGCGCAGAGGCAGCTGCGGCGGCGCTCCACGCCAAGCTCTCCCGCATGTCCAGGGCGGTCCACGAGGAGTCCGCGGCGCTGGGGCTGGCCGAGGCGACGCCCTCGATGCTGGCCTCGGAGGAGGCCGCCGGGCTGCTGAGCAGGATGGCCTCGAGCGGCGCGAGGGACGCGGCGCGCGCGGCGGTGGCGGCCGCGGCGGTGACGCCGGCCGGGATCGCCGCGGCGAAGAGCGCGGCGAGGAGGAGGCCGACGGTCGCGCTGCCCCCCTCTGTGTTCGGACAAGCGGCGGCAGCAGCAGCAGCAGGAGAGGAAACTGCTGCTGCCGCTGCTCCTCCCGCGCCGCGCCAGCGGCCGGGAGCGGCGCTGCTCCCCGTCTCGCCCTTTAGCGCTACGGGCGAGCAGAGCCGCGGCGCGTCCTCCTCCTCCGCTGTTGCGGCGGCGGCGGATTCTCCGCACGGCCACCCTGCCCCGCCTATGAGCCCCTTTGCGAGCTGCGAGATCGCGGACGGCGACGAAGGCGGAAATCTGCTGGTTTCCGGAGGAGCAGGAGGAGGGCAAAGCCTCCTCGGCACCAGGAGGACGACAGCGGTGGCGGCGGCAGCCCCGAGGAGCGCTGCCGCTTCCTCGGCTGCCGCTTCTGCTGCCGTCGCTGCTGCAGCAGCAGCAGCTGACGTTGTCGAGGCCGCGGCGAGGCTCTCGTCGCCGTGCTCGAGCGGTGGTCCGTGATCGAAACGGAGCTCTCTCTCTCTGATGTTTTCGGATTTGTTTTCTTTTCTTTCTCTCGCTGCGGAGAAGAAGAAATCTCGCTTCTTAATTTTCAAGGAAAGCCATTTGTCGCTCTTCTTTTTCTTCTGTAGTTCTCATTTTTTCTCGAGACCTCCCTCTATGTAAAACGAAGAGATGCTGTTGCGTGTATTCCGAAGATCAGAAAGGGAGAGAAAGAGGAAGAGAGAAAAAACAGCCTATCTTTTTAGAGTTCTCGGGGCCGCTTCCCGAGCCAAAGTGTTTGGTCGATTTCAAGATGTTACAATTGTTTTGGTGGCCCGAGTTGTTGTTGAGGTGAGGTAAGGGGAGTGAGGAAGATGGCAGGGAGGGAAATGAGGAAGATCCCAAAAAGAATTCGTTCTGAGTACTGTCCCCCCCCTCCCGCCTCC
>Ga0210003_1002790_pt1 | contig 14526 bp, 13 predicted proteins | sample LantaG_FD_182804 | JGI IMG/M metagenome (GOLD analysis project Ga0210003, IMG submission 182804) | Deep subsurface microbial communities from Baltic Sea to uncover new lineages of life (NeLLi) - Landsort_02402 metaG (SPAdes) (version 2) | ecosystem: Environmental > Aquatic > Marine > Oceanic >... | reverse complement strand
GAGAGAGAGAGAGAGAGAGAGAGAGAGAGAGAGAGAGAGAGAGAGAGAGAGCTGTGTGTGTGTGTGTGTTTTCTGTCTTTCGCAAGACAGCGAGAGAGCGCGGGTGCGCTGGGTGTGTCAAAAGAGAGAAGAAAGAAGAGAAGAAAGAAAGAGAGGGGGTCGAGGTCGAGAGGGAAAAGAAAAGAAACACTTTTTTTCGCTCGGAAAAAAAACGCCGAAAAAAACGCTCTCTCTCATCATCACCACGCCACAAATGAGCTCACGCTCCACGCCTCTGACCACGCCTTGGCTGGGTTGAAAACGCCGCCCTCGAGCCCGTGACGTGAATGGGAGGCGACAGAGAGGACCGCAAGGATAAGGGAGGGCGCGGCCAAGCACCAACGTCATCGGCGAGCGAGGGCCATCATCATCGCCATCGCTCGACCTCAGCGGCGCAACCTCCTCCTCAGCCTTCCTCCTCTAAGCCCTCCTCGCGCCCCTTCTTCGACCCGCTCGCGCGCCCGACGGCCCGCCAGGCCCGGCAGCAGCAGGAGGAGAGCAAGAGGCGCCAGCAGATGGCGCAGCGGGTGGCGGAGGAGCTGCGGCTGAAGACCGAGGCGAGGGAGCGGAAGCGGAGGCTGGAAGAAGAGAGGAGGGAGGAGGAGGAAGAGAGGAGGGCGCGAGCGACGAAAGCGGAAGCAGAAGCAAACCGACAGAAGAGCAACAACATTAATACCAAACCTCCTCGCGCCCTCTTCGACCCTCGAGAGAGGCCCACGGCGAGGCAAAAGGCCGAGATGGAGAGGGAAGAGGAGGAGGCAGCCCGGGCGAGGGCGAGAGCGAGGGCGAGGGAAGCAGCAGCGAAGAGGGAAGCGGAAGAGGCGGCGGCGGCGAGGGCGGCGGCAAAGGACGAAATCAGCAGGAGGAAGAAGAAGAAAAGGATCTTGGAAGACGGAGATGAAGAAGGAGAAGGCGCCGAAGAGCGCGTCCCTTCGCTGTTCCTCCGCCCCGCTCCCGCGAAGAGGACCGCGGTCGCTATCTCTCCAAGGCTCGCCCCGGGGAGGCAACAACAGCAACCTCAACCTCCACAACAGCAACAACAAGCGCCGCAGGTGAGGAAGACGGCGGCGACTGTCTCGCAGCTGCTGCAGCAGCGCAGGCAGCAGATGGCAGCAGCGGCGGCAGCAGCAGCAGCGGCGGGAGGGACAGCGGCAGCAGCGGCGAGGAAGAAACCGACGGCGGCCGTTCGCGGCGGCGCCGCTTCTCGCGGAGCTGCTGCCACTGCTCCTCCTTTTTCTTCTTCCTCTTCTTCCTTCCGCGGCGTCTCTCCCTTCGCCAACCCGGAGACGCACCTGCTGGCAGCCAACGAGCTGCTTGCCGAAGAAGTGATGGACGGGAGGCTGTGGTTTGCTGCCTGCGCTGACGATGACGACGACGACGACGAGGAAGAGGACGAAAAAGAAGAGGAAGGAGAACGAGAGAGAGGAAATGGAAAAAGAGGAGCTCCTCCGTCTTCCTCTTTTTCTTCTTCCTCTTCCTCTCTCCTCCCCGTCCCGGCCTCTTTCCCTTCCGCCACCGCCTACATCTCCTCCTTCTTGCCCCTGCTGCTAGAAGAGGCGAGGCAGGAGGTTCGGTCTTCGTGGGTCGAAGCGGTCGCGGCCGGGAGGAGCTGGGCGGTGAGGGTCGAGGGCGTCGCCGGCGCTTGCCCTTCCTCCGACGACGACGATGAGGAAGAAGAAGAACAGAAAGCAGCAGCTCCGGCGACGGCGACGGCGGCGACGGCGACGAAGCTGACCCCAGAGTCCCCGTTCCTGAACAACGCGACCCTCGGGGTCGCGAAGACAGCAACAGCGGCAGCAGCGACGGCGGCGAAACCCCCGGACGCTCCCTTTTCTCCGCCTCCGCCGCCGCCGGCAGAGGTCAGGCTCCGCTTCGCGTGGGCGAGGCCTCCGCCCGGGTCCCTCCGAGACGGAGACGTCGCCGTCGTCACCCGCGGGCTCCCGAAGAACCGTTCTTCTGCTTCTCTGGAGCCGCTGGACTGGGCCGCGGGAGGGAGGAGGCGCGTGGCGGCCGCCGGCGTCGAGCTCGAGGAGGGGGAGCTCGCAGCCGACGCCGACGCGGCTGCCGCTGATGCTGCCGCTGCTGCGACGGCGACGACAAAGGAACAACCTTCTCTTCCCGCCTCCAGCAATTCCAACGGCGCCTGCCCAGTCGCCGGGATCGTCCGCTACTCTAACGGCGTCGTCACGCTCACCACGCGCTGCCGCTGCCCTCGGCACAAAGGAAAAGGAAGGGAGGACTCTCTGCCTCCGTGCGTCGCCGCCCTCCGCTCGCTGAGCGCCGCTTGTTCCTCGTCGAAGCAGGAGAACCAAGGGCACCAGTTCCACCTCACGGTGGTTGGGAACCTCGTCACGCACGCCAGGGAGGTCGCGGCGCTGTTCTCCGTGCCGGCGATGCCGCTGGCGCCGAGCCTGCTGTCGCCCAGGGTCGCGGCGGAGGCAGCGAGGGCGGCCGTCGGAGGAGGAGGAGGAGGAGGAGGAGGAGGAGGGAGCAACGGCGGCGGCGGCAACGGCAGCAACTCCGCGTCGCTGCGCTGGCCAGCAGAGGCCTCGGCGCCGGCCTTCATCGCGAGGCTGCGGGAGACCTACGACCACGCGCAGCTACGGGCGATAGAGATCGCGGCGTGCCACCACCTGAGCGCCAGTGGGAGTGGAGGAAGCAGAGGAGGCGGAGGAAACGAAAACGCCCCTTCTTCTTCCGCCGCTCTCCCTCCTCCCCCTCCCTTCACGCTCGTCCAGGGCCCGCCCGGAACGGGAAAGACGCACACCGTCACGGGCATCCTCAACGTCTGGCATCTGGTCGCCTACCAGAGGCACTTTGCCGCGACGGTAGAGGCCCTGACGCGGGAGAGCAGCGGCAGCAGCAGCGGCAACAGAAATGGCGGCGGCGGAAACAGGAGCGGCGGCCTCCTCTTCCCTCCGGGGCTCTCTTCCGCCATCGGCGCAGCAGCAACGGCAACAAACAACTTCACCTCTTCCTTCTCTTCCACCTCCACCACCACCTCCTCCAAGCCCCGCCTCCTGGTCTGCGCCCCCTCCAACGCCGCCGCCGACGAGCTCCTCTCCCGCGTCATGGACCGCGGCTTCTTCGACGGCGGCGGCGGGACCTACCGGCCGGACGTCGTCCGCGTCGGCGCCGACGCGGCGCCGATGGCCGCTCGGGCTCGAGAGGTGTGGGTCGAAGGCGTCGCCTCGGCCCTGCTCGACATGAAGCCCGCGGAGAGGGCGGCCAGGCTTCACGAGGCGCGGGTGACGGGCGCGAGGGAGAGGAGGAGGGTAGCGGCGGCGAGGGAGGCGCTGCGGCTGCTCTCGGGCTCGGGCTCGGGTTCGAGCTCTTCGGCAACGGCAACTGCTCCTCACGGGGGGGACGCCGCCGCTTCCCAGGCCGCCGCGGTCGAGCTCGCCCGCGCCGCGGACGCCGCCGACAAGGCCGAAGCCCTCGTGGAGCGCCTCGAGGTCGCGGACGAGGCGGCGCGGATGAGCTGCGGAAGCGGGAACGGGACGGGGGCAAACGCTTCGGACAACGCGCGGAGGATCAGGGGGGCCGCCAAGGGGCGGCTCGAGGCGTCGCTGGTCTCGAGGGCCGAGATGGTGTTCACCACGCTCTCCTCCACGGGGCGCCGCGTCTTCCAGCTGCTTGCCGCGGCGAACAACAGCGGTCGCTCTTCTTCTTCATCGCCGCCGCCTCCTCTTTTCGAGACGGTGCTTATCGACGAGGCGGCGCAGGCGACCGAGCCGGCGGCCTTGCAGGCCCTGCGGTTCGGGGCTCGCTCCTGTGTTTTGGTGGGAGACCCGAGGCAGCTCCCGGCGACCGTGTTGTCCGGTAAAGCGGCCAGGGCGGGCCTGTCCCGGTCGCTGTTCGAGAGGCTGGAGAACGGGGAAGGGGGAGAAGAGAAGGGCGGCGGCGGGAAAGCTGTTGCTGTCTCAGGAGGTCGAGGTCGAGAAAAAACAACTCCTTTGACGGGGGTCCCGGTCTCCCTTCTCAAAGTTCAGTACCGCATGCACCCGCAGATCCGTTCCTTCCCTTCTCGGGCCTTCTACGACGGCGCGCTGGAGGATTCAGAGTCCGTGAGGGCCCGCCCGGCCGAGCCCTGGCACGCGCACGATTTCTTAAAGCCCTACCTCTTCTTCGACGTCGCCCGCGGCCGCGAGAAGCGCGGCAGGAGCGGCGGCGGAGGAAGCGGCGCCTCCCCTTTCTTCGCCTCCTCTTCCCTCTCTGAGCCTCTTGCGGTCTCTTCTTCTTCTTCTCCTTCCCTGCACAACGACGAGGAGGCCGCCCTGGCCGCCGCCCTCGTGGCGGAGCTCCGCGGCGAGTGCGCGAGGCTAGGAGTTCCCTTTCCCGTAGTCGGCGTGATCTCGCCGTACCGCGCGCAGGCCGCCGCTTTGCGAAGCGCGCTCGAGCGCGCCGGCGGTGGCCCCGGGGGCCGGGACTGGTGCCGGGCCGTGGAGACCGTGGACGGGTTCCAGGGGAAAGAGGTGGACGTGGCTATCGTCTCCTGCGTGCGGACGAGGCGCGGAGGCGGGGGAGGCGGAGGGTTTGAGGGCGGGAACGGAAGCGGAAGAGGAGGAGGAGGAGGAGGAGAAGGAGACGAGGAAGAGGCGGCCGCCGCCGTCGCCCGAGCCCTCTCTGCCGCTCTCTCCGCCTCCACCTTCTCCTACGATGCCGCGACCCCACCTCCACCAAAAAACAACTCTTCCTCTTCTTCTTCGGTGGGCTTCGTCGACGACCTGCGCAGGCTCAACGTGGCGGTGACGAGGGCGAGGAAGGCGCTGTGGGTGCTCGGCAGCGGGGAAGCTCTGAGGAAAGGCAGCGCCGCGTGGGCGGCTCTGCTGGCCGACGCGGGCAAGCGGGGCGTCGTCGTGCGAGGGGCGGACGCTTCGGGCCTGTTCCCGGGGTGGTGGGGGAGGATGCAGGAGGCGGCGAGAATGCAGCAGCAAGGAAGGGGAGGAGGAGGGGGTCGGGGCCGAGGGAGGACTTGAGAAGAAGAAAAAAAAACGAAGACGAAAACGAAGCTTGCAATACAAAATGAAAACTCGGAAAATCAAAAATTTCAACAACAAAAAAACATGGGGATCGAAAGCGACGAGAAGAACAGGGCCCTGGCCGCGCTCGCCGACGCCCCCGTGGGGGCCGGGCTCGTGATGTCTTCCTACAGCCTGGCCGAGGCGGCGAAAGCCGAGAAGGAAGAGAAGGAGAAGGCTGAGAAAGTGAAGGCGAAGACGGCGGCGGCGGTTGTGAAGAACAACCCGTCGAAGAAGAAAATGCAACTGCTCGCTTCTCGCCGCCACCAGCAGCAGCTGCTGCCTCACCCCGCCGCCGCCTCCGAGGGCCTCGACGACGAAGACGAAGACGCAAAGCCCTCCCATGAGGCGTACGAGGGCTCGTTCGGGGCCGACGAGGAGATGGAGGAAGCCAAGGAGGAGGACAAGAAGAAGAAGACCGGCGAGAACGACGACGACGACAACGAAAACGAAAAGGAAAACAACAAGGAGAACGGAAACGCGGCAGCAGGAGCCTGGGCCATGAGCAGCATTATCTCGAACGCCGCCTCCAAGTTCCGCGTGGCCGGGATCTCGCGCAAGGTGAGGAGGCTGGAGTAGGAAAGAAGGATGAAGGGAAGAAGATAAGGAGGAAAGGAAGGGAAGCGAATAAAAGAAACAAGAAGAAGAAGAAAAAGAAAATGAGAGCGAGGAAAGAGAACGCGCATCTCGTGAGGAGCTGATTTCTATTTTCAATTAATAAGTGCGCGTGACGGGCGTCCAAGAGCGGCTAGGCTTGGCGAGAGCGAGCAGCTCGCAGCGGCGCGAGGCCAAAGAAAAAAGGAGAGAGAGAACGAAGAAGAGGTCGGTCGATGAAAAACAAAACGGGAAAAAAAGTTCCTTCACTCCTCTATCTTCTGTTTTTAGCTCGCTCGCTCTCTCTCTCTCTATCTCTCTCTCTCTCTCTCTCCCCGCCTTCCCTAGCTTTTCCCATCCCCCCAACTCTCGCGTAGAAACCTCGTTCTCTTGCAGCCACGCTCTCTCCCTCCCTCCCTCTCTAGCTGCTTGATCCAAGCAAGGAAGAAGCGAAAAGAAAAAAGAAAGGAAAGGATCAGAAAAACGAAATCAAAAAACCAAAAAACCGAATGACGACGGCCTCTGCCAACGCCTTTTCGGCCCTGGCCCCTCGCCGCGCGCCCTCTCCCGCCCAGCAGCTCAAGGCAGGAGGAGGAGGAGGAGTAGGAGGCAGCCCCCTGCCTCCCGCAGACGAGACCGAGGAGGAGAAGGAGATCAGGCTCGCCAAAGAAGCGGCGGAGGTGGCCGCGCTGGAGCGGGCGATTTTCGCAGACGGAGGACGAGGAACCAAGGCGGCGAGCGGCGGCAGCGACGAAAACGGCGACGGCGACGGAGCCAACGGCGCCATCCCTGAGGCCGCCGCCGCGGCGCTGATGTCCGGTAACTGGGCGGACACGGACGACGAGGAGGAGCAGCTGCGCCAGGTAGGTTGGGAGGGAGGAGGAAGAGAGGTGGAGAAAAGAGAGAGAGAAAACAAGGCCATTGGCCAGCGATAAGAAAAAGAAGAAAAGAGAACGACACCCATCATCATCAAGAAACTCACCTTTTTTTCCCCTCTTTCTCTCCTCGTTTTACAAAAACCCATTCTCTCTCCAGAAAATCAAGCTCGAGCACAGAACGCTCAACGCCCTCGAAGAGATGGAGAGGGAGAAGAACGCCGACGCTGCGGCGGCGGCTGAGCAGGACGTAAGGAGATCGAATCGAAGTTCTTTCGGTTTTTTTTTCGTTTTTTCGGCGGCGGCGGCTTGATTTTTTCTTATCGCTCACCACCACCACCCTCTGATCCCTCTTCTCCTCCGAAACCAAAAACTAACAAACGCAGCTCGCCGCCCGCAAGGCCGCGATCGAGGCCGAGCTCGGCATCGAGGTCGCGAGACTGTCGGACGACGACGAGGACGACGAGGAAGACGAGGGCGAAGGAGAGGACGAGAGCGAGCTGCCGCCAAAGACACCGCCGCCAGCGACCCGCGACGCCGCCTCCGCTTCCGCTTCCGCTCCGGCTTCCGCGCCGGCCTCCGACGAGAAGGCCGCCGCCGCCAACCAGCTGCAGAGACAGCTCTCGAAGAAGGAGCGCAAGAAGAAGGAGCTCGAGGAGCTCGACGCTGTGCTCTCGGAGCTCGGGATCGAAGGGAAGGAGGGAGGAGAAGGAGGAGGAGAAGCGGCGGCGACGACGGCGACGACAGCGGCGGTGGCGGCAAACGGTGGTGCGGAGTCGGAGGCCGCAGCGCGCAGGCGGCGGAAGAAGGAGCGCGCCGCCGCCGCCGCAGCAGCAGCAGCAGCAGCAGCAGCTGGTGCCTCTCCGCAGAAGGCAGCAGCAGAGAAGGAGGCGGCAGCAGCGGCGGCCGAGGAGGAGGAGCCCTCTTCTTCCTCTCCTCCCTCCTCGGGCGTCCTCGACCCGGCCGAGGCCCGGAGGCTGCTCGCGAGAAAGGCCTCTTCGGGGGGCAGCAACAAAGAGACAGCCTCCCAGAGGGCCCTCCGCGAGGCGAAGGAGCGCGCGAAGAAGGCGGCCAAGGGCAAGAAGAAGGACTCGGCCAAGTGGAACGAGATGCCGACGCGTTGAAGAGGAAGAAAGAGAAAGAGAGAATTTTTTTCGTTTTTTTCGTTTTCGGGTTTGAATAACAAAGAGAGAGAGAGTGAGAAAGAAGAAGAAATCAATCAGCACACACCACCACCCCCGTTTCAATAACAAACAACCTGCAATCGAACAAACATCAGTGTTTCTTCCCCTCGCCCCCGCGGCGCGGCGTTCTTTTTTGAAAGAGAAGAAAGGAGGAGGAGAGAAGAGGTTTTGGAGGTGGAGAACGAAAGAAGAAAACTTGCCGCTCTCTCTCCTTTCACTCTATCTCGAAGAAAAAAGAAAAAAAGAACTCCTTTCCCGTCTTCCTTTCTTTCTCTTTCCTTCTTTCTCCTCGAATTATGATCGCCTCTGCGCGCGCCAGCACGCGCTCGGCGTGCGTCATTTCACGTGGCAGCGGCAGCGGCAGCAGCAGCGCGAGGGCCGCGGCGGCGCCCAGGGCTGCCGTCGCCAGGGCCTCTCCCCCGATCGCATCATCTCCGTCTGGAAATGTCGCCTCCTCCGCGAAATCGACGAAATTGGCCATCACCAACCGCCCGCTCGCTGCGCTCTTCCGCCGCCAGGAGCGCGGTGTCGCGTGCTCGGCCACCGCAGCTGGTGAGTTTTCGGTCGTCTCTTGCCTCCTGTCGTCGAGGGGCACGAACGAAAGCTCTTGATTGCCCTCGCGCGGGGGGGAGGGGGGGGCAAGAATCGAAAAGAACTCTCTCGCTCTCTCTTGGCTAGCAAAAGCAAAAAAAACTCACCCTCTTAACCTCAACCTCTCTCTCTTCATTCCACAGACAACTCTTCCGCTTCTTCCAACTTCGCCCGCACTGCCTTGCTCGGCGGCCTCTTCGCGGCCTGGTACGCCTTCAACATCTGGTTCAACATCTACAACAAGCAGGTGTTGAAGGTTTTCCCTTTCCCCTTATCTTGCACGACCTTGCAGTTTGCCGTCGGAAGCCTGCTCGCCTGTTCGATGTGGCTTTTTAAATTGCACCCTGCGCCGAAAGTAGACAAGGATCTGATCAAGGCCGTGCTCCCTCTGGCTGCCGTGCACACCCTTGGAAACTTACTGACCAACGTCTCGCTGGGAGCTGTCGCCGTGTCTTTCACCCACACCATCAAGGCCATGGAACCTTTCTTCTCGGTGCTGCTTTCCGCTCTCTTCTTAGGCGAAGCCCCCACGCTCGCCGTTGTCGGCTCTCTGCTGCCGATCGTCGGCGGCGTCGCGCTGGCCTCTGCGAGCGAGGCGACCTTCAACTGGGGGGGGTTCCTGGCCGCGATGGGGTCCAACGTGACCTTCCAGTCGAGGAACGTTTTCTCGAAGAAGTTCATGGGCCAGGCCAAGGGGGCGCTGGTAAGGAGAAGAAGTTTTTTGTTTTTCTTTTCGAGCGCGCGCGCGAGCGCGCGAGAAAGAAGGAAGAGAAAACCCCGCTTTTCTCGCGCTCACCCCCCACCCTTCTCTTTCTCTCTCTCTCTTTCCCGCATTCTCAAATCATTCAAAATTTGACAGGACAACATCAACCTCTTCTCGGTTATCACGATCCTCTCCTTCGCTCTCCTGACCCCCATCACTCTGCTCAAGGAAGGGATGAGGCTCACGCCCTCGGCCCTCTCCGCCGCGGGAGTCGCAAACCCCACCGCGGTCATCCAGCAGGCCCTGGCCGCCGCGGCCTGCTTCCACGCCTACCAGCAGGTGTCGTACATGATCCTCGCCCGCGTCAGCCCCGTCACGCACTCGATCGGAAACTGCGTGAAACGAGTCATCGTGATCGTGGCGTCGGTCGTCGTCTTCCGCAACCCCATGGGCCCGCGCTCGCTGGCCGGCACTGCTATTGCTTTGGGTGGTGTTTTCTTGTACTCGCAGGTGAAGAGGTCGCAGAACAAGAAAGCGGCCGCTGCGAAGGCTGCTTGAGGAAGAGAGAGGAGAGAGAGAGAGAGAGAGAGAAAGGAGTTTAAAAAGAGAGTAAGTTTTTTCGGGGGTCTTTTTTCGTTTCTTTCGTTTCTTTCTTCTTCTTTTGTTTTTGTATCTGCCACGGCCAACGGTATTCCGAAAAGAGAAAGAGAATGAAAAGAAAGAGTTTCATTTCATGGATTTGATTATTTCAGAATGACAAGCGGGGAAACAGTGAAGAAAGGCGAAAGACAAAAGAAACAACAACAACAAATCAAATCTTTTATCCGAATTTTCACTCGTCGCCACCACCGCCACCTCCTCCCTCTCCTCCTTCTCCGTCGCCGCCTTGCTGCTGCTGCTGCTCCTGCTGCTGCAGCCGCTCCTGCTCCTCCCGCGCGTCCCTGATGCCCAGCGCCTCCATGTCGTCGAGCAGCTCCTCCAGGGGCACCTGAGGAACGTCGTCGTCATCATCTTCGTCGTCGTCGCTGCCTCCTCCCATCTCCTCGTCGTCGTCGTCTTTCGCAGCAGCAGCAGCAGCAGCGCCTCCGCCTCTTCCTCCTTCCACCGTCGGTGCCTTGTAAAGAGCCACACGCGCCCTCAGCTCCGGGTCCTCCTCGATCTCCTCCATGAAGCGCTCGTAGTCCGCGGCGTCGTCGGCCGCGGCGTTGTTCCCCGCCCCGCCGGCGTTCGCGGCGGCGCGGCGACGGGAAGACGAAGTGCTCGCTTCGTTCGCTCCCGCCGCAGTTGCTTCTTCGCCTCCCGCCTCTCCACCTTCGCCTCCGTTGACGTCCAGCCTCTTGAGCACCCACGGCCTCCTCTCCCCTTTCGCCCTCCTCCTCGCCCTGGCGGCGTCGTGCGACTTGCGGACCAGCAGCGCGTCCGGGATCGCCAATCGCCCGCTGTCCACAGCGGCGTCGAGGGCCTCGTCGGAGGGGGCAGCAGCGGCCAAATCATACCCCAAGGCCGCGTCTCCCGGTTTCAGAAGCGCACCCAAGTGAGAGCGCACCGTCGTCACGCGGTCGTTCTGCCCGAAATCGGACTTGCGAGCCACCGTAACGTCAGCCAAGGCGTAGCGCTTCGTGTTGGCCCCCGCCTCGGAGGCGGCGTACGACTGCCCTCCCATCGTCAGCGTCGCCGCACTCATCCCCCCGAGCTGCGCCATCTCCCTCATCTCCGCGGCCGTGAGCACGCTCACGGGCTCGACGTCGAGCACCACGTACTCCACGAGCTGGCGCGAGCCCATCAGCGCCCTCAGGGGCGTGGCGCCGCGCCAGTACTGCTCTGCGTTCAGATGAGCTTCGCGCAGCGTCGAGGGGTCGGTCAAGGTTAAAAGTGCCGAAACGCGGGTGCAGAGGACCAAGGGGCCGAGGCCGCCGAGGGCGTTGCAGAGCTTGGCGGGCAGGCAGAGGAGGTCGTCCTGGTTTAAGTTGTGTGGTGGAGGTTGTTGGTTTGGAGTATGAATAGAAAGAAGAGGTGAGAGATGAGAGGAAGAAGAAGAAGAGAAGAAAGAAAGAAAAAAGTTCAAATAAAATAAAATGAACTCCAATCTTCTCTTTTCTCACCCTGCAGATCGGCGCGATCTCGACAGAAAACGTATACTTGTAATTATAGGTGCTCGTGTGCGTGTTGTGCGACACGAGCTGCTTGTCCGAGCGGTGCCTGGCTGGGACGGCGGACTGAACAAAGTCGACGAATTTCGAGCACTGCGCCCGGCTGGCGAAGTAGAAGTCGAGCCCTCCGTGGGCAGCCCTCACGCCCGTCGCGCTCGAGTCGGCCCTCGCCCTCAAAATAGCTTGCTCCAGGAAAAAAAAGGTGCGCTTGTGACCCACGTGCTGCCTGACCTGGGCGCAGGCGATCCACGACGCGGCGTTGGTCGCGGCGCGGGTACAGTCGATGCACTGGTGCGGCTCCACGGTGAAATCGACCACGCACGCTTGTTGCAAGGTCGCCCCGCCCAGGACCTCGGCCTGCACGGTGAGCTTGACCTTGATCCTCCGGGAGTGCGGCTCGGTCCAGATGAAGCCGGCGTCGACTAGGCGGACCCCGCTGTGGCTCCCCGAGGTCGAGGCCGAGCCCTTCCCGATGCCCTTGATGCGGCGCAGGCAGAGGGCGAGGAGCTCTTTCGACTCCGGGGCGGCGCGGGCCCAGTGTTTGGGCGGTTGCAGGTAGCGCTCGCAGGCCGCGCACCAGAGGATGGAGAGCTGGTGGTATTGGTGGTGGTGGGGAAGCGGGAGGGGAGGTCGGGGTTGTTGAGAAAGAGAGAAAGAGAGAGAAAGAGAGAGAGAGAAGAGGCGGCGGCGGCTAGTTTTTTTTTTTTGGGGGGGGGGGAGCGTCGATTGAACTCGTTTAAAAAAACGCAAAAACTCTTCCACTCACCGACTTGCTCAGCCCCTCGGTGATGTCGACCTGCGACCGGATGCAGGTCACGCACATGTTGGACGGGTTGGGCAGGATGGACGCGCCGCAGAGGCAGCAGAGGCTGTAGAGTGAGGGTTGGATGGGATTGAAAAAAGAAGGGGAAGAAGAGATGGCGGTGTGAGCGTTGTTCGTTTCGCGATTTCGTTCACGTGCCTTTTGTCTCTCTCTGCTTCCTTTGCACATCGAAAGCGGCAAAAACACTCACACGTGGCCCTGCGTCCTCTGCGGGACGAACGTCGCGGGAGGGGCCGCGCCGTCGAACATCATAGAAAAGAGAAGGAGAAGAAGAAAAAGAGGAGAGCGTCGACGCTCGAGTTTTTGTGTGTGAGCGTCAATGCTCGAGCTCTCTCTCTCTCTCGAAGAGAAAAAAATCGAAGGCGGCGGCGGCTCTCTCTCTTTCTCGCTTCACAACTCTTCTCTCTGAAAAGCACCGTTTCTTTTCTTTCCCCTTTCGTCCTCTCACCATGGTGAAGTACGCCCGGGACCCCGTCAACGGGTCCAAGAGCTGCAAGGCTCGCGGCAGGTACGGTAGAAGTGGGAAGAAGCAGAGTTGGGGAAGCCCCGGAAAGCGAGCTCTCTCTCTCTCTTGATTGGAAAGAGCCAGCCGGCGGCGGCGGGGGCGATCGCAAGTTTCCCGAACACGCTCTTCTTCGAGCTCCGTCTCGCCCGCTCGCGCCTTCTTCTTCTTCCTGGTTGCTTCCGCGCTCTCGAGAACGAAGATCGCGTGCGATCGGACTCGAGGGAGAAGCTCCTCGAGCAGGAAGCTGAACGAACGAGCAAGAGAAGAAGACGACGAAGTTGAGATCGAAAGGCGGCGGCGATTGCCCTTCGACGTTTTTCGATTCGCCGCCGGCTCCTGCCCCCTCGCCAAGGCCTCATTTCGTCTCCTGCTCCCTCCGATGGCGTCTTTCGCGAGAGCTCTCTCGGGATCAAGGCCCGGAAGCTTTCTCGGCGAGGCGGCCAGGGAGGCGCGACCGGCTCGCTCTCGAAGAGAGAATCGACGCTGCAAGCAATGGGGAAAGGAGAGAGCTCTCCCTCTTTTTCTTCATCGCCCTCCTTCCCAACGCGAGCAAGGCCTCTGCTGTGCTCTCCAAGACCCCCATGATGGCCTCTCCGTTCTTGTCTCGGTCTCTGGCCGGCAGGAAGAGCGGAGCAGAGGCTCGAGGATTGGAGCTTCGAGGGGCGACAAGAATCGAACGACGTGATTTTCATCGCGCGCGTCCTCTGCAGCCGCCGGCGATCGCTCTCCTCCTTCTTCTCCTTTCTCGACCTCAACAACTCACTCACTTTCACCTCTTTCTTTCTCTCTCTCTTCTCTCCCCCTCTCTCCCCCCTTTCCACAGCGACCTCCGCGTCCACTTCAAAAACACCCGCGAGGCCGCCTTCGCCCTCCGCCAGATGGAGCTCTCCAAGGCCAAGGCCTACCTCGAGGCGGTGCTCCGCAAGGAGCGCGTGATCCCGTTCCGCCGCTTCTGCGGCGGGATCGGGCGCACGGCCCAGGCCAAGAACGAGTCTTCGACCAACAACGGCCAGGGGCGCTGGCCCGCCAAGTCGGTCGAGCTCCTGATCGGCCTGCTGAGGAACGCCGAGTCCAACGCCGAGGTGAAAGGGCTCGACGTGGACTCCCTCTACATCTCGCACATCCAGGTCAACCAGGCGGTCAAGCAGCGCCGCAGGACCTACAGGGCCCACGGGCGCATCGGCCCTTACATGTCGAGCCCCTGCCACGTCGAGCTGACGCTGACGGAGAAGGAGGAGCCCGTGGCGAAGGAGGCCGGGAGGGCTAGGAAGCTGACGAAGCTGCAGCTGGCGAGGACGCTGCGGTCGGGGAGCAAGGCCAAGTGAGGAGAGAAAAAGAGAGGTTTTTTTTACCTTTTCTTGACATCTTCCTCTTGACCTCTTCTTCCTCTGTGCTGTGCTTCATCTCTGCTGTTTTGTTTCGTTTTTTGTGTTTTACACTTTCCAGAGAGAAAAAAGCGGTGGAGTCTCTCTCTCTTTTTTGTGTGTAAGAAGCAGGAAAAGAGTGGGGGAGAAGCGTCCTCTCGTTTTTCTCTTTTTCGTCGGGGTTTTTTTTTCCCCTCTCTCTCTCGTTCTATTCAAAACTCTCTCTATCTCTCTAGTTTGCTTTTTGCAAGCGCATCCTTTCTCCCTCTTTTTTCTTCCTGCCTCTTCGCTTTCTCCTCCGACCACCACCCGCGGGAGCGAGAGCAGACACGCTCAAAGCGCCTGGTACGTTTTGCTTGTTGGAGTGGGGGTCCGGGGGGGACGCGCGCGAGCTCGCCATTGAGACAGAGACACATGCATTGCAGTCGAAGAAGAAGCGAAATGCGGCGGCGGCGATTTGGCTTTTATGCCTTTTTCGTCATCTCTCTTCTCCTTCCGCGCGTCTTCTCCACGCCTTCTCTGCGCTCTCTCGACATCGCAGCGTGCTCTCCGCGGCTGTCTCTACCCTCACCAATTAGAATTCGAGTGGAAGAGAGACGGTCGTGGGGGCTTTGCCAAGGAACGAGAATCGACACCAGGGAAAAAAGAAGGGGCGCAGAAAAAAAAAAAAAAAAAAA
>Ga0210003_1002789_pt1 | contig 14531 bp, 15 predicted proteins | sample LantaG_FD_182804 | JGI IMG/M metagenome (GOLD analysis project Ga0210003, IMG submission 182804) | Deep subsurface microbial communities from Baltic Sea to uncover new lineages of life (NeLLi) - Landsort_02402 metaG (SPAdes) (version 2) | ecosystem: Environmental > Aquatic > Marine > Oceanic >... | reverse complement strand
CCGGACGCGAACTCGAATGCGGGGTGCTGGAGTTCCCCGACGGGCGGGTTGAGGCGAGCACCTTGGGTGAGATCCGGGTGGCCGGTGTGCGCGGTCGTGAGGACGGGTTCTATGACTTCGAGACCAAATACCTCGACGACGCTGCGGAACTCGATGTACCGGCCAAGGTCGATGACATCGTCGCCGACGAGGTTCGCGGGCTGGCGGTCCGGGCATTCCGCGCCATCGATTGTCAGGGGCTGGCCCGCGTGGACTTCTTCCTGACCGAGAATGGGCCCGTCATCAACGAAATCAACACGATGCCGGGGTTCACCACCATCTCGATGTACCCCCGGATGTGGGCAGCCAGCGGCGTGGATTATCCGACCCTGCTCACGACGATGGTTGACACCGCGATCGCCCGCGGCACCGGCCTACGGTAGGAGTCCGCGCGTCCGGGCTAGCTGACGGGCGCAGGATCGACGGTGGTGGCGGGCAACGCCTGCGCGATCGTCGTCGAGATCGTCTGGATGGGGGTCGGGCCCGAACCCGCGGGCAGGGTCAGCGCCACATAGACGGGCCGGTCCACGGCAAACCAGGTGCTCCGTCCTTCGCCTGCACCATCGGCCACCCGGAACCATTGGACGGCGTCGACCATTTGAACCGGGGTACCAACCACAAACTCGAGGGGACGGTCGAGCCCGCACCGCAGAATGATTGCCTCGCTCCCATTCTCGGCCTGCCACGCCGCCGTTCCCGTCGGAGCGGGCTCCCGCACGGGCGCGCGAGAATATTCACCGAGCCGCTCGGGCAGCGCTGTGGTCAGCGCGCGGCATTCGGGGCTATCGGCTTGCGGCGCGGGCGCAGTGGCGATCACGACCGGATTCTGGGTAGCGGGGCGTTGTAGGACGGTGGCTACGACAAGGACCGCGACGACGGCTCCGACGGCCAGGACGAGTGCTGCGATCAGCCAGGGCCGCGGCGGGCCGTCGCCGGTCTGGCTGGTCATCGCGGAAAAGCCTGGACCACGCCGCAATCCCTCCATCTGGCTGCATAGACTCCACGCCGCAGGGACCAAACGTACCGCAGGTAGGCCGAGCGTCCAGGCCACGGGACGGCGCCGGAAGGTACCGGAAGGAGCCGGAAGAATGGCAGACGAACCTGACGCCGTTTCCGGTCGCCCGGATGAGTCGCTGGCCGGGATGGGTGAGTTCGCGGTAATCGACCGGTTGGTAGCCGGGCGGCGGCAACCTCCGTTGGTCCTGCTCGGTCCCGGCGATGATGCGGCGGTCGTCGCGGCTGTGGACGGCAGGGCCGTGGTCTGCACCGACATGCTGGTCGAAGACCGCCACTTCCGGCTCGACTGGTCCACGCCCCACGATGTCGGGCGAAAGGCCGTTGCACAGAACGCCGCCGACATCGAGGCGATGGGCGGCCGTGCCACCGCGTTCGTCGTCGCGTTCGGTGCCCCCGGTGACACCTCGACTGCCCGGGCCGTCGAGCTTGCCGACGGAATGTGGCACGAGGCGGGGCTGATAGGTGCGGGCATCGTCGGAGGCGACATGGTGTCCGCCCCGCAGTGGGTCATCTCGGTGACAGCACTCGGCGACCTCGGCGGGCTCGACGCCGTGCGCCGCAGCGGAGCCAAAATCGGTGACACCGTGGCGGTGACCGGCGATCTCGGCCGCTCAGCCGCCGGATTCGCATTGTGGCACAACGCAATCAGCGGATTCGGGGGATTGCGCCAGCGCCATCTTGTGCCCGAGCCGCCCTACGGTCAGGGTGTCGTCGCAGCCCGCGCCGGCGCGACGTCGATGACCGATGTCTCCGATGGGCTTCTCGCCGATCTGGGGCACATCGCGTCCGCGTCGAACGTGCGTGTCGACCTGTCCGCTACCGGTCTGCGGGTGGACATCGAAGCGTTGGCCGCCGCAGCGGTCGCTCTGGGGGCTGACCCGTGGCAGTGGGTGCTCGGGGGCGGGGAAGATCACGCGCTGGTCGCGACGTTTCCCGCGGTGCCGCCGCCGGGCTGGCGGCCGATCGGCACGGTGGTAGACGCCGGAGTTGTCGGAGACGGGCCACCGCGGGTGACGCTGGACGGCGCGGAGTGGGGCGGCAGCCCGGGCTGGCAGTCGTTCTGAGGGCCAGTCCGTTCCGAGGAGCGCGGCCAGCTATGTTGTCCTCTCGTGACAGCACGTCCTCTCAGCGAGTTGGTCGATGAGGCTTGGGCCCGCGCACTCGCTCCGGTCGAACCCCAGGTCGCGCAGCTGGGTGAGTTCCTGCGCTCCGAACTGGCTGACGGGCATCAGTATCTGCCGGCTGGCCCGAACGTGTTGCGCGCATTCACTTTTCCATTTGACCGCGTGCGGGTGCTGATCGTCGGTCAGGATCCCTACCCGACGCCCGGGCACGCGGTCGGGATGAGCTTCTCGGTCGCAGCCGATGTGCGTCCGTTGCCCCGCAGCCTGTCCAACATCTTCACCGAGTACCGCGACGATCTCGGCGCTCCCGCACCATCCAACGGAGACCTGACGCCGTGGGCTCAGCAGGGTGTGATGCTGCTCAACAGGGTCCTGACTGTGCGCCCCGGAACGCCAGCATCACACCGCGGCAAGGGCTGGGAGGCTGTCACCGAATGCGCGATCCGAGCCCTGGTGGGCCGGCAACAGCCGTTGGTGGCGGTGCTGTGGGGTCGTGATGCCTCCACGCTCAAACCCATGCTCGGCGACACCGCGACCATCGAATCGCCACATCCGTCGCCGTTGTCGGCGTCGCGGGGGTTCTTCGGGTCACGGCCATTCAGTCGCGCCAACGAACTGCTGGAGAAAATGGGTGCCGAGCCGGTCGACTGGCGCCTGCCCTAGCGTCGATCCGCCGAGCCCGAGTGTCGATCCGCCGAGCCCGGGTGTCGATCCGCCGAGCAGACGCAAAATCGCACACGCCAAGGCCTAACCGTGCGAGTTTGTGTCTGCTCGCGGTTCGCGGGTAACGGCTCGCGGGTAACTAGCCGCGCGAGACCTTGCCGGCCTTGAGGCAGGACGTGCACACGTTGACACGTTTCTTGTTGCCACCGGGGCGCGACACAGCGCGCACCGGCTGGATGTTCGGGTTCCACCGACGACTGGTCCGGCGATGGGAGTGCGACACCGATTTGCCGAAGCCGGGGCCCTTCCCGCAGATATCGCATACGGCAGCCATATGTAGAACTCCTCGAATCAGTACTGGGGTTTTGGGCCCTGGCCGTAAAGCGGCCACGGTTCGACCCGACAACCAGATCAGAATACCGGCCGTGGCAGGTATCGCCAAAAATCCGATCGCGGTCGCGGTCCCCACACGGTCTGGAACTGCGGTCTCCGCGGGCCGGAACCCGTCGTCTGCGACGCTGTCACCACCACTGGATAGGCTGACGCCGGTGTCACTTGCGTTGGAGGTGGGGATGGCGGCTCGGCGGCTCGATGCGCCTGCCCTGCGGAGTTGGGCACACACCGCCGTCGCCGACCTCATCATCCACACCGATGAGATCAACCGCCTCAACGTCTTCCCGGTGGCCGACGCCGACACCGGTACGAACATGCTGTTCACCATGCGTGCGGCCTGGGCCCACGCCGACGCGGGGGCCGCCGTCGGGGACGTCGCACAGATCGCTGCAGCGATGGCTGAAGGAGCGCTGCGCGGCGCGCGGGGCAACTCCGGGGTGATCCTGTCCCAGATCCTGCGGGGCGTCGCCGAGGCAACCGCTGCGGCGGCCGATGACCGCGGCGCGCTCGCCGATATTGACGGCACACTTTTTGGTGCGTCGCTGAGGCGCGCGGCCGCCCTGGTCATCACCTCGATGGGCGAAGCCATACCGGGCACGATCCTGTCGGTCCTGCAGGACGCGGCGACCGCGGCAGAGCAGTCCGCCGCTGATGGGGCCGAGTTGGCCGAGGTCGTCACTGCGAGCGCTGAGGCAGCGGCGGTGGCGCTGGACCACACGCCGAGTCAACTCGACGTGTTGGCCGAAGCCGGCGTGGTGGACGCGGGTGGCCGCGGTCTGCTGGTGTTGCTCGACGCGCTGACCGCCACGCTGACCGGGCACGCCCGGCAGCGCGACGTCTATCTGCCCTCACCCAAGCAGGCGCACACCTTGGTTGCGACCCCGCCGGCTCCCCAGTTCGAGGTGATGTACCTACTCAGCGACTGTGCCCCCGAGGGCATCGAGAAGCTGCGTGCCCGCCTCGACGAACTCGGGGAATCGGTCGCGATCGCCGCATCGGGTTTCGGCGACCTCGGCGGTTCCGGTGTCGGGCACTATTCGGTTCACGTCCATGCCGACGACGCGGGCGCTGCTGTGGAAGCGTCCCTTGAGGTGGGGCGACCCAGTCGAATTCAGATCACGTCTCTGGTCGGAAGCGTCGACCGTCATCCGGCCGGCGGCTGGAGCCAGGAACGGGCGGTGCTGGCCGTCGTCGACGGTGACGGCGCGGAAAGTCTCTTCACCGGTGAGGGCGCCCAGATTCTGCGTCCCGAGCCAGAGGTGCCGGTCAGCGCTCAGCAGCTTCTACATGAGCTGGTCAAAACCGGCGCCGCGCAGGTGATCATGCTGCCAAATGGGTACGTGGCCGCCGAGGAAATCGTTGCCGGATGCGCAGTCGCGTCGGACTGGGGAATCGACATGGTGCCGGTGCCGGCAGGCTCGATGGTCCAAGGGCTGGCTGCGCTGGCCGTCCACGACCCCCAACGGCGGGCCGCCGACGACGGCTACACCATGGCCAGGGCCGCGGCCGGCGCCCGACACGGGTCGGTGCGAACGGCAGCCGAGGAAGCCCTCACATGGGCGGGTACCTGCAAGCCAGGTGACGGGCTCGCGATCGCGGGCGACGAGGTGGTGATCGTCGGGCAGGACATAGTGGCCGCAGCGGCGGGATTGATTGATCTGCTGCTGGCTGCGGGCGGCGAGCTGGTGACGCTACTCACCGGCGCCGGAGTCGAGCCGAGCGTGGAAAAAGCGCTGGTCGATCACGTGCAGCGACACCATCTCGGGACGGAGATGGTGACCTTTCATACCGGTCACCGGGGCGACGCGTTACTGATCGGGGTCGAGTAAGCATGGCCTCGTTGAATGATCGGCTGGACTTCGTGGTGGGCAAGAAGGCCGCCGATCAGCTGAAGGAGTACTTCGGCATCCGCACCGTCAACGACCTGGTTCGCTACGTCCCGCGCAAGTACAGCGATGCAATGACCGTGCGCGGGGAAGGGGAGACACTCGACCTCGAGGAGGGCGAGCACGTCACGTTCGTCGACACCATCACCAAAGCCGAGCCGAAGTGGACCAACCGCCCACCCAAGCGCGAATTCCTCGTCGTGACCCTAGGTAATCGGCAGCCCAAGGTCACCGCCACCTTCTTCAACGCCAAGTATCTCAAGAAGACGTTGATCCAGGGAGCACGGGTGATGCTGTCGGGGGAGGTCGGTTACTACCGGAGTGTCATGCAGCTGACCCACCCGGCGTTCATGGTGCTGAACTCGGCGAGCGGCAAGAAAATCGGTACAAAGTCACTGACGTCCATCGCCGAAATATCGGACACGTCAGGGGAGGATCTGCTCGCTGAGTTCGAGAAGGACTTCTTTCCGATCTATGGTGCGAACTCCAAGATGCAGACCTGGGAGATCTACGCCTGCGTGCGTCAGGTTCTTGCCGTGCTGGACCCGGTCGACGAACCGATGCCGGAATGGTTTGTGCGTGAACATAATTTGACTTCCGAGGACCAAGCGCTGCGGGCCATCCACCTCGCCGAGACTGCCGATGCCCGGGAGTGCGCCGCCGAGCGACTCACCTACGACGAAGCCGTCGGACTGCAGTGGGGACTGGTGGTGCGACGGCACAGCGCGCTCAGCGACTCCGGGCCGCCCGCTCCTCCGCGACCAGATGGTCTGGCGGCCGCGATGAAAGCTCAGTTGCCGTTCGAACTGACGGTGGGGCAGTGCGATGTATTCGATGTGATCTCTGCGGAGATCAACGCCACCCGTCCGATGAACCGGATGCTGCAGGGCGAGGTCGGATCGGGCAAGACCATCGTGTCGGTGCTGGCGATGTTGCAGATGATCGATTCCGGCTATCAGTGCGCGTTGCTCGCGCCGACGGAAGTTCTTGCCGCACAACATGCCCAATCGATCCGCGCCATGCTCGGGCCGCTGGGGATGGCGGGCCAACTCGGTGGGGCGGACAATGCCACGAGGGTCGCGCTGCTGACCGGATCGATGTCGGCTCAACAGAAGCGTGACGTGCGTGACGTGGTCGCCTCCGGCGAAGCCGGCATCGTCATCGGCACCCACGCGCTGCTCCAGGACGCCGTGGAGTTCGACCGGCTCGGGATGGTTGTGGTCGACGAGCAGCACCGCTTCGGGGTGGAGCAGCGAGACCGGTTGCGCGCCAAGGCTCCCGATGGCATGACTCCGCACCTTCTGGTGATGACGGCCACGCCGATACCCAGAACGGTCGCGTTGGCGGTCTATGGGGACCTCGAGATATCAACTCTGCGGGAGTTGCCCCGGGGGCGTCAGCCCATCACGACGAACACGATCTTCGTCAGCCAGAAGCCGGCCTGGCTTGATCGGGCCTGGGCCCGGATCGTCGAAGAAGTCCAGGCCGGGCGTCAGGCATATGTGGTCGCTTCGCGCATCGATGAGGACGACAAGCCTGGCAGCGACAAGACAGCGAAGAAGGTTAAGAAGGACGCGAAAGAGTCGGGCCCACCGCCGATCACCGTGGTGGAGTTGCTCGCGCGACTGCAGCGCGGCCCATTGGCCGGACTAAGGCTGGGCCTCATGCACGGACGACTGCCCAGCGACGAGAAGGACGCCGTGATGGCAGCGTTCCGCGCCGGCGAAATCGACGTCCTGGTATGCACGACGGTCGTCGAGGTTGGTGTCGACGTGCCCAACGCGACCGTCATGGCCGTCATGGATGCCGACCGGTTCGGGATCAGCCAGCTGCACCAACTCCGCGGACGAGTCGGTCGCGGGGAGCACCACAGCCTGTGCCTGCTCGCCACCAATCTGCCCGAAGAATCCAAAGCGGGACACCGCGTCAAAGCTGTGGCGAGCACGCAGGACGGCTTCAAGCTCGCCGAACTCGACCTTTCGGAGCGTAGCGAGGGGGACGTGTTGGGACTGCACCAGTCGGGCAGAGCCATCACGTTGCGGTTCCTGTCGCTGGCCAGGCACTACGACATCATTCGGGCTGCAAAGGAGCTCTGTGAGTCGGTGTACGAATCCGACCCACTCGACGCAGGCATGGCGGTGTTGTCGGCCCCGTTTACCGACACCGATCGCGTCGAGTTCCTGGACAAGTCATGAGCCGCAAGCAAATCCTGTGGTTGGCAGTCGCCGCGGCGCTGGCGGTGATCGTCGCCGTTCAGGTCACGTGGATGTCGCGGAGTCCATCCCGGTTGATTGTGCAGGGCGACGTTCCCACCGTCGCACCCGGAATCGATGTGCTCGCCGGAGTCGCCGAGATTCCAGCGCGCGTGCGTGGCTACGACTATCGCCGGGATGCGTTCGGCGAGTCGTGGACCGACGACACCACCGCGCCCGGCGGCCACAACGGCTGTGACACCCGCAACGACATCCTTGACCGGGACTTGGCCGACAAGACCTACGTATCGATCAAGCGGTGCCCCAAAGCTGTTGGCGCCGGAACCCTGCTTGACCCGTACACCAGCGCAATGGTGCCGTTCACGCGTGGCGCACAGACGGGTGCCGCGGTGCAGATCGACCACCTTGTGCCGTTGGCGTTGGCGTGGGACCTCGGCGCGCGGGAGTGGACCGACGAAATGCGGACCCGGTTCGCCAACGACCCCGCCAACTTGCTCGCAGTGCAGGGACGGGCCAACCAGGACAAGGGTGACGGCGAGCCTGGGACCTGGATGCCGCCGAATGACGCGTTCCACTGCCAGTACGCGATGCAGTTCATCGCGGTGTTGCGTGGATACGCGCTACCGGTGGATGCGCCGTCGGCGTCGGTGCTGAGGAAGGCTGCGGGGACGTGCCCGCGCGGCTGAGTCCTTTGGCCGACCGGTGATTCGCGGTTACCCCGAACCACTCGCGCCATCGGCGAACTCGCAGAAAGCGGTGTAGGCGCGGGCGCCATAGATGGTGGCCGGTCCGCCATGCATCATGATGCTCACCGCGATGACCTCGGCCGCCTCCTGCTTGGTGGCGCCCGCGCGGACCGCGCCGCGGGCGTGCGAGGCGATGCACCCGTCGCAGCCTTCGGTGACTCCGATCACCATCGCGATCAGCTCTTTGGTCTTGGCATCGATGGCGCCCGCTCCCATCGCAGCCCGACTCAAATCGCCGAACCCCTGGTACACCTCCGGAATCATCTGTCGCAATGCGCGATGTTGGGACTTGAGATCGTCGAGAACGCCGGCGTGGTGGTCATGATCTGTCATGGGTCCATTTCTACGCCACGCGGGATTCGTAGGCGGCAGCGCGCTCGAGTGCCTGTGGGCACGTTGCTCTCGTCGGTCCACGGTGGACGTCGGAAGTATGCTGGCATACATGAAACGGACGACGGTCAAGATCCCTGACGCGCTGGATGCTCGTCTGCGGCACGAGGCTCGTCGACGGAATTTGACCATCTCGGAGGTCAGCCGCGAAGCGCTCGAGGCCTACCTTGGCGAGCCCGGTGGGCGTCGGTGTCTGAACGCAGCGGCCACCGGCCGTAGCGGCCGTAGCGACGTCTCCGAGCGTATCGAAGAGATACTGAATGCCGAGGTCGGACGATAGGGGCAATCGTCGTCGATGCGGGCCCCCTTTATGCCTACGTCGATGCCGACGACGCACACCACGCGTCGTCGCTGGATCTTCTGCAGAACCATCCGGGCCCGTTGATCGTCCCGACACTCGTCATCACCGAGGTGGTCCACCTACTGGGTACCCGATTGGGCGCCGAAGCTGAAGTGCGATTCCTCGGCGACCTGGCCGATGGTGCGTTCGCTGTCGAGCCGGTCGCAGCGGGAGATTGGCTGCGGATCGCCGAACTTGTTGCTCGGTAACGAGACCTGCCGCTTGGTGCCGTAGACGCCTCCGTTGTCGCCACAGCAGAACGGTTGGGCATCAACGAGATCGCGACCGTCGACCGCCGTCACTTCACCATCGTCCGACCGTGTCACATCGAGACGTTCACTCTCCTTCCGTGAATCCTCACCTGTGCCGAAAAAATTGTTTCCTCAAAACCTGATGTTCAGCATGGCCGTTTCCCAGATACTGATCGACTGTGACGGCGATATCGATTCAGGACCAACTCTTCCCGACTATGAAGTGTTTCGGTTGTGGACCAGCCAACCCCCGCGGGCTCCGCCTTAAGAGCTATCTCGGCGACGGGTACGTCACCGCGACCTTCATGCCATGGCCCGAGCACGACAATGGACTGGGTTTCCTCAACGGCGGCATCATCGCCACCCTGCTCGATTGCCACACTGCCGCCAGCGTCCTGAACGAAGCCTCGCTGCGGGGATGGGATGCTCCGCCGGGTGCTTCCCTTCCCTTCGTGACAGCGGGAATAGATGTCCGCTATCTGCGCCCTAGTCCGCTCGACAGTGCCGTCGAACTCCGCTCCGTCGTGATCAAATCCACTGAGACCGAGATCACCTGCGATGCCGAATTGCGATACGACGACAAGACCCGTGCCACGGGACACGCTGTCTGGAAACGCTGGCGATCTCGCTGACTTTCTTGCCCTACGCAAATTCTCTTGCCCTATGGATGTCTTCCTGCCCGAGCGCCGAAACGGGCTCTGATCAAAGTGATCTGGATCTCACAGTGAGGGGACATCTGCGTCACCACACCGGGCTCAGCGCCGCTGTTCCCGACACTGTGCGAGCCACCGACTGACGATGCGCCGGCGGACCTCAAAGCTCCAGCAGCCTCTGGCCGAGGTAGCCTCCGGCAGGTGCGCCCGGCAGTATCGCGAAGGTCGCTGACCCGATCGTGGTCACCCAAGGGTTGAGCGCATCTGCGGCGGCCAGTCGCTGCTGGACCGGAATGAACTGCTGCCTCGGATCACGTTGGTAGGCAGCGAAGATCAGCCCGCAGTCAGTTGTCTGGTCGGCAGCCGGGGTGTGGTCGTAGTTGTAGCCTCGCCGCAGGAATTGTTGGTCGGCGGTGTGGTGCCTGGCCAGTGCAATGTGCGCGTTGGGTGGGATAACCGGAATGCCGCCTTCGCTGGCTGCCAGGTCGGGCTCGTCGAATTCCCGCTGTCCGGTCAGCGGGGCCCCGGTGTCGAGGCGGCGGCCCACCGTTAATTCCTTACTGGCGCGGTCAAGTTCGTCCCAGGTGTCCAGTTCGGTGCGGATCCGGCGCATGACGAGCACAGTTCCGCCGGCGAACCAACGCTGCTGTGTGCCGTCGTCCCAGATGTAGCGATCGAAGTCGGCAGCCTCGCGGGGATTGGCGGTACCGTCGACCTGGCCCATCAGGTTGCGCATCGTGGCGCCGGAAGTGTCAGCGGCGCGTGCCGTGCGGAATCCGTTCTGTCGCCAACGTTGCACGGTCATGGTGCGAACGTTCTTGAGTAGGACGCGACTTGTGTGCGCGACGACGATGGGGTCGTCGGCGCAGATCTGCAGGAGCAGGTCGCCACCGCACCACCGGGGATCGAGTCGGTCGGTATCGAATGCGGGCAACGTGACCAACGAGGGTGGTCGCAATCCGGTACGTCCGATCCGGTCGAACAGATCTGGACCGAGTCCCACCGTCACGGTGAGGCGTGCCGGCCGTTGTGCGAGTTCGGGTTCGGTGTCGGCCAACGCAGGTTGGCCCTGGGTGAGCCGTGCTGCGTCTGAGGACCACAACCTGAGGATGGCCGCAAGTGTGTCGCGCGGACTACGGTCCGACTGCGGCTTCAGGTCGAGTGCAACGAACAGGGCGTGCGCCTGCGGGGGAGTGGCGACGCCGCCCTGATGCGCACCATGGAACGGCTCGGCGTCGGTTCCGAAACCATCTGTAGTAGATGCAGTTTCGACGGCATTGCACGAGGTGAGCGTCGCGGTAGCGGCCAGCGCGGCGGCGCCCCCGGCGAGGAGGCGCCGCCGGTTGACGGCATTTCGACCGCCGGTGGCGAAGTCAGCCATGGTTGTGTGGAGCCCCGGTGGTAGGCGACCCGGCCGGGGGCTGATAGTCCTCGTTGCCACCAGCGAAGTCGCGGACCTGTGCTGTGACCGGCAATGTCGAACCGTCCTCGAAAGTGACGGTCAGGGCGACGTCGGCTCCCGGCTGCAAGGGCTCGCGCAGGTCCATCAACATCAAATGATCTCCACCGGGTACCAGCTCGTGGGTGCCGCCGGCGGGCACCGTCACTCCGCCGTCCTTGGGCCGCATCGCCATGCTGCCACCCTCGTCGGGGACGACCTCATGAATCTCGACTCGTCCGGCCGCCGGCGAACTTCCTGAGACGATGTGGGCGGCGTGGTGACCGGTGTTGGTGAAGGTACCGAACACTGCGGCCATGCCGGACTCTGCTGAGCTGGCCCACTGGTCACTGATCGTGACATCCTCGGCCATCGAACGCCCGTCGTGCCCGGTAGGAGTTGTGCATCCGGAGGTCGCGAGGGCAACCGCCGCCGCGATGACGAGCGCGGAAGTCTTCCAGTGCTTTTGGATACGAAGGGGCTTTTGGATACGAAGGGAATTAAACATGCGAGGTCTCCTTTTTTTGTTTGACGGTCATGCGTTGTTGCTTTGCTGCGGCGATGGCCAGGTCCACGATCACAAAGGCCGCGAGGGTAAGCCCGAACAGCGGTAGGAACCAGCCAACGGCAACCGCCGCGATGATCAGGCCCGTGATCGCGGCGGGGTGCAGTCGCCGAATGCCGCCGCGCGCCGGAGGCCTTCCCAACGCCCATGATGAGCCGCGAGTCGGCCTGCGCTGCCACCACATCCGATAGCCGAGCACGATGACGATCAACAATCCGACGGCGACAGTGAGGAGCAGCAGTTGGTTGAGCAACCCGAAGAGGAATCCCATGTGCGCGCGAATCCCCCAGTCTGCCAGTTTGGCGATGACGGAGTAGTCGCGCGAATAGTCGATCTCACCGGTCACTCTGTAGTCCACGGGGTCGATCGCGGCGGCGTTGGTCGTGAGTCGATAGGGCTTGTCGATCTCGGTGACCCCGATGCCTTCGCCAGGCGCGCTGGGCAATGCCACCTCCACCGGAAGGCGCACGCCGACGCCGGCAGCGGCATCGACGACCGCGTTGTAGTCGACCGATGACGGGTCGAACTCCTGCCCGGGGCTAGGTGGGCGATCGCGGTCGACATGGCCGAAGGCGGCGGCTTCTTCAGGTTCGGGAGTCGCTGACAGGGCCGTATTCAGCTGCGGGCGTTGCCAGCTCAGCGCGGACCGGATGTCGCTGACGTGCGCCCCGGCATACGTCGACCAGGTGATCCCGGTGGCGGACAGGAAAAGCAGGCCGGCCAGCAACCAGATGCCCGTCGTTCCATGCCAGTTCAGCGTGCGAGCGCGTCCGGTCGCGGTGCGGTCGACGGTGAGAATCCGACCGGCCCGCTCACGGCGACGCTCGCTTGCCGCCTTGGCCAGCCATAGATAGAGGCCGCCAAGTGCGACCACCCACAGCCAGGACGCTGCAATCTCGCTGTAGATACGGCCCGGCTCACCGAGATTGAGATGGCGATGCAGTCCGTCCAGCCAGGTGCTCAGCGGGAGGTAACCGAACCAGGTCGCTTCATCACCCAGCACGGCACCGCTGTAGGGGTCGACGAACACCGCTCGCAACGACTCCTCGTCGAGGGAGGGATCAGCGAAGTAGATCCGGGTGGACTCGCTGTCGGTGGCCGGGGGGCGCATCCCGGTCATGGCGAGGTCAGTGAATGCACCCTGTGCCGCCGCGGCCTGCTCGCGCAGCGGTATCGCTGGTCCCGACGGTTCGACGAACAGGATGTCGCCGTAGACCAACCGCTCGATGACGGGTGAGAGTGCGTATAGCCCGCCGGTGATGGCCGCAACGATGATGAAAGGACCCACCAGAACTCCGGCGTAGAAATGCATTCGGGCGACGAACGGCCGCCAGCTACGTTGCGCCAACGTCGGTGCTGGTGCTGGTGCTGGTGCTGGTGGTGGTGTCAGCGGATTCTGCATTGACGCGGGTTCGATGGTGTCTTCGGGGGCGGTCATGAAATCAGGCCTTTTCGGTCAAATCTGCCGGGCGGTCAAATCTGCCGGGCGGTCAAGTCGACAGTTGGTCTTGGTGCGACGCATCAGTGACGGCGCCGTTGTCGATGCTTTTGCTTGTTCTTCACGCGGTTTCGTCGTAAGCGTTCTTCACGCGGTTTCGTCGTAAGCGCAGAACGACGACGTAGCGGATGCCATAACCGCAGCGCAGCGCCGCGGCCCGACGAGGTGATGTCAGGGGGACAGCGTTACGCGGTTGAGACCGTCCACGGCGGCGCACGCATACCCAGTCCGGTCCTGAAAACCGGCTGTACGACAACAATATTGGTAATCGGACGGATGAGACGTGGCGCTGGTCGCAGCACGGAAACAGCGAACAGGCGCAGCCAGCACAGCACCGACGAGCAGACCACGTACAGGTATTCGGCAGCCGCAATCGCCACGCCGAGGATCACAGCGGCACCGAGGTGGGTGGCGATCATCGACGGGCTGGGTGCGAGTGTGGCGCCGCCTTGGTATTGGTGGCCTTGGTATTGGTGGCCAGAGTGTTGGTGGCCGGTCGCCACGAAGCTGAGGTGTCCCAAGAACTGGGCAGCACCCAAAGCAGTTGCGGTGCCCAGCCAACTTGCGCCGCGACCCTGGAATCGCAGGCAGCCGATCATCGTCCCCACTGTGGCGCAGGCCAACAACGAGATGATCAGTGCGCCCCCGCTGGGGATGCCGCCGCCGGCAGCGGAGTGAGCGCCAACCGTCATCACTGCCGACGTGATGCCGACCAGCGTGCCGCGCAACCAGCGCGCACGTGCCTTCGGCGTTCCCACGGAGCGAACCTTACCGGCTGCGCTACTACACGACCTAGTAGATCAGCTTCCGGTGTAGGTCTCGGGATCCGGGCGGAACCTGGTGCCGTCATTTAGACCGTTGAGGGTGGACATTTGATCTTCGGTGAGTGCGAACCCGAAAACGTCGAGGTTGGACTTGATCCGCTCCGGCGACGCCGAGCGCGGGATGACGACATTGCCCAGCTGCAGGCTCCACCGAATGAGCACCTGAGCCGACGTTCTGCCGTGTACCTCGGCGATGGCGGTAGCCGCCGCATTGCCCAGGAGGTTGCCGGCGCCGAGGGGACCGTACGCCTCGGTGATGGTGCCGTTCTCGGCGTTGATCGCACGGAGCTCGGTCTGATTCAACAGCGGATGGAGTTCGATCTGGTTCACGGCGGGGATGAAGTACGACAGGCTGATGATGTCTTCGAGGTGTGAGGCATGGAAGTTGCAGACGCCGATCGATCGGGTGTCGCCGACCGATTTGGAATTCATGATGCCGCCCCAGCTGTCGACGTACTTGCCGGCATCGGTAGCCGGCCAGTGGATGAGGT
>Ga0210003_1002788_pt1 | contig 14536 bp, 9 predicted proteins | sample LantaG_FD_182804 | JGI IMG/M metagenome (GOLD analysis project Ga0210003, IMG submission 182804) | Deep subsurface microbial communities from Baltic Sea to uncover new lineages of life (NeLLi) - Landsort_02402 metaG (SPAdes) (version 2) | ecosystem: Environmental > Aquatic > Marine > Oceanic >... | reverse complement strand
CGGCCCGCGCTCTGACCAGGTCTTGGCAGGCTGCCAGAGAGCCGTCGCCGCTGGCATTGTCCACCAGCACGATCCGCTCGGGCAGCACGGTCTGAGCCGCCAGGCACTCCAAACAGCGGACCACGTTAGATCCGCCGTTGAAGTTGATGATCACAACGGTCACGCGGGCCGTTGCAACCGCTGAAAGCGAGTCGCTCATGGCCTTCGTTTCCGGGTCGCTTGACGGTCATTCCGGGTCGGCCTAGTGTCAGAGTTTGGGCCGGTTTCCCCCCGGCTAGCCCCCTTTGCCTGAGCGCCCCGGCCGTGACCCCCCCGCTTGATACCGTCGCCTCCTCCTCGCCGCCGGCCGGTAGCGGGTTGCGTCCGGACCGACTGCAGCCCGCCGAGACGGCCTGGGGCGACTGGTGGGCAGGCACTCGTCACATCGACCTCTGGGGCACGCTCGCCTGGTACGACATCGTTCTTCGCTACCGCCGCTCGCTCCTGGGCCCCTGGTGGATCACGCTGAGCATGGGGGCGATGCTCCTGGGCATGGGTCCGCTCTACGCGGCGCTCTTCGGCGTGCCGCTGGCCCGGTTCTATCCACACCTGGCCCTGGGCATCATCTTCTGGAACCTGCTGAGCAGCTCGATCAACGACGGCTGCCAGGTGTTTATTACCGCCGCGGCGTACCTCAAGCAGGGAGCCGTGCCACGCAGCGTGTTTGTGTGGCGGAGCCTGGCGCGGCAGCTGTTTTTTCTGGCCCATCACCTGGTGCTCTACCTGCCAGTCGCCATCTGGGCCGGACTGAGCTGGAGCCCGCAGATGCTGCTGGTGCTCCCGGGCCTCGTCGTTGTGGTCATCAATCTCCATGCGCTCTCGATCACGCTGGGGCTGTTGTCGGCCCGGTTTCGCGACGTGCCAAATATCGTGGCCAGCTCGCTCCAGCTGCTGATGTTCCTGACCCCGGTGTTCTGGTTTCCCGAGAAGCTGCCGGAGCGATCCCGATTCATCCTCTACAACCCGCTGGCCCAGCTGCTCGATATCCTGCGACTGCCGCTGCTCGGCGGCTATCCCGCGCCGGGGACGATCCAGTTTCTGTTGTACTTCACCGTCTTGAACGTCGCCGTGGCGGCCCTGCTCTACGTCCGACTGCGTCGCCAGGTCGTGTACTGGGTGTGACACGATGACCATGATCATGCTCGACGAGGTCTCGGTGGACTACCCCGTGTTCGGGGCCGACGGGGAGTCGCTCAAAAAGACACTCACCGCGGCGGCCACGGGGGGGCGGATCGGCCGGGGCACAGGCATCACCGTCGTTGAGGCCCTGCGGCACATCACACTCGAACTCCGCGATGGCGATCGGCTCGGGCTGGTGGGCCACAACGGATCCGGGAAATCGACGCTCCTTCAGACGCTGGCCGGCGTCTACCCGCCAACCAGAGGCAGCTACATTCACTCGGGCTCGATTGCCAGCCTCGTCAATCCGATGCTCGGGATTGAACGGGAGGCGACGGGCTTCGAGAACATCATGATCCGTGGGCTTGTGCTCGGGATGAATCGTCGCACGATCCGCCAACTGACTCCCGAGATCGCCGAGTTCAGCGGTCTGGGCGACTACCTCCACATGCCGGTGCATACCTACTCGACCGGGATGCTGATGCGCCTGGCCTTCTCGATCACGACGAGCGTCCGGGCCGACATCCTGCTGATGGATGAATGGCTCTCGGTCGGTGACGCGGAGTTTCGTCAGCAGGCGGAGCAACGAATCCGGGCAATGGTGTCGCAGAGCGGGATCCTTGTGATCGCGTCTCACTCGGCGGAACTGATCGCGCGGGAGTGCACTCGCGTGATTGAACTGGCCCACGGGGTGGTCGTGCGAGACGCTCCGTTGGACTAGATCCAGCGGCTGGTTCAGCCCGCCGCTTGCCGATCGGCCGCCTTGAGCTGCCCCTCGGCGCGACCGGCCCAGGCCCACTCAGCCAGTGCAGCCTCGAGCGCCGTCTCGACGCCACCCGGCTCTTGGGCGAGCGGGGGCAGGAGCGAGGACGACCCCGCGAGCGAGCGAAGTTCCAGGTACACTTCGTATGCCGTTGGGTCGAGTTGCCGGACGATCCACGGTCGCCACGAGGCGTGGTCGCTGTGATAGAGAGCCGGCTCGCACTGGGGGCTGGGAAAGCCGACGGGCAGATCAAGCCGGGTGCGGACAGCGGCGGCGAAGCCCGCTTGGTCCTCGACTACCTGGGCCGCCTCGACCACGAGGCACCGACCGGCGGCCTGGCGGATGAACCGCAGAATCCGCTCGTTGTAGTGCCGCCAGACGGCGATGGCGAGCCGCGGCTCGGCGACAAACTCTGCGTTGCCGCGACGGAACAGCGAGTCGAGGACCTCCCAGGGGCGGCGAAAGACGAACACAAAGCGGGCCTCGGGCAGGAGCCGCTCCCAGAAGTCGAGAAACAGGACCGTTCGCGGCTCCTTCCAGCCCCAGGGCCGGCCCTTGGCGCGACGGACGGCCACGATGTCGTGGGCATCGGCGAGCATGAGGGCGGGCACTTCGGGATTTCCATCGGCCACGAACCCATCGGCCGAGACGCCGTTGGCTGCCAGGGCCTGCTGGTGGAACAGGAGAAAATCGATGTCCTCGAAGTGGCCGCGGGGATTAGCCGCATCGGCCCCCAAGAGATGGTCTCCCATGTCGACGCCGGTACTGGCGAGGATGGCCGCGGTCAGCGACGTACCGGATCGGTGCATGCCGGTGACCACGAGGGCTGGCGACATGCGGGGGGGCGGGCTGGCTAGTGGGGCGGGCGAGGTTTCCATTCGTTGGGAGGGGTTGATCCAAGCCGCTGGAGCAGGCGACTCGACCCGCTGAGTGATCGTGTTGGAACGAGTATACTCCGGACTGGCCATCAACGACGCGGGACGAACGCAAAACGAGGGCGCACGAAACGTGAGGCTGGGCCGAAGGCTGGGAGAGATCGCCGTGCGGCTGCCGCTGGTGGGCCGCTTGGCCGGCCGGCTGCGGGATCGCATCCGGCGGCGGCGGCTGCCCACAGGCTCCGTCGTGATCCCCCCGTCGGCCAGTCGAGTGGCGATCGACCCTTACCTCCCCTCGCGGGCGGCCGAGTGGCCGATCCCCGCAGAGATCTCGGTCGCCGTCGTGATCCCTGTGTACCGCGGGTTCGAGGAGACCAAGCGCTGCCTGGAGACGGTGCTCGCGCACCGCGGCCGCGTGCCGGTCGAGGTGCTCGTCGTCGACGATTGCTCGCCCGACCCGCAGATTCGCTCCTGGCTCGACGACCTCGCCGCTCAGGGCGAGATCACGCTGCTGCGAAACGAGACCAACCGCGGCTTCGTGGCGAGCGTGAACCGCGGGATGCTGGAGGCCGGCAGCCGCGACGTGGTATTGCTCAACAGCGACACGGAGGTGCCGGCCGGCTGGCTCGAACGGCTCGTCGGCCACGCCTACTCCGGCGGGCGGGTCGGGAGCGTGACTCCCTTTTCCAACAACGCCACGATCTGCAGCTGGCCGGCGCTTCCCGGCGGCGACCTGCCGGCGGGCGTGTCGCTCGCCGCGATCGACGCCGCCTGTCATGCCGCCAACCGTGGCCGCCAGGTCGAGCTGCCCACGGCCGTCGGCTTTTGCATGTACATCCGCCGCGACTGCCTCGACGCGGTTGGCCCCTTCGACGAGGCCGCCTTCGGCCGGGGCTACGGCGAGGAGAACGACTTCTGTATGCGGGCCCAGGCCGCCGGTTGGAAGCATCTGCTCGCCTGCGACACCTTCGTCTATCACGTCGGCGAGACGAGCTTCGGCAAAGACTCGCCGCACCGCTCGGCCGCCTGGGAGGTGCTGATTCGGCGGCACCCGGAGTATCCCGCCGCCGTGGCCCGGCACGTCCAGGCCGACCAGGCCGCTCCTGCCCGGCTGGCGGCGGCAGCAGCGTTCTTCAAGGCTGCGCCGCAGCCCGTGGTGTTGCTCGTGACGCACGCCCTCGGCGGGGGCACCGATCGGCACATCGGCGATCTCATGGCCGCCGTGGGAGAGCGGGTCAACTTTCTCCGGCTCGAACCGGGGCAGGGGGGCGTCCGGCTGTCGGTGCCGGGAGTGCCGGGGCTGCCCTCGATCGTGTTCCATCCCGCCGGCGTGCCGCAGTTAGCCGAACTGCTCGGCTCCTTCGGCATCGATCGGGTGCACGTCCATCACTGGCTGGGCTTTGGCATGGATCTGTGCCACCTGATCGACGAGCTGGGCGTGCCCTACGACGTGACGGTGCACGACTTTTATTCCGTGTGCCCGCGGATCAACCTGATGCGCTCACCCGACTCCGGGTATTGCGGCGAGCCCGGGCCCGGCGGCTGCAACGCCTGTATCGCCGCTCGCTTCGAGCACGGGCTGACCGATATCACCGAGTGGCGGGGCCGCTCGGCCTGGCTGGTCAACGAGGCCGAGCGGGTGATCTGCCCCAGTGAAGACGCCAGGCGCCGGATGGCCCGCTATTTCCCGCACGCCCGGCTGTTGGCGGTGCCGCACGAGCCGGTCGCGGAGGATGCCTGGCGGGTGGCCGCACCGCCACTGCGGCCGGGAGAGCGGATGCGAATCGGCATCCTCGGGGTCGTGGCCAAGCACAAGGGGCTCGACTCGCTGGCCGCCGCTGCTGCGCTCGATTCGGGCCACTACGAGTTTGTCGTGATCGGATACTGCGAACCGCCATTGCCGCGACGGGCGCGTCGCACGGTCAAGGAGACGGGCCGCTACCAGGATGCCGATCTGGGCCGGCTGGTGGCCGAGTCGGGGGTGCATGCCGTCTGGTTTCCGGCCCGCTGGCCTGAGACCTATAGCTATACGCTCTCCGCCGCACTGGCCGCAGGGCTGCCAATCATCGCCCCGCCGCTGGGCGCCTTTCCGGAGCGGCTCGTGGGCCGGCCGCTGACGTGGGAAGCCGAGGCGACCACCGACGCGGCGGCTCTGGGTCGGCTGTTCGCGGAGGTGCGTGCCGGGCTGGAGGCGGCGGCTGCCAAGCCGGTCGAGGCTCCGCGCCGGGCCAAAGCGGACGACTTCTACGCAACCGCCTACGTGCTGCCGCCCGGTGAACGGGAGAGGGTTCCCCGGCGGGAGGTGTGCTCGCTCAAGCGGGATGGGTTGTTGACGGTGCTCGTGCTTCCCGACCGGCGGCGGGACGGAGGTGTTTCCCCCTGTGGCTCTATCCGACTCGTGCAGCCAGTTGACGTGGTGGCGGGAGGCGCCACCGACCTGCTCGTAGAACAGGTTGACGGCCGGGGTGTGTTCCATCGAGCGGCCGACGTGCTCGTCTGCCAGCGACATGCAGTGGCCACGGTCGCCGAGGCCGATCGGCTCATCGAGCACTGCCGCCGCCACGGGATGCATCTGGTTTATGACCTCGACGACGATCTGCTCACGATCCCCGACGACCACCCCGAGGCTGCTCCGCTGCGAGCGCTCGCCGCGGTCGTGCTGCGGCTGGTCTTGGCTGCCGACCGGGTGTGGGTGGCCACCCCCGCGCTCGCCAGCCGGCTCGCGGGATTGCGGCCCGACGCCGAGGTGGTGCCCAACGCGCTTGACGACCGGCTCTGGCAGCCGCCCGCGCCGCGGCGGGCGGATGGCCAGGTCAGGATCGTCTACATGGGCACGGCCACGCATGACGGGGAACTCGCCTTTCTCGCGCCGGTGGCTGCCGCGCTGCGGCGGCGGTATGGCGACCGGGTGCGATTCGAGGTGGTGGGCGTGACCGCGCGGGCCCTGCCGTCCGGCTTCGACCGGCGGCTGCCCGACGGGGATGCCGCCAATGCGTCCTATCCCGGCTTTGTGGAGTGGTTTGGCCGGCAGCGCTGGGAGATCGCGGTCTCGCCGCTGGTCGAGGGCCCTTTCAACCGCTGCAAGTCGGCGATCAAGCTGATGGACTACGCGGCTCTGGGCCTGCCGATCGTCGCCTCCAGGCATCCTGAGTACGAGGCTGCGTTTGGGGGTGACCACGGGGTGCTTCTCATCGAGAACGACGAAGCGGCCTGGGTCGATGCCCTCTCGAAACTGGTCGACGATTCGCCAGCCCGGGATCGTGCCGGCCGGCTGGCCCGTGAGCAGTGCCGAGTCCGGCACGCCCTCTCGCGGCATCGTGAGTTTCGCGAGTCGGCCCTCCGCCGGGCGGCGGTTCCGCCGCGCGAGGGTTCTGGTCGGCCTTCCCGCTGGCGGCTCGACGAGGCTGCCGAGACCGGCCCATCACCGAGCATGGTCGAGGCGGCGTTCCTTGCCGGTGCGGGGATTCGTGTCGAGAGCCTTGCCGATCTCGAGGCCGCGGGTCACCAGACCCAGGACTTCGTCGTCTGCGGCGGCCAGGCTGCTACCGCAGACAGGGAGGTGTTGGCTAAACAACTGGCGCGGGTGTTGCGACCGGGAGGGATCGCCTGTTTGGCCGCGGCGGCTCCGCCCGAAGGACCGGCTGAGCGGAACAGTGTGTCCAGTTCGTGGCCGTCGCGGAGCGACCCAGTCGGGGGCTTCCGCGTCGAGTTTCACGCTGCCGACGCGACCGGTAATCAATCGATCACGGTGCTGCGCAAGCCGGGGATGCGGCCTGCGCTCCGGGACGGGGTCGATTCCCGGGTTATCCTCAACTACGGTCCGCCGGTGGTGACGCCGGCGGCCCAGGCCCCGACCTCACTGATGAAGATCGCTCCCGGCGACGAGAGCGGCTCGCACCCGCGGTATCCCCGCTGGCAGGGCGTGGTGCCGCTGCCACCGGAGGGGCTGATGTGGAGCGCCGGCGCGCCCGACGTCGAGAACTTCCTCGTTGTCGGCGACGCCTGGGCGCAACTCGTGCGCCGGCACCTGCCGCCGCGGGGCATCGTGCTGGACGTCGGCTGCGGCTGCGGCCGGCTCGCCCGCGTGCTCGTCGCCGACCCAGCGGTCGGCGGCTATGTCGGGTTCGACTGCATCGCCGCGAGCATCACCTGGTGTGAGACCCACGTCCGGCCGGCATTCGCGGGCAATCGGTGTGAGTTTCATCACGTCGACGCCCGCTCGGCCGAATACAATCCCGCCGGCACGTTGCAGACGGCGGATGTCCACTTCCCCTGCGGGGCGGCGAGCATGGATCTGGTGGTCGCCGCGTCGCTGTTCACGCACCTCCTCGAGGCCGACGCGATCTGCTTCCTGCGGGAGATCGCTCGGGTGCTTAAGCCCACAGGCACGGCGCTCATCACGATCCGGGCCACCGCCGCGGCGGGTGAGACCTACGCCGGCAACGAGAGCTGCATCGACGTCGATCGCGGTCACTTCCTGGCCATGGCTCGCTCGGCAGGCCTGGAGTTACGCGACGAAGTGGCCGACTTCGTCGGGGAGACCCTGCTTGTGATGGGGGCCGGCATGCCCCTGACCGCCGCCATACCGGCGGAGGAATCGATTCTCTCGGGAGCATCAAGCCATGGCCACACATGAGATGGAGCTCGAGGCCAGTGACGAGGCCTTCGACGAGGAAGGCTATCTCCTGGCCAATCCCGACGTAGCCGAGGCGGTGCGATCAGGCCTGTTCGCCACGGGTCGGCAGCATTTCGATCTCTACGGCCGCCAGGAAGAGCCCCGCCGCCGGCTGCGAATGAGCAGCGGAATCCGCGCAGCGAAGCAGGCCAAGCTCGAGCGGATCCTGCCGCTTGTGCGACGCGACGTGGCGGCACTACGGCAGGACCACTGCATCGACTGCCTGCCGGCAAGCGTCCGCGAGCGGTGGAACATCGTCGATACTCAGGCGGTCTCGAGGCACGGTTACGGCGACGAGGCCAAGACGATCATCGCTCGCCATCCAGGTGGCCTCGTCCTCGACGTGGGCGCGGGCTGCCGGCCGATCTACTACGATAATGTGGTCAACTACGAGATCGTTCCCTATGACACGACCGACGTTCTGGGTGTGGCCGAGGAGTTGCCGTTTCGCGACGCCGTGTTCGACGCGGTCGTGTCGGTGGCGGTGCTCGAGCACGTCAAGGATCCGTTCCGCTGCGCGGCCGAGATGGTGCGGGTCCTGAAGCCGGGGGGTGAGGTGTACTGCGAGGTACCGCTGCTCCAGCCGGTGCACGGCTATCCGCACCACTACTACAACATGACGCACCAGGGGCTGCGGAACCTGTTTGACGGACGCCTGACGATCGACCGCGTCTGGGTGCCGCAGCACATGCATCCGGTCTGGGCGCTGAGTTGGATCCTCGAGAGCTGGTCCAAGGGGCTCGACGAGGCCACGCGGGAGCGGTTTCTCGGGCTGACCGTGCGGGAGTTGATGGGCGACCCGGCGGCCGCCACCGACTTCGATTTCGTGGCCGGGCTCACGGATGCCGCCCAGACCGAGTTGGCTTGCGGCAACGCGCTGTTGGGTCGCAAGCCGCCCCCCTGAGAGGTCACCGAGCATGACGCCTTTCGACGCCGGAAGCCGCTGGAAAAAGTCCCTGGAGCTGCTGCTCTTTTGGTCAGCCGTAACGCTGCTCGCGATGATGCTGGCGCCGCTGCAGTGGCGCTGCCCGCAGGGCCAAGGCCACCTCGATTCGTCGTGGGTGACTGTGCTCTGGCACGCGCATGAGCAGGGGCTCGCCTTCGGAAAGGACATCGTCTTCACCTACGGGCCGCTGGGGTACGTGACGGTGGGCACTGCCCCCGATGGGCCCTGGGCCAGTACGTTCTGGCTGGTCGCGGGGCTCACGTTCCTGGCGATCGCGCCGGTGGCGATGCTTCTCAGGCGGCGACCCTGGCCGATCGCGGCCGGGCTGGCGGTGCTGCTTCTGGCCCTGCCCTGGTTTGCGACCGGCCTCGACACGCTCGTGCCTGCCGGACTGTTCGCCTGGGGGCTGCTGGCGATCACCGCCGAGGATGATCCGCGCTGGTCCTGGGTCGGTCTGGTGGCCCTCGTGGGCCTTGGGGGGCTGATGAAGTTCACCTGGCTGGTCGCCGGCCTGGCGACGCTGCTGGCGGTGGCCGGCGACCTCGCGCTGCGGCGGCGGTTTCGGACGGCGGCGGTACTGCTGCTCGGAGGGCTGGCGGTGTTCCTTGCCGGCTGGCTCGTCGCCGGCCAGTCTTTTGCCGACCTACCTGGGTTTTTTGCGAGGAGCTGGCAGATCGCGGTCGGCTATTCCAGGGCGATGGGCATGCCGGGCCCGCGGGACGTGCTCTGGCTCGAGATCATCTCGATTGGTCTCGTGCTCTGGACGGCGGCCGTCGCCGCCCGGCAGGCGACACTCCCCGCCGGCGACCGGCTCGCCGCCCGCCGCGGGCTGTTGTTCGCCTGGCTGTTGGCCCTGACCTTCCTGGCCTGGAAGCATGGCGTCGTGCGAGCAGCCGAGGGAGACATCCACGGGACGATGCTGGCGGCCTGGGCCGTGGTCGCGGCCTTCTCCCTGGCGGCCATCCCCCCGCCGCAGGCAACCGGGGCCCGGTTCGGCCTCGTGCGAGCCTGCGGGGTTGCCTTGCTGGCGATCGCGCTTGTCTACCGGCTGGGCTTCGGCCCACTCGAGACGAACCTGGTGACAAGCCCCAATCGGCTCATCGACCATGCCCGAATGCTCGCGGGTGTGGACCCGCGTCAGGCCGAGGCGGTGGCGGCCTGCCCGGCAAAAGCCACCGAACTGGCCCTGCCGGCAACCAGGGCGATGGTAGGCGGGGCGTCGCTCGACATCTTCGGCCATCTCCAGGACTACGCGATCGCCAACGAGTTCGCCTATGCGCCGCGGCCGGTGTTCCAGAGCTACTCGGCCTACAACCGCGGGCTCCAGGAACTCAATGAACGCTTCTACCTGGGAGAGAAGGGACCGCAGTTTGCGCTGCTAGCCCTCCAGTCGATCGACGGCCGCTTCCCCCCGCTCGAGGACGCCGCCTGCCTGCGGGCGATCCTCTGGAACTATTCGTTGGTTGGCCGCGAGGGGCCATTTCTTGTGCTGGAACGCCAGTCTGCCAAGCCGGCGACACTCGAAGTGATCGCCGAGGGAATGGCTCGGGTGGGCGAACGCGTCGCCGTCGAGGGTCGCGACTCCGATGACTTGTGGCTCGAGATCGACCTGTCCCTGAGCCTCCGGGGCCGACTCGAGTCGCTCCTGCTGCGGCCGCCTCCCTGCGGCATTCGGGTCTGGAGCGACGCCGCCGGTGACGAGGGCCGAGCCTTCAACGCCCCGGCGGCCATGCTCGCCGCCGGCTTCATCGCCAGCCCGCTCCTGGAAGGGCCGGCCGACGTGGCCGCCGCGCTGACGTCGGGCTCGACCCGCAGGCTGCGGGCCTTCGCCGTCGATGCCAAGCGGGTGCCTGGCGGCGGCAGCTTTTCCTGGCGGCTGTCCGCGATCCGCGGGGGCCTGGCGGGCCATCCGGCTGCGGCGGATGCTGTGGCCGAATATCCCGGCTTCACGGTCAGACCCACGGAGTGCCGATCTCGTACTCCCACCATGATCGTCGAGGAGGCCGGCACGCGGATGCTGAAGGTCGATCCTCCGAGCGAGATCGTGATCGACGTGCCGGCCGAGGCGACCAGCGTGGAGGGTGGGTTTGCGATGCTGGCCGCGGCCTATCAGGAAGGGGCCACCGACGGGTCGGAGTTCATCATCGAGTGCGGGCCCCGGGCCGAAGAGATCCGTGAACTGAGCCGCCGGTTACTCGCGCCGGCTACTCGGCCCGAGGATCGCGGCATCCAGCGGTTCTCCCTGCCGCTGCCGCCCGGCGACGATCGGCAACTCATCCTCCGGACGACGAATGGCCCGGCCGACAACGCGTTTTGGGACTGGGCGTGCTGGTCGGATGTCCGCTTCGGCAGCGGCGATCCGACGCCACCGGCCGGACCGGCTGCCGACTAGTCACGCCTGCGGTTCGGTGGCTGCGAAGGGCCGCTCGTCAGCTGTCGGCCGCGCCGGCATTGGTGAGGATCAGCAGGTCATCCTCGAGCCCGATCCCACCGGCGGGTGTCAGCTCGAGCCGCCCGCCGTCGGCCGTCTCGATCGCTGCAGAAAGGGTGGGGCTGGCTGAATCAGTCGGAATCTCGGCGGTGAGCCGTGCGCACAGGGCGTTGGCAAACAGCCGCGTCGCTCGCCAGCCGAAGGCCTGGTTGACGTCGGCGCTTGGCAGCCAGATCGGCACTCGCGTCAGTTGCTCATTGAGGGTGAGGAGCAGCCATGCAGGCGTCCGGTGGCCGACCGCCCAGCCCTGGACGTTGCAGCTCCCGTGACCGCGCCGCAGTTCGACGCGGTACAGGATCGAGTTGCTCGCCAGCGGCTCTGGCTTGACTGCCGGCAGCCGCGGAGGCGGCGGCGGGCACGCCGAAGTCTTCGCCTTCGTGAACCACAGCAGGAAGCTGGGCGACAGGTCGCGGGGGGGCAGGAGTGAAAAATAACGCTGGCCGAGCTGCCTGGCCCGGGCGAGGACCTCCGCCCGCGTCCGCGGCGACACGCCGCACTGGGTCACGTAGGTCTCGAGGGCCTGGCAGCCACACGGATCGGCCCGCAGCGGCAGGGCCTCCGCTTCGGCAAACCCCTGCTCACGCGCGAGCCACTCGATCTCCTCGGAGAAGAACAGGTGCTTATCCTCGCGGGTTGCCAGAAAGTCGAGGTCGCCCACGTGTGACAGATTGAGATTGACCTCGGCGAGCCAGTTCGCCATCAGGGAAAGCTCAGGATTGTCGGGCTCATCCTGCCCCATGTCCATCAGGATGTCGGCTAGGGTGGCGAGCAAAGCCCGATGAAAGCGGGCGTTTGGCTCCAGGAAAAAGGCGACCCCGCCGGGTCGCAGCAGCCGCACCATGTCGGCCAGAAACGCTCCCACGTCGAGGATGTGGTGGACCACCGATGAGCCGAAGCAGCTGTCGAAGCTGGCGGCTCGGAACGGGGACTCGGTGCCCCCGTAGGTGAGAAACAGGAGCGGCTGCCGCTTTTCGAGGCCGGTTCGCACAAGCCGGCTACGGCAGATCTCCAGCATCTTCACCGATACATCCGTCACCACCAGGGAGCGGGCCTCGCCGGCCATGATCAGGGGGACGGTCTGGTATCCCGTGCCGGCGCCGATCTCGAGGACGTCGCCAAGCGCGGCCGGCCACCGCCCCGCCGCACTCCGCTTGAGCTCGGCAAACAGGGGCGACGGCTCGTCCGAAATCATGTACAGGCTGTCGTAGTCGATGTCATCGAGTGTGGTCGTCTCACGGCCGGCGACGAAATCGATGATTCCCTCCGCGACCGGATAGCTGCCGCCGCAGTCGAGACACCGGATCGTGGCCGCCTCGGCGGCGAGGCTCGGCCCGCCGCAGGAGGGACACCGCAGGATCGTGAGCCAGTCGTCGAACGAGGTCATCGAGAGCCTGGAGAATGAGGGCGTGAAGGCCACGGAGGCCCGGCAGGCCGCCTGAGTCTCGCCTCAGCCGGCCGTATAGAGCAACAGCGGGCAGCCGAAGAAGTCTTGCTCCACGAGGCCTCGCCATGTGGCCAGGCGCTTGCGGAAGAGCTGACCGCGAGCCGCGGGCGTCTCGAGCAGTCGCTGTTCGAGATGCTGGCGATAGCGTTCGGCCTGCGGCGGCCGGGCGAGGAAAAGTTTGTTGGGCCCGCAGGCGACACCCACCAGGTTGGGCGTCGACTCCAGGAAGGCGTTGACGGCACGGTTCACGCCGATGGCGACCGGATTGAGGAAGTCATCGACCGCCACCAGGCCACCGGGCGCCAGGGTGGCATCTGCCAGCCGCAGATCGTGGAGCACGTCGGGGTACTCATGCGAACCGTCAACGCTGATGAACCGGGGGGGCCGCCCCAGCAGGCCCAGCAGGGAGTCGGCGGTCAGCTCACCCGACGAGCCCTGGTGCAGCGAAAGCCAGGCCATCAGTTCGGGCACGAGCGCCGCGAGGCCGTCGTGGACCGCGGCCAGATCCTTGAACTGAAAGGTGTCGATCCCCAGCACCCGCGAGCGAGTCCGGGCGGCCGACGCCAAGAGCAGCGAGAGATACCTGCCGCAGTACACGCCGATCTCCACCAGCGGCGCGTCCCCCTCCCAGGGCTCCTGCACCCGGAGCAGGTCGGCCGTGACCGCGGCATCGTCGTCGGTCAGCCAGCCCTCGAGGTGGCAGGTCACGTGTCCGATGAACGCTGCGTCGGAATCGAGGTCGGACATGGCGGGAGAGCCTACTTGGGGTGGCCGAGCACCGCCCCCGCCGCGTCTCGCGGGGAAAGCAGCGGTGGGGCGGAGAGCGGCCAGGTGATGGCGAGCGTGGGGTCGTCCCAGCGAATGATCTTCTCACAGCCCGGGGCGTAGAAATCGGTGGTCTTGTAGAGCACCTCGGCCGATTCCGAGAGCACGAGGAAGCCATGGGCGAGCCCCTTGGGCACCCACAGCTGCCGGCGGTTCTCGGCCGAGAGCTCGATGCCCACCCAGCGGCCGAAGCTGGGGGACCCGGGGCGGATGTCGGCGGCGACGTCGAAGATCGCCCCGACCAGCGTCCTGATGAGCTTTCCCTGCGGCTTGGGCTCCTGATAGTGGAGGCCCCGGAGCACATGCCGCCGGCTTGTGCTCTGGTTGTCTTGGACAAACGACACGGGCCGGCCAACGGCCGCCGCGAAGGCAGCGGCATTAAAGCTCTCGAAGAACGCTCCGCGGTCGTCGGTGAACACGCGGGGCTCGAGCAGGAGCACGCCGGGAATCTCGGTGGCTACGACGTTCACCCGCGACGCTCCTCGCGGGCCAGTTCCACGAGATACCCGCCATAGCCACTTTTCACTAGCGGCGCGGCAAGCGCCGTGAGCGCGTCGTCGTCGATCCAGCCCTGCCGCCAGGCGATCTCCTCGGGGCAGCAGATCTTGAGTCCCTGCCGCTTCTCGAGCGACTGGATGAACTGTCCCGCCTCCAGCAGGCTGTCGTGCGTGCCCGTGTCGAGCCAAGCGTCGCCCCGGCCCATCAGCTCGACGGCCAGGTCGCCCCGTTCCAGGTAGACCCGGTTCAAGTCGGTGATCTCGAGCTCGCCGCGGGCCGAAGGCTTGATCTGCCGGGCGATACTGACCACCTCGTCGTCGTAGAAGTAGAGCCCGGTCACGGCGTAGCGGCTGCGGGGCTCACGCGGCTTCTCCGCGATCGACACGGCCCGGCCCGCGGCGTCGAACTCGACCACGCCATATCGCTCGGGATCGGCCACGGGATAGGCAAACACGGTCGCGCCACGCTCCCGGACCGCGGCCACCCGCAGCCGCTCGGCCAAGCCGTGGCCGTAGAAGATGTTGTCGCCGAGCACGAGCACCGACGGGCCCCCGGCGAGAAACTCCGCGCCGATGAGAAACGCCTGGGCCAGACCCTCGGGGCTGGGCTGCACGGCGTACTCGAGCCGCAAGCCCCAGCGGCTGCCGTCGCCGAGCAGCTCCCGGAACCGGGGCGTGTCCTGCGGCGTCGAGATCACGAGGATCTCGCGGATGCCCGCGAGCATCAGCACGCTCAGCGGGTAGTAGACCATCGGCTTGTCGTAGACCGGCAGCAGCTGCTTGGAGACGGCGAGCGTCGCCGGATGGAGCCGCGTGCCGCTGCCGCCGGCGAGGATGATGCCTTTGCGTGCGGTCATGGGCT
>Ga0210003_1002787_pt1 | contig 14537 bp, 11 predicted proteins | sample LantaG_FD_182804 | JGI IMG/M metagenome (GOLD analysis project Ga0210003, IMG submission 182804) | Deep subsurface microbial communities from Baltic Sea to uncover new lineages of life (NeLLi) - Landsort_02402 metaG (SPAdes) (version 2) | ecosystem: Environmental > Aquatic > Marine > Oceanic >... | reverse complement strand
AGTACGCTGCCTTCGCCGAGGCGGCGGGGTTTCGGAGGTGTGCCAAGGTGGCCGACGTGGAGGAGGAGCTGGGGATCAAGGTCATAGTTTTGGAAATTTGAGTTCGGAAGTTTTCTTTTTCTTCCTTTTTTTTTTTTTTTTTTTAGTAAGAGAGAGACCGTTCGTCTTTCTTTCGTTCATTTTTTCTTTCGCTTCTGTTCCTCTGTCGTCGCTCTTGCTGTTCTCTCCCCTCCATTCCTTTTCTCTCTCTCTCTCCTTCGCTCTCGTCTGTTTCTTTCTTTTTTAAGATAATGAAAGCATCCAAGGCAACGACGACGGCGGCAGCAGCGGCTGCGCTTCCGAAGACGGCGGGGGCGGTGGCGGCGGCGGCGGCCAAGAAACAGAAGAAGGCCGTCACGGTCTCCGCCACTTCCTCTTCCGCTGCTGTTACTGCCTCCTCGCCGCCGCCGCGCTCCCCCGCAGTCGCAGCAGCAGCAGCGGCAGCAGCACCGGAGACTGCTCCTCCTCCTCTCCCTCCCACTCCTCCCCCTCCCCCTCCCCCTCCGGCCGCTTCCCTCCTCCCGACGCAGCCGAACCCCGACGCCCCGGCCCCGCCGCTCGTCCTGAGGTCGCTCGACGCCTCGGCCTCGGCCGCCTCGGCCGCCTTCCCCTCTCCGCACGCGCCCGTCGTCTTCTCCGCCAGGAGGGGCTGCTTTGTTCCCCGCAGCCGCCGCGGACGAAACGTCGGAGCAGCAGGAGACGACTCAAAGGAGGGAGAAGAAGCAGAAGGAGAGCCCGCCGGCGCTGCCAGCGCTCCCGCGGCGACGACGCCGTTCGCGGCGACCCCGACGAGGCTCGAGCTGTTCGCCTCTGCTTCTTCTGCAGCCGCCTCCTCTTCTGCAGCTGCCGCCGCCGCCGCCGCCTCTGCAGCCGCCCCCGAGCAGAGCTGCTTCCCGGCAGCTGCCTCCTCCTCTCCTGGGCTGCAGCAGGGGGACAAGCAGCAGCAGCAGCAGCAGCTGACGAGGTCGGGCGTCTTCGGGCCGCGGGCCCGCGCGTGCCAGGCCGGGGCCCCCTCCTCCGCCTCCGCTGCCGCCTTCTCCCTCGGCCTCAGGAGGGACGCCTGCTGCGAGGCGAGGCCCGCCGAGACCGCCCACGCCGCAGCGCAGGCGGGGGGAGGGGGAGAGGGGGCCGCGCCCGCCGCCGCCGCCTCCTCCTCCTCCCCTTCCGCCGCCGCTGCCCGCGCTGCGCCTCCTCCGTCCCCTTCCGGGGCCCGCCGCCCCCCTTTCCTCGGCGTCGCCGCGGCCGCCGCCGTCCTCTCCCGCGCCTGCGCCGCGGCCGTCCTGACCCCGCCCCCGCCCCCGCCGAGCGCTGCCGCCGCGGCGGCTCGCGCCCCCGACCCCGCCGCTCCCCGGTCGTCCTCCGCGGCTGCCGCGCCCTCCTCCTCCTCCTCCTCCCCCTCCTCCTCCTCTTCCTCGGTGTCCTCTCCCGCCGCGGTGGCGCTCGACGCCGCCTTCTACGACGACCCGTCGGACGCGACGAGGCCCGGGTGCGGCTCGTTCCTGCCGCTGTGGTCGCTGCTGCCTCCCAGGGCCGCGAGGAGGGCTCCCGTCTCGTGCGTCGCCTGGGCCCCAGACGGATGGGGAGGAGGCGGGAGGGGGACCGGGACCGGGACCGGGAACGGGAGCGGGAGCGGGAGCGGGAGCGGAGGCGGCGGAGAGCAGAGGCGGCAGATGAGGTGCCGGGGGAGGAGGGCCGCGCTCGCCGTGGGGTACGGGAGGACCGTATCGAGCTCTTCTCTGTGCTCGAACTCTGCTGCTTCCGAGGCAGCGGCGTCCGCGGTGGGTTTTTCCTCGTCTTCTTTCGCCGGCGGAGGCGGAGGGGGCGGAGGAGGGGGCGGAGGAGGGGGCGGAGGAGGGGGCGGAAGGGGCGCCGTCGCGGTTTGGGACCCGGTTGCCGACAGCTCCCTCCCGGTCTGGAGCTCGTGGACGCGCTCCGCGGTGACCGCTGTGGCCTTTTTGCCTCCCCGCGCTTCCCAAAAGAAGGAGCGAGTAGAGAAGAAGGGGGAGGAGGAGGAGGGTGAGGAGGGGCAGGGAGCGGCAGCGGCGGCGGCGACGCCAGCGGCGGCGGCGGCGGCGGTGGCGGCGGCGGCGGCGGCTCCAAGGCACGACGGTGCCGCCGCCGCCGCCGCCGCGTCGGAGAGGGGAGCGCCCCCCTCCCCCTCGCCGCCGTCGCCCGCCTCGAACATCCTCGCCTCTCCCTCGCAGTTCCTCGCGGTGGGCTTCGCCGACGGCGGCGTCGCCGTCTTCCACGTCGGAGGAGGCGGAGAGGTCGGAGAGGCCGAAGAAGGCCCGTCGTCGTCGTCGTCGTCGTCGAAGCAGCAGCAGCGCTCGAGCCGGCCCGTGGTGCACTCTCCGCCGCCCGCGGACGAGGGAGGAGGAGGCGGGCCGTCGTCTCGCTCCTCTTCTGCTGCTGCTGCTTCTGCTGCTTCTGTGCAGCACATCGGGTCAGTGTCCGCGCTCGCCTGGCTCCCGCGTGCCGAGCGGAAAGCGGAGGGGGGCGACAGCGACGGGGACGGAGGCGAGGGCGACGACGGACGGGGCGACGGGGAGGGAGCAGGGGGCCTTTCGAGCCTCCCGCCGCTCGTCTCCACGGCCTCCGACGGCAGGGTGCTCCTGTGGAGGGTGAACAAGAGGAGTGGAGAGCTCGCTGCGCAGCAGCTCGGGGTCCTTGCCGCAGGCGGAGGGGGGGGGAGCGAGGAGAGAGGAGCCGAGGCGGCGGCGAGCGAGGCGGAGGGGGGAGCACCTTCCTCGAAGCCTCCCCTCCCTCCTCCCGTTCCCGGGCTCCTGCTGGCCGGAGGCACGGCACTCGACGTCGTGGAGGCACCCAGGAGCAGCAGGAGCAGGGCCCTGACATCGACGGGGAGGGAGCTCCTCGTGCTGGTCGCGGACGACGGCGGCGGCGCGCGGGTGCTCTCGGCGCAGCTCTCTTCCTCGGCCTCGGCCTCTGCGGCGGCGGCGGCGGCTGCGGCAACGACCGCGTTTCCTTCTGCCTCTCCTTCTTCTTCTTCCTTTTCCTTGTCCCCTCCTCTCACGGCGGCAGCGTGGTCCCCGAAGCACAGGGGGGTCTTCCTGACCGCGGGAGGGGATGGCAAGCTCAGGCTGTGGGACCGGCGGGACTCGACGGGGGTGAGTGAGAGGGGAGAGAGAAAGGACAGAAAGGGAAAAGGGTTGCTAATAAGTTGGCGGAAAGAGGTGAGGGTTGCGGCAGAGAGTGGAGAAAAAACGCGCGCGACCCTAAGAGATAAATTTTCGTTCTTTCCGTCTTCTGGCTCTTTCGCTCACCCCCAAAAGAAACGACGAAACACGAAAAAAACGAACCAGCCCGCCGCGGTCTTCGACCTGGGCAAGCCGGTCGCGGCCGCGGCCTGGTCGCCCGATGACGCGACCGCGGTCGTCGCCCTCCTGAACGACGGGTCGCTCGCCGGGCTCGAGCTCACGAGGGGCGGGCCCGCGGGCGCGGCGACGGCAGCGGCGGACCGTTCCGGCTCCGCCTCTCCCGCAGCTTCCGCTCTCCCCGCGACGCCCGTGATCGCGAGGCAGAGGGTGCTGCGGCCCGGGGTCGCCGCGCTGGCGCTGGCCGTCGGAGGCGGCTTCGAGCTGGAGGAGGGGAGCGACGGGAGCGAAGACGACGAGAAGGCTTCTCTTCTTTCGTCCTCTTCTTCTTCTTGCGCCCTTGTCGCCGTCGGCGACGGGCGGGGGAGGGTGACGGTGCTCAAGCCCTCTCCGAACCTGCGCAAGCCCCTGATCGTCCGAGGAGGAGGAAGAGGAGGAGGAGGAGGAAACGGAGAGGAGGAGTGGCAGCGGCGGCAGCAGCAGCAGCAGCAATCGAACGGAGGCCGAGGGCAGCAGCAGCGGCTCGACGAATTCGGCGACGACGAGGACGAGGAGGACTCTTCCGTCCTGTTTTCCGATGACGAGGACGAAGCCAGCAAGGGCAAAGCGGAGGCGGCAGCCAGGGCGGCCGCGGCCGCGGCCGCCGCCGCCGCGGCCAAGGCGGCAGCGGCGGCGAGGGAGGAGGGGGAGGCCTTCGGGGCTGTCGGGAGGGAAGGGAGGAGGCTCGAGGCCGTTTTGGAGGCGCTGAGGGCTGCCGGCGTGGGGGAGGGCGGGTGGTGATGGTAAGCGAGAGAGAGAGGGAGAGAGAGGGAGAGGGAGAGTGGGGAGAGTGGGGGGAGAGAGAGAGAGAAAGAAGAGAGAGAAAGAAGAGAGGGACGGGAGCGGAAAACAAGCGTTTTTTTCCAATCATTTTTTGGTTCACGTTTGCATTTATACATTTCGGAAAGAGAACGGTAAGAGATCAGTAAAATTACGCGCGTTTAAGAAGGGACATGGACAAGAGGGCAGAAAAAGCGGAACGAGTCGAGAGCAGTCGCGCGTCCTTGTCATTTTTTTTGAGGAGGCGAGGTTGAAAAAAAAACAAAAAAACAAAAAAAGGCAAGTGCGTCCGTTCCTCCCTCTCTCTTTTTCCGTTCCTACTTTTTAAAAAAGGAAAGCAACTTTTCACTTTTTCCCAAAGCCGTTAGCGAACACGGCGTCAAAGGGGTTGACTTCAAAGTTCCCAACGCCGGTCGAGGCGAAAGAGCCGATCCCGGAGTTGAGCATCCCGCTCGCGCCGCCGCCGTTGCCCGTCGAGGTGAAGACCCCGCCTCCGCCGTTCCCGTTGCTGCTCGAGATGATGGTCGCTCCGCCGCCGCCGCTGCCGTTGTCATTCGACCGGTAGATAGTCGTCGCACCGCTTCCTCCATTGTTGTTGTTTCCGTTGCTTCCGCGCGCAGGGGCCTGAATCGTCGTCAGCGTGCCCCCGGAGACGTTTTGCGTTGTGACGACCGGGGCGGCAAAGTCGTCGACAGCGCTCTTGACTGCGTCCGCGGCGGCGGCACCCGTCGAAGAAGAGGAGTCGGGCGCCGCGGAGCAGGCGAGGGCGAGGTTGCCAGAGAGCAGCGCCAGGGCGGCGACAGCCCCGGCAGCGGCGAGGCGCCCGAGCGAGCGAGCGGACTGGGATTGGCGGGCTCGGGCGCCGGCGCCGCGGCGGTTTCGGGACGTGGGGCTGGAGGTCGGGGCCATCGTCACTTCGTCGTCGTCTAAGGCTTTGAGGCAAGGTCTGTTCGGTCAAGCGTGATCGAGCGAGGCGTCCTGCGTTTGATCGAGTGAGGGCAAGGCGGGGAGAGAGAAAGAGTTGTGATGTGCTGAAACCACCGATCGCCCCCTTATAGCGCCGGCGCTTCCCAGGTGTCGTCGAGTGAGGCGTCCGGGTTGTGTTTTTTTCCCCCTTCTTCGCGAAAGAAACCTTCCGAAGGCCTTTCTTTCTTTCTTTCTTTCTTTTTTCATTTCTCTCCTTCTTTTAGGGCCAGCGCGGGATCAAATTGCTTCGTTTCGCAAGGCAAGCGAAGGAAATCGGGGAGCGGCAAAAAGTGCTCCCGAGGCCGCAAACTGTCCCACGACCCCCTCAAGGGAGAGCAGAAAACTCGCAAGCCCAATGCCTCCTCTATCTTCGGCCCGTTCCTTGCAGAAATTGGGCGTCGCTCTCTCGCTTTTCTTGCTGTTCGCCTCCTGGGCTCATGCTGCGACCTTTGAAGGTAAGAAAACACGGCAGAAAGCGATAGAAACTTCGTTCGAATGGCGCGTCAGTCGATTCGATGTGACACCATTTTTTTGACCTCAACCTCGACCCGGGGAGGAAAAAAAACACATCATCATCCGCAGCAGGACCGCGACACCGCAACCGCAAGCTCCTCATCTGGGGAGGTGGCAACTACGGCTGGGGCCTCGGCCTCGGAGGAGGGGGAGGCGCGCAGTGGTGTGGCCCGATGATGCAGTGGATCAACCGCGCCTGCGTCCCCGGCGGCGGCCTCGTGCAGCCCGCAGGCGGCGGTGGGTACTATCCTGGCGGGAACAATGGCAACAACGGCGGGAGCGGCACGGCTTGCTCTACCTCGACGGCACGGGCCGCCAATGGCGCCACAAGCACGAGCACAAGCTGCGCCGGACAGGACTCGGCGACGAGCTCGAGCGCCGGGAGGAGCGGGAGGAGGTGATGAGAGAGAAGAGACGAGAGGAAAGAGAAGAGAGGAGAGAAGAGAGAGAGGAGGAAGGCTGCCGCCGTCGGCTCTCCTCCACCTCCAACAAACAAAAACCTTATAAGCAGTCAGCCCTCTCTGCACCTTGTCATTCCACCAATTCCGCTTTCAGAATTTCAGAAGGGGGGGAGAGAGAGAGGGCGAGTCAGCGTGCGGGGGGGCCTTGTTTCACTAAAACGAAAGGGCCTATGTCCGCTGTCTCCCACGAAAGGCAAGCACCTGGCACGGATTTTTTTTGCTTTTATGCTCTTCTTCTTCTGCTCACTCCTTCACTCCTTCACTTTTCTCTTCTCCTCCCAAACCTGCACCGCCGCCTCCCTCCTCCTCCTCTCTCTTCCGCCGCATTCCGTCTTCTTCATCTCTCTCTGCGCTTTTGCATTCGAAGAAAGGTGTCCTTTTGCGACTCCTTTCGAACGCGCTCAAGCTTTTGCCTGTTTCTTTCGAGAAAACGAAACTCCCACACAAAACAAAAAATGTCGAGACAACTGACTTCGCTCCTCTTCCTCGCGCTGGTGCTCTTCGCCGGCTTCCTCTCCTCGTCGGCGCAGGCCGCTGACTCGATGCCCTCGCAGGCCGCGATCTCTGCCAAGCCCAAGCTCGCCTGTGCGTGCGAGAAAGTTTTTTTTTCTTTCTAATTGATGGAGTCCCTAATCGCGACTTTTTTCTTTCTTTCCTCTCTCACGACCTCTTCTCCTCCTCCTCCTCCTCCTCCTCCTCCGAAAAAAACCACTCAGCCAACCGCAAGATGCTCTGGTGGGGAGGCGGCTATAACAACGGCTGGAACAACGGCTGGAACAACGGCTGGGGCGGGAACAACTGGTGGTAAGAGGAGGAAGAGAGAGCGAGAGAAGGAGAGAGAGAAAGAACGGACCTTCGCCGAGCTTCCTTCAAAGCCTTTTTTTTCTCTTTGGCTCACGCACCCTCTTTTTTTTTCCCCTTTAAACTCCACTCCAGGAACAACAATGGCGGCTCCTCTTCCTCTTCCTCCTCTGCCGCGGCCTCGAACAACAACAACGGCGGCTGGTACGGAAACGGTGGCAACTCCGCGGCGGCCTCCTCCGCGGCCAGCTCCTCCGGCGGCGGCGGAGGTTACAACCCGAGCTCTTCTTCCGCCGCCGCTGCGGCCGCCTCGGCAGGCGGGGCCTCCGCGGCTGCCTCGGCGGCCGCTGCGAGCGGAGGGGGCGGTTCTTCGTCTGCTGCTTCTTCGGCCGCGGCTGCTGGCAAGTAAAAGGGAGTGGATTCGAGGAGATGCTCTTCTCGAGTTTTTTCCTCCATCGCGGCCCCCCCCCCCCCCCCCCAACGCCCCGAAACGAGGACAAGAGATGGGGATTCTTCACCCCTCTCTGCTTCTCTCTTCCCAGCCTCCTCTTCCCTTCCCCTTCTGTGTGCGCCGCTGCTTTCCCCTCTGACGAGAAACTACTTAAATGCTGAAAAAACAATTACTCCAAACGAAAAAACGATGCCTTGTTACTCTTACCCCGCCTCTGTACTTTTTTGCCTCGAACTATAGGGAGAACGAGTTTTTTCCTTTTTTGCCGACCTTTCGTTGCCTCTCTCTCCCTCTCTTGTCTCTCTTGCCTCTCCGCGTAGAATTCAATGCCCGCAAGAGAGCCGCTTCAAATTATCTTCTCGTGCAAAGAAATAAGGGATCCTTTCGTGCCCTCCTGCCGGTCGAGCAAAAGCCCCCCTCGGCAGCAAGAAGAAAACAGCGGGCCGCCGTGAAAATTAGGTCGCCGGTTTTTCTGGCCAGCCCTTTTCTCGGTCCTAGTCGACAAACTTTACTTTTTTTTTTCCCCCGGTTTTTCTGAACTTCCTCCGTTTCTGCTCCGCCAGTTTCCAGTTTCCCGCTTTCCCCTCTTTCCCTCGGATATTAGGCCCCGCTCGACAAGCTTCGAGCTCCGTGCATTGTCGAAAGAGCATTTGAGGCGCCAAGAACAACCGCTTATCGCGCGTCGAATTCATGAATGCCTCTTGCCAAACCGCGGCGGCGGCGGCAAGGAGCAGGAGCTGTCCTTCGTCGCCGCTTCAGCAGCGGCAGAAGAGCAGCAGGCTCTGCACGCCTCCCACGAGCGGGAGATCCACGCGCGTAACGCCTTTGCTGCTCCCGCCGCTGGCTCTGCCCCGCGCCGCGGCGGCGCTGGCGGCGCTCTCGATCGAGATGCCGACGACGACAGCCGAGGCAGCGCGAGAATCGGCTGCAGCTCCAATTTCTAGTAATCACGTCGCTGCGCCGCCCAGAGACCCCATCGAGGCCGAGAACGAGGCTCTGGCCGAGTTTGTGAGCTGGCTCATTGCCAACGGTGAGGAGTTTGCGAAGAGAGCGCGTGCGAGAGATATAGAGAAAGAAAGAACGGGACGGACAGATTCAGTTTCTGCCTCCTGACTCAGCTCGCTTTTCTTTTCAACCTCAGGCTCACCTCCCCCCCCTCTCACCGCCTCTCTCGCGCCTCACCTCACAGGTGTCTCCGGCCTCAGCGAGCCCGACGCCCGCATCGGCATCTACGCCGAGCCCGTCGAGACCAGCAGCGGAAGCAACGGAAGCGGAAGCAGCAACGGAAGCGGAAGCAGCAACGGAAGCGGCAGTGCCACCCCTCCCTCGACGTCCGAGCCCGCGCCGCCGCCGCCGCAGCTTACAAGGGGCGTGCTCGCGCTCCGCGACTTCGCCCCCGGGGAGGAGCTTTTCCGCGTGCCCCTGCGCCTCGCGATCACGGACCACATCTTCAACGGCAGTGCTGCAGCGGCAGCAGCAACAGCAGCAGGAGAGGACAGCAGCAAGGCGGCAGGAAGTTGTACGAATCCCTCTTCCTCCTCGTTCGACGACGAACGAGACGGCAGCGAGGCCGCCGCGGGGCGCAGCCACCGCGCGGAGCCCTCGGCCTGGGGCGCGCGCCTCGCCTGCCGGCTGCTGCGGGAGAAGGCGAGAGGCAGGGCGTCTCCCTGGGCGCCCTGGCTGTCCGTGCTCCCGACGACGACGACGACGACGATCGCGAGAGCGGCAAAGCCGACGGCGGCAGCGGCGAGCAGCGCCGCTGCTTCGGGCGAGGGAGAGGCCGGCAGCAGCGCACCGGCCGTCGTCGCGCGGCCCGGCTCCCTGCGCTCTGCCTGGGCCGGAGCCCTGCCGCGGGAGGTGGCGGCCCTGCTCCCCTGCCCCGCCGCGTCGAGGGCGCTGCTGGCCGCGACGACGGCGGCGGACGCGGAGTTTGCCAGGCTGCCAAAGGCGGCGCTTGCGTTGGTCTTCGGCGCCGCTGCTGCCGCTGCCGCTTCGAGCAGCCCCCCTTCTCCTTTTGGTTCCGAATCCCCTCCCGACGACGACGACGAGACTAAAACTTCGGCAGCGATGGCGGCCTACCGCTGGGCGCGGGCCATAGTCCAGTCGCGCACTTTCGGCTCGACGGCCAAGGAGGAGGAGAAGAGCGGCGGCGGCGGCGGCGGAGGAGGAGGCAGCGACGCCGAAGTCGGCGGCGGCTCCGCGACCGACGCCCCTCCCGCCGTTTCCCCTTCTCCTCCCCCGATCAGCCTCGTCCGCATGCTCGTCCCGCTCGCCGACTTCGTCAACCACGCCGGAGACGAGACCGAGGGCCTCCTGTCGGGAGGCAGGGCGGCCCCGACCGCGAACGCGGAGTGGAAAATCGTCGCAGACTACAGCAGCAGCGACGAGGAGGCCGCCGCCGACGAGTGCGACCTCGAGACGGGAGAGAGGAGCGGAGCCGCGGCCCGAGCCCGCGGCCGAGGGGCGAGGCCCGGGCGCGGCGGCGGCTTCGGCGGCGTCGCGGAGGGCAGGCCTCCCAGGGCGTCGCCGTCACCCTCGTCGGCCGCGTGCGCCCCGCCCGCCGCCTCGTCGTGGTCGCTCGTCGCCTCGGCCTCCCGCGCCCTCGTTGCCGGCGAGGAGCTCTCCTTCTCCTACGGCAACCGGGTCAACGCCGACTTCCTCGTGAGCTACGGCTTCGTCCCGGCGAGGAACCCGCACGACGCGGTGTGCCTGTTCGAGAGCGCCGAGGAGGCGGCCGGCTGGGCGGCGCGGAGGCTCTTTGGAGGGGCGGCCGCGCGCGGCGGTGGCCCGCCCGACGCCGCGGCTGCCGTCTCGGCCGCGGTCGCCGCGGCGGAAAGGGAGACCCCGCCCTCGCTCGCTAGGGCCATTTCTTCGTCGCGGGACCCGGAGATCGTCGCGGAGGCGAGGAGGCTGTGGCTGTGGGCGGGCGGGAGGGTTGACGAGAGGCTCGCCGCGGCGCTCGAGTCGGTCTGCTCGTCCTGGCCGTCGCCGGCCACTGCGGGCGAGCTCGTCGCGGCGAGGGCCGCCGAGCTCCTCTCCCGCTCCGGCGCCCCGCCGCTCTCCGACGCCCTGGGTGAGCTCGAGCGCGCCGGGGAGCATGAACACGAGGAGCAGCACTACTTCCGGGCGCTCAAGAGGCGGTACGCAGCCAAAGAGCCCGCCGTGCGCAGGAGCGCGGCCAGGGCGAGCGAAGGAGCGGCCTCACTCGCAGACGCCATCACCCCGCCCGTCGCCGTCGCCCCCGCGGCGCCGCTGCCCCCGCCGCCCCCGCGAGGGGGTTCGCGCTCGGCCTGGCGCGGCGTGAGGCTAATGGCTCTCAGGGCCGGGGTGTACTCGACGATGATCCTCTGGGACGCGCTCGAGGCCGCGGACAAGGCTTTGGCGGCGGCGAAAAAGGTCGAGACGTCGGGCTGAAGAAGAAGGAAAAAAAAAACGACGGGCTGAAGAAGCAAAAACCTTCATGGTTTTCCTTCGAGAGACTGCTCAAAAACCCAAAAAATCAAAACTGTTTATACCCATCATTTGAGATCATTATTATCATCCGGCAGCAGCAGCAGCAGCTTTTTTCACGCGCGCGCGCGGGGGGGAATAATAGAGAGACAGCCAACAACCAGCAGCAGCAAGCGCCAATTTTTGAAAAACTTTCACACTTTTTTCACTTTGAACCACAAAACAACGAGCCAGCGACAGCGACAGCGAGAAAAGATAGCGAGCGACAACAACGAGACACCGAGAGAGAGAGGGGAAGAGAGAGACACCAGCCAGCAGCCTATAAATAAAAAAACACAAATATCAAGATCCCTCGTTTTTACTACGTGCAATCGAAAATTTGGAAAAAAACACGAGTTAAAAAAAAAACTTTTCCTCTTTCTCTCTCTCTCCCACATAAAAAAAACACCAAAAAACCCGTTTTCTTCACGCCACCACCCCGAGCACGCCAGCCCCGCTCGTCGGCAGCTCGAACGGCGCGAACGCGTGCCCGTCGCCTCTGAAGAACTTGTTCTGGAACTCGACCCAGTGAAGGCGCAGCGCGTGCAAAAAGGCCGACAGCGTCTCCATCACCATGAGCACCCCGAGCGTCGCGGCGGCAAACACGAAAAACGCCACAAACAGCGCCGCCGGGGACTGGGCCCTGACGCCCGCCATCAGCACCCGGTCGTAGAACACCGCCGACAGCTGCGAGTGCGCGAGGCTCAGGGCCCAGAGCCTGAGGTACGAGGCCGTGTTGGAGACGGCGCCGAGGACGAACTCGATCGTGTGGATCATCTGGTGCACCGCGACCTCGCCGTAGTCAAACTCGCCGTCTTCCCCGTGCCCTCCGCCGCCTCCGCCGCTGCTGTCGGGAGCAGAGCCGCGGCCGAGGAGGCCGCCGCGCTCCCCGCCGTCGTCCTCGTCTTGGGCGCCGTTTCCCGCCGCCGAGGAAGAAGCCCCGCCGGTGCGCCTATACTGCGCGCTCGCGCCGCGCCGCTCCTCCCACCTCTTCTTCAGGATCATCGGCTTCGGGATGAGCATCCAAGGGACGCTGACGAGCGCAACGAGCAGGAGCAAGACCTGCAGGAAGCCCTGGCCGTGGAACATGCGGTTCTCGAGGCAGCCGCCCTTGCAGGTGAGGCCGGCGTCGCCTTTGTTTTGTTTTTGTTGCGGATAGAAGAAGTAAAAAGGGAAAAAAGAAGAAGAGTGAGCCATTTTTTTCCCTTCCTTTTTCTTTTCTCTTTCCCTGTTCTTCTTTTGCCGCTGCTCCAAAAAAAGGGCAAAAAAAATCACCTGGGCTCAGAAACATGTAGATAAGCGTGTGGTAGAGGTCCGCGGTCGACCCCGTCGCCCATTTCAGCAAGATCAGAAAACAGAGGTACCCAAAGAGCGCGTTCAGAAACAGCACCTGGGGGATGAACTCGGTCAGCGTCGACAGCCGGTCTCGCTCGGACCTCTGGTTCAGCAGGCTCATCGCGATACCGGCGTTCATCTGCGCGACCCCCAGCACGATGCTCATCTTCATCTTGACCGAGTTGAGGAACTGGAGCTCGGTGCGCGCGCCGTGCCAGGCCGGGTCGATGCCCGCCGCGTAGGTCAGAGACCGCTGGCGTCTCCCGGCGGCGCCCTTGGTCATCCGGGCGAGGCCCTCGGAGAACGCGGAGGGGCAGAGGGAGCGGTCGAAGCGCATGTGCGAGGGGCTCGTCAGGGCGGGGTCGGTAGGGCAGGCCCACTTGCCGGAGCCGAAGAGGCTCATCGGGATCGAGAAGAACTCGTTGTAGTAGAGGCCTGTTTTTTTTGGTTGAGAGTTTTTTTTTTCCGGAGGAGTTAAAAAAAAACGTTTTTTCCTTCGACCTCGAAATCCCCCCCCAAAAGAGAAAGAACAGAAACTTCAAAGAACAGAAACTCTTCTTACCGGTCACGAGCGAGAACAGGCTCATAAGCAGTAGCACGTAGCGCCCCCCAAAAGCCATCTCCCCGATGTCCCCCAGCGGACTGCTCGCCAGCTTCTTTTCCTTCAACACCAGAAACGCGGAGAACAGCAGCATCAGCAGCGCGTGGCCGACGTCGCCAAACATCACCGCGAACAGAAAGGGGAAGGTGACGATGGTGAGCAGCGCCGGGTTGGCCTCGCGGTAGCGGGCGATGCCGTAGGCGTCGACGATGGCCTGTGAACGAGTTGACAAGAAAAAGAAGAAGAGTTTGAAAGAAGTATTTGTTTGAGTTTTTTTCCCGTGGGGTCGAGGAGAAAAAAAAAGACAACGGAAGAAACGCGAAAAAAAAAACCCTCTCTACTTACCTGGAACGCCCCCGAGACCTTGTCCGTCGCGAAGTGCGTCGGCGGCTGCTCGTAGGTCAGCATCGGCTGGAAGACGACGGTCGAGCCGCCGCCTAGGCCCGGAGCCGCTGCCGCCGCCATCGAGGGAGCAGCTGCCGCTCCAGCAGCAGCAGCACCACCGTCGCCGCCGCTCGCCAGCGCCGCGTTGGCCGCGGCCCGCAGCGCCGCCGCCACGGCCGGCCTCGCGCGCACAGGGCACCACGCCTCCCCGACCAGCACCTTGCGTGTCACGTCGACCGAGAACTTGTTGAGCGTGTGGTAGATGGCTTTTTCTTTCGCGACGCGGGCCGACCAGCCCGCGATCCCGGCGGCGACCGTGGAGAGAAGCGCGTCGCGGTCGGCGTCGCCGGCATCGACGGCGGCCCTGAGCTCGCGGAGCCTCGCGTCGACCTCCGCCGCCATCGCCGCGGCGCGCTGCGGCGGCTCGTCCCCCCCCGGGTACGGGTACCTGTTGGCGCCGTACGCCTCGCAGATCTTGAGCGCCTTCGCCCTCGCGCGCTCGCCGGCGAAGAAGACGACGAAAACATGCTTGTCCGCCTCCTCGCCCGTCGCCGGGTCGGCCAGCCGGCCGACGGGCGCGTCGCGGTACAGAAGGTTTCCCCGTGTCGCGCGGAAGAGCAGGCGCTCGAAGCCGGCGCGACGGGCGTCGGCGACGGTGCCGGCGATGAAGCCGAGGCGGCGCGAAGAGGCGGCGGCGGCGGCCGCGGAGGCGGAGGACGGCGCGAAGCCTCCGCCGCCGCCCTCGGCGGCGTCGGCCGGCGGCGGCGCCGGCGTGAGCAGCGGGGCGTCGACGCCTCCGGCAGCGTACGAGCCTCCTCCCATGGCGCCTCCTCCTCCCCCTCCGCGCGCGCGCCCCGCGTCGTCCAGCGACGCCGCGGAGGCCGCCGACCGCGCCGCCGAGAAGAACAGCCCGCCGACGTCGAGCACCGCCCGCAGCTCGACCAGCTCGGCGACGGCCCGCGCGACGCGCTCCCTGCCCGCGCTGGCCTCGAGCGCGCGGCGCTCGAGGTCCGCCAGCCTGGCCTCGAGGGCGTCCAGCGGCTCCGCGGCCGCCGCGGCGGCAGCGGGAGAGGAGGAGGCGGCGGAAGCCGAGGCGGGGAACGCGGCCCCAGAGGAGAGCAGCTGCGCGTCGAGAAACCTGAGAGCGCGGGCCATCTCGTCACAGCGGCGCACGTGCGACGCAAACGCGCGCTGCGAGGCCGGCCTCCCCACGTTGAGGTCCTTGAACTGGAGGGCTCCGAGGGAGCCCGCCGCGGCCGCCGCGGCGTGCGCTGCCTCGGCGGGGACGAGGAGCTGTTCGTTGTTGTTGTTGTCGTCGTCGTTGTTGTCGTTGGGGGGGGGTGCGG
>Ga0210003_1002785_pt1 | contig 14541 bp, 10 predicted proteins | sample LantaG_FD_182804 | JGI IMG/M metagenome (GOLD analysis project Ga0210003, IMG submission 182804) | Deep subsurface microbial communities from Baltic Sea to uncover new lineages of life (NeLLi) - Landsort_02402 metaG (SPAdes) (version 2) | ecosystem: Environmental > Aquatic > Marine > Oceanic >... | reverse complement strand
GAGGCGCGGCCATAGGACACATAAGCCCCATAGGTCCTATTCTGCTGCCCGCCATCATTTTCCCCCGCGTGAGCCTCTTCCCTCATCACTCCTCACTCTCTTCCTCCGCCCTCTCCGCGGCTCCGCGTGAGTCTCTCCCCTCTTCAGACTTCCCACTTCCCACAGTATTCCGTGCCGAGGAATTCGCAGCTTTCCGGGCAGGCGGCGGTGGGTGCATAGTCTTCGGCGAGGATTCGGTCGATGGCGTCGGCGATGCACCGCTCGAAGTCTGCTGCGGTCTCCTGTGGGACGGGCACTCGGACGGCTAGTGCGAGGCGGGTGAAATACAGCCATGCCTGGGGCGGTTCGCATCCCAGCAGCCGGCCCGCCGCGAGCGAATACATCGTGAGCTGCGGCCGATAGTGCGCGGCGCGCGCGTCCACATCGTCCCGCTTGACGCGGTCGGTCTTGTAGTCGAGCACGTGCCAGGCGCCGCCGCTGCGATACAGGCGGTCTATCATTCCTGAAACGACGCCGCGTCCGATGGCTACCGTGAATTTCAGCTCGCTGTAATGCTCGTCGGCCCGCAGCACGGCGGCGCCGAATTCGGAACTGCGGAAGCGTGCGACCATTTCGAGGATGCTGCCGATGATCTGCCGCTGCTGTGCGGGGTCGGAAATTTCCTGCTCCTTGAGGTATCGCCTGAGTGCCTGTTCCTCGGTGCCGGGTGGTATCTGGGAGATTTCCTCGAACAGGCGGTGAGCGATGGTGCCCGTTACGAGGCCCAGCCCGTGGGGGCGGTCGTGCTCGAGCGGGTCGGGCAGCTCATCGCCGAGGGCGCCGGTCGACGGGGCGCCCAGCACGCGGCTGAGGAAGTAGGAGTATGGGCACTCGAGGTATCGCTGCAGGGCGGTGGGCGAGAAACGCGGCAGTGCCGCGGCAGCCACCGGCCCGAGCAGCTCGAGGCGGGCGTCGCGTTCGTCGCCGGTTTTCTGGCACGCCCGGCGGCAGGTTTGCATGAACTGGTCGAGCGGAGCTTGCGGCGGCGGCGGTGCTACCGGCAGGCGCGAGGCGTCGGTGTGAACTGCGGCCAGGGGGATGTCCTGCGGGCTGTCTGGATCGATGTCGAAGGCTTCGCAGATGGCGGCGCGCCAGGAGCTTGTTTTTTTCCGCGACGGCGTGCCTGCTATCACGAGGTGGTCGCGTGCGCGGGTGAGGGCGACGTATAGAAGGCGGGCGTTTTCCGCCTTCTCCTCCTGTGCGGCCTGTGACCTGATGATCTTACGTATGGCGGTGTCAGTCAGGTCTTCGCCGGGCGGGCGCGCTTTTATTCCGAAGCCGTAGTCGCGGTGCAAGGCCACGTCGTCGCGCGTTTTCGGAGTGTTGTCGGTGCCGGTGTCGGCCACGCACACTATCGGGAATTCCAGCCCCTTCGCGGCGTGAATGGTGAGGATGGTGACGGTGTCGGCCTTTCCGGCCGCGGCCGGCGCCTCGGCTTCGCGCAGGTTGTTCTGGATCGTTTCATCGAGGCGTGCGACTAATGCGGCGAGGTCGGACGCGCCCCGCGCGAAATCGAGCAGCTTCTCGATGTTTGCGATGGCCTGCGGGCCGCGGTCGCCGCCGGCTGCCGAGCCCCACAAGCCCGATTCTTCGCACGCGAAGGCCAGCAGCTCGGATACCGGCGAGCGGCGCGATCGCTGCAGCCACGTGCCGAGCAGTCTGCGGGCCTCCTCGAGCACGGCCGCTTCGTTGCCGAGGCAGGCGGCGTCGGCGTTTTGCACCATTTCCCACAGCGAGCCGCTGCGTGCGCGGGTGATCCGCCACAGGGCGTCGTCGGACAGGCCGATCAGCGGCGACCTGAGCACGGCCGCGAGCGCGAGGTCGTTCGACGTGTGCAGCAGGAAGCGCAGGAGGTTGATCAGGTCGAGCACCTCCTGCCGCTGATAGAATGAGAATCCTCCGCCGACGACGAACGGTATGCCGGCGGCCCGCAGTGCTTCCTCGAACAGGTCGAGATGAGTGCGGCCTCGAAGCAGGATGGCAACGTCGCCGAAGCTTGCGGGGCGCCGACGGTTGGCGCGATGGTCCCACACGGGCGTGGCTTGCTCGACAAACCAGCGAATCTGCCGGGCCACAAGCCGGGCCTCGGGCACGTGTTCGGCGGCGGATTCTTCGGCGTCCGGGTCGGCGTTGCCGTCCGGCGGCAGCGGCGGCAGCAGCAGCGTTACGGTTCCATCGACGTCCGACAGCCGCCTGGCGATCAGCTCGCGGTATGGCGGGTCCCACGGCAGTTCGGTTGTTCCCATCAGCCCGGGCATCAGGGCGTTTACGAAATCGACCACGGCCTGCGCCGAGCGGAAATTGTCGTCCATTTCGGTGTGGCCGGCCGGTTCGATGCACGCACGTTTGACTTCGTCGAACACTCGTATTTCGGCGTCGCGGAAGCCGTAGATAGATTGCTTGGGATCGCCGACTATGAACAGCCTGCCGGGCGGTGGAAGGCCGTCGGAGCCTTGCACCACGCGGTTGACGATCTGCCACTGGAGCGAGTTTGTGTCCTGGAATTCATCCACGAGCACGGCGCGGAATCTGCGGTGGAGCGCGGCGCGGATGTTGCCCTTGTTCTGCTCGAGCAGGCGCAGTGCGAGCCGCTGTAGGTCGTCGAAGTCGAGGCTGCGGCCGTGGCCCTTGTAGTCTTCGTAGATATCCCTGGCGCGGCTATACAGCACCCCGAGTGCGCGAAGGACGGGCAGCGCCGCCCAGTCGGCCTCGCCGGGCATGATGCCGTTCAGCGACTTCGCCTCCTCGCGGATTTGCTTCAGCACTTCCTTGCAGCCGCTGATATCGTCCCAGTTTCTTGCGCTGCCGCCACGAAGCTGTATGGCTGCGATCTGCTGGGCGAGGTTTGCGAGTTCGGCGGGGTCGGTTGTCGCGAGCCCTGCCCGCAAGGCATCGGCAACTTCGGCGTGGACGGCCTGAAGCTTGTCGGTTCGCGACGTACAGCAGAACTGCATCAGGCGGACGAGCGTTTCCCTGGAAAACAGGCTCGCGCTCCTGGATCGCACGGCGTCTCCGGTCACTTCCCGGATGCGCCGGCGGATGCTCTCGTCGTCGGCCTGAGCGTAGAAGGATGCCCACTGCTCGACGGCGGTCGCGCTGCCGAGAAGCCCGAGGACGTTCGCGGCGGTGCGGGCGCGCGGCCACGTGCGCAACAGCGCGATCGCGTGCGGGCGAAGCTCGTGCGATTCCTCGCCCGCCTGCTGGAGCGCCTCGTCGACGGCCTGGCAGCGCAGCCGGCTCGATTCCGCCTCGTCGAGCGTCTCGAACAGCGGATCGACGTCTGCCTCGATCGGATGCTCGCGCAGGAGCGAACCGCAGAATGAATGGATCGTCGATACGGCGGCGCGGTCGAGCGTGTCGATTATTCCGCGCCAGTGGGCGGAATCTGTTCCGGCCGCAATGCGGTCGATCACCTGCTGCCTGACGCGGTCTTTCATTTCGGCGGCGGCTTTTTCGGTGAACGTGATGGCGAGCACGTTGCGAACGCCGAGGCCGGTGCCCGGCTCGAGGCAGGCTATGTATCGCCGGACGAGCACGCCGGTCTTGCCGGAGCCTGCACCGGCCGTGACGGCTGTGTTGCGGCTGAGGTCGAGGGCCTGCTGCTGCTGGGGTGTCAGTCGGAATTGTTCAGCCATCGTCTGCCTCCCCCGCGACTTGCGCGGCCTTGGCAAGATTGCGGCGGCAGATGCCGTTGAACTGGCAGTAGCGGCAGCCGGAATCCTGCGGGTCGAGCGTCGACGGATTGAACCTGGCGGAGCGGATGCCGGCGGCGTAACGCAGGATTGCGTCGCGTGCCGACCTGATCGTATCGGCCAGCTCGCCGGCGTCCAGCAATCCCTTTCGCTTGTTCTGGCCGATTCCGAAGAAACCTTTCATGGCTGCGGAGTCGGCGAAGAAACCTCCGATGCCGAAGTACTCGGGAGTATCCTTGAGGCAATAGTAAGCGCCGCCGGCCGGCTGGAATTCAGCCTGTTGGAGCGCCATCATGTACACCGGCAATTGCAGGCTCAGGTACTTGAGGACGTCGTCGGATGTCGGCGGCGTGCCGGTCTTGTAGTCGATGGCAAGTGCGAGCGGGCGGCCGTCCACCTCGGCCACGTCTATCCTGTCGATGCGGCCGATCAGCCGCACCTGGCTGTCGCCTTCGCCGATGACCACCTCGGGCAGCGCGAGCGTGATGTCGCTTTCTTCGCTCTCGTATGGCCTGCCGAAGCTTGCTTCGAAGTATCGCGGCAATGATGTTCCGCGCGGCTGCATCTCGGCTTCGATGAACATCTCGAGCACGCCCCGAAAGCCGCGGCCGCCGCCGCCGAGTATCCGCTCGCGTTCCATCTCCCAGAACAGCCCCTCGAAGGGCATGCGGTCAAGCTCCTCGCGTGCGATCCGGCGGATGTGCTCGAGTGCGTCGCCGGGGTTATCGTCTTCGTGAAGCTCGACCCGCCCCCGCGCACGCCGCTCGGTATAGAAGCGGTTGAGTATCTTGTGCATCACGCTGCCGCGCTCGAGTGCGTCGATCTCCTCCTGCGGCTCGTCCAGCTCCGCCAGCCGCAGCACCTGCTCGGCGAAGAACCGGAACGGGCAGCGCGCATAGCGCTCGAGCGTGCTGGCGCTCAAGGGCCGCCTGACATACTTCGCCGCAACCTCCTGCCTGACCGCCGGGTCTTTCAGCATCCCCTCGAACCGCGACCATTTGCTGCCGCGCCGGCGCAGTTCCTCGATCGACAAGCTGCGGACCATCGCGGATATGTTTCCGCCGGGCGCCTTGCTGCACAACTCCGCCGCGGCTGCCGCATCCTGTCCCGCCAGGCCGCGCGCCACGTTGTATTGCAGCGATCTGACGGAGAAGATCGAGCCGGGCTGCGGAAAATGCTGCACCTCGATATCCGGAAGCAGCCGCTGTATTTCGCTCACGAACAGCGACTTCAGCAGCTCCTTGCCGGAGTCGCCGGCGGGGTACGTGATGATGACGCGGCGTCTGGGCGCTGCAACGGCCGTGGCGAACAGGTATCGCTCGATGTCGAGATTCGACGGCGTGGTCTTGAGGCCGAGGCGCCTGCGTGCATCTTCCGAATAGAAAATCTGCGGGGCCTCCGGCCGCGGGAATTCGCCGTCGACCATCCCGCCGATGAACACCACGTCGTAATCGCCGCCGCGAAGCTCGTCGATCGGCAGCACGTTCACGCCGTGGTCGACGTCGCGCCGGACGTCGAACATCTCGCCTGCGAGCCCGGCCTCGGCCATTTCTGCGAACTCGTGAAAACTGAACGATTCGCGCCCGGCGAAACCGGCAGCGAACATGACGTCCTTGATCACCTGCTGAAACGCGGCAAGCGCCCGGTAGTCGCGCTCGAGAATATCGCGGCCGACTGCATCTTCGTGCCGGAAGAATATTCCGCGCGCGATTCCGAATGTCCGGATCAGCTCCTCGAGCAGCCCGGCGAATTGTTTCGGCGTCATCGGCTGCTCGAGCCGGGCTATCTGTGCGAGCACCAGCTCGATCCCGCGCCGCTGCTCCTCGAGCCTGGCGATGCGCCCGGCAGTGTGTTGCAGGTCGGCTTCATCGGCGTCGGGTGCGGCCGGTTGCCGCTCGAGCGTGACGATTGTCTGCTGGAGTTTTTCGGCCCACGTGCTGCGGCCGCGGAAAATCCGCGCCACGCGCGCTTCGGTGTCGAGGAAATCGCCGTCGAGTTCGACCTGCCGGCCCTCGTGGTCGAACCGGAAGCTGATGTATGGCGAGCGGAGGAAGGCGAGCACCGATTCGCGGCTGAAATTCTGCCTTACGATGTCGAGTGCGCCCATTATCGCTGCAACCACCGGCGACTCGCGCAGCGGGCGGCCGTCGGGGCAGTTGAACGCGATCCCGCAGGAGGCGAATACCTCGCGCACGAGGGGCGAGTATCTGGCGATGTTCTTGAATGCTACGGCCACGCGGTTTGCGTCGAACTGCGGCTCGCGGGCCAGGCGTTTGATCTCGGCGGCGATAGCCTCCACCTCGGCGAGGCGGTCGCGGGATTCGAAGATGCTCACCGTGCCGGCTGCGGGGCGGGCGCTGCGTGTCGGTTCGAAAAGCGCCGCCGGGATGGCCGTTGCGGGGGACTCGGGCGGGGCAGGCACGTCGATCCGGCGGGCGCTGCGGCAGAATCTTTCAACGAAAGGCGTTGCGGCGGCAAACGCGGGCGCATCGTGTTCGTAATCCAGCCGCAGCCACACGTCCGGCCCGCTCACAAGCATCTGCTCGAGCACCCTCGCCTCGGCAACGGTCAGGTCGAAGAATGAATCGAAGATCAGCAGATCGATCCCGTGCAGTGCGGTTCGGACGCGGGAGGGGTCGTTGAACTCCTTCAGCACGAGCCAGAACATGCCGTCGGTGTCGATCAGCTCGTGCTGCTCGAGGCGTTGCTGGTAGCAGCGGTAGATCGCGAGAAGCTCGCGGCTCCTGCGCGCGGCGGGGTGCTCGATACCGTCCGTGAGGCGTTCGAAATCGTCAGGCTCGACAAGGTTCTGCTTGAGGTCGGAGATGAAACCGGCGAGCCGCTGTACGAGGCCCGGGAACGGCCGGCCGGACCTTGCGAAGTAATCGAGCCGTAGTTGTGTGCCGGAGATTATCTCCTCGATCAGCATCGCCTTGACCGACGCGGAGATCGGCACGCCCGTGCCGCCCATTCTGCGGTACAGCATTTCCATCAGGGAGTGGAACGTCAGCAGGTGGGGTCGGAAGAAGCCGCCGCGTTTCTCGCGGAGGAGGCGGTTCTCGAAGCTTCGCGCGCGCCTTGCGGTGGGCGCCACGTAGATGAACGACTGCCGCGGGCCGTCGATGCGGAGGAGGCATTCGTCGATGATCTGCCGGCCGGCTGTGGCTGACGGTCCCGAGAAGAATGTAACCTTGGGCATTCCCTGTCCTCCGGGTGCAGGCATCGCGGCTGCGGGCGCCGGTTACGTGCGGAGCTTCATCCATCGAAGAAATGGGCGTAGCACCATTCGCGGCCGTGCCGGTCGCTGATGGATTTTATCCGCCCCAGTGCGCTCTCGTATATTTCCTCGGCAAGCCGGGGGCCGTCCGGCTGTGTGTGCGCGCGGCTGCAGAAATAGGTCCTGCATCCAAGCGGCCGCCACGCATGAATGGTGCACTCGCCGGAGCTGCCCTGGAAGCAGCAGCGGCCGTTTACGAGCACCGGCTTGCGGCCGGTATGCCGGACGACGTATTCCACCTCGAGCTGAGACGCGTACAGGCGGTAGCTGTTTGCCGCGAAATCGCAGCACTTGCCGCATGCCGTGCAGCGGGCGCCTTCGCCCAACTCGCGGTCGACGTCTGCGTAGATTTCCGCCAGTGCGTCTGCGGGCATCGGTCAGCGCAGCTTCCTCATCACGAGGCCGGTGAGCAGTTTGGGGTAGAAATACGTGCTCTTAGGCGGCATCCGTTCGCCCCCCTGCGCTATTGTTTCAAGCTCGTGCAGCCCCGTGGGGTTGAGATAGCATGCGAATTGATACTGGTTCGAATCGACAAGCTCGGCCGCGGCGGCATCATCCTTGACGTATGCAACGCGCCGCGGGTCCGACAGGTCTTCGTGCGTGAAGCCGAGCGTGTCATCGAGGATCAGCCCCACGAGCACGCTTACGTCGAGGCGCTTCCACGCCTGGCTGCGTTCGACGGGATTCTCGTCGGCCATTGCTTCGTTCTTGAGCGAGATCGTCCACGCCTTGCCGCCCGAATATATTCCGAATGTATGTTTGCGCCCTTTCATGCCCTCGAGCATAGCGGGCACCGGAGCGGCGGCGTCGACGGCTGCGATGTTGAATCGAGCGGCCAGGCGGTCGAGCATTGCAGCGACGTCGAATCCTTCGATTCCGCCGATCACGCGGTGTGCGGGCAGCACCACGAGGCCGGGATCGGACAACGCGACCGACGCGATCATCACGAAATTGCGCGGGTCGTTGGGAGCCAGGCCGCCCTCGGCTTGGTCGGCGAGATCGCGGTACAGCAGCGCCGTTTCGTATCGGTGGTGGCCGTCGGCGATGTATATCGGCTTATCGGCCATGAGTTCGGAGATGCGTGCGTTGATGCCGGGATCGTCCAGGCGCCACAGCGTCTGGCGTATGCCGGTCGTGTCGACAAACGAAACTTCGGGCGTTCCGATACCTTCGTCGAGCAGTGCGGCGATCTCGCGGCCGGCGTCGGGATACAGGCCGAATATCGGGCTGAGGTTGGCCGGGCACGCCTTGATGAGGCGAAGCCTGTCGGCCCGCGGGCCGGGCATCGTTTCCTCGTGGGGGAGGATACGCCTGCCGAAAGGCTCGAGCCGCACCGCCGCGAAAAACGCGCGGCGCGTGTAGGTGGTGCCGTTTATTCCGAATTCCTGGTCGTAGACGTAATACGCGGGGGCGTCGTCCTGCCTGAGCGCGCCCTCGCGCTGCCATTGGCTTAAAAGCTTGCCGGCGCGCGTGTAGCGGTTTTCGGAATCGGTGTCGTCCTGTTTTTCCTGCCCGAGCGTGAGGTTCGCCACGTTGCAGGCGTGTTGAGAACACAGCAGGACGCGCTGCTCGGGTGAAATTACGTCGTAAGGCGGCGCGACCACCGCTTCGATGCTTCCGATTTTCTCCGCATCGTATCGTACGCCGGGAAATGGAATTGTGTTGTGTGCGGTCGTATCGTTCATCTGGCTCCTGCGTTGCGGCAGCACGTTTTCCTGCTTCATGTTTCAGTTCTTCGCGTAGTCTTCGAAACCCAACGATTTGATGACGACCGGCGCGTCGCCGTCGGCGGCTACAATGTACATCACCTCGACGTTCGCCATGCGCGCGGCTAGATTGAGGCCGGCCACCGGACCCAGCACGCTGCACGTGGTGGCGAGGGCGTCGGCTGTGGCCGCATCAGGCGCGATCACGCTAACACTCGACATATCCTCGACCGGCATGCCCGTGCGGGGGTCGATGATATGCGAGAAGCGCTTGCCGCCGATCTCGACGTAACGCTCGTAATCGCCCGAGGTGCACACCGCTGAGGTGGTAAACTGCAAGACCTCGCGCAGGCGTGCCTGATCGGCGGGGTCGCGGACGCCCACGCTCCATCCGCCGGCCCCGGGCGGGGTGCCCATCGTGGCGATGTCGCCGCCGGCCTCGACCAGCGCGGCGGAGACACCATGCCTGCGCAGCTCCTCGAGGGCGCGGTCGACCGCGAATCCCTTCGCGATGCCGCCGAGGTCTATTTCCATCGAAGGCTTCAGAAAACGCACCGTCCGGTTCCGCCTGTCGAGCTTGATATTCTGATAGCCGACCGACGGCAGCACGCTGCGCACGGCGGTTTCGTCCGGCTCGATGCCGCTTCGCTCGGCCGATTTCCACAGCTTCCACAGCGGCGCCATAGTGATGTCAAACGCACCGCCCGACAACCGCCCGTACTGCAACGCGAGGTCCAGCACGTCCATCATCTCGGGCGACACTTCCACCGGGCGCTCGCAGGCGCCGGCGTTTACGCGCGCGACCTCGCTGTCGGCGCGGTACGAACTCATCATCTGCTCGAGCTGCGCGATCCTGTCGAACGCCGCGTCCAGGGCTTCCTCGGCCTTGCCGGCTGACGGCGCCCACGCGGTGATCGTGACGAAGGTGCCCATCATGTCGCGCGTCTGCGTGAAGCGCTCGAAACTGCGGCGCGGCAGGATGCCGTCTTTCACGCAGCCTGCAAGGCATGCGGCGGCAAGAACGAACGGCAATAGTGTTGCGGTTGTCCTGCGCATCAGGGCGATTCCCGGTGTCGTATTGCGATCATCCCTTCGGAGCAACGGCGCGGCCGGACGGCAGGTTGACCGGCAGCGTCAGCGACCGAATCAACATTATAACGCACAGCAGGCCAAATGCAAGACTGAAGCACTGGCTGAACGACAGCCCCCACAGCACCGGCGGATTGATCCGGTAGAACTCGATCGTGAAGCGGAAGGCCGAATACAGCACGGCAAACACGAGGAAGACATCGCCGTAGCGGCGGCGGAACCTGAACCACAGCAGCGCGACCATGCAGATAAGCAGGTTGGCCAGCGATGAAATCGGCTGCGTGGGTATCACCGGCAGCGACTTTGCGGGGCCGGGCTTCGCGAAGCCGAGTATTCGGCCGTCGGCGCCGATCACGGGCATCGTGTGCGATTCGTCGGCCTCCTGCGGCAACAGCCACCCCTGGTACAGGTGGTCGAGAAACGCCGGGCTGCCGTCGGGCGCGAGTGTCCCGGGCACTTCCTTGCGCTCGATGAACTTGCCGGGGAACCTGATGGCTATCGGGCTTTCTTCGGCCACCTGCCCCCAGCAGCAGCCGTAGCCCAGGCAACCTATGCGGCCGAACATCAGCCCCAGTGCGATGCCGGGCGCGATGACGTCGGCCACCTTGGCGATCCGCAGCTTCCGCCGCACCATCACCCACAGCAGCGTGGCGGTGCCGGTTGCAAGGCCGCCGTAGAAAACCAGGCCGCCTTCCCATATTTTGAACACGTCCCAGAAGCTGGTCAGCGTGTTCGCCTCGGTAATAATGTACGTTACCCGTGCGCCGATGATGCCGGAGATTACCGTGTAAACGAGAAGGTCGGATATGTGCCTCCCCTCCACACCATCGCGGCGAGCCAGCCGCAGCGACAGAATCCATCCGGCGTAGAAACCGATGAGCAACATCACGCCGTACGTGTGAACGGGGCCGATTATATTTGGATGCATAGCAGTTTTTGTTTTACAGGAAGCGACAGCCGACATACCCGAACGCGCCCAGCACCACCAGCGCGGCCAGCATCCACGCCAGAACCACCGCACCGTCGCGCAGAATCTCGCGGCGAGTGTTCTTGCGGGTGGAACTATATGCAAACGACACCACCACGCACAATACGAATCCGATGACGTACTGCATCATTTCCTTCTTCCCAGAATCCGAAGCCACAGCCGCTTGGTCAGCGTCGGCTTCGGCTTCTCCGATTCAAACGGCCCGCCGTTTGCGCGGTCCAGAACGTCGGCCATCAGCAGCACGTTGAGCGCCCCTGCGATCAAAGTCATCGTCAGTCCGATGTCGCCCATGCGCGTAGGGTTGTGCTCGGGGCCGGTCAGGTATGTGATATAAGCCAGGATCGCCGAAACCGGCCCGGTGCATAGCTGCAGCAGGAAGGCGTATGACGTGGCGGAAACGACCGCAATGCTGCCGAGCAACGCCCCGCCGATGAACAGGCCCAGCACAGCCGCAGAATAAGCAACCGCGCGCCGCCGCAGGCCCAGCATCCAATGCCCCGCACCCGGCACCAGCCACGCCAGCAGCGTGAACAAAAACAAATCCTTCCGCGCTCCGGCGCCGCCGGATGCCGCTGATTCCTGCCGTTGTTTCAATACGCTACCCGAATATTCTGACGGCCAATGATGCCGGAATAGACACCGCCAGCGCCGACATCTGCAGTAAAATCGAAAACGTGAAAACCTTCCAGCCGAACGTCAGCGCCTGCTGCGACATCTCCTTGCCGATGACCCAGGCGGACAGCCCGGAATGCTGCACGATCACCGAAACAGCCCCCACCACCACAAGCCCCACGAAAGCGTGGCGCAGATCGGTGCGGCTGGGCGCCATGCAGATCGAAAACGTGAGCACCAGGTACAGAAACAGCATTCCCTCGGCGCTCAGAAATCGGCGCGAAAAAACGCGCTGGAACGCATCTGCAAAAAGCGTCTTCAGCACAAGCCACAGCCGCAGGCCACCCTCCGCCGACAGCTCCAGCCCGGGCAACCGAAGCGGCTCGAGGCCCAGCCGACCGGCGAATACCGTCCACACGCCCCACAGCGCAAGCGTGCAGCCCGCCACCGGCGCCAGCGAAATCACCGGCTGGCCCAGAAGCGGCATCGTCGGCTCGCCATGCTCGACACATCCGCCGCTCGGGCCGAACAGCACCACCCGGCTGACCGGTGCGCCGGTCAGCAGACAGCCGGCCAGGTGGCTAAGCTCATGCACCACAATGCCCGGCGCAAGCGCATAGCGGACACAGGGCCGGCACGTGAAATCGCTCCACAGCCGCTCGATGATATAGCTGAGCAGCGTCGTTACACCTATCCATACCAGCAGCGCCAGATACACAATACGCTTCCCTGTTGAGGCCCGTTATCAATACAAGCATGCTACCACAAGCAGCGGCCGGAATCAAGAAATAAGTGATGAATGATGGGTGCGGAAACACCGAGAGGCCATCGGCTGTCGGCAGCGCCGCGGCCGCACGGACCGGCACGGACGGACACGGACGGACACGGACGAACGCGGCAGGATACAAGACGCGCCGGCCTTGCCGCCTTCAGCGGGCTCCAGCCCCCAAGTATGGCCGATAGCCGCGTCCGTTGAGGCGGCATGATGCGTGGTTGGCGTCTGCGGCGTGGTGGTCCGTGTTTGTCCGTGTCAAACAATCGCGCCGCGCCGCAGGTTTCCCGCCGCCGGCTCAGTCGGCGAGGTGAATGATATGCTCGGCGAGTTTCTCGGGATCGTGGCGGAGGAGGTCCTGCTTCTCCCACAGCACGCGGCGGTTGTCTATATCTTCGACGAGATCGGCCTTCACCACGCGCACGCCCAGCGAGTCTACGTCGCCGGGCATGACTATGCGGGCGCCTTCCTGCTCGTATCTGTCGAGGATGTCGCGCGGGGGGATGGTGTTGTTCAGCAGCACGCAATCGAGGCCGCCGCCGAGGTACTTCAGGATCGCCCGCACGTGGTCGGCGGCGTCGAAGCCGTCGGTCTGGCCGGGCTGGGTGACGATGTTGCACAGGTATACGCGCATCGCGCGCGACCGCTGTATGGCCTGCGTGATGTCGCGCACCAGCAGGTTGGAAATGACGCTCGTGAACAGGCTGCCGGGGCCGAGCACGATGATGTCGGCCCGCCGGATTTCCTCGATCGCCTCCTGCGCTGCGGGCACGTCGGGATGCTTGAGGTAAACCTCCTTGATCGGGGGCTTTCCCGGCGTGCGGACGTTGAATTCCTGCTCGTAGACCTTTCCGTCGGTGGTGACTGCGCAGATGTGGGTGTCGGCGTAGGTGGAAGGCAGCACTCGCCCGCGGATTCGCAGGATTTCGCTCGCGTGCTGCAGGGCCTTCTCGAAGCTGCCTGTGACCTTGGCCAGCCCGGCGATGAACAGGTTGCCCAGGCTCATGCCGTCGAGAAGGCCGCCGTCGAAACGATACTGGAAGAGGTCGTGCAGAAGCTGCTCCGACTGCGAAAGGGCGACGAGGCAGTTTCGGATGTCGCCCGGCGGCAGCACGCCCAGGTCGTTGCGGATCATGCCCGAGCTGCGGCCCGAGTCGGTTACCGTGACGATTGCGGTGAGGTTTTCGGTGTATTTCTTCAGGCCGCTGAGAACCATCGGCAGCCCCGTTCCGCCGCCGATGGCCACCACCCGCACGCCGGAGACCGCCCGCTTCCTGCCGGCCAGGTGCAGCGTTCGCGGCAGTTCGTTCATGCTCCTGATGCGATAGTCGGGAATCTCGATGTCGGTCTTGGCGGAAATGTCCCTGAACCTGCCGTGGACGAATTGGACGGTGGTCATCCCCTGGATGTTTCCGATCTTGATCTCGGCGTAAATGCGGTCGCCCACCACGGCCGTCTCCTCCGGCCGGAGGCTGTGCTTCGCCATCAGTTGTCTATAGCACTCGCTGAGCGGCAGGCCGGTATCGGCGTCATTGAGCAGAATCTCGTCGAACAGCTTCTCGATACCGAGCTTCTGCACCTTGCGACGCTGGCGGGCGTATACGCCGGTGGACACGAGGAACAGGCGGTAGCCTTCCGAGCGGAGGTCAGCCAGCACCTCCGGCACGCCGGGGAACGGCTGGATATCCTCGACTTCGTCCGAATTATATGCGGTCAGTGCGGCATCCACAACCGACTTGAGGCAGGAATGCTTTCCGGCGATATGTTCAAAAACATCGAGCTTCGGGCCGAACTGCTGCTCGAGTTCGACCTGCGCCCGGTAGGCCTCCTCCTCGGTGCATGGCAGCCCCGCCTTAACCATTGCTGCGGCGGCGCGGCGGCGCGCGCTCTCCACAAGCTGTCCGGAGCAATCGTACAGGGTGTCGTCGAGGTCGAAAATGACCGCGCGGATTCCAGCCATGCCGTTTTTCCTTCCGATAGCCTCAAAATACAATACCAGCAGAGATTATACGGCCGGCTTGCGGCCGGAATCAAGGAGAATCGCCCGCCCTGAGGCATGATCACGCGGAGCGTCCGCCTGGGAAGGCGGGGCGGAGAACGCGGAGAAGAGAAGGGAAGAAAAGACATGTTCACGCGGAGCCGCGGAGAACGCGGAGAAGAGAAGGGAAGAAAAGACATGTTCACGCGGAGCCGCGGAGAACGCGGAGAAGAGAAGGGAAGAAAAGACATGTTCACGCGGAGCCGCGGAGAACGCGGAGAAGAAAAGGGAAGAAAAGACATGTTCACGCGGAGCCGCGGAGAACGCGGAGAAGAAAAGGGAAGAAAAGACATGTTCACGCGGAGCCGCGGAGAACGCGGAGAAGAAA
>Ga0210003_1002784_pt1 | contig 14549 bp, 21 predicted proteins | sample LantaG_FD_182804 | JGI IMG/M metagenome (GOLD analysis project Ga0210003, IMG submission 182804) | Deep subsurface microbial communities from Baltic Sea to uncover new lineages of life (NeLLi) - Landsort_02402 metaG (SPAdes) (version 2) | ecosystem: Environmental > Aquatic > Marine > Oceanic >... | reverse complement strand
CACCGCTCATACTGTAAAGCACGTCGGATCCGTCCACAACTTCGATCTTGGTTACCATCTTAGCCGGGTGTGCTGTTGGAGTGCTTCCGTTGTTTGTCCCTTTCATCCTGATGACGATCTTGGACAACGGAGCGTTCTCGTTAAGGTCGATAGTTTTCGTTGCCGCTACTGTTGCGGCTTCACTTGCCAATATGGTTGTTATTCTGTTATTCACTTTAGATCACCTTGTCCCATGAAAACGTCCCAGTTACAGGGTTTTTCTTTTTCCAGGTCACAAAGGCGTTAGGGAGTTTAATTTTCTTATCCTCGGTCATTATTCTTCACCTCGGACAGAATTATTTACCCTTCGTTGCGTTGTGTACTGCTTTGCCCATTGCTTTGGATCTTTCGTAGTTTCTCTCATCACCGGCTGCATATTTAGGTGGCAATACTGCGCTTCCTTCTGCGGCTAATACCGGGGCCATTCCCTTAGCATAATCATTTGTTGCAGCGGTTACGCCAGAACTCCAGCGCTGTACTCCTAGTGTTGCAGTCTTGTTCTTCCATTTCTCATTACCGGCTTTTGCTACGCCTTTACCGAAACGTCCCTCGTTTGCGGCTTTAGTCACTCCTTCTTTGTATCTGGGTTCTGCTGCCTTCGTGGGCCCTGCCCAATCGACACCAGGATCCGTAACACCTGCTTCATATTCCGGGCCAGCTATGCTAACCCTTCGTTGCCATTTTGCGGCAACTTCATCTGCACTTGGTACTCTTACCATAGTTTTCTTCTCCTACTCAATTCTGGGTAACAAATGATTTTTGGGTACTTAAATTATGATGGAGCGGTCGCTCCTACAACCCCCTGCGGTGTGGTCGTACACAACTTTTAAGTATTTAGCGTGCATATTAATATCATGGATTATTTAGCGAAAGATCTAAAAGATCTCAGTCGCCGGTTAATGACTGAGAAAGGCCAGAATTACCTGGATACTCGTATGTATCTTCTTTCTGTTATGAAGTCCGCCAAACAGGAGGATCTTATCGGTGCTTTGCCTAAACTAGATTATCACGAGCTGCGGTATATTGTTGCTACTGGGGTGCCTGGTCGTGCTATGCACGCTGCGCATGAGATACTGCATCTTCGTAAGGATGCTCTCAATAAATTAGTAAGTGATCAAGTAGGCAAGATCGAGGTTGAATACGAAGATAAAACAGTCGAGGAGAAAGATAACGATGAGTTGGAAGCCGTACGCCCACCTGAAAGCGGATGAGAAAGCGATCTGCAAGCGATGGGTCAGCCATATACCAATCCAGGGAAAAAGAGAGTACGATGTACACTTGGCTACCCCTACACTTCATGCTCCTGCATGGTGGACAAAAAAGGATCTATCGAATTGGGACGCTGTTACTGCAAAACGAATTGATATGGTTGTACACGCCAGCGATGCAATATGGATCATGGAAGTCACGCCCAAAGTGTCAAAGGCTGCTGTGGGTGGCTGCCTGACTTATAAAGAGCTGTACGAGAAAGAGTTTAAACCATCGTTGCCGGTCAAGCTCGGGATCATCTGCGAAATGGACGATCCGGCTTATCATTCCGTGCTAAAAAGTAACGATATCCGGCTGTGGGTGGTCTAGGAAGCCTATTTCTCGTCTAAAAAGCTAGGGTGTTCGTGCAAAAGAGCCTTTATCACCGATTTTACAAACCTGATATGACGACAGCGCTTCATAAACTGGAAGCCCAAGCAGTCGCACTCCACTATTTTTAAATCTGTGTCAACGGTCACGGTATAATATTTTTCGGGTTCTGTCGTGCTTGGTACACGAATTGTTATTTGTGTCGTTGAATCCTCTCCATTATTTCAATATGTTTACGGTTCTCCTCAAATACTTCTGCTGCTATCAATTCAATTTGCGCTATCGACTTGTTTCTTTTCCATAGTCTCTTGATAGCTCCCTGTCTATCTAACTCAAAATACATCAGTTTGCATATATGCCTGTATAAATTTGTATCTATCATTCATTTATTCCTCCATTATTATGAAAATAAAAAAGCGAGGGAGGGAGGAAGGTATCGGAAAAATGGGATGGTAATGCTACCATCTAAACCCCTCTCCCTCATGTTGATTAAATCTCCTAGTGGCTGCATTTATAACAGATATGTTCGCCGTCTGTGTCCTTAATGTACTTTATCTCGCCGAATGTTAGATCTTTGCCGCAACTGTCACATTGTTGATCGCACTTTGGCTTCGCCTTCTGTTGAGAGGGTACGCCCCCACGTTGTTCGCCTATGCGGTCGGATATGATGCGCTTGCAGGTCTGCTCGAATATCATGTTAGTGGCCTCTGTTATCGGTTGTACGCTCGTCTTTTTCTCGTAGTGGTCGCCAACGTAGATGTAGAGCTCTACATACGTCTCTGCGAGTGCTTTGTTGTCCATGTTATACACCGAAAACCCTATCTTGACAGTCTTGGCATAGTCCACTAATTGTATATTCCTTTTCTGATGATGCGTCTCTAAGCTCTGTTATTTCTGCTCCACAATGAGGACAAACATTGTTTTTAATGTCGTCTATTGCTTTTGGGAAAACTTTAGCAAATGGTCGCTGTTCTAGTTCTTTGATTCTGTTTTCTTCCATTACTTCTCACCACCTATATCAACCGGCTTTTTGAGGCCTCTCTTGTAGTTCTCTTTAGCCTTATCAACAGCCTCATCCCATGTCTTAGGCACTTCTACATTGTTATGCTTGTAAAGAACGCCCTCGACCTGAATCATAAGGCGATCCAGGCACGACGCTAGCTGGGATTCCATCTCCGTTATGACCTGCAAACCGTCGCAGTACCACATGCCTTTACTCGTCTGCTTCATTTTGATGCTGTATTCTTCTCTTACGCCGTTCATTTAATCACCGAGTACCTTATCTAAAATACAAATACAATGCAGTAGTGTTCGCTTGTGGTCTAGCCATTGTGTTGTATCCTTCTCGTTTTGTAGTTCTGCTCTCATTATTTCGATTTCTTTTTCAGTCATCATCTAGTCCACCGCCTTTTTATCCCCCAACTTGAGCGCTCCCTGGACGTTCTTAGGCTTAAAATCCATGGTGATAACGTCGCCGATGCCCTCAGGAAGCCCGAGTTTACCCATCGTCTCACGTGGATCCTCAGAAGTCACGCTGAAGCTACATTTCTTTTTATATTCTTCTAGTGTTGGCTGAAACTTAAAAGTCCAGCTGTCGCCTGCCTCTTTTGTCGTGTGTACTTTCGAGTACAAAACATATTTCAGTTCCATTATTTTACCTCGCTGTAGACGGTAGACCGTACCCACTTAAAAGGTTTTTTACCTGAAACTAAGTAGATACCCAAAAATTACCATATCTGCGATCTCCGACGTATACAATGACGCCGCTTTATTCTAAATTTGAGATTGCGTCCCTTAGTCCTAAACCAAACAATACTGCACTAATACCGACTATTCCCATCTGGATCGCTGCCGACGTGCTTAACTCTCCAGATATAGCACCTCCGACTGCAACGAGAACAGTCCCGACGCCTCCAATAACGGCTCCGAGTTTAGTTTTGGACGTGTACCACGGTTTGCCCATAGAATAAAAAAAATAAGAGGGAGCCCTTTAATGTTTCGGTCGTTTCCGCTTCGTTAATGATTTCACCACCTTAACTATGACTGTAACAATGATTGCAACGCCGGTAATGAGGCCGACTGCAAAGCAACAGAGGGCGAAAACTATCTCATTGTACATTTATTTTTTCACCCCAACACAATGCGCTCCTGTTGAATTCCAGTACGTATAATGTTGTCTATCCCCATCAAATGTCATAGTTCCGCAGTGGGAACATTTATAAGCGTCTTTTGGCAATTCCCTATATCTCATTTTTCACCTCCTCATGCCGCCCTATAACAATATGATGCCGTTTACAATAAGCGACTATCTTGCTCCATTCTTCGTAGATACCAGGCCAATCCATCGGCTCGTCAAGCATCCAGCTGCCCGGGTATTGCTGCTCGCCTTTTTTGCAGATCCTCGTTGTTATGTGGTCGTATGCGCCTTTCATTCTCTATGCTCCCAGTTTGTCGGAACGTGCATCGCTGAACAGGATATACACGGCTCTTTACTTGAAAGTACGTCTACATGCTTACAATTACTGCAGTCTTGCCAGATCATTCTATCGGCTCCCATTTTGGAAAATCATCCCCATCTATACACGAAACGCATGGTTGTTCCCACCAATCTTTATCGTTATACTTACAATTAAGACAGTCGTTCGCCATTTAAGCCTCCCTCCAATGATATTTAAGCCTGGTGCTCATCCGTGGGCTGCCGCAAACAGGACAACGCCAAATACGAGAGTAGGATTCCGAGATCTCACCGCAGCATTTACAGCGGTATTTCTTAGGATCTGGCATGGGTCCTCACTTCTCATGGAGGACTTTGGCGGCCGTAATGTTCTTCATTTTCTCATCCAGTTCTGGATTAGAAACAGGTTTTACAACTCTTACTTCTTCATCGTCCGCAAAAAAGTAAGGATGCTCAAAATCAACACAAAGCTCCAGGATCTTCTCATTCTTCAACTTGACATACCCCAATTCAACAAGGCTTCTCATCCACTTTGCTATTGTCTTATCGGTCATAACGCCAGTAGCTCTCTTAAGTTCCGTTCTGAAGTCTACAATCCTGACCTCGTAGGAAAATCCCCTGCTTTTTAATGCCAGAAAAACGTCCGGCACATACTTTAACAAATTCCACATTTCTTATTTCACCTCAAACACCATATTCCTATGTCCCTATATATATGTATGTGTTTTTGGGGGTAGAGTACAAGAAAGAACAAGAAAAAGGGGAAAACAAGGGAACGACAAACATAAGCACGGCTTTAAAAAATGGAAAACCTTAAATAGGAAAACGATTCCACGAAGATTAGATAGAAATAATATTAAACTTATACATATACATATATACCTACATAGAATTATATTATACTACTATAGTACTATACTACTACAGTAACACACTTTTTTCTCCCCCCATCTAAAGGTTTTCCAGGAGGAAAAGCCAACCTCGAGCCGAGCCGATGCTCGGCGCAAGAGCACAATCCCGTACGCTATCTAAAAAATTAAACAATAATACAGACGTCGACGCTCGCAAGCGGCGGCGACAACAATCTGTTGGAGCCGCCAATCGGGCCGAGCACGGCGAGGCCCGTTAACCGATATTCCAGCTGCGCCGTTTTAAACAATCCAGCCATGTCTTTCGCAGTCACCACAACGGGAGACACGAAGTATTCTAAGTGTCCGCTTACCCGGAATAAGCGGATGGTGACACGTCGTTTACGATAAAGCACACTTAACCCAAGGCCATACAAATATCCTAGAGTGTGCGCTTCAGAAACGATGTGCCGGGGCCAGAACGACATGGCATTCGAGCCCGGTGATACACAATAGCTCAAATTTTTAGATTTCCTCGAGAAAACCTCATAGGTATACACAAAGCTTAAATAGTGTATACCCATTGTCTTTTTTATGTTATGTCCAGGTTGTACTAAGCAAGCTGCCAAGGTATATGTTCGCCGTAATTGTGCTGCGCTTCCTGCGTGGTATTGTGTCGGTGGTTACTGTCGTCACTGTGGTAAGCTCTTTAAGGCGTAGGATTTCCCCTTTCTCCAAAAAGCCTCAAGTAATAATAATCACAAGCTTTAAGTCGTCGTGTTCGTTCTTGTTTACGTGGTGAGGTTCCTTTCCCTGTGGAGTTTTTACTTACTTTTTAGATCATCTCATGGGCCTCCTTAGGGTTTCATACCTCACCGCCTCCCATTCTTTTTGCTTTTCCCCGATAGTCTCAAAAAAAGAGAAGGCTCTTTTCGTGAGCCTTGGTTTAGTTGGTTTTTGTTTTTTGTTGCTGTGTAAAAGAGTGGCCTGGAGATTCCTCTCCAGCCGGATTTTCGGTTGGTTCTTTGCGCTCTAGCCTTATTTTTATCTAAATTATCCAGGACGCCAGCAGCTGCTGCATGATCAGGGCCCTCGTTCTTCGAGAAATAATTTATTAATATATTGGTTTTTACTACTATTCTGTTAAAAATATATATGTAAAATGGTGTGGGCGTCATCCTCAGCAGCGTGTCCCAACCACTTAAGGCGTGTAGTTTTTAGCAGGTTGCGCATTTAACCTTACCCTTCGCACTACTGCCTCATAGGAGCGCCCACTTAAAGTATGGGTATTGTAATAATAATTAGTATTTATTTTGTCTTTATAAATGTTCCTTCTTCTTCTTTGGTTTCTTCGTCTAAAATCGGCCAAACATGCCATCGTGGCATTATTCAATCGCTCCAAATAATTCCTTTTCCGTCACAACCGGTACATGTTATTTTTGCTGTACCTGATGTCTGCATCCAGGGATCTATTACCCCTTCTCCGTTGCAGATTGGGCATTTATATGGTGTTGGCATTACGGCAACTCCTTCCATATACCTATTTCCCTGGCCCTGGCCAGTCTTTCATGCTCTGTGTATTCTCTTGTGTCATAGATGTCTGATGTCGTTGTCTGCTGTATTGCTAGGCCGTCTCGTAGTTGTTCGATAGCCATGTTCAGCGCTCCGACTTTTGCGACTGCGTATGTGTTTCCTGCTTCGTCTAGTAACCGGTTGCTTTGTATGTATAGATGGACTCTCTTGTTTTTTATGTAGTTATCAAGGTTTACTCTGCTTTTTTCAAATAGTGTTTGTCCTTCGGGCGGTGCCTGGATTCCGAGTATGTGTACGAGTTCTCCTTCGTCCGTGCTGAAAACGTCTCCTGTTACTGCCTCTGCTCCTTCGACGTATGCGTCGAGCATTATCGGCTCGATCAGCGGTGCTATTTCTACACCGGGTATTAATGGTATTGTTGGTTCTTCCGGTGGGATTTCTTCTGTTGGTGGGAATGCTCCCCAGATCCCGATTCGTCTCTCTTTTGCGATTTCCTCTGCCATTCTATAGCGTGTAGGATCATATATATCATCGTCGAATATTAATAATCGTGCTAGTCCGTTCGATAGCATTAATTCAGTTATATCCCCTCGAGTAGTCGTACATATTGCGAGCGTACGGTCATACGTATCAAGTGGTTTATGGCTTTGTATTTTTAGATTGACTTTTTTGTCGGCTATTCTGTCATTGAGGTATTTCCTGGCTACATCGGCCCAGGGCCTTCCTAGTTCAGGAGCGTCCATGCCTAAAACTCGGATTCTTTCTCCTGTTACCGTCTGGAATGTGTCGCCGTCTAGGGCGTATTCTCCTGTTACTTCTGCTTTTATCATTTCCGGCAATATATCTTCTTCTGTCTCATCCTCGGTTTCGTCGCTTTCTTCCCCTTCGGATTCTTTCTTTGGTATATTTATCCTGAGTTCGAGTTTTTTACCTGCGTTGATTGTCACGGTAAACTCGTAGTTTGTCCATTCATCCGTTCGCCTGCTGTACGATTTTAATAATATTATATAATCGCCTGGTGTCATTTCTTTGATTACTTCCGGCGTTAATTTCTCCGTATCAACTCCGTTTATCCATAGCTGTGCGCTTGTTGGCGTGCTCTCGAGCTTCAATGTGCCAGTTGTTGCTTCCTTTATTACTTCCTCGTCTGATGCTGTCCCGCTTGGTATCCGTATTTGTAACTCTTTTATTTTCCCTGCGTGGATCTCTGTCGTAAATATGAAGATGTCCCAGTCTTCCGTCCTGGTGTTGTATTTCCGTAGCTCGATATCATAGCTTCTTTCTTCTAGCCCTTTGAAGGTTTCCGGTGTAAGTTTCTCTGTGTTCACGCCGTCGATCCAGATCTCCGCAAGAGCTGGTGTTGAGTTTAAGCGTAGCTGACCGTACGTGGCATCGTACAAAAGCTTCTGCCTCAGGTCTTCGTCTTTCTGTGCTTGTTCAAGTATTTTCCTCTCTGCCATGTAATAAAACTGTGCATTTGATACTGCGCTTGCCTGTATAAAGTCCGTGACCGCTCCGAATATTATCGGCGATATTGCTCCCAGGTTGTCTCGTATATTCCTCGAGGCCTCTATCTGCTGTTTCCATGTTACCAGATGGTTTTGCAGTCCTTCGTAATCTCCTGCTGACCACATGATATATGCGCTGAAACCCCAGGTTTGTAATGTTTCTTCAAGTATGAAGCCTGCCAGTCCAACCGGGAATGTAAAAAGTGATATTATCAGTTGCGCTCCAACTCCTGCGTACCAGCTTATTTTTCCTAATAGGTCACTCGGCGGCGGCTCCTGTGTAAGATTGATCCAGTGATCCGTTATGTTTGCTCCTGCATCGGTCATTATCTCCTTTTTCAGTTCATCGTCTCGATACCATGGTATTTCTTCTGTTATGTCCACTCCTGCTCCTGGAATGTCATAATACGGATCGTCGTCATGTGCCGGGTCCTCGGTCGTGTAACAAGCGTTGTTCCTCCAGAACCATCCACGCCATTCACATTGTGCCTGGTTTATACTGAACGGTACTTTCGCCATTATGGCCTCCCAAGGATTTCTTTTACCCGGTCTGTTTGCTCTTTATAGTTGCGTTTGGTGTCTATAATCTGTTGTTCTTCTTCATATGTTCCTGTAAAGAATTCGTACATCAGCTTAGCGAAGTTCCCTATCGCTCCAAATGGCGCTACTAGCCATTCCGGTAATTTTATCATTTCTTCTATTATCCCGGGTAAAGTATTCTCTACCCAATAATTAAATTCGTTTGTTCGGTCTGCTAGCCAGATCCCGATCTCAGTTACTCGATCTAGCCACCAGTCCCCGATAAGGCCGGAGAATCCCGCTATCCATTCGTTACTGGCTGCTGTAGCCTCTACAATCCATACCCCGACCTCTATTAATCGGTCTTGCCACCATTGGCCTATGAGTGCTGGGAAGCCTGCTATCCATGCTGCCGCATCTTCCAGCTTGGATCCTATTGCATTAATTATTGGTTGGATATTCGAGTTGTACCACTTATTGACGTTTATTTGAAAATCGTGCCGCCAGTTTTCCAGATCTGTTAATCGGTCGTCCCACCACGTACCCCATACCGCCTGTGCATCAGCCCACCAGTCATTAATTCCGGTGAATCTGTCATCGATCCAGCTGCTAAAACCTGTTGTTGCGCTGGTTATCATTATTCCGACGTCGATAATTCCCTGCTGCCACCAATCGCTTATCCCTGTTGAGATTTGATTAGTTAGTTCTCCTATTGATACGAAAACGTCGCTCATCCACATTCGTATGCTTTCGATGGGATCCTGTAAGAATAACCAGAAATCTGTTGTAAAAGCTGCGCTCCATTGTTGGAGATATGTAATAAAAGCTAGGAATCCTCCGCTTACAAGTCCGAGCGTCGCCTCTATGCTTTTGATTATCCAGCATGTGACTGCTCCTACTGGATCAGTCCAGAAGTCCGGGCAATCCTCCGGTGTTGGAGGGAGCGGTGGTTCTGGAGGCGGCTCCGGTGGTTCCGGTGGCGGAGCCGGAGGTTGGATAACTGTTACGGTCTGGTACTTTTCAGATGTACCCTCCGAGTTTGTCGCTGTAAGCGTGTATGTCTTTGTTGAAGCCGGATAAAAAGTCCATGAGCCTACGGGTGGAATACTGCCTTTAGTGGTTAAAGTCCGGGTGACTGCATTGGAAACTGCCCATCTAAAAACAACTTTATCTCCCCTATCAATTGTATTTGGGGTTACGTCGAATAATGAAATAAACGGTTTTGCCATAGATATTTACCTATGTCCTCTCCCGTCCTATCCGTATGCTTCCAATATCTTTTTGGCTTCTCGCTCGACAAGGGCCTTTATTTTGCCTGCTTCGAAATCCGGCATTGAGATCTTCAATGTCTGCGGATCTCCCTTTACGGTAAAGAATACTGTTTTATGCCTTACGAATCCTCTACCTGGCACGATGTCGGCTCCTTCGACGATATTGCCTATTTTATAGTCCATTCCGTTTTCACCTCTTATTATTTTTTACCCTGTTCGTAGGGCAAATATGCAGTTACTACCTTATAAAACCATTTGTACGCCCCTTCTTTCTTTTGAATGTTGCGTAGGCGAGTTTGCTCTTTTTGTTTCTCCTTGTTACGTTGGTAATATTCTCTGCTGCGTTCCTTTATTTTTTCTTTGTTGTGATTATAGTATCTCTTGTTTGCCTTTGCTTGTGATGTCATTTCTTCTTATTCCCGTTATAGACTGCTTTCTCTAAAGCTCCTATCTTATACCAGATAGCCGAATGACTAATGACTGAGCCAACGAGGGCGAGTATGCACGCCCAAAGCATCTGCTCAATCATAATATCCCTTCCATTTTAGTCCTCATGCCACATCACCTGGACAACTACATCACTTACCGCTCCGCTGTCGTTATACACCCAGATTAGATAACTCTCGCCCTTTTTCAGCATCCAGTACGAGCCGCTGTCCATCTGGCCTCCTGCTGCTGTGAAATGCCCTAGTTGCCCTACCTCTGATGTCTCGATTATATCCCCGACTACTGTTATTGCTGGATCACGATAAATTATAGATTCCGCACCGGTTGCCGTCTCCCTGTTCATGTTATACTCTGTTAGTTCCGTCCCATCGTTTGTAAGCGTTGGATTCTCTGTAAGATAAATCTGGGATTTACCCTCTACAAAGACATTATACGTCATGTGCATGTTTTTAGTAGCACCAACTGCAACATGAAGATGGAAACTTGTTGCGTCTGCTAGAGCTACCTTCCGGTAGGAACACATCCACATATTGCTTTGGGCTATTCTCCGGTGGATCGCCCTGCTTGTTGTTAATCCTCCTGTCTCAGGGTCAAAATGTCCCGTTGTCGTCCCATCCGTGATTTTAACTCCTTCCAACCTTTCTCTTGTAAAGGGAGTAATGGGTATGATCCACGTTCCTTTATTAGCATCTGTGCTTGTATATACAGCAACTGGCAGCTCTGTCCATTGATTATTGACATGTTGCTTTCCAAAAACACCGATTCCTTCTGGATGGGTTACTGTGGTATCGGCTCTCTCAACAGCCGCAGGGCTATAAAGATTAACGTACACCCTACCGTTTGCATCGACTAATATCGGATGCACTTCTGCGTTCGTATCTACTCCACTACTTGGCATTTTATTCTCCTATAACTCATTTTGTGTAAATATACAATTATCAACTCTTAGGCATCTTGCATTATCCGATTGTGTCTCTACCTCTATCTGAAACAATACAGATTTACGTGTACCATTAAGAGGAGTATTCATTGGAATTGCTGACATATCAAACTCCTCGTTTCCTACAATGGCACGAACATAATAATGACTTGCGTAATCAACTACGAGCTTTACCGGCATCCAATGATGGTTTACTATCCCTGACCAGTTCATAGTCCCCAAAGGTTGTCTTGCTAAAGCTGCATCTATGTAACTGATTGAATTATCGCTTGTATGAAGTTCTAATCCACCAATATGTCTATAAGTACCTGTATAAATCGTTGCAACCAATGTAACTTCTATGTCCACCGCTGCGAAATCAAACCATGCCTCAAAACCCAGTTTATAATCAGATGGTAGATGAAATTGCTTAAACATACTCTGGTTATCATCAGTCGTGGCTCCTGTCGTTAGCTTTGCTGATTGTGAACCTGTCCATGACCTGTCTGCAACAATCGCTACGAGTGTTGCTCCTCCTGTTCCAAATGCACGCCAGTTTAATGTCGTCCCCTCAAAATCATCGTACCATACAACATTACCCCTCCTGTCAAATGTAACCGGTGAGCCTAAACGAGCCGCTAACTCTGCATTATCGACATTTGCAGATATTTTATTCATCTTCCATTTACTTGTGTAATCCGGCAAAGTATGCACCATAATTCAGCCACCTCCGAATAGTTTATTCCATGCACCTTTAAGGTCGAATCCCGACGTCGGAGGCACAAACGGCTCATCTTTCAGGACATCCACGTATAAATTGTATTCATGGCTGTGTCTCGTGTCAAGATTATAAGCATAAACATCAAGTACGTACGGGCTAACGTCCATTCCGAGGTTTTCCATAATCGGAAAAGGCGTTGTAAGAGCGTCCATCCATTCATCCCGGCTGAAAGGGAGAAGCTGCGTCCCTTTATACCGCACTTTAAACTTCATAAGGTCAGCACACTCCTCCGGACAGAAAACGATCCATTCTTTTATCGTGCCTTTGCACACCTGGAGTTTCTGCCAGTCTGGAGACGCAATAGCTGTGTTCGCCGGGACGTCATGGTTGATCTTGTAGAGCAACGGGTATCACAACCATGCACGCCAATAAAGGGCTTGAGCTGTGCCTGCTCCTCCACCTTCGTCTTTTATAGCAACTGTGACATTTGCTGCGCCGAGGCCCGAGATACTTATAATATCCCCGGCGACAGTCCCGATTAAAGTACAATAAGTAGGAGTTCCGGTAAGTCCATGTGCAAAAGTTCCACCATCTGCAACAGCTCCAGTTACACCGCCAGCCTCTGAAACATATCCAAGGTTGTCATTGCATATTATATCGGCTCCGGCTGCTGCGATACTGATAGTTCCTGTTGCCTCGGTTAAAACATTGTTGCCAGTAATCACATAACCATTCCCATCCTCAATGTTTATCCCGTATCGCTGATCTGTCCCATTTTCCGCTCCTATATTATTATTTGCAATAACTATATTTCTATCAAAAGTTAAATGTCCACCGTTGATATTGATCCCGTCATAAGAGCCTGGGTCATCGTCGCTGTTATTTATTATGCTATTTCCTATAATAGATATTTGTTTAGGTGTCCAATCCTCAATGCAGATCCCATGCTGTTTGTTCTGTTTAAATCTGCTGTTCATGATATGAAGATCAGTTCCAGCGTGGCAAAGAAGGCCGTTCTCGGTGTTTTCGGAGGAAACACAGTTTACAAGCCAACCTTCGCTTATATCAAAACCGTGACCTGTGCAATATTCTGCATACACGTTGTTGTAGTGCATGTACCAGCCATTACGGGATTTTATACCTGTGTCATTAATACTTTTAACAAATACATTATGGACAACAGCGTCGCTAATGTCATCAATGAAGTTGATCCCATGAATAGCACCAGCGTTATTCGTCCTGTTACCGTCTAAAGTGAGGTCTCTGATCATTGGAAAATAAATATTAGTCCCATCGCCATCGACTTCAATCAGGGTACAGTCTGCGTCATCTGCTAATCTTAGCAAAGTCATAGCTTTCATATCAGTTACTAGGGGAAGGTTTGCCATGCCGTTCCCTTGCAGATGAATATGTTTATCTATATTTATTGTGGATGTAACTGGAAAATTGCCGCCTTTGATATATATTTTCCCTCCGGCTACGGTCATAAGGCCGATAAGTGTATTTATTACTGTACTGGCGGAGGTGCTGGATGTTACTTCTATCCCTGTTCCTCCGTCAACGGCGATTATGGTCGTCCCGTTTTTATAAACCACATAATCTGCGGTTTCTACCCAGTTCTCTATATCTCCGGTTTTCATATAATTAGGCCGTCGATTAGGTCGTCTCATCCTATCTCAGCCTCCTAGTCGTAAACCTCTGCGGTATCAATCAGTCCCCGGCTGTCTCCTTCCCAATATGGCCATGATTGGATTGAATACCATCCGATAACATTCGTAATCGTGTCCGCCTGGCTTCCGTTAAGAACCTTAATTATTAAGTGGCCGTGTTCTGGTGGATCTATAATAAAAGTCTGCTGTACTGTCGCTCCGGCTGTGAAAACTACTGCCTGGGCTGCATAAGTAAGAGTGTCCCAGTTATTCCCGTCGGGACTATAATAAATCTCAATTGTAGCATTAGCGTCTACACCCGCAGCCATATCCATTCGCACCGTACACGATAACGTACGGGCTCTTACGAGAGGGATCTGCCCGGGGATCTGCTCCCTTCCAGAAGCCGCTATTGTTTCTATTCTTCCTATTGGCTTTTGCATTTTCTATCACCTGTTCCTATAAAGAAAAAAAGGAAAGCCTAATGGCTTCCGTTAGGTCTGTTCTGCGAGAGGCACACTGTGTTTGTTCCGCCGCCGCTTGCGCTTGCCTGCAGCCTTAGCTCGACATCTCCATACTCAAGAGGATCGAACCATGCTTTCGGGTCGTTCATCTCATGCATGCAGAGATTAGTAGCACCAAAGGCAAAATAACCGTTTGTATGAGCTGCGAAACTTCCACCGGCTGCACATGTTATTCCATACTGCGGCCCTGCTGGCTGCCCTATGAAGCAAGTTGCATCTACAACACTTCTTCCACCTGCGTTTCCGTAACCTTCGTATGTCGCTGCTACCCAGTATTCTTCACTGGCTGAATTTCCAAGACCGGCAAGGTTTTCCTCGACTAGATCGAGACGTGGCTGTATCTTAGCCCATTCCGGGCCGGAAAGGCTGTCCACGAATACCCGTCTTTTGTTGTCAGCGTACCAATCAAGATAACCAAACTGATCCGTAAAACTCTTAGTGGTTTCGTAGCTTTGAGGCATTAAAACCCTGTATGGATAGTCTCTTGGGAGTGTGATATAGTGGTTTGCGCTGGCTGCAATAGTGTAACTGTATAATT